>Ga0111538_10008997_pt1 | contig 13366 bp, 23 predicted proteins | sample SoiMethybrSBSTD1_FD_79669 | JGI IMG/M metagenome (GOLD analysis project Ga0111538, IMG submission 79669) | Bulk soil microbial communities from a Populus tree surrounding site in Tennessee, USA - Soil MetaG P. TD hybrid SBSTD1 (version 2)... | ecosystem: Environmental > Terrestrial > Soil >...
CGCTTCCGCCGCGACCCGAACCAGCCCTATCGCTCCATCTGGGACGACCCCGATGATGACGAGGAGGAGAACCCGGCCGAGGGCTACAAGTACCGCAAGACCCGCAACCTCGAGATGCCGCAGAACAAGGGCAACAGCATCTGGGGTGCGCCGGCACCCGGTACCCGGTGGGGCGATGGCCCGAACAACGTCGACCTGGACGACCACGGCGACCCGATCGGACTGCGCGGCGGGGTCAGCTACGGCGGCTTCGGGTTCCACCGGGGGCAGACCGGACACGGGGTCAAGACCAAGTACGAGGACGTGTTGGCCAAGTACCAGACCGTCCGCCATCCCGGGTGGGCGCTACGTAAGAAGATCAAGGCCGAGCTCGAGCGCCGGATGCCGAAGGCCGAAGCGAGGAAGATCATGAAGGACCACAACTGGCTATGACCTGGATGGAACTGCTGCACCAGCTGGCCGAGCAGAGCGCGACCGGATCGTTCGTCGCGTTGATGGTGCTCGGCCTGGTGCTCGGTGTCCCCGTGGTGATCTTCTTCGCCTGGCTGAACTCCCTTTTCGACGGGAGTAGGTCCTAATTATGGCCAGGCGTCCCGGCATGATCCGATACGGCAGTTTCGCCGAGGTGACCAACGGTGTCATCGGTTTTGTGCCGTGGGTCAAGGACAAGGTCCGGCGCTACATCTGGGGCATTGTCTGGCCGGGGATATTCGCAATTACGATGACGTGCCTGCTGGCTTATGGCCAGCACAAAATGGCCGAGATATTCGCCTCCGCCTCGATCGCCCTAGTCACGATCAAGCTGTTCATGGTCGCCTCACAGCTGATATTGATGAGCTTCACGGCGGCTTTGCTGTGGGGAATGCACCACACCTCGCAGGCGGTGATGCCCACCTTCAGCGTGGAGATCCCGCGTTTCGAGCCGCGTCCACCGCCGAACCTGGAGGCCGGCGAGACCTGGGAGGAATGGCTCCGCAAGGGCGTACGCATCGGCCGCTGGCAGGGTGAGGTCGGCTCGCTGGAGCCCGGTGACGTCGCCTGGATGCAGATCGTGGACGTCCACCCGTTCATCGCGGCCGAGTCCAGGATGGGCAAGTCGACGCTGCTCTGGGCGATCTTGTGGGAGCTGAAGCCGGCCATCGAGGCGGGCGTGGTCGAGATCATCTTGTTCGACCCGAAGAACGGCATGGAGATGGCGCCGGCAGTGGCGCTGGGTCTGGTCAAGTCGATGGAGCGGATGGGCCGTCCCGAGGGCCAGGTGGATGAGGTCGATAACTTCTTCTACGGCCAAGACGTCGGCCATCCGGACCCGAACAACCCCGAGCGCTGGATCGGCAAGAAGTACGAGGAGACGTTCGTCCCGCCGCTGGAGCACCACGTGCAGCTGATGCGGGAGCGTGCCTCTGAGGTGCGCGGTTCGATGCAGTGGATCCCGGCCAGCCGGAAGCATCCGCGCCGCATCGTGATCGTGGACGAGGGCGCCTCGCTGGCCCGCCCGTCAGCCAACCTGAACACCCGGCAGCGGATCATCTCCGCGATGCTGAACCTGTGCGACCAGGGCGCAGGAGCCGGCTACACGATCATCACCGCGACCCAGCATCCTGACGTCAAGAAGGTGCCGTGGCGGCACGGTCTGATCGGTGCCGGCCTGTGTGGCCGGGTCAAGACCTGGGACGCGGTCGACATGGTACTGGGCCGTGGCAGCTACGCGCGCGGCGCCTGGGGCGATCAGCTGAGCTCCAAGGTCAAGGGCGTGTTCTTCATGTCCGGTCACGGCGCGTGGCAGCTGCGGGTGCAGAACGCGAAGCCGAAGTTCACCCGGAAGCCTCCGGACCGTGGCGGCGGCAAGGAGATCGAGGAGTTCAACCCGAGTTCGGAGCCGACCAACGCGCAGCTGGCGCAGGTGGTGCCGTTCCGCAACCGCAACATCTGGCCGGTCCGGGAGAACGTCGGCGGGGACCGCGAAGTAGGGGCCGCATGAGATGGTTACCCGACTTCAGATCGTTGACGACCCGGGTGAGGACGACCGGGACGAAGAGGCTGCCGGCGTCCCGCAGCGGGAACGCGCGGCCAACATAATGGGCACCGAGCGCCGCCAGTTGATCATCGAGCTGGCCCGGGGTACCCGACGAATCGTTGATCTTGCCTTCGAGCACGAGCGCCCGCCGCAGGTTATCTCGAATTTCAAATACCGGAATAAGCAGGAGATCCTGCAGATGCGACGGGTACTGGATTCCAAGACGGCTGATCTGCATTTCGCAATTCAGCTGCACCGAATCGCCGATGCCGAGCGCCATCTGGCCTTTTTGGACGATCAGATCCGCAGAATGCAGGAGGGATTCCTGGACGGCGAGGAGGTCGATACCAAGGAATTGCGAGGTCTTATCGCCGACGCGTCGAAACTTCGCAAGGAGATCCGCGAGGAATTGAAGCCGACCCTGTCCCTGGGCGATGTCCAGATAACCCCTCCGAAACGTTATGGGGATACCGGGAATTGGTTTGAGGATGAGGGCGAAGGCGGGAAGACATGAGTATGGCCGACACGCTGCCCGTTCTTCTCGATGACTACTGGCCGATCGGTTCCAATCGAGAGGCTGTTCTTGCCAAGGAGCAGGAGGTGATCGTCACCGGGCAGTCGGGCAGCGGGAAGACTCGTGCGCTGCTGGAGAAGATCCACCGGGCCTGCAAGGAGTACACCAACATCAAGGTGCTGCTACTGCGGAAACGCAGTGCCGATCTGGCCGGCAGCGCCCTGGAGTTGTTCCGTGATCATGTCGCTGGACCGGATCTGTACGCCGCACCCGGTCGTACACCTAACGTCAAGTTTTACGACGCCTCAAGATCGGAACCGGCGCGCTATGAGTACACCAACAGCGGGTCGATGATCGTGCTCGGCGGCTTGTGGCCTCCGACGCAGGCGACCAAGGTCACCAACTCCGAGTGGGACATCGTCTGTGTGATCGCGGCGAACGAGCTGACCGAGCACGACTGGGAGCTGCTGATCCCGTTGTGCCGCAACGGTTCGCTGCCGATCAACCAGCTGATCGGGGAGTGTCAGCCGCAAGGCGACGAGCACTGGATCCTGCAGCGCGCCAAGCGCGGCCAACTGCGCCTCATCGAGGGCGTCATCGAGGACAACCCGCGCTGGTTCCGCAACGGTGAGATAACCAGGGAGGGACGGGCCTTCATAGCCAAGCTGGACGCTCTCACCGGAGTCACCAAGCTCCGCAACCGGTACGGCTACTGGGTGGCCGCACAGGGCCAGTGCTGGCCCAGCTACAACGACAAGGTCCACCTGATCGAGCCGTTCCCGTTCCCGTTCCACTGGCCCACCTGGTGGAGCATCGACTTCGGCAAGGTGCACCCGTTCGCGTTCGGACTGTTCACCATGGACCCCAACGGCCGAGCGTTCCTGGTCAAGCAGATCCACATGTCCGGCCGGGAGACCGAGGAGCACTGCCGAGACATCCTGCGGATCACCCAGCCGTACGCCTCACCGACCGACATCATCACCGATCACGCGGCCAACGACGTGGCGATCTGTGAGCGGATCTTCGGCCGCAAGGTGGTCTTGGCCAACAAGTCCGTGCTCGAGGGCATCGACTATGTCGAGAAGCGGTGGGCGCAGCGCAAGCTGTTCATCTTCCAGGATTCTCTGGTCGAGATCGACGAGTCGTTGAAGGCGCGAGGCCGGCCGATCGACCTGCAGTCGGAGATCCCTGGGTACGTGTGGCAGTCGGGCAAGCGCTCCAAGGAGGGCCCGGTGAAGGCCTGGGACGATAGTTGTGACATGACGCGCTACTTCATCGCCGAGCAGGACGCGCCCGAGCAGTGGGAGGTGAGCTGGTGATCACGATGATGATGGTCGACTGGAATCGGCCGATGTGGGTGGTCTTCATGGTCTGCATGACCGTGCTCGCCTGCTTCGTGATCGCCAATCTGCACAAGTGGTTCAAGTGATCAACGTCGCAGCTGTCGGCCGGCCGTTCCGGTACGCCGGGATGTTCTCCGCCGCCGGCGCCAGCTGGATCTCTCGCAAGCTGGACCCCAAGGTGGACCGGGAGATCATGACCGAGATCGGCGAGCGAAAGGTGCTGGAGATCCGCAAGCACTGGTTCGCCTCGAACTGGGCGATGATCCGGATCCTGTTCAGTGCGATCGTGTTGGGCTGGCTGACGGCGTTGACGCCCGAGCACTGGTATGAATGGGTCGGCTTCTTCTGGGTAGTCTGGGTGATCATCTTCGTCGCCACCCGCGCGGTGTGGCGGGTGCTAGAGCACTACCGGGACCGGTTCGTGATCACCAACCAGCGGATCCTGCGCTGTGACGGGGTGGTCGGCACCGATACCGCGATGATCCCGTTGAAGCGGATCACCGACATCACCGTCAAGCAGTCGATGTGGGGCAAGCTGTTCAACTACGGTCACATGATCTTCGAGTCTGCCGGCCAGGTGCAGGGGCTGAGCGAGATCCGTTACGTGGCCAACCCGCGTAAGCGCAAGCGCATTCTGCTGATCGCCATGAACGGCGACAACCCCGAGGCCCTGGTCCTCGATCCGTCCGAAGGAAACCCCAATGACGATGGCACCTGAGCAGATCCTGTTCTCGATCGCGCTGCTGCTCTGGCTGCTCGCCTGGATCGCGATCCTCTGCGAGCTGCTCTATCACCTGGTGCGCTTCGAGATCTACCTGTGCAGGAAGCTCCGCCGGATGATCAAAGCAAGACGGTCGGATCCCATCCCTCAGTGATCTGGTAGACCCGCCGGCTGGGGCGTCCCGGCTCGTGCTCCCAGGTGCTGGAGAGGCAGTGCTCTCGCTCGAGCCTGGCCAGGATCGGATAGACCACCCCACTCGCTACGCCGGCGCGTACGGCGACCTCGTAGCCGTAGATGCTTTCGTCTTCGTCGCGGAGCTGGATGATCGCTCGGACCACGGCCTTGACCGCCATCGTTTTCTTCATAATCCGTATGCTACATGTGTTGACTACGACCCGCAACTAGTTCATAATTGAGGTATGGCCAAACAAGACTTGCAGAACGGCATCGAGGACATCGTCAACCTCCTCAACGACCTCCCCAACGATCAGGTCAAGATCATCGACCGCCTCGACACGATCACCGAGCTGCTGCAGCGCATCGCAGTCGCCATGGAAACCCGCGAACTCCGCGAGGCCGGCCTTCCCAAGCACGCCGATCTCCTCCAGAAAGGGCGAGTGTCATGACCTTCCGCCGCACCCCGTTCATCCCGTACGACACCTCCAGCTGGACCGCTAGCCCGGAGTGCATGGACGTCAGCTACGCCGTCGCCCAAGAGCGCGCCCCCGAGGCTGGCGTCCCGCTCCGCCGCCCGACCGAGACCGACGAGGAGTACGCCGAGCGCAACGAGTCCGAGATCGAGATGACTCCCTGGACCGAGAACGAGCCCGAGACCTACGCCGAGACCCTGGGCCTCGACGACTACGACGTGGTGAACGACCGATGAAGCACTGGACCGAGGGCCGGATGAAGCTCCAGATGGTCGCGCTGGGGATGGCCGCGATCCTCCTCGTCGTGACCATGGTCCCCGACGGCAAGCCCAGCATCATCGCCATCGTCTGCGCAGTCTCAGCACTCATCAGCTGGGTCGCGAAGCGCCTCTCCCTGTACGCCGAGCTCCAAGACCAGGAGGACCAGTCATGACCCCCGAACAGCTCACCAAGATCATCAACGACTTTCCCAACGACTCCAAGCGCCATCACCACAAGCTCATCCGCGACCTGGCGCTGCAGTGCCTGCAGTCGGGCTTCGAGGCCACCATGCTCAAGGCTCATGTTGATGGCCTCCGCGCCGAGCTGGCCAAAAAGCCTGTCCCGTTCAAGGCCGATTGCGACGCAGCATGAAACCCTGCGAAGTCTGCGGCAGCGAGCACTGGATCACATCGGTCCAGTGCTTCGTCTGTGAGCACAAGGTCAAGCCGCCGACCCAAGCTCAGATCATGATGGCCCGTCTGCACATCCAGCTGCACGCCGCCGGCGACGAGGAGATCACCGAGGGGATGTGGGCCATCGCCGGCTTACCGCTCGAGGTGCACACATGAGCTTTGAGGAGCAGATCAAGGACCTGCGCGAAGGCTGCCCGTGCTGGACCAACGGCGCCCGCCTCGGCCATGAGGGGCACTGCTGTTTCCTGGTCGATGACCGCGAAGGCAAGCCGATCAGCCAGTGCTGGCGTGAAACCGACGACATTTGCCACGTGCCGCCGAAGGTCAAGCGCTGAGGCTCAGCTGCCCACTACCGTGACCGAATGGCCACCAAAGAACGCTCCCCACGCACCGTGAAAACCATCGACCGCGAGCTCGCCCAAGCGGCCTACCGGCGGATGATGCACGGCGACAACGAGATTTCCCGGCGCTCCAACATGGCCGCGATCGACGTCTTGCTGGACGAGCGTCTGCGCGTCGCCGGCCGATAGCTGAGAAATTCCCGATAGCTTTCGAGCGGAATATTCCTCTCGGCTCTGTGAAAGGGCACCACATGAAGCGATCGGGGCGCTTACGGCGCGTCTTCGCGGGACTTGCGGTAGTGGGTATTTTCGGAGGCGGCATTGCCCTGCTGACCGATACCCCGGCACTCGCCGCGTTCCCCGCCACCATCAAGATCTGTAACGACAACGACACGCTGGACACCAACGGTGGCAGCACCGATGGCAAGAACATCGACGTCGACCGTTCCGCGACCAGCTCCTACGGCGGCTACTCGAACGAACTCCCCCCGGGCGACTGCACGGGGAACGTCAACGATCCGGCCAAGGTCACCATAGACCTGACCGATGACGGGGCGAACTTCACCGGGAGCATCGGCTCGGCCGAGATCGGCATCATCAACGATGGGATCGATGACTCCCAGGGCCCGTGGGACATGGGCTGCCAGAACGTCGCCACTATTAGCAACGAAGCCGCGCTACCTCCCACCGAGAACATCGCGAACCACTCCAGCTCCACCGATCCGGTGCACGTCCGGATCATGCCGCAGGCCAGCTGTGGAGCTGCCGATCCGCTGAACGGACGCGTGTGCTCCGACGCCGGCAGCTTCGACGACTTCGACGCTGAGGGCATCGGGACGAACACCTACAACAACAACCTGCCTCCAGGCGAGTGCACCAACTGGTTCCCGATCGCGTCTACCGTCTCGGGCGGCACTCAGAACGAGAACAACGCGAACCGGATGCTTGTCGACCTGTCAAACGATGCTGAGTATGAGGTGGTTGCTTTCAAGTCGAAGGACAACAACCTCGACACCAGCTACGCGGGTTGCTCGAACCTCTTTGGTGATTACGTCGGAGGCGTAGCGGGATCCGGATTCGAAGTCCCGCTTCAGTTCGATGGCTCCGGTGTCTTGGTCGCTGGCAAGACGACCACGATCAAGAACTTCCTGGGGCTCGAAGATCCTGACGCGGGCGGGCTGTGTGGAGATTCCCCCGGGTACCCGCAGCCTGACGAAACCGAGACAGGCATCGGAATCCCCGTAGACCCCGATGGCGATGACACGATCGTGGAACCGTCCCCGACCGAAGAGGGTTCTCAGCCGGCCTGGGTTGCCAGCAGCTCTCCTGACGCACCTTTGGAGGGCTGACCCGTGAGGAAGATGATCAAGAAGCTCCTCCTCTGTGCCGCCCTGTCCTTTGCGCTGGTAGGTGGAACAGCAGCCGTTCAGGCTGTCATCCCGGCTACCTCCGCTATGGCTCCTCAGCAGGCGGCGGCGTGCACCAAGCACTCCGAATACACCTACTGCCTCGGTCACTACAAGGCGTCCGGGGCGGCGTCGGTGCTGCTCTGCAAGGACTGGGTTGCTGACGGGAAGTACGACCACTGCGGCACGACCCGTGCCTGGCGGTGGGATTCGGTCGGCCACCGATACACCTATCTCAGCTCGGCGCGTGGATGTGGTTCGGTGTGTGGCGAGTCCAACCTCGGTTGGTCCGACACAGATGGCTTCTACATCCATTCCGGCTATCGGATTGCGACGAACAAGATCGGGCAGCCGGACGGCTGGACCATCTACACCCACGACGGCCACTGGCGGAAGCAGTCCGGATGCTTCGGCTGCTACCGGGCCGTCAAGCGCATCCATAAGTGAGAAATCGAGTCGTCATTGTGGTGGCGGCGGTCCTAGCGATCGTCGCCATCGCCTTCACCTGGTGGCTGACCCGTCCCGACAAGTGGCGTCCCGACCAAGACACGGCGTGGCCTCCGATCATCGTCCGGCCGTCTGATCTGCCGCCTGATGTGCCGTGGGAGAGACAGCAAGATGATGCTGAGTGGGGCGACTATCGGCCCGGGTTCAAGAAGGACATCGACCGAGCCGGAGATGCGAGGGATTGCGCCGCACTGAGGAGTCTTCTGACTGAAGGGCTGAATCAAGAAACCGATGATCGGCTCGCACTGACCTACATCTTCAGATGGGCTGAGCACGATCAATGCCAAGAAATCCTGCAAGACGCCGCGTGACGCAGATCACTTGCCGCCTCAGCCTTACCACAGGTAACGTGCTGTACTGAAATGCGCACGGGGGAGCCGACACTGTCGGTTGCAATGGGCGCCGCCTGTTGGGGGCGTAGCTCGGGGGATGATTGGTGGGTCCGGCGATGTCAGGCCATGGCGCCGGGCCCTTCCAATCCTCGGTAGCTCAGCCGGCAGAGCGTCGGATTGTTAATCCGCAGGTCGCTGGTTCGAATCCAGCCCGGGGAGCCGTAACCTGATCAGCATGGCAACCTTCAACCCGCTCAAGTCGGCAGACAACGAGCCGGCAGAAGGCACCGAGTACGGCGGTCGGCCCGGATTCATCCAACCCAAGTCTCTAGGCCACAACATCGACGCTCCTGATCATGTTCAGGAGAAGGTGGCGATCATCCACTTCGAGGCCTTCCACTCGGCCCAGGTGATGGAAGATCTGCCCCCGACCGACGAGCACTACGATGCCGTCCTGGAGCTCCAGACGTTGAGAGCCGCGCGACTCGGCGAGTACACGATCGAAGATGCGCTCTAGCTAGGTAAGCTCACCCGCGAGGCCATGATGGGGGAAAGGTCTCACGCATGCCCACGGTCAGGATGATCAACCCGGTGACCTTCGATGAGATCACCGTTGACGGCGGACAAGCCGATTACTGGTCCAACAAGGGCTGGGTCCAGATCCTCAATACTCCGGACGGGGTCTTCTGGGGCACCCCAGGGGCTAACCCGGTAGTCGCCCGCCCCTTGATCGAGAAGCTGCAGTCTGCCACCGAGTACGCGGCTGTTGCCGTGTTCGGCGACAACTCGGCGAACGCCAGCACCGAGTGGTTCTTCCAGCTGATGCAGTGGCTGACGCTGAAATTCCCCGCCTACTCGGTCACCCATCTCAGCTGGAACGACACCCTGCAGTTTTGGGACAACCTCAGCCAGGCCGCTGGGATCAGCTATCAGATGCAGACCGGCACCGCCGGCGATGCGTACGTCGACTTCACCGGCGCCGGCACCTTGACCACCCCCAACGTCGCCGCCCTGCAGCTCACCGGCAGCCTGGACATCCGGGTCAAGGCCCGGGCCAACGACTGGACTCCAGCAGCTAACAACTGCCTTACCTCGAAGTTTGGCGCGGCCGGTCAGCGTAGTTGGCGATTCGTGGTTAATACAGCTGGCCAGTTGTTCTTTGAGATCAGTACCGACGGCACAAACCAATTGGCCGCACTCTCTACCGCCTCGGTCCCATTCGCCGATGGCACTGACGGATGGGTCCGGGCCACTTTCGCTGCCTCCTCTGGAGCGGTGAACTTCTACACTTCCTCCGACGGTGTCGCCTGGACGCCGCTCGGCACCCAGCAGACCATCGCTGGATCGCCGTTTACGCTGTTCAACTCCACCCAGGCCCCCGAGGTCGGCGGTCGCGGTGGCGGCACCGAGCCGTGGTCCGGCCGGATCTACTACGTCGAATGGCGCTCCGGACTGGACACCGCAGGCGAGCCCCGGCTGATCTTGGACCTGGACACCGCGATCGGTTCGGCAGCCGACATGTCCGGCGGCACCAACACGTTCAACGACTACGCGGGACGAGTCTGGACGATCTCCACCTCGGCCCTGGTCTTCGGCGGCGCCCCCGGCATCGTGTTGTTCAACGGGTCCGGGCCGGCCACTGCGATCACCTACTCCAACGACGGCACCCGAGGCCCGAAGCAACGCGCGATCATCGCCCCCGACATCGCCATGATCAACTACGGGCTGAGCGACGGCGGGCAGACCTACCGCACCGCGTACAAGCAGCTGGCCGACGCGTTCATCGCAGCCTGGGCCGACGTCGGCGTAGTGGCCGTGGTGCAGCCCCCGAAGGTGGCGCCGGCGACCTCTGTCCAGATCAAGCAGCACGCTGTCAGAAACCGTCAGATCGTCTCGCTCGCGCAGTCCCAGCGCTACGGCGTCATCGATGCCTTCTTGAGCTTCACCAAGGACCCGCGCGGCGCCGTCGCGTTGATGGACGGCACCGGGGTGATGCCCAACACCGACGGCTGGGCAGCCTGGCTGGACGCCGGGAAGCGTTTCTTCATCGACGTGATGGCCTCGGACTCGATCTCTGAGCCGGCGATCAACGGCTTCCAGCCTTTCGTCTCGGTCAAGGTCGACAGGATCCTGGCCACCGGCAACTGGAACAAGCCGGTCGGCGCCCGCGCGCACTACGTGACCATCCTGGGGCCAGGCGCCGGCGGCGGCTCCGGACGGCGAGGGGCAGCTGGCACCCAGTGTGGCGGCGGCGGAGGCGGTGGTGGTGGCGCCAGGGCAGCCTCCTGGTTCGCCTCCTCAAGCCTCCCCGACGTGGTCACCGTCGCCATCGGTACCGGTGGCGCCGGCGGAGCTGCGGTCACCGTTGATGACACCGACGGCAACTCAGGAGCCATTGGATCCCAGTCGAGCATTTTCGGCACCTACCTGCTGGGCGGCAGAGGACAGACTGCCGGCGGTGGCGGAACTAACGCTGCAGGCGGCGTTGGCGGTACCTCGGCCGGCTCCGTGGGCAATGGCGGAGCCGGAGGCGCCTCAGGAGCGGGTACTGCTGCTGCGTCGTCTGTGGCCGGGGCTGGCAACGGTGGTGGCGGTGGAGCCGGCATCACCACAGGCAACGTGGCGAACACTGGGGCGGTGGCCTTCCCGCCGTGGGATGCCAACCAGACCTCGACCAGCGGCGGCGCGATCAACGGCTCCGGTTCTGACGGTGTCGACCGGATCATCGGCGAGGCTCTCGGCGGCTACGGAGGCGGCGGCGGCGGATCCTCTATCAGCGGTGCTGGCGGCAACGGTGGGAACGGTGGCAAGTACGGCGCAGCTGGTGGCGGCGGCGGAGCATCCCGCAACGGAAACAACTCCGGCAAGGGCGGCAACGGTGCCGACGGCATCTGCGTCGTGGTATCGGTCTTCTAGGGGGAGAGCATGAACGGCAACGCTGTAATCGGGACCGTTATCGGAGTCCTGGTGATCATCATCCTGGTCTTAGTGATCTTGCGCCTGACATGAGCAACGCGGCTGAGGCCGCAGTAGCGATCCTGATCGTTGTGATCATCGTGCTGGTCTATACGCATTGGGGTTCTTGACGGGGTTCGGGCGAGACCCTCATACTTGCCCGTAATTAGTAATTGCTCGACCAACGTAAGTGGCCTCGGAGTGAGGGACATCAGGCTAGCCTTCCCCTGCGAGCGAGTGCCGACCATCCTCCGAGGCCGAGACGACCCTACCGGAAAGATTGACCTTGTCTGAGACACCACGCATCACCAAAAAGATGGCCGAACAGGCCGAGAAGCTAGCCTTCGATACCCCCGGCAAAGAGGTGGGCGGGGTCTTCTTCTTTCCCGAACCTAGACCCTGGGGAGACGACCCGGAATTCCTCCCCCTGCCGAACCGGCACTCCGAACCCGAGAAAAACTTCGAGCTCACCTACGACGACCTGGCCGAAGCCATCAAAGGCGCCTACAAGGCGCAGCAATCCGCCTCCGGTAGCTTCGCGATCTTCCACAGTCACCCCTTCAGCTCCGGAATCCCCAGCCGCAACGACGAAGCGGGGATCGAGGTCATCGCCAAGGAGATGGCCGGCCACCCGTGGTGGGAACCCACCGAACGGCACATGATCTTCAGCCTCTGGGACCATTCCTGGTGGTGGTACGACCTTCTGACTTTTGGCCGTGTCGGCTGGCAGTGGCCCGAATCATGACCACCTACTGGGTGCAGCTGAGCACCGGGAACATCGAGCTCGGCATCAAACTGGACGCTGAGAACATCGATGCCGCCATCTCGCAGGTCAAGGCGAACTACCCGAGGGAGTACCTCGAGGCGACCAAGCTGAGCGTCGTGATCCCGGTCACCATCCCGGTCAGTTCACAGGTCTTCGGTGGGGGAGGCGGGCGTGGCTCTGTTGCTCGCAGCTCACACGCCGGTGGAGGCGGAGGTGGCGGCGCCACCAGAGATTCTTGATTACGATTCGAGCCGTGAAACTTCCCCTCAAGATCACCATGATGATCGCCTCAGCCCTGACCGTCACAGCCTTAGGAGCACAAGCAGCAATGGCAGATCTCGCCGACCTCGTCCTGGTAGCGCATCGCGGCCTCTCCGACGCGGCGCAGAACAAGTACGGCATTCCCGAGCATTCGGCCAAGGCCTATAACTGGGCTCTCGGGCAGGGCGCTGAGGTGCTCGACTTCGACGTCCAGTACACCCGGGACGAGAAGCTGGTGATCATGCACAACACCACGCTGGACGAGAACACCAACGGCACTGGCCGGGTCAGGGACAAGACCCTGGAAGACATCAAAAAGCTGTGGCTCGAGCTGCCGCGCGACCTCGACGGCAACGGCAACGATGACAACACCGATCAGCACCCGCTGTCGCTGAGCCAGGGTCTCAACCTGGTGCAGCCGAGAACCTTCGACGGCCGGCCGGTGATGATCACCTTAGAGACTAAGGGCAGCTGGAGCCTGGACCGGATGAAGCGGCTGTACACCGTGATCAACGGTCGAGGCATGAGAAACCGAGTGATCCTGCACTCATTCGAGCTCGACCACGTCAAGTGGGCCAAGACCGCCGGATTCCCATTACGCGGCTATGTAGTGGCCAGCGACGCCACCTCACTACCATCCCCGGCCACGGTCAAGACCTACGCCACCTACGTGTTCGTACCGCTCGCCAAGCTCACCGCAGCCAAGGCCGACGAGTACCGAGCAGCTGGGATCAAGGTCGCAGTCTGGACCCTGGACAACACCGACGAGTACGACCAGGCGGTCCAGAAGAGCGCCGACATCTGGATCTGCAACGACATCGCCGAGGCCCAGGATTACCTGGAGCAGGTTGCATGATCGACGTCGGATTTCACAAGTTC
>Ga0111538_10008998_pt1 | contig 13365 bp, 12 predicted proteins | sample SoiMethybrSBSTD1_FD_79669 | JGI IMG/M metagenome (GOLD analysis project Ga0111538, IMG submission 79669) | Bulk soil microbial communities from a Populus tree surrounding site in Tennessee, USA - Soil MetaG P. TD hybrid SBSTD1 (version 2)... | ecosystem: Environmental > Terrestrial > Soil >...
CACCTGCAGGATGGCTGAATAACGTTCGCTACAGGCCGCGGCAAGGCTCGCTCCGTGCCTCTGCACCTCGGTGGCGGATCTAGACCTTGGTCGACCGCGTCAGCAGGTACTCGTAGCGGACGACGTTGTCGACGAGGTAGGAGCCGATCAACTCCAGGAAATCCTTCCGAAAGGCCTCCAGCTTCGCCGGCTCCTTCTGGAGCGCGCCCAGCGTCTTGATGAAGGGGCCGAGCTTGGCCGCCATCCACGTCAGGTGGTGCTCGGGGCTGAGCGCCGGCACCCCCATGATGCCCCGCTCGAAGTGGAGATCCTTCACCGCGCTGCCCAGCCGGTCGCGCACCGTCGGCACCTCGCCCCACAGCGCCGGCGGCGCGCCGCCCTGCGGAGGGGGAATGTATTTCGCGGACAGGAGGAACGACCGGCCCAGGAACGTCTCCGGAGGCCAGGTCGCGAAGGCAAGTCGGCCCCCCGGCTGGAGCACGCGCAGCATCTCCTTGACGACGACCTCGGGTCGCGGCGCGAACATGTGGCCGAACTGGCTCAGGACGGCATCGAAGGCGCCGTCCGGATACGGCAGATTCTCCGCGTCTCCTTCCCGCCAGTCGACGGTCAATCCCGCGATCGGAGCGCTCTGACGCGCCTGCTCCAGGAGCGCGGGGGTCAGGTCGATGCCCGAAGCGATCGCCCCCAGGCGCGCCGCCGTGATCGCGACGACCCCCGTGCCGGTGCCGACGTCGAGCACCTTCTGGCCGGCGCGGATGCCGGCGAAGCGGACCAGGTGGCCCGCGGGGATGGCGCTGTAGACGGCCATCTCGCCGAAATTGCCCAGCGTCCAGGTCTCACGCTGTTTCACTTTCCATTCCGCGGCGGGATCGGTCATGGAAGCAGCGTAGCGGACGCGCGCAGATCAGGCCAGGATTTCGCGGATGAGATTGCCGTCGCCCGTCTGGCTGATCTGCTTGAACCGACCCTCGTGGTAGAACGTCAGCTTCTTGTCCTCGAGACCGAGCAGGTGAAGCAGCGTCATGTGGAAGTCCTTGATCGGATGGACGGCCTCAACCGCCGTCGCGCCCGTCTCGTCCGTCGCCCCCACCACTTCTCCCCGCTTCACGCCGCCGCCGGCGAGCAGGAGGGTCATCGCCTTCGCGTTGTGGTCCCGGCCGATCACCTCCGCGCCGCCCCGCACGCCGTTGTCGGGCGAGCGTCCGAACTCGCCGCCCCAGACGACCAGCGTCTCGTCGAGAAGGCCTCGCATCTTCAAGTCCGCGATCAGCGCCGCCATCGGCCGGTCCACCGTCTCGATCCGGCTCTTGTGGGCCGTCGCGATGTAGTCGTGAGAATCCCATCCTCCCGCGTAGACCTGGACGAAGGGCACGCCCTGCTCCACCAGCCGGCGCGCCAGGAGGCAGCGGCGTCCGAACGAATCGGTCGGTTCGACACCGATGCCATACCGCTGGAGAACCTTCGGGTCCTCCTTCGACAGGTCGAGGACGGCGGGAACCTCCATCTGCATCCGGAACGCCAGCTCGTACGACGCCGTCCGGGCGAGCGGGTCCTGATGGCTCGGGTTGCGAAGCGCGTCGCCGCGGTTCAACTCCGCGAGCAGGTCGAGGTTCTTCCGTTGATGTTCCGGCGTCACCCCCGCGGGCGGCCGCAGGTCCAGGATGGGCGACCCCTCCGCCCTCAGCGCCGTGCCCTGGAAGTAGGCCGGGAGAAACCCGTTCGACCAGTTCGCCGCCCCGCCCTGCGGGAAGTTGACCTCCGGGAGGACCACGAACGACGGAAGGTTGCGGTTGGGCGAGCCCAGGCCGTACGTCGCCCAGGCGCCGATCGACGGATCGCCGCCGAACCGGTTTCCCGTGTTCATGTGGTAGCACGCCGTCGGATGGTCGATCGACTCGGCCTGGAGGCCCCGGTAGACGCAGAGCTCGTCGGCGACGCCGGCCAGGTGGGCGAAGCCTGCGTTCATGGCGATGCCGGCCTTGCCCGCGCGGACGAAGCCGAACGGACTCTGGACGAAGTACCGCTTCCCGCTCGCCATCGCCGAAGCGAACTTGTCCTCGCGCCGGAACTCCTTCATGTGGAGATCGCGGAGCTTCGGTTTGGGATCGAACGTGTCGATGTGACTGGGTCCGCCTTCCATGAACAGGTAGATGCACGCCTTCGCGCGGGGCGCGGCGTGGGGCGGCTTGGGCGCGAGCGGATCCTGCCCGTGCACGAGAGAGCTCAGCGCCGCGGTCCCCAGGGTCGCCCCCAGGCCGCAGAGGAAGTCGCGCCGAATCATGGTCTCACCGCAAATACAGGAACTCGTTGGAGTTGAACAGGACCAGGCAGACGTCGGCCAGCGCCCTCGTCGCGGGGTCGACGTCCCAGGCCTTGAGGTCGCGGACGTAGTTCCTCAGGAGATCCAGCTCCTCGTCCCAGCGGACGACCTCGCCGGTGAACTCCTCGATCATTTCGCGGCGCACCGTCGTCGGAACCTCGACCCGCACCGGAGGATGCGCCTGGTGATGTCCGGTCATCGTCGTCAGATGGCGCCGGCACCGGTCGCGCTCGTCGGCGGCGGGCGCCCTTCCGTACGCCGCGCGGAACACGAAGTCGAGGGGGTCCCCGCCCGCCTTGACGGCCCTCGCGGCCAGCGCCAGAGCACGGTCGTGCGCGAACTGACCGTTGAAGAGCGCGAAGGCCTGCGGCGTGACCGTCGTCTCGTCCCGCCGCTCGCACGACATCTCGGTGCCGGGCCGGTTGAACACCTCCAGCATCGGATCGGCGAGGGTCCGGGTGCGGTAGGCGTAGAGCGTGCGCCGATGGCGCTCGTCGGGCCGCGGCGACGGCTGGTACGCGGGAGCGGGGCCGCCCATCACGTGGCGCGGCTGGAGCGCCACCTCCCAGTTGATCTCCGGGAAGACGCCCGGGCCGCCCTGCTCGCGTCGCAGCTCGCCCGAGACCGCGAGCATCGCGTCGCGGATCTCCTCGGCCGCCAGACGGCGCGGCGGATAGACGGACAGGAGATCGTTGGAGGGATCGAGCCGTGCAAACGCCTCCGGATCGGGCGGAGCCCCGGCGCGGCGGTACGCGTCCGACGACATCAGCAGCCGGTGGAGCTTCTTGATCGACCAGCCGTTCTCGACGAACCAGCCGGCGAGCCAGTCGAGGAGTTCCGGATGGGTCGGCCGCCTCCCCATCTTCCCGAAGTTGTTGGGGGTCGCGACGATCCCCTTCTCCCCGAAGTGGTGCTGCCAGATGCGATTGACGATCACCCGCGCGGTGAACGGGTTTCCGGGCGAGGCGATCCAGCGGGCGAGCGCGAGACGGCGGCCCTCGAGGGTCTCGGGGATCGCGGCCTCCTCGCTCCCACGGACGGCGGTGAGCACGCCGGGCGCCACCGTCTCCCCGGGCGACTCCAGCGCGCCGCCCCGGAGCACGGCGATCTCCTGCGCCTTCCCGTCCCGCTCCCGGGGCATGCCGTTCCTCAGGGTGTTCGAGGTGTAGGTGCGCGGCGGACCGTCGTACACCGAGAACGCGAGCGGCTCGAACCGCAGGAGCTCCCGCGAGAGATGCTCGCGGCGCTTCGTCCCCACCTTCGCGAGGCTCTTCCGCATCCGCTCGTCGTCGGGGGCGCCGACGGGCGTATAGCCCTTCTCCATCAGCCGCTTGTCGCCGAGCGCCTTCGCCTCGGAGAATCCCCGCGTGCTCTCGCCCTCGAGGAACGCCGCGGGACGCTCGGCGAACTGGGTCGAGGCGAATACCGCCTGCAGCCGGTAGTAGTCGCGCGTGGGCAGCGGATCGAACTTGTGGTCATGGCAGCGGGCGCATCGCAGCGTGAGGCCGAGGAACGTGGCCGCCGTCGAGTGGGTCACGTCGTCGAGGAAGTGCTGCCGCGTGAGGGCGGCGACGCTCATCGCCGTATGCTCCCAGGGGCCCATGCGGAGGAATCCCGCGGCGACCAGGAGCTCGGGGTTCTGGGCGTCCAGCTCGTCGCCGGCGATCTGCTCCAGGACGAACCGGTCGAAGGGCTTGTCCCCGTTGAAGCTTCGCACGACGTAGTCGCGGTAGCGCCAGGCGTTGGGCCGCTCGAAGTCGTTCGAGAAGCCGCTCGTGTCGGCATAGCGGACGACGTCGAGCCAGTGCCGCGCCCCCTGCTCGCCGTACGCCGGGCTCGACAGCAGCCGGTCGATCACGCGATCGAACGCCCCGGGCGCGCCGTCGGCCATGAAGGCGTCGATCTCCTCCGGGGTCGGCGGCAGCCCGGTGAGGTCCAGGGTCGCGCGGCGCAGCAGCGTCAGCCGGTCGGCCTCGCCGGCGGACCGGAGGGTCTTCTCCCGCAGCCGGGCCAGCAGGAACGCATCCACGGGATGGGCCGCCCCCGGTGGGGGCTGGACCGCGGCGACCGGACGGAAGGCCCAGCGGTCGGCCGGATTGCCGCCCGCCCACGGATCCTTCGAGGCGACCCACGGCGCGCCGCCCGCGATCCATTTCCGGAACGCCTCGACCTCGGCCGCGCTGAGCTTGTCGCGGTCCTTCGGAGGCATCTTCAGGTCCTCGTCGGTCCGCGCGACGGCCCTCAGCAGAGGGCTGGACTCCGGCTTGCCCGGAACGATCGCCGGCTTCCCCGAATCTCCGCCCTTGAGGAGGACCTTCAGCTCCGTGAGGTCGAAGCCGCCCTTCAGCTTCTTCGGGTCATCGCCGTGGCACCCGAGGCACTTCGCTTTGAGGACGGGGTGGACGACGGAGCCGAACAGCTTCTCCGCTTCTTCGCGGGTAACCTCCTGCCCCGGGATCAGGAGCAGGAGAAGGAAGACGGTCCGCGCCATATCGGCCTAACACGGAGGCCGACGAGCGGGTTGCGGGGTTACTTCTTCTCCGCCTCGATGCCCGTCTGCTCCGGCGTGGCCATGCCCGGCGGCAGCTCCATGATCTTGATGTTGCGGAAGTGGATCTCGGCGCCTTCGGACTCGAGGCACAGGTAGCCCTTCCGCTGGGTCGCCTTGCTGATGCCGTTCACGAACTTGCCGTTGATCGAGAGCTTCACCACGCCGTCGACCGCCACGACGTCGTAGGTGTTCCACTCGCCCTTCCCCTTGCACCGGAGCTCGAACGACTTGCTCCGCTCGCCGCGGGGATTGTCGGGGACGATCTTGTTCCCGCCGACGCCGAAGAGCTCGCCGCTCACGTAGCCGATGTCGTTCGGCGTGCCGTCCTTGCGCTTGTTGATGTTGGGCCAGTCGAGCTCCAGCATCTGGATCTCGAGGCCTTTCGGGAAGGGCGAGCCGGGCTTGGCGACGGCATCGCTCCAGGCGAAGCAGCCCGAGTTGCCGCCGGCCTCCAGGTGGCGCCACTCCACGTGCAGGATGAAGTTCTCGAACATCTTGTCGGTCCGCATGACGCCGATCGGCTTGCCGTTGCAGACGATCATGCCGTCGCGCGCGGTGAACGTGTCCTTGTCGACGTTGACGGGCACCCACCCGGTGAGATCCTTGCCGTTGAACAGGTCGCGCCACTGCGGAACTCCGTCCTGCTTGTCCTGAGCGAGGCTCATCGATGCGCCGCCAGGCGCGACGATGACCGAGTCGAAGGAGACGGGGTCCACGGGCGATCCCGACAGCAGCACCGAGCATCCGAGCAGAAGCATGGCGAGTTTCATCTTTTCCTCCCTAGCGCCCGACCGAAGGGCTTCACCAAACCTTCATGCGCCTTTGATGGCCGCTTCATCCCGACGGGATACTGTACGGTCCTTGAGATTACAGGTCGCGACGTTCATGGGAAACGGAATTCGGCCGACGCTCCTCCTGGTGGAGGACACTCCGGACGACCAGAGATTCTTCCTCTGGGCGGCCAGGAAGGCGAGACTGCCGGTCGTCGTCACCCTGGCCGCGGACGGCGAAGAGGCGATCGACTACCTGTCGCGGTCGCCCGAGCGGCTCTTCCTGATCCTGTCCGACGTCCATCTCCCGCGGCGGTCGGGATGGGAAGTCCTGCGCTGGGTCCGCCACCGGCCGCCCTATCTCCGGCTCCCGTTCCTGATCTGGACCTCGCTGCCCGATCCCGAGGGCGAGCGGAAGGCGCGGGAGATGGGCGCCGACTCGTATCTCTCCAAGCCGAACTCCGTGAGCGACTATGGCGGCGTTCTCTCGATCATCGAGAACTACCTCCGCGACTAATTGTGGAGCGTGATGGCGCCTCCCAGGGTGGCGTCGTTGCAGATGATCTGGATCATCCACGTCCCCGCGGGCGCCGTGCCGGTGGTGGTCGACGTCAGGTCGGCCGTGAAGGTGCCGGTCACCGTATAAATCACCGCCTCGTACGGCGCGGGAGCATTCCAGTCGTCGTCGGGATCCCACAGCCGGATGGTGACCGAGCCGCCCGACAGGCCGCTGGCCAGGCTCACATGGACCGGAGCGACGCTCGTATCCCACTTCGCAAAGAGCGTCAGCAGAGTGTCGGTCCCGATGCCCGTTCCGACCGAGATGGTATCGGCGCTTGGGGGATCGTCGGCGGTGAGGACGATGGCGCCCGTCCAGGCGGCGTTGTTGAAGTGCATGAACACGCGCCACGCGCCCGGCGCGGCGTCGGGCTTGGTCTGGACCGTGATCCCGCCGATGTTCCCGCGATGGACGTTGTCGTACACGACGTCGCCGTTGTCGTCCTCGATCAGGATGTGGACCGACCCGCCGAGCATCGAGGATCCGATGGTCACTTTCGCCTGGGGCTCGGTGCAGATCCAGGTCCGGTCGATGGTGGTGTCCACGTCGAAGCCCACCAGCGTCGCGGTGAAGGTGTCGGTGGTGTTCACGACCACGACGTAGGAGACGAAGACGCCGCCCGTGGAGCCGCAGCCGCCCATCTGGGACCCGGCCAGGGAAAGGAACAGGGCCGCCGCCGTCAGGTTTCTCATGGAACCGCCTCCGTGTTCAACGAATCCTATCACGACGAAGCCGCTCCGACTGATTCACTATTGCATTAGTCGCCTGCGGTCCGGCACTCTTTCGGCCGATGTTTTTTTGCAAACCCTAGGGGGCCGGAGACGGGTGTAGAGTAAGGAAAGACCTTTCATGAGAAGCAGCACGATCGCCGTCCTGGCCCTCCTCCCCTTGCTGGGCTCCTGCGGCAAGGACGCCGACCCCGCCCCCTCCCCGGCGAAGGGCCCGCCGCCCGCCCCGGCGCTCGCCGGCGCCGAGATCTACCAGAAGCTGTGCGCCTCCTGCCACGGCGCCAAGGGCGAAGGCGGGAAGGACTACCCCGAGCCGCTGGTCGGCGAACGCTCGCTCGAGAAGCTCGCCGTCTACGTCCGCAAGAAGATGCCCGAGGACAAGCCCGGGATTCTCAGCGCCGATGAAGCCCAGCGGGTCAGCAAGTACATCTACGACGCCTTCTACTCCAAGGCGGCCCAGGCCCGGCGCGAGCCGCCCCGACGGGAGCTCTCCCGCCTGACCGTCGGCCAGTACAAGACCTCGGTGGCGGACCTGATGTCCCTGTTCGCGAACCCGCAGCCCGCCGACGCGAAGCCGGGGCTCCGCCAGGAGCTCTTCAACGGCGGGCGCCGCTTCCGCGACGACAAGCGCATCAACGACAAGGTCGTCCCCACCCTCGACTTCAACCCGGGCTCCTATCCTCCCGCCGAGAATGTGACCATCGAGGAGTACTCGGTCCGCTGGAGCGGCGGCCTCGTCGCGCCGGAGACGGGCGACTACGAGATCATCCTCGAGACCCGCAACGGCGCCCGGGTCTGGGTCAACGACGAGACCACCCCGCTGCTCGACGGCTGGGTCCGGTCGGGCGACTCCGTCGTCCTCAAAGGGACCCTGTCCCTGCTGGGCGGCCGCATCTACCCGATCCGGGTCGAGATCTTCAAGGAGAAGAAGGAGAAGCTGGTCGCGGCCGCGCTGAAGTGGAAGCTGCCGCACCGCGTCGAGGAGCTCATCCCCGAGCGCCGGCTCCGCGTGGGCAAGTTCAACGAGACGATGGTCGTGCGGACGCCCTTCCCGCCGGACGACCGCAGCATGGGCTACGAGCGCGGCACGATCTCCAAGGCCTGGGACGAGGCGACCACCGAGGCGGCCGTCGAGGTGGCGACCGCGATGGGGCCGCGTCTGGCGAAGAGCGACCCCCAGGGCCGCGCCCGCAAGCTCGTCGAGCGCGCCTTCCGCCGGCCTCTGACGCCCGAGCTCCAGCAGTTCTTCGTCGATCGCCTCTTCGCCGAGAACAAGGACGTGGAGACGGCGCTCAAGTGCGTGATCATCCTCGCGCTCAAGTCGCCGCGCTTCCTGTACCTGCCCCACGAGACCGGCGACGCGTACGACGTCGCGACGCGGCTGTCCTACGCCCTCTGGGACTCGCTCCCCGACGCGCCCCTCCTCGAGGCCGCGAAGGCGGGGACGCTGGACCCCGTCAAGGAAGCCGGGCGCATGCTCGGCGACCCGCGCGCGAAGGCGAAGGTCGGCGCCTTCTACCACCGCTGGCTGCAGCTCGACCGCCTGCACGACCTCGCGAAGGATCCCAAGAGCTACCCGGGCTTCGACGCCGGGATCGTCTCGGACCTGAGGACCTCGCTCGACCTCTTCCTCGAGGACGTCACCTGGGGCGAGAAGTCGGACTGGCGCCAGCTGATGCTGGCCGACACCGTGCACATGAACGGGCGGCTCGCCAAGTTCTACGGGGTGGAACTGCCCGCGGACGCGCCCTTCCAGAAGGTGAAGATGGACCCGAAGAAGCACGCGGGGCTGCTGACGCACCCGCTGCTGATGGCGGGCTTCTCCTACGCCTCGGTGTCGTCGCCGATCCATCGCGGCGTCTTCCTGGCGCGCGCCCTGCTGGGGCGGCGGCTCCGGGCCCCGCCCGACGCCGTCACGCCGATCCCGCCCGAGCTCCATCCCTCGCTCTCGACGCGGGAACGGATCCTCCTCCAGACCAAGGGGCCGGACTGCCAGTCCTGCCACGCGATGATCAATCCGCTCGGCTTCGCGCTGGAGAACTTCGACGCGGTGGGACGCTTCCGCGAGGTCGAAAAGGAGAAGCCCGTCAACGCGCAGGGCTCCTACTGGACGATCGGCGGAGAGGACGTGAAGTTCAACGGCGCCCGCGAGCTGGGCGAGTTCCTCGCGCGGAGCGAGGAGGCCCACGAGGCCTTCGTCGAGCACCTCTTCCACTACCTGGTCAAGCAGCCGATCCTGGCCCACGGGCTGAACCGCCCCGACCTCCTCCGCGAAGGATTCGTGAAGGACGGCTACGACGTCCGGAAGCTTCTGATTCAGGAAGCGGCCGCCGCGGCGCTCCCGGGCGGTGTAAAGAAGGCAGAAGAGAGGAAAACGCCATGATGGACCGTCGCGACTTCCTGCGGAACCTGGGCCTGGGCGCCGGGGCGCTTCCCTTCCTCAACCTCCCCAGCCTCCAGGCTGCGCCCCGCAAGGCGTCGCGCAAGCAGCGGCTCGTCGTGATGTTCAGCCCCGACGGCGTGGTTCCCTGGAACTTCTGGCCCGACCAGGAAGGCGACGCGTTCACGCTCAAGGAGAGCCTCACGCCCCTCGCCCCCTTCCAGAAGAAGATGCTGGCGCTGCACGGCCTCAACAACAGGATCAAGGGCGACGGCGACGGCCACATGCGCGGCATCGGCTGCCTGCTGACGGGCATCGAGCTTTTCCCCGGCAACATCCAAGGCGGCTCGGACACCCCCGCCGGGTGGGCCAAGGGCATCTCGATCGACCAGGAGATCAAGAACCAGCTCCAGGCGAACCCGGACACGAGGACGCGTTTCGGCTCGCTGGAGTTCGGCGTGAACGTCTCCGATCGCGCGGACACGTGGACCCGCATGGTCTACGCCGGCCCCAACCGGCCGATCGCGCCGATCAGCAACCCGCACCACATGTTCAAGAAGCTCTACGGCAGCGAGAAGGACAAGCAGATGATCGCGAGCGTCCTGGACGACGTCCGCGAGGACCTGAAGAAGCTCGCCGAGAAGGTGTCCGCGGAGGACCGGAAGCTGCTCGAAGAGCACGCGGCCTTCGTCCGGGAGACGGAGAAGGAGCTGACGGCGGTCGCCAAGGAAAAGATGGCGGCCCCGCCGCCTGCGCCCGACGCCTCGCTCCGGGACGAGAACGACAGCATTCCCAAGCTGAGCCGGCAGCAGATCGAGCTGATGGTCAACAGCTTCAAGCAGGACTTCGCCCGGATCGCCAGCCTCCAATACACCCAGTCGGTGGGCGGCGCGAAGTTCCGCTGGATCGGCGTCACGGAAGGCCAGCACGAGCTGTCGCACAAGCCGGACAAGGACGAGCCCGCCCAGGCGGCGCTGACCAAGATCAACAAGTGGTACTGCGAGGAGCTCGCCTATCTGTGCAAGCGGCTCGAGGAGACCCCGGAGCCGGACGGCCGGGGCAGCCTGCTGGACAACACGCTGATCGTCTGGACGAACGAGCTGGGCCAGGGCAACTCGCACACGCGGAACAACATCCCCTTCATCGCGGTGGGCAACGGCCTCGACTGGAAGATGGGCCGCTCGCTCAAGCTCAAGGGCGTCCCCCACAACCGGTTCCTGCTCTCGCTTGCCCACGGCTTCGGCCACCGGCTCGAGCGGTTCGGCAACCCGGAGATGTGCGCGGGCGGCCCCGTGGTCCTGGCCTAAGCAAGAGGCCGCCGGCATGAAGCAAAACAACCAGGACGTTTTGCATCAACTTTTGAAGCAAAACAACCTGGTTGTTTTGCTTCAGTTGGGCAGGCGCTAGAAGGTGAACTTCTTCCAGGGGGTGACGCCCCCTGCCCTGCGCGTGACGTACGCTTCCTTCTTCGCGCAGTTGAAGACCATCGCGTCGATCGTCGTCTTCGCCTTCACCTTAGGGCAGTTCTCCTGCATCCGCGCGAGGTCGACCTTGGCGTCCCCGTCGGCGCGCAGGCGGCCGCCGTTGGCCTTCGCGTCGAGCACGATGTCGAGCTTCTTCGGCGTTCCGCGGATCGTCGCCAGGTTGCCCTGGCCGTCGCCCAGCAGGTAGACGAACCAGCCGGCGTGGACGGCGCGGCGGACCTCCTCGAGGGCGCCCTTGAACGTGTCCTGGTAGAGGATCTGCGCGATGAGCACGTAGGCCGGGATGCCGATCCGCGGCTCCTTCCCGTCCCCGCCGCCGGTGTGCCAGCAGAGCGCGAGGCCCGACGAGTTGAGGCCGGCCCCGGTCCACAGCCCGGGGTACGAGTACGCCAGGAGGCTCGGTCCCTCGGGGCGCTTCCAGTGGAGCATCGACGACATCCCGTAGACGCTTTCCATCCAGTCCCACGTCTGGCCCACGAAGGTGTCGCCGTCGCGCGTGTCGGGAGGCGCGGCCCCGAAGACGGTGCAATGGTTCGTCGCGGGGATCACGCCGCGGTGCCACAGCTCCTCGTGGTTGGTGATGAGGACGACCTCCTCGAAGGTCAGCCCCGTGCCTTCGGCCATGCCCTCCATTTCCTCATGGATGAGCGGCGCGTACTCCTGGATCGCCTTCCCGCACGCGCCGGCGAACCGGACCATCGCGTCCTTCGCGTTCGGCTTGCCCGTGAACGAGGAGTAGATCTCGCGATTCAGGAAGCCGTGGATCGCTTCCTTGAACTGCGCGCCGTATTGCCGGCCGCGCTCGCGCGGCTTGCCGGAGATCGTGGTGATCGTGTGCTCGAGATTCGACGCGGGCTCCTGGCGGGCCCCGAGGCCCAACGCAGCGGCTCCGACGGCGGTGCTCTGAAGAAAGCGGCGGCGGCTCAGCGACATGGCGTCTTCCTCCCCCTTATCCGTACCCCGTTCGCCTGTTCTATTACAGTTGCCCAAAAGCCCCCAGTCGCTAGGATAGGGGCGAACAACGACAGGAGAGCGCATGAAAGGCGATTCGAAGGTGATCGAGGCGTTGAACCGGGCTCTGACCATGGAGCTCACCGCGATCAACCAGTACTTCGTGCAGGCCAAGATGCTGAAGAACTGGGGCTACCTCACCCTGGCGAAGAAGGTCTACGAGGAATCCATCGGCGAGATGAAGCACGCCGACAAGATCATCGAGCGCATCCTCTTCCTCGAAGGAATCCCCAACATCGCTCGGTACGACGTCATCCGCGTCGGCAAGGACGTCCGGGAGCAGTTCGAGAACGACCTCAAGCTCGAGACCAACGGCGTGAAGAGCTACAACGACGCGATCGAGCTCTGCATCAAGGTGAAGGACTCGGGCACGCGGGAGCTGCTGGAGGAGATCCTGGTCTCCAGCGAGGAGCACGTCGACTGGCTGGAGACGCAGATCGGGTTGATCCAGTCGGTCGGCCTGCAGAACTACCTGGCCGAGAAGCTCGGAGAGGACGGCAAGTAGGACGGGGTCCGGGGCGCTTCCTTCTGAAGGATCGCCTCGAGGGCGGGGTGGCACGCGGTGCACCCCGTGCCGGCGCCGGTGCAGGCGCCGATCTGGCGGACGGAGCACGCTCGGCCGTCGCGGACGCAGTCGACGATCCGCCGCTCGCTCACCTTCAAGCATTCGCAGACGATTCGGTCGCGCTTCATGCTCCCACCTAATTGAGCCTGAGACTCAGTCTCAATGAATATACGTTCCAATCGCCGTGGAAAGCAAGAAAATCTGTTTTCTCATCGCGGGACGGAGAGGCCGTATCGGATGGTGCCCGGCTCCGATCCCTCGCCCAGGAAGGACATCCCGCACTTCTCCATCACCGCGATCGATGCCGCCATCGACGGAAACGTCTCCGCCACGATCCGGCGGACGCGCGGATCCCGCTTCAGCCAGTCGATCAGTCCCTGCGTCGCCTCCGTGGCAATTCCCTTCCCCTGGTGGGAGTCGATGATGCCGTAGGAAACCTCGACGGTGCCCTCCCGATCGGGAGGCCCCTTCGTGGCCACGACTCCGACGAGGGACGGCCACGATCCCTGGAGCAGCACCCACCATCCCCACCAGCCGACCAGCGTGGGATGCTGCCTCAGGATGTCGCGGACGAATTTGAACCCTTCGAGCGCCATCCGGCCGTCGTCGTTCAGGCGAGGGGGCCAGTCGGCAGGGACGCTTGCCCCCAGCAGGCGGGCCAGCGTGGAGCGGTCGCCCTCTGCGGCGGCATCCACGGCGGTGAACGACGCCGCAAAAAGCGTGAGCCGGGGGGTCCTCAGCAGCCTCTCATCCATCCGGACCTATTTACGACTCCGCTCCGGACGGGAAACAAAAGAATGAACTATCGCAGGGCGGGATACCGGTGGAGGTAGACCACGTTGCCGTCCGGATCCTTGACGGCGGCGAGCCGGCCGTACGGCCGGTCGTGGGGCTCCAGATCGATGGCCACGCCGGCCTTCCGGAGCCGACCCACGGCCGCGTCCACGTCGTCCACCTCGAAGGACAGGCCCAGGTTCCGGGGCGCGCCCGACAG
>Ga0111538_10008999_pt1 | contig 13363 bp, 11 predicted proteins | sample SoiMethybrSBSTD1_FD_79669 | JGI IMG/M metagenome (GOLD analysis project Ga0111538, IMG submission 79669) | Bulk soil microbial communities from a Populus tree surrounding site in Tennessee, USA - Soil MetaG P. TD hybrid SBSTD1 (version 2)... | ecosystem: Environmental > Terrestrial > Soil >...
CGGGTTGGCGCGGCTCCTCGCGGGGCTCGTCTACGGCGTGGGGACGTTCGACATCTCCTCGCTCCTTGCCGTCGCCACGCTGGTGGTCGTCGCGATCGCCGCATGCGGGATCCCGGCCGTGCGCGCGACGCGGGTCGATCCGGCGATCGCGCTGAGAAGCGACTAGAGCATTCGACCGGCGGATCAATGAGAACAGGCTGTTTACGCGGCTCCCTGGCGACTTTGCACACTAGGCGGGCGGACAGCGTCCCAGCGTTGATCGTTAGAGAGGCCCCGCCAAGCGGCCTACCACCCATCCCGCGATCGCACCGAACATCACGCCGGTAATGAGAATTGGCGCGTAGGCCTTCGTCAGAAGCTGTCTAAGACTCGTGGCGGCGAATCCCCGAGATTCTTCCTGGCGCAGCCGGTGACGAGAAGCGCCGCAAATGCGGCGCCCTTGGCAAGCAGACTGCGACGGTCATTTCTTGTCGGCCATCTTGCCGGTGCATCGCCTGCCTCCTTGTGAGCGGAAACCGCGAGATCGACGACGTCATGACCATCCCACGCTCGCGCCCAGGGTGAGGAGAAGCTCGTCCAGTTGCGCGAACGTCTCGACCATCGCATCCGCAGCCCCGGTGCCGGCAGCGTCGAGAGCTTCCTTCGAGGAATGGAGCTCGTGCAGGACCAGCAGCGTCTTGCCACCCTTATCCTCGAATGTCACCGTGGTGACAGGCCCACCCTCACCACCTTCTTCGTTGGTCCACACGAGGCGCGAGTGCGGTGTCACTTCGAGGTACGTGCCGAAGAACGCCATCCCATCGGGTTCGAACTCGAGGCGGTACTTGCCCCCGACACGAACATCCATCTCACAGGAACGCAGGGACATGCCCATCGACTTCGGCAACCACCACCGCCTGAACAGCTCGGGCTTGGTCCACGCCTCGAACACGATGCGGGCCGGGCCGTTGAAGGTTCGGGTCACGACCAGCTCACGATCGGACTTCCGCTCCACCGTCGTGCGGTTCTTCATGGGCGTGGGCTCACTCTCTCGTCTTGCGTCCATCAACCTTCTCCTTCCGTTTCAGTTCCTCGACAACCTTGTCCAGCTCGTCGAACCGTGCATCCCAGAGCTGGCGGTACCTCTCGATCCATGCCGCCTCTTCATCCAGTCTGCGCAGGCCGAGCCTGCAGGTCCGCACGCGCCCGACCTTCGCCGTGGTGACGAGCCCCGCCTGCTCCAAGACGCCGACGTGCTTCTTCATGCCCGTGAGGGTCATGTGGAACTTGTCGGCAAGGTCCGTGATCGACGCGTCTGCACGCCCGAGCTGCTCCAGAACACCGCGTCGGGTGGCGTCCGAGAGCGCGGCGAACGAGGCATCGAAGCGGGTCCGCGCATACTGAGCCATGTGGTTCAGTATATAACACCCGGAGTGGCGGACGCCGACGATTGCGAGGTCTAGGCGGATCGATCGCATCAGCGCCGGCACCTATTTCTCTCCCGGTCCGTTTGCCCACGTGCGCTGTGCCGGCCAGCACAATTGAGAAGCAGTCTCGCGCGAATGGCGCGCCAGTCTGGGAGAGCTGACATCGCGTTGACACGCGTTGACCCTGCGGTTGACAAGCGTCAGCGACACGTCGATACTACGGCCAGCTATACATAGCTGGCTGTTGATATGGCCAAGCATACGAACGACCGGCTGCAAGGCACACTCGACCTGTTGATCCTCAAGATCCTGGCTCGCTCCGGAGCGCAGCATGGCTACGCCATCGCGCAGCGAATCCACCAGGCGACCGACGATTCTTTGCGAATCGAAGAGGGGTCGCTGTATCCGGCCCTGCAACGCATGACGCACGAAAAGTGGCTGCGCGCGGAGTGGGGGTTGACGGATACGGGCCGGAAGGCCCGTTTCTACACCATCACACCACCCGGCCGCCGGCAACTCGCAGAAGAAGAGCGACGCTGGCTGCAGCTGACCGAGGCGGTCGCCAAGGCATTGCGGTTCGCGTGAGAGGCGATCATGTCACCACTTCGCAGGCTCTTGAATGTCGTGCGCCGGTCGCGCATGGACGCAATTAAGTCGATGATGCGGGCCACCTGAGGCCAATTGAAACCGGCCAGGCTCCATAACGGACGTTCTGGGTACATCCGCCCGCCCGAAAGAAGAGGTAGCATGATGTTCCTGGGCTATTGGCGTGCCGAAAGCTCCGAGGAGCGGCCCCGGCTGACTCCGGCAGCCAGAACAATGAACAGGAGGCAGCGAGGGGTCCTGGGCTGACTGTACAGTTTTGGGCTGCCAGCCGTTTCTCTCTTTAATTGGTATCGGTTCAAACTGGAATGGCACGCGCGAGCGGTGCACGGTCGAGATGGAGGGCGTTCCTTGGCTCCAGTGCCGTGCCCCGCACGCATGGGATCGGACAGATGTCTGCTGTATCCACATCTGCGAAGCACCCGCATACCGGGGTCGACAGAAGGACGGCTGACGACCTCGCCGCTCGGGACCAGTCTGCCATCGTGCCAGCCGGGATTGGCGTCGCCAAAATCGTGGCTCCTCGCGCGACCCAAGCGGTCCCGGACCCTCCGTCGGCGCTGATCTCCACTCTGGATCTCGTCGCCCGCGTGCGCAACGGCGATCAGGACGCGCTGGAGGCTGTGTGCCTGCGTTGCCTGAAGGGCTTGCGCTGCTTCGCTGCCGGACGGGTCCCGCCCCGGATCAGAGGGATGCTGGACACCCAGGACCTCGTGGCCGAAGCCCTCGAGAAGGGGTTGGCCAGGCTTCTCGACCTCGACCTCGGGCGCGAGGGGGCGCTGATGGCGTACCTCCGCCAGGTCCTCAAGAACCTGATCGTGGACAAGATCCGCGCGGCAGATCGCGCTCCAACGTCCACGTTGCTGGACGACCAGTATGTCGACGACACGCAGTCGCCTCTCGAGAAGGCGCTCGCCCGCGAGAAGGTGGAACTGTACGAAGCCGCCCTCCAGCGTTTGAAGCCGCGTGACGCTGAAATGATCATCCTCAGGGTGGAACAGCAGGCCAGCTACGACGAGATTGCGATCTATATGGGTCTGCCGACGGCGAATGCCGCACGAACAGCAGTGAGACGCGCCTTGTTCCGGCTCGCGCACGCGATGTCTCGCGTGAGCCGCGTGCAGGACGGCAAGAGTGACGGAGACCGGCTATGAGAGCGGGGCGTTCGGCGCTCAAGCGCGTGATCGACTCGGTCGCAGACGGCAGCGGCGACATCGATTGGGAACGGCTCGAGCAGCAAGGCCACACCGAAGGCGATCTGGAGCTGCTTCGCCAGCTTCGCGTGGTGGCACAGCTTTCGGACATACAGCGTGCAGAAATCGAGCACGTCGACGAGCGACCCCTGTTGGCTTCAGCGAAGGCGATCGCCCGAATCCGTACGAGGTCGATGACCGCGCGCGCGGACACGGTCGAGCCACGCGTTCCGAGCCGGGCGGACAATCCAACGTTGGCGACTCGCTATTGGGGACGTCTCGAGCTCTTCGAACGGCTCGGCGAGGGCACGTTTGGCGAGGTCTACCGGGCGTTCGACCCCCAGCTCGAACGTGACGTAGCGGTCAAGCTCCTGCACGTGGGCAAGCCGGCTGAGAAGCGGGTGCTCGACGAGGCGCGCGCGCTCGCCCGCGTTCATCACCCGAACGTCGTCATCGTGCACGACGCCGAGACGCATGACGGGCGGGTGGGCCTCTGCATGGAGTTCATCCGTGGCCAGACGCTCGCGAGCCTCTTGAAAACTCATGGAAAATTGGGGTCAACCGAGGCAACGGCGATTGGACTGGCACTGTGCCACGCCCTCGGCGCGGTTCACAACGAGGGGCTTCTTCACCGCGACATCAAAGCGCAGAACGTCATGCGCGAAGAGGGCGGACGCGTCGTCCTCATGGATTTCGGCGCCGGTCAGCGCCGCGACCTCGCGGACCAGGGGCCAGCCCGTCTGACCGGAACGCCACTCTATCTGGCGCCAGAGATTCTCGAAGGCGGACACGCGACGGTTCAGAGCGATGTCTACAGCCTTGGCGTGCTGCTCTATCACCTCGTGACGAACGACTATCCGGTCAATGGGAAGTCGCTCGACGAGCTGAAGGCCGCCCATCGCCAGGGTTGCAGGGTTCGGCTGCATGATGCCCGACCCGATCTCCCCGATCCGTTCGTGCGCGTCGTCGAACGCGCGATCGATGCAGAACCGAGCCGCCGCTATCACAGCGCAGGCGAACTGGGGGCGGCACTCGGCGCCCCGCATGTCGTGCTGCCGCCCAAGCCGATCCCGGCGACGGGCTGGTGGCTCGCCTTCGTGGGGGCGGCCGCAGCGGTGTCAGTGACCGCGGTGTCGATGGGCCCGGTGCGGAGATGGCTCGCGATGCCGTCCGACAGTCGACCGGTGATCGTCGTACTCCCGCTCGATCATGCTCGTGACGTTGAGGACTACATCGCGGCGGATGTGACCGACGCGTTGAACCAGGCACTGTCGGTCGTCGACGGCGTCATCGTGATCTCGAGAACGTCGGTCAATGCGGCGCGGCGAGCCGACGCGTCGCTTCCCCAGATGGCTCAGGTGCTCGGGGCGGAATTCGTGCTCGAAGGTCGGCTGACGCGGACAGGGGAGGTGATGGCCGCGTCGCTCAACCTCGTCCGGGCTCCGCGCGATCACACCTTGCTCGCGCGAACGTTCCAGTTCACGCTGCCGGCCATCGAGCGGCTCCAGCGCGACGTGCTGCACGCGATCTGTGAGCGTCTGAACGTCCCTCTCGATCCGAAGGTCACGGGACGCGCCGGTCTGGGCGGAACGGTCCAGGGCGACGCACGGATGCTGTACGCGCGTGGACGCTTCGAGCTGTCGAAGTACTCCGGCGCCAGCCGCGCCGAGGCGATCGACTACTTCAAGCGGGCCATCGCAACGGATCCGAGGTTTGCGTTGGCGCACTCGGCGCTGGCCGAGGCGTATGTCATGACGACACAACCCAACGTGATACCGCCGTCCTTCGAGCTCGCCGAGCTCGCGGCGCAGGAGGCCCTTGCGCTCGACCCCTTGCTCGCTGACGCCCATGCGGTGCTCGCCGACATCCGCATGCTCCACGACTGGAATTGGGCAATCGCCGACGCGGAGTTCCAGAAGGCGATTGCGCTTGCTCCGAGCCTGACGACGGGATACCGATACCCGATGTTGCTGGCTGCGCGGGGCAGGACCGACCAGGCGCTCGAGCGCATCCTTCACGAACGCAAGCTTGATCCACTGTCCCAGATGGTTGCGGTGTCGGTCGGCACTATTCTCCAGTACCAGGGCCGCTTTGCGGAGGCGCTCGACCAGGTCGAGAAGGCGGAGCAGCTGGACCGGAAGAACCCGGTGCCAGCTATCGTCAAAGGCCGCGTGCTGACCGCTCTCGGGCGCTACCGGGATGCCCGAACAGCCTTCCTCAGAGCCGGCGAGCTGGGCGCGATAGATGGTCCCGACTACATTCGGGCAGAGCTTGCCGCGCTCGATGCCGCAGAGGGCAGGAGGCAGGCGGCGCTGCAGGCGCTGGTCGCACTCGAAGAAAAGGCCTCGAGTGGCGAGCTCGATCCCACACTGGTCGCATTCGTTCACGCGCGGCTCGGTCAGCTCGACGAGGCATTCAGGTGGCTCGAGCGCGCATACGCCGAGCGATCCGTGCGTCTCGTGTGGATAAAGGTCGATCCGCGTTTCAGAACTCTTTCAGCTGATCCACGGTATTCAGCACTCGTCAAACGAATGGGTCTCGACTGACCGGCCGCTTTCATAGTGAAAACGAGCTGAGACGTCGCGTTGACCGGGAGGAGCAATGGCGAAGACTGCCAAGAGGCGTAGGGCGGTGTCCCGATCGGCTTCGGGTCGGGCGTTCGTGAACACTGGTGAAGCTGCCAAGGCCATGCAGCGGCTGTTGGACGACCTGAAAGCAGCGAAGCGCGGAGAGACGGGATGGGGCCTGGGCGACTACCTGAAGGTCGAGAAGGCCGCGCTCCTGCTGGAGCTGGCGATCAAGAAGATCAAGTGCCCTGTGACACAGAGCTTTCCAGGATCCGGATCGCACGCCACTCGGCGCCGTTTGAAGTAAGAGGGGATGGCGTTGCCCGGACGCTCCAGCTCCATCGTCCGTTTCAGGCGCTCGCCTCATCTGGTCGTCTACTGGCGCGACAATCGGTTGGTGGCGAGAGATTTTATCTCGGGCAGCGTCGTGCGCGCAGCGCCAGTCGTTCTCGGAACGCTCGAATTCTTTTCACGCTGGCGCACGTCCGCCGGGCTGGCCCGGCACCTCGGCCTGAACGATGGGTCCGCCGTACGATCGCTGGTCAAATCCCTAGTCCGCTACGGCCTCCTCGACACCAGCGATCGAGCCCGGACGTCGAACGCCACGCGTCTGAAGCAGTGGGATGAATGGGGCCTCGAAGCAGCCTTTTTTCACCACGCGACGCGAAACGTATCGTACGCCCAGCCGAAGTCCGCCGAAGCACGGTTGCAGAAGAAGGCGGCGCGGCAGGCGCCACCGTCACCAGTCAAAGTCACTCGCGGACCACGGCTTCGACTGCCCACACCCGCGTTGCAGATGGATCTGACGGATGCACTGCGTGAGCGGCGAACGTGGCGGCGATTTGGACGTCGGCCGATAACCCGCGATGCCCTGGCCACGCTCCTTGGACTGACCTGGGGTATCCAGCAGTGGGTTGACCTGGCCGGCTACGGACGCACTCCACTCACTACGTCGCCGTCCCCCGGCGCCCGACACAGTGTCGAAGCGTACGTGTTGGTCCGCCGTATCCAGGGCGTACCTCACGGCCTCTACCACTACGACGCCGATGAGCACGCCCTGGTGAGGATTACCTGCGGCGCACCGAAGCGTCCATCCGACTACCTCCCGACCCAGACCTGGTACAACGGCGCCTCCGCGCTGGTCTTCATGGCCAGTGTCTTTGCTCGCGCCCAATGGCGATACTCGGACTCGAGGACCTACCGCAGCCTGCTTGCCGAAGTCGGACATCAAGGGCAGACCTTCTGCCTGATTGCCACAGCACTCGGCCTCGCGCCCTTCTGTTCAATGGCTCTGGCCGACTCGAGAATCGAGCGGGACCTGGGAATAGACGGCATCTCCGAAGCGGTGATGTACAGCGTTGGCGTGGGCACGAGGCCCCAGGGCGCAACGTGGGCGCCATGGTCTGGCACTTCGAAGGTTCCGCAGAGGACGTTGGCGAAGCCGTTCGCGCATGAACGTCTGCATTGAACCCAGTCCGTCGTATGTCAAAGAGGGATAGGCGCGAGGGAAACGCGCCACGACACCATCCTCTGCGCAGCATGCGCAGGCTGACTGACGCTCTGCTCAAAGACTTCGAGGCAGTCGGCGACCATCAGGCGAGCCAGGCGCGACGCGGAATCCCGACAGGCCCACTCGTTCGCGCCCTGTTGCTACAGGCCCTGTTCTCGATTCCGAATGATGCGGTTCTGTGCGAACAGATCCGGGCCAACGGGCTCTTCCGCTGGTTTGTCGGGCTGGACGCCCGGATGGCCTGGACCCCGCGCCTGGTTCGACTGAACCGCGCACGCCTGTTCGAGGCCGGGATCGCGCCGGCGTTCTTCGTTCGCCTGCTCGCGAGCCCGCGCTGCGCCTGCCTCCTGCTCGATCGGCGGCTCCAGGTCGATCTCGTGCAACTCGACGCCTGGGCTCGTCACGCGGCGATGTCTCGGACGGATGCACGACCCGTCGCGCTCGGCTCGATCCTCCTGCTGCCGCGCATGTCGGATGCCTTCATGTTTCTCCCGTATCTCGAAGCCGACGGGACCATGACTCCCCTGGAGCGCGTGCTCCGGCAGCTGATGACCGCGCTATCCGGGCCGCTCGCCGTCACGGCCCACTCGCCCGCGACCGCTCTGGCCCTCGAGCTGGCTGCGCGTGGCTGTGGGGCGCGGGTTCTGACACTCGCCCCCTGTTCTCAGCTCACACAGCTCATTGAGGTTGCGTCACAGCTGAACGTGGCGAGCCTTGCGGTTTGGGAGCCAGGTGCGGCGCTTCTCCCCACGCCGTTCATTCGAGAGCTGTGTCATCACCATATACGAACTGGTAACGACCTGACGGTTGTGAAGCATCTCCCTGAGGGCGTTGGCGGGGAGATCTATCGGAGCGCATGCCTGCAGAGAATGCGAGCTGAGACACCGCGACATGTGGACGCCAGCCCGCGAGAGTGGTTCGAATGGTCTCGTGAGAACACCACGACGGGGACGCCAATCCGCTTTCATTCCGCCGGCCTGCGTCGCCCACCACCGGCGAACCTGCCGCGTCGCGTCGCGATCACGAGCCTCGACGACTGGCGGCGTATCGCTGCCACCATTGCCGCCCGTTCGGACACACTCACCTCTGAGTGGCAGCCCTTGATCACCTGGCCACGCGCAAGAACGCCCGAACGAACGTTCACGCGCGCCATCGCCACGAAGACCGGCCGCGGACCGCGCATCCTCTACGTCACACCGAGCAGGGGGTTTTCTGGTCCCGAGCGTATGTACGTGCGCCTCGCAAACGGTCTGCTCGATCGGGGGGTCGATCTCTGGGGCCTGCTGGCGCGGCCGGGGATGATTGCGAGACTACTCCGAGACGAGCATCGCGGGCGGTTCATCGCCGACAACGTCGAGTTCGATCAGCCGACCCAGGCGTCGTTCACCTATTGCGTGCAGGTCATCCGAGAGGTCGGACCAGACCTCGTACATTGCAACGGCATCCCAGACTGGCCGGTGGTTGCTGCCGCTCACGTCGTCGGAGTGCCATTGATGGAGCACGTTCGGGTGGCCGAGTTCGCGGCTGATGAGGACAGCTTCACGACGGCCGCTCGACTGGTTGCCGTTTCCAACTTCGTGCGCGGGGAGCTGCTTGGGGTTGGCGTGGACGCGGCGCGCGCACTCGTCTGCCACAACGGCATCGACGCCGGCTTCTTTCAGCGCGATGCTCGCGGGGGGTGTAGGGTGCGACGTCAACTTGGGATCAAGGATGAGGACTTCGTCGTCATCTGTGTCGCTCGTTGCAGCCGATCAAAGCGAATCGAGACTGTCATCCAGGCTCTGGCTGAGGCACAACCGAAGCGGCGCCCAGCTCACCTGCTGATCATCGGAGAGGTCGAGGATCCCGCCTACTTCGAATCACAAAGAGACCTCGTGTCGCGCTACGGCATGCAGGGAACGACCCACTTCCTCCATGCGGTGGAGGACATGCGAGCCATGTACGCCGCGGCGGACGCGTTCGTGCTGGCCTCCGTGCGAGACCCTCTGCCGAACGCGGTGTTGGAAGCTATGGCCAGTCAGACGCCGGTGATTGCCGCCGCGTCGGGCGGCATTCCCGAAATGGTCGACGACAGCACTGGCACGCTGGTGGATCCGGACTCAGTCGCGGGCTTCACGCGGGCGCTCAAGCATGTGTTCGAGGGCAGCCGTGAGGTGAGGAGGAAAGCCCGACGAGCCCGCGCCGTCGCTCGCCAACGTTTCAATCTCGTCGATCATGTGGACGCGATTCGACGAATCTACCACGAGGTTGTAGCATGCCCACGACAAGCCGGTTGACACCTACGTAAGTTGGGCATCGCGCTGATGCAGGTGGTGCGCTTCCGGCGCTTAAAGGCGATCATGATGCGATTGACTGTCGGCGCTGCCGCTCTGGCCCTTGCGTGTGTTTCTGCGACTTGCACGACTGAGGCCCGCCAGACCTCCACGGGCGCCGCGGCGGGCTGGACGAAACTCTTCAACGGCAAGGATCTGTCCGGCTGGGATACCTACCTCGGGCCGCGGATGGACGACAAGCAACAGAAGATCCCGGACACCGTCATCGATCTCAACAAGGATCCCGACAAGGTCTTCACCGTCACCACGGTCGATGGTGGCCCCGTCATCCGCATCTCTGGCGTGACGGGCGGCGGCATCTCGACCGTGCAGTCGTTCGAGAACTATCACCTGCGCCTGCAGCTGAAATGGGGCACCGGCAATCCGTGGAATCGTCAGCGGCCCGACAGTGGCGTGCTCTATCACGCGGGCGGCGAGCAGGGCCTCGACGGCGACTTCTGGATGCGCTCAATCGAATACCAGGTGATGCCGGGGATGACCGCGGATCTGATCACGATCCTCGGATGTGTCGCCGACGTGCACTCGTCGCCGTCGGCCGACGGCAAGAGCTTCGTCTACAATCCGAAAGGCCAGATGCGCACGTTCAGCCGTGAGAACGCCGTGCCGAACTCCGGCGGACGTGTCGCGCGCCTCCCGAGCTATACGAACGACGAAAAGACCTGGGTCACGCTCGAGGTCTACACCGTCGGACAACAGGCGGTGCACCTCGTCGACGGCAACGTCGTGCTCGTGCTCCACAACATCCGGCTCCACGAAAACGGCACGACGCGACCGCTGACGAGCGGGAAGATTCAGCTCCAGTCCGAGGGATCGGAACTGTTCTACCGCAACATCGAGATGCAGCCGATCAAAGAAATTCCAGCGGCGCTTCTGCAGGAGTAGCGCGGCAATGACCGCGCGCGGGTGGGGGCTGGGCGGGACGAACTTCGATTCGGGAGGTCTATGACGAGTGTCGTACACGCGTTGAAATGTGCCGCAGCTCTGTTCGTGGTCTTGGCGGCTGTGCCCCTTGCTTCGAACAGGCTGACGTCCGCCCAGACGGCGATCCAGGTCCTTCTCATCACCGGCCAGAGCAACCGGTATCACAACTGGGAGGTCAGCAGCCCGATCGTCAAACGGCAACTGGAGGAAAGCGGACGCTTTGCCGTCACCCTGACGACGACGCCGCCGAAAGGCGCGACGCCGAATCAGGATATGTCGAGCTTTGCACCGAGATTCTCCGACTACCAGGTCGTGGTGCTGGACTACGAAGGCTTCGAGTTCTCGGCGCCGGTCAAGCAGGCGTTGGTGGATTACATCAAGAACGGCGGCGGGCTAGTGGTGCTCCACGCGGCGGATAACGCATTTCCCGGCTGGCCTGAGTACAACGAGATGATCGGCGTCGGTGGCTGGGGAGGGTTCACACCCGGTTACAGCAACCGGACCGACAGTGCTGGTCCGAAGATCCGGTGGCGCGATGGCGGCATAGTGCTCGACAGCGCCACTCCCGGGACTGCGCAGCATCCGAGCCCGCACGATTTCCTGATCACGAATCGCGCCACCGAGCACCTGATCATGAAGGGCTTGCCCTCGGCGTGGCTGCACGCCAAAGACGAGCTCTATAGCAACCTGCGCGGCCCGGCGAAGAACGTCACCGTCCTCGCGACAGCCATGGCTCCGACGTCGATGCCAAATGGCACGGGAGAACACGAGCCCATCATCATGACGATCGCCTACGGCAAGGGACGCGTGTTTCACGACACGCTCGGCCACGTCGGGGCGACGCAGAAAGAGCCGATCGTCGGTATGAATTCCGTCGACTACATCGTGCTGCTTCAGCGAGGCACGGAATGGGCCGCGACGGGCTCGGTGACCATCCCGGTCCCCAAAAATTTTCCCACCGCGGACAAGACGTCGATCAGATAAGACTGCGGCGCGGACACGCCGCGCGAGATGATGGCCTTCGCTTCCCGACGACTTATGAAAAAGAGAGCCCACATAGTCAGCACCACGATCCTGTTCCTCGTCGCCGCTGCCGCAGCGCCGGCCCAGGAGAAGCCCCAGGGACCTCCGCCCGCGCCGGGTCGCGGCAACATGAGCAGGCCCATCGTGCTCGGCCCCGACGATGTCCGGGCGTTCCCCGACGCTCCCCCGGGCTTCAACACGCGGCGCGCCGGCGTCCCGGCCGGTCGTATCGAACCGTTCGAGTACGACTCGCGCGTCACCGGCACGCGGCGCAAAGCGAACGTCTATCTGCCGCCCGGGTACTCGAGCGACAGCAAGTACCCGGTACTGTACCTGCTGCACGGCATCGGGGGCGACGAGACGGAATGGATCCGCTTCGCGACGCCGGACGCCCTCTTCGACAACCTGATCGCCGACCAAGTCGCGGTGCCGATGATCGTCGTCATCCCCAACGGGCGCGCGCTCGCCGACGACAGCGCGACGGGCAACCAGTTCGCGCCGGAGAAGGTGGCCGGCTTCGCCAGGTTCGAGCAGGACCTGCTGGACAATCTGATTCCCGCGATCGAGAAGAAGTACGCGGCGCTCGCCGACCGCGAGCACCGGGCCCTGGCCGGCCTCTCGATGGGCGGCGGTCAGACCCTGAACTTCGGGCTCGGGCACCTCGACACCTTCGCGTGGATCGGCGCGTTCTCCTCCGCGCCGAACACCAGGCCGCCCGCCGAGCTCGTGCCGGATCCGGCCGCGGCGAAGGCCAAGCTGAAGCTCCTCTACCTGTCCTGCGGCAACAAGGACGGGCTCATCAACATCTCTCAAGGCGTCCACGCCTATCTCAAGGAGCGCGACGTGCCGCACATCTGGAACGTCGACGACGAAGGTCACACGCCCAAGACCTGGGCCAGCAACCTCTATCACTTCGCGCAGCGTATTTTCCGCTGACGCCCGGCGCCCTCCAACGGAGCCCGATTTGTCATTACCCGATCGCTGCTCGCTTTCCTGGTCGGTGCACTTCGCGGTCGCGAGCCTGTCAGCCAGTGTCTTCGCGGCGGTAGGCGGCGGCGCCGCGCAGCACCAGCCAACCATTCAGGTGCGATCGCGCGCGGTGCTGACCGTCGATGGCCGGCAGTTCAGGGACGCAAACGGCAACGGGACTGTCGACCGTTACGAAGACTGGCGGCTCCCGGTCGGGGTGCGCGTCGGCGATCTGGTGTCGCGCATGACGCTCGAAGAGAAAGCCGGGCTCATGCTGATCGACACGATTGGGCCGGGTTGCGGTGGCACGCTGACGGACGCCGCGACGCGCCTGATTGAGACGCAGAAGATGGCTCGTTTCATCCTGCGCAACGTCGTCAAGGCGACTGCGGATCCATGCGACGGCAGCGTGACGCCTGCCCGCAACGGCTTCGTTCTGACGCCGCGGCAAGTGGCGGACTTCACGAATTCGGTGCAAGGGGTGGCGGAAGCTCAGCGCCTTGGCATCCCCGTCCTGTTCAAGGACAACGCCCGGAACCACTACGAGACGGATCCCCGCTTCGGTATTTCGGCCGGCGCCGGCGCCTTCACGGAGTTTCCGAAGGAGGCCGGCATCGCCGCGGCGGCGCTCGGTGTCGGGGACATGTCGCCAGTCAGGGCACTCGCCGAGGTGATGAGCGCCGAATGGCGGGCGATTGGACTGCGCGGGATGTACGGCTACATGGCGGACCTGGCAACCGAGCCCCGTTGGTACCGCGTGCAGGAGACGTTCACTGAAGACGCCGACCTCAATGCAGACATCATGAAGACGCTGGTCAAGGGGCTACAGGGCGGACCG
>Ga0111538_10009000_pt1 | contig 13361 bp, 12 predicted proteins | sample SoiMethybrSBSTD1_FD_79669 | JGI IMG/M metagenome (GOLD analysis project Ga0111538, IMG submission 79669) | Bulk soil microbial communities from a Populus tree surrounding site in Tennessee, USA - Soil MetaG P. TD hybrid SBSTD1 (version 2)... | ecosystem: Environmental > Terrestrial > Soil >...
ATCATGACCGGTTTCATGGGTTACGTGCTGCCGTGGGGGCAGATGAGCTTCTGGGCGGCGACCGTCATCACCAACCTGTTCTCCGCCATTCCGGGCGTAGGCGAATCGATCGTCACTTGGCTGTGGGGCGGCTTTGCCGTCGGCAACCCAACGCTGAACCGCTTCTACTCGCTGCATTATCTGCTGCCGTTCGTTATCGCTGGCGTGGTGGTGCTGCACGTGTGGGCTTTGCACGTCGTTGGGCAGAACAACCCGACCGGCATCGAGCCGCAATCTGACAAGGACACGGTCGCCTTCACGCCCTATGCGACTGTCAAGGACGCGCTTGGCCTCTCATTATTCTTCATTTTGTTCGCCTGGTTCGTCTACTACGTGCCGAACTATCTCGGCCATCCTGACAACTATATCCCGGCCAATCCGTCGGTGACCCCGATGCACATCGTGCCGGAATGGTACTATCTGCCGTTCTACGCAATCCTGCGCGCTATCCCGAACAAGCTCTTCGGTGTGATGGCGCTCGGGGCCTCGATCATTATCGTGGCGTTTCTGCCGTGGCTCGACACCTCGCGGGTGCGCTCGGGTCGCTACCGCCCGCTCTATCGGCAGTTCTTCTGGGTGTTCGTGCTGGTCTGCATTGGGCTCGGCTGGCTCGGCTCGAAGCCGGCGGAAGGCGGTTATGTCATCGCGGCGCGCATTCTGACCGCCTACTACTTCATCCACTTCCTGATCATTCTGCCGCTCCTTGGCGTGCTTGAGACCACCAAGCCGGTGCCGAGCTCGATCTCGGCGGATGTGCTCAAGGGCAAGGGCTCGGTGGCGGCGATCCTGCTGGCGCTCGGGCTCGTGACCTTGCTCGGCATGTCCTCATCGAGCGTCGCGGCGGAGACCGAAAATCCGCCCATGAACAAGTGGTCGTTTGCCGGTCCGTTTGGCAAGTTCGATCGCGGCCAGCTGCAGCGCGGATTCAAGGTCTACAAAGAAGTGTGCGAGACCTGCCACGGCATTCAACTGCTGTCGTTTCGCAACCTGTCGGAGCCGGGCGGACCCGGCTTTTCGCCTGCGCAGGTCGAGGCAGTTGCGGCCACCTACAAGTACAAGGACCCCAACGATCAGGGCGAGATGGTCGAGCGCAATGGCCGCCCCGCGGATCGCTTCCCGCCTCCGTCGTTGCGCTTCCCCAACGCAACGCCGCCCGATCTCTCGGTGATCGTGAAGGCGCGTGGCTACGAGCGCGGCTTCCCGGGCTTTCTGATCGACATGTTTACGCAATATCAGGAGCACGGTGCCGACTACTTGGTGGCGCTGCTGAAGGGATACGAGAACCCGCCTGCTGGCGTCGAGCTGCCGCCTGGCGCGATGTACAACAAATTCTTCCCTGGCCACGCCATCGCTATGCCGCCGCCTCTGTCGGATGGCCGTGTGACCTACACCGACGGCACGCAGGCGACGCTTGATCAGCAGGCGAAGGACGTGACGGCATTCCTGGCGTGGGCGGCTGAGCCGCACCTTGAGGCGCGCAAGCGCGCGGGCATGCAGGTGATGGTGTTCCTGATCGTGCTGTCAGGCTTGTTGTACTTCACCAAGAAGAAGGTGTGGCGCGCGGTCAGCGGCCACGCGTGAGGTTGGCGTAGCGCAAGGCAGCAGCCAGGCGGAGCCATGACCAAGGCGGTGCTTGGTATCATTGGTGGCTCCGGCATCTACGATCTGCCGGGCCTCGAGAAAGTACGACAGAAGAAGATCAAGAGTCCGTGGGGCGAGCCGTCGGCGCCGCTTCGAATCGGCGAGATCGCCGGGTTGCCAGTCGTGTTTCTGCCGCGCCACGACAAGGGCCACCGGCTGTCGCCCTCGGACATAAACTATCGCGCCAATATCGACGTGCTCAAGCGCGCGGGCGTGACCGATCTCATTTCGCTGTCGGCCTGCGGCTCCTTCAAGGAGGAGCTTCCGCCCGGCACGTTTGTTCTCATCGATCAGTTCCTCGATCGCACCCACAAGCGCGAGAGCTCGTTCTTCGGCAAAGGCTGTGTAGCGCATGTCTCGATGGCGCATCCGGTGTCGCCAAGGCTGCGTATCCATCTTGCAGCAGCCGCGGAGGCGGAAGGCATCCGCGTTGTGCGCGACGGCGCTTATGTCTGCATGGAAGGCCCGCAATTCTCGACGCTTGCCGAAAGCCTCACATACAAGCAGCTTGGCTATTCGGTGATTGGCATGACCAACATGCCGGAGGCCAAGCTCGCGCGCGAAGCCGAGATCTGCTACGCCACCGTCGCCATGGTCACCGATTACGATTGCTGGCATCCCGACCATGATGCGGTGACGGTACAGGATATCATCAAGGTGCTCACCGCCAATGCCGACAAGGCCAAGCGCCTGGTTGCGCGCCTGGCGCGGGATTTTCCGCGTGAGCATGAGCCGTGCCCGATCGGCTCTGACCGCGCGCTCGACACCGCGATGATCACGGCGCCCGATGCGCGCGACAAGAAGCTCATGAAGAAGCTCGACGCGGTGGCGGGTAGGGTGCTGGGACGCAAGCGTAAGGGTTGAGCGTGTGGAGGCTGCTGGTGACCGAGCCGCACGCAACGCCAGCACCTCGAAGAACCCGCGCGGTCACGATTGCAGGCGCCCTGTTTCTGGTGTGGGGAGTTGTCTGGGTGCTCCCGGCGGCCGTCTTTGTCATCGACAATGCGTTTCCCGACAGCCTCGCGTTACGTCACCGGCCGATCAACTTGGTGGTTGCGGTGTCCAGCCTGGTATTGGCGTTAGTGGTCGGCTACGCCGGGTTGGCCATGATGCTTCGTTGGCGTAGATGGCGGATCTGGGCCGGAACGGTCTCGTGGGGGCTCATCGTCATCATCGTCCTGGGCCAGTTCGAGCCACCGTCGGCCGCCAGCTCACTCGAACGGTCGATCAGCCTCATCGTCCTTGTGGTCGTAGTATTCGCGCTGGTTGCCAAGCGCCGCGAGCCGCGGGCAGACATTGCTGCTGTCTTCCGCTAAGCGTCAGCGTCAGGCGGCACCTGCATTTGCCCGAAGGTCGGCAGGGAACAGGGGTCGTCGCAGATGATCGGGCCGCAATTGTTGCAGACCCGGAGATACCAGGCGGCGAAGCCGGCAAGGCCAACGACCAAAGCGACCGCAATGACCGCGGCGATCCACCACCGGCGCTTGCGGACTGTGGCCGCCGGGGCGTGCTCGGGGAAACTCAATGGCTTGCCAATTGCGTCGGGCATGACACTCGCTTATTCGCTTGGAACGCAGCAATACCTGTCAAACGTGTCCGATCCTTGGTGAGCCCATGACGTCTCCAGCCCTCGAAAACGACCTGAAAGCCGCCATTCGCACCATTCCGGACTATCCCAAGCCCGGTATCATGTTTCGCGATATTACCACGCTCCTGGGAAACGCGCGTGCTTTCCGCCGCGCGGTCGATGAGCTCGTCCAGCCCTGGGCGGGGAGCAAGATCGACAAGGTCGCCGGCATCGAGGCGCGCGGGTTCATCCTGGGCGGCGCCGTAGCGCATCAGGTATCGGCGGGTTTTGTGCCCATCCGCAAGAAGGGCAAGCTGCCGCACCAGACCGTCCGAATGGCCTATGCGCTCGAATATGGAACCGACGAAATGGAGATGCATGTCGACGCCATCGGGCAGGGCGACCGGGTGGTGCTGGTCGACGACCTCATCGCCACCGGTGGCACCGCCGAAGGTGCAGTAAAGCTCCTGCGTCAGATGGGCGCCGACGTGGTGGCGGCCTGCTTCATCATCGATCTGCCCGAGCTTGGCGGCGCCGACAAGCTGCGCAAGCTCAACGTCCCAGTACGCACACTGGTTTCATTCGAGGGGCATTGATACAGGCTGTGCCGTCACGTCCGCAGTGACGTGCGCAGCTTTTCCAGCGTCAGCCGCAGCTCGAACTCGCGGAACTCCACGAACACGCCGCGCGTCCATGAGCGCAGCTCGAGCGCGTGAACCTTCGGCATGTTGGCTGGCAAATGCGCGCGCACCTGCGCCAGCGATTGGCTGAGCTGGCCCGCGTAGGCCTTGAGCACTGGCGGCATGAGTGGGACTTGCAGTGCAGCGGCTGATTCGCGATCCACCTGATAGCTGTCGTGCACTCGTTCACCCTTCAGGATCGCCTCGTTCAGCACCGGCACCAGCACCGCATCGGGGAAGCGGCGCTGCATGTTTTCGTAGGCAGCGGTTGCGCTCGGATGCGGCTCGGCCGGAAACAGGATGATCACCTCGAAGCCGCGGCGTCGCGCAGCCTCGACGAATTCAATCTGTTCGCAGACATCAAAGAAACGCTCAAACAGCGAATAGCCGAGATCGATGAGCTTGGCCTTGCCTTCGTTCGCGATCAACCGGTCAAACAACGCAATCTGGCCTGGCGTGGTCGAGAGGTCAGCCTTTGTCGTGATGCGTGGCCGGCAGGCCGCCAGCGCATATTCACCCGGGTTGAGATCGTACGCGTCGACGTTTCCGCCATCCTGGAACAAGTAGTCGGCCATGAGCAGTGCAAGAAATGTCTTCCCGCACAGCGCTCGCGGCGACGCAATAATGTAGAGCGGCGTCGGCCTTGTGGTGCGTGACGCCGTCGCGGCCAGCGTGCTGTCATAGAGGGCCGCTAGCACCCGGTCGCTGTAGCTCGTGGACACAATGCGCTCGCGTCTTCAGCAAATCGGCTCCCAGGCCGCGACTGCAACCAAGCCGGACACTCCGGTTCCGCGCTGTCCCCCGTCACCCGGCCGCCGCCCGTGCTTGCTGGATCGAGTCGGCCTGCGCCCGCGCCGCAACGAGATCGGTCAGCTTGATGCGGTCATATTCGGCCCAGACATTGCCCAGCCAGTGCCGCACATAGCCGCGCAACACGAAGGAATAGGAGGCTGCTTCTCCGTTAAGCTTTTTGTTGGCGATGAAAGACAGGTAGGGCACGGAAGCGAGATCGACCTGCTCGCAGGCCATCTCGTTGAGCTTAGGAATGGTGATCTCGACCGCGTCCTTGACCTTCTTGAAGTAGGCGGCGCAGGTCTGCTCATCCCACTGGAAATAGTGGGTGTTGTTGATGAAATTCTTCACCATGAAGTACTTGGCATCGCCGAGATAAGCCGCCGTCTCGCTGATCTCGTCGAGCGACGTGATCGTGGGGCCGAGGATGTGGAACAGCCCGAAGGTAATCTGGCCTTTCTTGGCGGCCTCGATGAAGCCGATGTCGCGCAGCGACTGCAGCGTCGGCGAGAGAAGGCCAGCGCGCACATCGATGATGGTGACCGATGCATGTGCGTTGCTGAGCGTGTCGAAAATCTTCATCTGGTCGGGCACCAGATTCATGTCCACGATCTCGCTCACGTCGGGGTAGAAGCGCTTGAGCGTGCCCTTCGGCGCCTCGGTATCGAACGCGCGCGTCGGAATTTGATGCGCCGCGAAATAGTCGAGCAACGTACGCGACACAGTTGTCTTGCCAACGCCGCCCTTGTCTGCGCCGACAATGAGAACTGCTGGTTTCGCCATGTCTTCCCCCACGAATCAATCGTGATTCACTTCAGTCCGAGGGAGGTATTTAGGCAAGGGCCGGTGGCATCGGCATACAGATATTTCTCGCAACGCTGTGGAAAGTAGCGGCGAATCATGCCTTTGCTGCAACGACGAGATGTGACTGAGGAGGCTTTGCCCAATCAGTCGCTAGCGCTTGGAGTCCCAGGGACCCGGAACATGCGGGGCTGATGGGTCGCTGCCGAGCCCGATCGGCGGCTCCGACGGCAGGAAGGGTTTGGGCGCGCCAGTCTCGGATGTGCCCGGCCGAGGAGCCTCTGACGGCGGCGTGCCGCCTTGATCGAATGGGCCGGATGCTGATTGATCGGCACTCTCGTCGGCATCAGCTTGCTGAGGCTCGGGCAGTGCAATCGGGCCCGGATCGTGGCCGCCGGCAAACTTGACCAGCGCTTCGACGCGACGATCGATCGAGGGGTGAGTTGCGAACAGGTCGGCAAAGCCAGATCGTGGGTTATCCACGCACATTTCCATCACGGCCGAGGTCGAGCCTTCGAGCTCGCCACGGCCTTCGATCTTGCGCAGCGCCGAAATCATGGCGTCAGGGTTCTTGGTGAGCTCGACCGAGCCGGCGTCGGCCAGGAACTCGCGCTGGCGCGAAAGCGCGAAACGGATCACGATCGACAGCAGCCAGGCGATCGCAATCAGCGCGATCGCGATCAGGATTGCCGCCATGGCGCCGCCCTTGCCACGGTCGCTATCGCCTCCGCGCCGTGAGCCGCGCCAGTTAAATCCGCCCTGGAAGAGCGCGCGGAACACGATCTCGGCGAAGAACGAGATCACGCCAGCGATGATCACCGCAATGATCAAGAGGCGGACGTCGCCATTGCGGATGTGGGTGAGCTCATGGCCGAGCACGGCCTCGACTTCGGGATCATCGAGGCGAGCAAGCAGGCCGGTCGTGACCGTGATCGAATACTGCTTCTCATTGAGCCCGGTCGCGAAGGCGTTGAGCGCATCGCTCTCCATCACCTTGAGCTTCGGCATGGTGATGCCGCGTGAGATGGAAAGATTTTCAAGCAAGTTGTAGAGGCGCGGCTCGTCCTGCCGCGTCACATCCTGCCCGCCCGTGATGGCATCGATCATCGCCTGGTGAAACTTGTAGGCGATGAGGATCCACACGATCGTGCCGATCGTCACCCAGGGCAGAGAGTAGAGAGTACGGCGCGCGGCAGCATTGATGAGAAAGTCAAGGCGGGCATCGCCGCCAAACACGACCTCGGCGACGAGCGCGCCCGCGAATGTCATCACATAGACGAGAAAGAACAGTCCGATCAGCAGAACGACCGATCGCCGCCGGTTCGACTGGATATGGCTGTAGAGACCATAGGCCATGGGCCTTGGATCCTGATCGTTTCCGCAGGTCGAGCGGCGGGGGTGCCGCTACGTCGATCCTTCTCAGAACTTCACCTGCGGTGCCTGATCGAGCGTCTTGCGCTCCTCGGCGCCAACATCGAAGAACTCCTTCTGGGTGAAGCCGAGCGAGCCAGCGAGGAGCACGGCGGGGAACTGCTGGATGCCGGTGTTGTACTCCTGCACGGAATTGTTGAAGAAACGGCGGGAGGCCGCCAGCTTGTTCTCGATATCGGAGAGCTCGGACTGCAGCTGCTGGAAGTTCTGGTTGGCCTTGAGGTCGGGATAGGCCTCGCTCAAGGCAAACAATTGCCGCAAGGCGCCCGATAGCTGATTTTCAGCGGCCGCCTGCGCGGCGACGCCACTCGATCCCGCCTGGATCGCGGTGTTGCGCGCCTTGATCACGGCTTCCAGCGTGCCGCGCTCGTGACTGGCGTAACCCTTCACGGTCTCGACCAGATTGGGAATGAGATCGTGCCGCTGCTTCATCTGCACGTCGATGTCGGCAAAGGCCTGGTTGACGCGCTGACGCATCGCGACGAGACCGTTGTAGACAACGATGATCCACAGGACGAGAAGGACGATCACGCCGAGGACGATCCAGGTGGTCGTGGACATGGGGTCTCCTTGAGGCTCCACGGGGGCGCCCGGCAGGGCGGTCGGCGGGCACCATAGCGCATCAATTGTGGCTGAGGCGAGGGTTCCTATCCGTCATCAACGGCTCTCGACCGGGGCTTGGCATAGGTTACATTGACGTAAGCCTGAACGAGGAAGCGCCAATGCAGAGGCTCTGCCGGATGTCTGCCATTGGGGTCGCCGCGCTTGCGGCCGGCTTATCTGTGCCGGGAAATGCTGCGGACTTCTATGCCGGCAAGACCATAACAATCTCGACCTACGGGGCGCCGGGAGATAGCTACGACGTCTACATGAGGCTCCTGAGCCGCCATTATGGCCGGCACATCCCCGGCAATCCGCGATTCAACGCGATCAATCAGCCGGGCGCCGGCGGACTACTGGCGATCAACCACGCCGCCATGGTGGCGCCGCAGGATGGCACGTTCCTGTCGGTGGCGAGCCAGGGGCTGTTGATTTTTGAGGCAACCGGACAGCGCGGATTGCAGATATCGATCGGCAATTTCAAGTGGCTCGGCAGCTTCACCCAATCGAATAACGTGACGGTCACTTGGCATACGTCGAAGATCAAGACGATCGAGGACGCGAAAGCGAACGAAGTTACTGTTGGCGCCAGCGGGGCAGCAGGTGGATCGGTGATCGGGCCCGCGATCTATAACGCGGTTCTCGGCACTAGGTTCAAGATCGTCTACGGCTATCAGGGCGGTGCACATATCGATCTTGCGATGAAGCGCGGCGAGGTTGAGGGGCGCGGCAACAACACCTGGGCCGGTTACAAGGCGACCATGCCTAACGAGATCCGGGACGGCCTGCTCAACGTGTTGATCCAGACCGGCTTGCGCAAGGATCGTGATCTGCCGCATGTGCCATTGTTTCTTGACCTGGTGCGGGGCGATGCTCGCGGCGAGCCGGTCGCGCAATTCATGTCGCAGGCGGTTGCGATCGCACGGCCGGTCACGGCGCCACCCGGCGTCCCGCCGGAGCGCGTCGAGATATTGCGCCGCGCGTTCGACGCAACGATGCGGGATCCGGCTTTTCTGGCGGAGGCCAACAAGATCGGCACCGAGATCGACCAGCTGACCGGCGAGGAGGTGCAGGACATCGTGAGGCGGGTCCTGGCCACGCCGAGGCCGGTGATCAATCAGATCCAGGCCGTGATGGGTCTGCCGCAGAACTAGTCGAGACGACTACGCCCACAGCCGCTTCGTTGCGAGCCTTGCGCCTTCGACCAGCGACGCAAGCTTTGCCCAGGCGACATCGGGGTGGACTTCGTCTCCGGCTGCCGAGGTCGCAAAACCGCAGTCGTTGCTCGCAATCACGTTCTCGCGTCCGGCAACGTTTGCAAAGCGCTCAATGCGTTGCGCTACGAGTTCAGGGTGCTCGACCTGGTAGACGCAGTGTGAGACGACGCCCGGAATAAGAATCTTCCCAGGCGGTAGCTTGACCTCCCGCCAGACCTGCCATTCGTGCTCGTGACGGGGATTGGCGGCCTCAATGGAATAGGCCTGCGCCTTGATCTTGAGCATCAGGTCGACGTAGTGCCGCAATTCGAGGTCGTGGACGCGTGGCGCCACGTTGACGCTGTAGCAGGTGTGGAAGCGCACTCGATCCTCAGGGATTCCGTTGAGTGCGTGGTTCACAGCGTCAACCCTTAGCGCGATGAACTTGCGGCACTCTTCGATAGTCATTCCGGGCGTGCGATTGTAGTGTGTGATCAGGCGAGGGTCGTCGATTTGCAGCAGGAATCCGGCCGCAACGATGGCGCGATATTCCTGGTTCATTGCCTCCGCGAGCGCTGCCAGGTATTCTTCATCTGACTTATAGAATCTGTTCGCGAAATAGAGTTCCAGGTTGGTAGGAGAGATCGCCGTGATGAACGCTTCCATGCCCGGCGTTCTGGCGAGCGCTGCTTTGAGATTGTCGATATCGGACTTGATCTCGGCTTGGCCGATGTAGGTGATCGGCCCCGTGCAGTTCAGCCTGCTCATTCCTTGCGGTCGCTGCGTCATTGCGGTGCGTGCCGCGAACATCACCTTCATTTCCTCATAGACGCCTGGGAATTCGATGGCGTCTCGTGAAGTGTCGGCGAGCCGCTGGCGCGGTTCATCTGACGCCGTGAGCCCACCAATGCGGGTGCGGGCGTAGTGCGCAAAGCTCGACTTACTGTGCTCGCCGTCATTGACGACATCGATACCCGTTTCGACTTGCTGGTGCACAACCCCGAACACCGATTGACGCACGCCGGCCGCGAGCATGGTGCGGTCATGCGGCAAGCCTGAGTCCTTGGCATGCAAGGGAGCGAGAAGGTCGCGCGGCCGCGGCAGGCTGCCGCAATGGGTGGTGAGAATTCGCTCAGTGCTCCGACGCACGCCCGGTCTCCATTCTTGGAATGTTACAAGATTTAGATTTGATGTAATGCAGCGGGTCAAGGTGACGTGGAACGCGCGGCCTTCCTCAGTCGTTGATTTCGTCGGGGACCGTGAGGACGGTATGGTGCAGGCCGATGCGACGATGAAGGGACCGGCTCCCGAACTCGTCGAGACTGATATACCGGCGCGGCTCGACCGGCTCCCCTGGGGCCGCTTCCACACGCTTGTCGTCGTAGCGCTCGGTATCACCTGGATCCTCGATGGACTTGAAGTGACGCTTGCGGGCGCAGTTTCCGGCGCTTTGAAGCAGAGTCCACAGCTTCGCTTTTCGAATGCGGACGTGGGCTTCGCGGCGAGTGCCTATCTGGCCGGCGCGGTGACAGGCGCTGTGTTCTTCGGCTGGCTGACTGACCGGCTTGGCCGCAAACGTCTGTTCTTCATCACGCTTGCGGTTTATCTCGTCGCCACTGCCGCAACAGCGCTGTCGTGGGATCTCTGGAGTTTCGTGCTGTTCCGCTTTGTGACCGGCGCCGGCATTGGCGGTGAGTACACCGCGATCAACTCGACCATCCAGGAGCTGATCCCCGCCCGCTATCGCGGCTTCACAGACCTCGTGATCAATGGCAGTTTTTGGATCGGCGCCGCGCTCGGCGCCGCGGCTGCGATCGTATTGCTCGAGCCAACACTCTTCGCGCCAGACGTCGGTTGGCGACTCGCCTTTTTTATCGGTGCTGCGCTCGGCTTAGTCATCTTTGTCATGCGGCTCTGGATTCCGGAATCGCCGCGCTGGCTGGTCATACATGGTCGGCCAGCCGAAGGTGAGGCGATCGTGGCCGAGATTGAAGCCAGCTTGCGCCAACCCCGTGCGGCACCCGGTAGCGAAGCGCTGCCGCGCATTCGTCTTGCGACCCGACGCTTTACTCCGCTGCGCGAGGTGATGGACACTTTGTTTGTGGCACAGCGGCGGCGCACGGCGGTCGGCCTCGTGCTGATGGCTGCTCAAGCCTTCTTCTACAATGCGATCTTCTTCACTTATGCACTCGTCTTGACCGACTTCTATGGCATACCTGCCGACCACGTCGGCTGGTACATCCTGCCATTCGCGGCCGGCAACGTGCTCGGTCCGATCGTGCTGGGTCGATTGTTCGACACGATAGGTCGGCGACCGATGATCGCTGCAACCTATGCACTGTCCGGCATTCTGCTTACGGTTACCGGTTTCCTGTTCGCGATTGGCGTGTTTTCGGCGACAGGGCAGACCGTCGCCTGGATGGTCACCTTCTTCTTTGCCTCGGCGGCGGCGAGTTCGGCTTATCTCACAGTCAGCGAAACCTTCCCGATCGAAGTACGCGCCCTTGCCATCGCGTTCTTTTATGCGATCGGCACCGGCATCGGCGGTGTCGCCGGCCCGTGGCTGTTTGGCATGCTGATCGACACTGGCTCGCGCGTGAGCGTGCTTGGCGGCTACCTGTTTGGAGCTGCGCTGATGATTGTGGCCGCTCTCGTGGCGTGGCGCTGGGCCGTGGCGGCCGAACGCAAGCCGCTCGAATCGGTCGCGCGCCCACTGGCGGCGCGTGATTGAGTATTGCCCAGGAACGGACTCGCGCCCTTGCAATGTGCTAGCATGAACGGGTGTCAGTACTGACCGTCTCGTCCGCGGCTGGCATGTCCAGTTGCGTTCAAGAAGAGGAGAATGACACCATGCGAATGCGAGAAAGCGACGTGTATGACTACGCGCGGCAATTGTTGGAAGCCCATGGTGATGGGGCCGTTGCTGAAGTCGCTCAAAAGGCTTGCGCCTGCGAACAGCAGGGTGAGGCCGAAGATGCAGAAAGCTGGCGACGCATTGAAGCCGCGATGAAGCTTATGCGCGGGCCGCACGCTAGCTGATCGCGCGGCCGGTCGAGAAGAAATTATTCGTGAGCGAATGCTCCCATCGCGCGCCTGAAGGGCGTTCGCGGATGCTGATGCAGATGTCTCCTTATTGCGGAGATGCCCGGCGATGGACGCATTTGTAAGACGGGAGGTCAGTCAAATGTCTCTCAAATGTGCTGTAGTTGAGGATGTTCTCAGGGCCATGAAGGACCACAAGGTCCAGATGATCGATTTGCGGTTCACCGACCTGCCGGGTACCTGGCAGCATTTCTCCGTTCCGCCAAGCGCAGTCGACAGCGATGCGATGAACGAAGGCATTGGTTTTGATGGGTCATCGATCCGCGGCTTCCAGGAGATTCAGGAAAGCGACATGCTGGTCATACCGGACCCGACGACGGCTTTTCTCGACCCGTTCACACCGGCGACAACGTTGGTCATGATCTGCAACATCAGGGACCCGGTCACTGGACAAGCCTATAGTCGCGATGCGCGCTACATCGCCCAGAAGGCCGAAAGCTATGTCAAACGGATCGGTGTCGCCGATCTGGCCTATTTCGGGCCGGAGGCGGAGTTCTTCGTCTTCAACGACGTGCGCTACGGACAGGGTATGAACTTTTCGTATCACGAGATTGACTCTGACGAAGGTATCTGGAATTCGGCGAAGGAGGAGGGTCCCAATCTCGGTCATAAGCCGCGCCAGAAAGAGGGCTATTTTCCGGTTCCTCCGGTCGACTCGCTGCAGGATTTGCGCACCGAGATGGTTATGACCATGGAGGCCTTGGGCATTGCGATCGAAGCCCATCACCACGAGGTGGCAACGGCTGGCCAAGGCGAGATCGATATGCGGTTCACGACCCTCACACGCATGGCCGACAATCTGATGCTCTACAAGTACGTGATCAAAAACGTCGCCCGAAAGAATGGCATGACCGCGACGTTCATGCCAAAGCCCCTGTTTGAAGACAACGCCTCGGGCATGCATGTGCATCAAAGCCTGTGGAAGGACAAGTCCAACCTGTTCTACAGCGACAAGGACTACGCCCACCTGAGCGAGCTCGGGCGCAACTACATCGGCGGCTTGCTGACTCACGCCTGGGCGCTCTGCGCGCTGTGCGCGCCGACCACGAATTCCTACCGTCGCCTGGTGCCGGGCTATGAAGCGCCGATCAACCTGGTGTATTCCCAGCGCAACCGCTCCGCCTGCTGTCGGATTCCGATGTACTCGCCGAATCCGCGGGCGAAACGGGTCGAATTCCGCACGCCGGATCCCTCCTGCAACGGGTATCTGGCGTTCGCGGCCATGTTGATGGCCGGGCTCGACGGCATCCAGAATCGCATCGACCCGGGTCGGCCGATTGACAAGAATCTGTACGACTTGCCGCCCGCGGAAGCAAAGCAGGTGAAGTCAACGCCGGGCTCGCTGCAGCAGGCGCTCGATGCGCTGGAGGCCGATCACGCGTTTCTCTGCCGCGGCGACGTGTTTACCGAGGACGTGATCGAAACCTGGCTCAGCTACAAGCGAAAGAATGAGGTGGACGCCATTGCGCTCCGTCCACATCCCTACGAGTTCCATCTGTACTACGATGCATA
>Ga0111538_10009001_pt1 | contig 13360 bp, 7 predicted proteins | sample SoiMethybrSBSTD1_FD_79669 | JGI IMG/M metagenome (GOLD analysis project Ga0111538, IMG submission 79669) | Bulk soil microbial communities from a Populus tree surrounding site in Tennessee, USA - Soil MetaG P. TD hybrid SBSTD1 (version 2)... | ecosystem: Environmental > Terrestrial > Soil > Tree...
CGCGTTGGCGCCGCGCAGCAGCATCTGGTGCAGCACGTTCGGGATCGCGCGCTTGAACTGCTGCAGGCGATCCCATGGGTCCTCGTTCAGGAAGCGATACGCGACGTCGAACGTCGCCCCGCCCCAGGTCTCGAGCGAGAACAGCTCGTGGCACAGGAACGCCGTCGCGGGCGCGATCGCCATCATGTCCCTCGTGCGCACGCGCGTCGCGAGCAGCGACTGGTGCGCATCGCGCATCGTCGTGTCGGTCAGGAGCGGCCGCTTCTGTCGCTTGATCCACTCGACGACCTTGCCGGGTCCACCCTCGGCGAGGATCTGCGCCGTGCCGGACGGCGGCGCCTGCGCGGGCACGGCCGGCATCGGCGGCGCCGCACACTGGGCCGGCTGCAACCGCTGGTCGCGCCGCACCGTGGGATGGCCGTTCACGACGATGTCCGCGAGATACGTCAGCAGCTTCGTCGCGCGGTCCTTGCTGCGCGGGATCTCGAACAGCTGCGGCGTGTCGTCGAGGAACCGTGTCCACGTCTGGCCGCGCATGAAGGTCTCGTGCTCGAGCACGTTCTGCAGGAACGCGAGGTTCGTCTTGACGCCGCGGATGCGGAACTCGCGCAGCGCGCGCCGTCCCTTCTGGGCCGCGTGCTCGAGCGTCGGGCCGTAGGTGATGCACTTGACGAGCAGCGAGTCGTAGTGGCCCGAAACGACCGTGCCGGCCAGGCCGTCGCCGCCGTCGAGCCGCAGCCCGAACCCGCCCGGAGCGCGGTAGGCCATGATCGTGCCCGTGTCCGGCAGGAAGTCGTGTTGCGGGTCCTCGGTCGTGATGCGGCACTGGATCGCGAAGCCGCGCGGCTGCACGTCGTTCTGCGACCAGATGCCGATCTCCGGGCTCGCGAGGTCGAAGCCCTGCTCGATGCGGATCTGCGTCTGCACGAGATCGATGCCAGTGATCTGCTCGGTCACCGTGTGCTCGACCTGCAACCTGGGGTTGACCTCGATGAAGTAGTGCTTGTCGCCGGCGACCAGGAACTCGAACGTGCCCGCGTTGTGGTAACGCCCCGCGCGCGCGAGTGCCAGCGCATCCGCGAACAGCGCGCGCCGCACCGGCTCGGGCAGATTCGGCGCCGGCGCGACCTCGACGACCTTCTGGTGCCGCCGCTGCACCGAGCAGTCGCGCTCGTGCAGGTGCACGAGGTTGCCGGCCAGGTCGCCGAGGATCTGCACCTCGATGTGCCGCACCCGCGGCAGGAACTTCTCGAGGAAGACCACCGGACTGCCGAACGCGGCCAGCGACTCGCTGCGGGCCTGGCGCAGCAGCGCCGGCAGCTCCTTCAGCTCGTCGACGACGCGCATGCCGCGGCCGCCGCCGCCGTGCGCGGCCTTGATGATCGTCGTGCCGTTGTCGCGGAAGAACGCTTCGCCCGCGCGCAACGCCGCGACTTCGTCGGCCGGCAGCTCGATGCCGGGGACCGTCGGGATCCCGTGCCGCGCCGCCTCCTTCTTGGCCTCGACCTTGTCGCCGAGGAACTGGATCGCGTGCGCGCTCGGACCGAGGAACGCCATGCCGGCCGCGCGCACGGCCGCCGCGAACTGATGCTGCTCGGACAAGAAGCCGTAGCCGGGGTGGATCGCGTCGACCTTCGCCCGCTTTGCGGTCGCGATGATCTCCTCGGCACCGAGGTAGGCTGCCACCGCACCCTTGCCGCGCCCGATCAGGTAGCTCTCGTCGGCCTTGTAGCGGTGTTGGTTCGTCGCGTCCTCTTCGCTGAACACGGCGACCGTCCGGATGCCCATCTCGGTGCACGCGCGAAAGACGCGGATCGCGATCTCGCCGCGGTTGGCGCAGAGGATCTTGTGGAAGGGACGCGGCTCCATGCGCCCGGAAGGTAGGCGGGCCGACCACCGAGGGCCACACCCGGGAGGCAACCTTGCCGCCACGCAGCGATGGGAAACCACTGAGCCAGCGCAGGGGAAACACCGATCGCATCGCCGCCATGGCCGCTTGCTGTTCGGGTCCCTTACGTCACGCAGGCTGTCGCGCAGCGCGACAGGTTGGGGCGATTCGTTTTCTTTCGCCAACGCGTCGCTAAGCTCCGCGTGCTGCATGGTCAGGAAAACTCCTCCCGGGTTTGCCGTGCTGCTGCTGGCGGCCGGTTTCGTCGTCGGCTGCCAGAGCGCACCGAGCCTCCCGCGCAGCGTCACGATCGAGTCCGGTCAGCCGACGCACGTCACGCTGGTCCAGGTGCAAGGCGGCATGAAGTTCGAGCTGCAGAACGAGAGCAGCGGCGACGCCGCCGCGGTCTACAGCAGCGCCTCGGCGAATCCGCTCGCCAAGGTCGTTCCCGACGCGCAGCTGCAGGCGCTGCTCGACGTGTTCACGGCCAAGGGCATGTTCGCCGCGACCGTCGCTTCGGTGCCGCCCGATGCGCGCGACGTGCTGACGGTCGACCAGCCAGGGCACCGCTGGACCTGGGTGCGCCGCCAGCTCGGGGTGCAGGCTGCCGAGGCCGATTTCCACGAGGCCAAGGCCTACTTCCTCGAGCTCTACAACAGCGCGACCGCCTGGCACCGCGGATCCGGTGAGCGCCCCGACCTGCTGTCCGAGCAGAGCCGGGTCAAGGCCGATGCCGACGCCGCAAAGAAGAAGCTCGAGAACCTGGGGCGCAAGCAATGAGCCCGAACGCAGAGGGGGGGGCCATCGCGATCATCCCCGTGCGCGTCGACAGCCAGCGCCTTCCGGGCAAAGCCCTGCTGCGTGAGAGCGGCCAGGAGTTGTTCCTGCACACGGCCGATCAGGCCCGGCGTGCCGGCAACATCGACGCCGTCTACATCGCGACCGACGACGACCGCGTCGAAGCCGCCGCCGTTCGCCATGGCTACACCGTCGCGCGCACGAGCAAGACCTGTCGCACCGGCAGCGAACGTTGCGCGGAGGCCGTCGCCGCGATTCCGTGCCGGGCCGTGCTCGACATCCAGGGGGACTGGCCCGAGGTCCTGCCGCAGGACCTCGAAGCGCTGGTCTCGCAGTTGCTGCAGCGCAAAGCCGTCTGCAACACGCTGTGTGTGCCGCTGCGCGACGCGGCGATTGCCGCGAACCCGAACGTGGTCAAGGTCGTGCGTGGCCGCAACGGCAAGGCGCTCTACTTCAGCCGCGCTTCGATCCCGTATTCGAAAGAGCGCGCGTTCCCACTGCTGCGGCACGTCGGCGTCTACGGCTTCCAGCGCGAGACGCTGCTTTCGGTGCCCTCGCTGCCGAGCAGCGGGCTCGCCGAGGCCGAGAGCCTCGAGCAGCTGCGCTTTCTCGAGAACGACATCGCGATGCACGTGCTCGATGCCCGCGGCGACCCGTGGGGCATCGAGACGCGCAGCGACTACGAAGGCTTCCTGCAGCGGTTGACAGCTTCGAGAACACACCGATGACCAAGTACATCTTCGTGACCGGCGGCGTCGTGTCGTCGCTGGGCAAAGGGCTCACGTCAGCCTCGATCGGCTGGATCCTCGAGCGCAACGGGCTCACCGTCTCGATGCAGAAGCTCGATCCCTACATCAACGTCGACCCCGGCACGATGTCGCCGTTCCAGCACGGCGAAGTCTACGTGACCGACGACGGCACCGAGGCCGACCTCGACCTCGGTCACTACGAGCGCTTCACGCACGCGCGCGTCAACAAGGACTCCAACTACACGACGGGCAAGATCTACAAGTCGGTCATCCAGAAGGAGCGGCGCGGCGACTACCTCGGCAAGACCGTGCAGGTGATCCCGCACATCACCGACGAGATCAAGATGGCGATCCGCGCCGGTGCGGCGCCGACGCCCGGCGCGCCTCCTCCCGACGTCGCGATCACCGAGATCGGAGGCACGGTCGGCGACATCGAGAGCCTGCCGTTCCTCGAGGCGATCCGCCAGTTCAGCCTCGAGCAGGGGCCGAACGACTGCATGTTCATCCACCTGACGCTGCTGCCGTATCTGCGCGCGTCGGGCGAGCTCAAGACCAAGCCGACGCAGCAATCGGTCGGCAAGCTGCGTGAGATCGGCATCCAACCCCACGTGCTGATCTGCCGCACCGAGATCGCCATGGAGCCGGACATGGCCAAGAAGATCTCGCTGTTCTGCAACGTGCGGCCCGAGTTGGTCATCGAGGAGCGCGACGTCGCCTTCTCGATCTACGAAGTGCCGCTGATGTTGATCGAAGCAGGTCTCGACCAGCGCATCCTGAACCACCTGCAGCTCGTGCCCAAGAAGGCCGTCGCGACGACGGACTGGCAACGCATGCTGCAGATCATCAAGAACCCCGAGCACACGGTCGAGATCGCGGTGTCCGGCAAGTACATCGAGCTGCACGACGCCTACAAGTCGATCTACGAGTCGCTGAGCCACGCCGGCATCAGCAACGCCTGCAAGGTCAAGATCCGCAAGGTCTCCGCCGAACAGGTCGCCAACGAAGGGCCCGACCGCCTGCTCGGCGGCGTCGACGGCATTCTCGTGCCCGGAGGCTTCGGCGAGCGCGGCTTCGAGGGCAAGATCGCGAGCATCCGCTACTCGCGGAAGCACCAGATCCCGTTCCTCGGCATCTGCTACGGCATGCAGGCAGCCGTGGTCGAGTACGCACGCAGCGAGCTCGGCATCACGGACGCGACGACGACCGAGTACGACCCCAATGCGGCGAATCCGCTGATCTCGCTCATGGAGGAGCAGAAGCGCACCAACGAGAAGGGCGGCACGATGCGGCTCGGTGCGTTCGACTGCGTGATCAAGGAGGGCACCAAGAGCCACCGCGCCTATGGCTCGACGACGATCAGCGAACGGCACCGCCACCGCTTCGAGCTCAACAACGCGTATCGCAGACAGCTCGAGGCCGCGGGCCTCGTGATGGCCGGCGTGAACCCGAAGCTCGACCTCGTGGAGATCATCGAGATCCCGGACCACCCGTGGTTCGTCGGCGTGCAATACCACCCCGAGTTCAAGACGCGGCCGCTGCAGGCGCAGCCGCTGTTCCGCGACTTCGTGCAGGCGGCGGTCGAGTTCGCGAGCAAACGCGGCAAGTAGTCGGTCATCGCCTGCGGCGTCGATGGCATGGCGCAGAGCCGCGAATCTCGCCGCGACGCCTCAAGATGATCTCCCCCACGAGTAGCCCTTGAGAGGCCGTGCGGTTCTGCCGATCTTCACCAAGCCAACGTCGCAATGGCGCGGCGTGTTCGGCTGTCCCGGGGTTGCCTGACGCGCGATCCCGGCGCGAGGAGAGCAGCGAATTACTTCACGACGGGAAACCCACGCTCGCACCGGGGGCTTCACGCTCCTCCAGATCGTGATCGGCCTCTCGGTCGCCGTGCTGTTGCTGCTGGGCTTCAAGTCCCTCGTCGCGACCGGAACCTCGAAGAGCACCGAGGCGTGGACGGATGCCGACGAGAAGCTCTCGCTCCTCGGACGCCAGGTCGTCGAGGAACTGAAGTCGGCAAGCATCGTCGGCGAGGACACGAACGGAAACCGTCTGCTCGACGCCGGCGAGGATCGCAACGGCAATGGCCGGCTCGACAGCGATTGGCGCGTCACGGCCGAGAGCATCACGTTCAATCGTGTGCTGCCCGACGGCCAGATGACGCTGCCGATCACGTATCGCCTGACCGGCACCGACATCGAGCGCATCGCCATGAACGACACGGCAGGCAGCCGGTCGAGAGCCCTGGTCGTGGGCGGCGCGATGGCGTTCGCCGTCGCTCAGAACGGCAACACCGTGGTCATCACTGCGCGGTTCCACGAGCGCACGCGCGGGGGCAAGACCATCGAGCGGCAACGCATCTTCGACGTGACGCCGAGGAACTGACAGCGCGCCGGATGCGCGCCGTCGGTTGTCTGGTCTTCGGCAGCGCGCGTCGCGACAACGCTGCTCAGCGCGACTAACCCTTCACGCGGGTGTAGGCGATCTTCATCTCGCTCTTGCCCTGCGGACAATCCATGATCATGGTGAAGGTGCGGGTGTTCGCGTCGGACTGCGAGCACATCTGCTTCACGGTCGCCGGCTTGCCCTGATCGTCGAAGCAGGGGCCCGTGAACGTGAACTGCTTCTTGGTCTCGTCGTAGGTGCCCGACGTGCGCATCGGCGGCTGACCGCACGAATCGACCCAGAAGGCGACGTACTGCTTCGACGTGGTGTCGTAGCCGGTGATCGCGTGGCCTTCGAACGGCTGGCCCATCATCTGCCCTTTGACGTCCGACCACGTCCACTTGCCGTTGCAGATCTTCGCCACAGTTTCCGTGCAAGTCTCTTCGCTCGCTGCCTGGCCCGGCATCGTCATCGTGACCTTCCCGGTCCAGGTGCCGAGGTGCTGCGTCAGCGGCACCATCTCCTTGGCGATCATGTCCGTCGATGCACTCGCTTCTTGTGCCGCCCCCGGCTTGCCGCGCTTGCGCGTCATTGTCATGAACTCGGTCTGCTTGCCGTCCGCGCCCACCATCCAGCAAGTCTCGATCGAGTTGTCGTTGTCCTTGAGGACGTATTGGCTCTTGAACTCACCCATCGGGCTCTTGCCCTGGAACGTCCAGGTCTTCGCCTTCTCGTCCCAACCTGCGGTCATCTCGCACACACACTCCTCCTCCTCCGACGAGACGCAGATGGCGCGGTAGGTCTTGGCGATCGCGTCCCAGCCGACGAGCCACATGCCCTGGCACGGCTTGCCGTCGTGCGTGCTGTTGTAGGTCGACTTCAGCCAGAGGCCATTGCAGATCAGCTCGCAGCGCTCCGCGCCGGTCGTCTCGGATGCCTTGTCCATGCCCTTCACGCCGGGCATGGCTTTCATCTTGCAGTCGACCTGCCAGTTGCCGACGAGCAGCGCGAGAGCTTCGTGCTCCTTCGTCTTCGGGTTCGGCATCTGGGCCGGGGCGGTCTTGTCGGCTTGGGCGGGAAGGAACGTCGCGGCGACGAGCGCCGCGAGGCAAAGGGTCATAGTTTTCATTGGGGTATCTCCTGCGAGCCCAGAATCGTGCCGGCCACGCGAGCGAAATGGTAGTCGCCTTCCGCCCCAGGCGCCCCAGACCGGAGCAAGGGATTCCCTGCGCGGGCCGCGCGAGAAAGCGCCCGGCATGCAGGTTGCACCGACAGAAAAAGAGCCCGCTTGGCCTTGGGGGCGATCGGGCTCAGGACGCCGGCTTCGCAGCCGCCGGCACGACCTTCTTCTTCTCGGCGAGCAGACGCTCGCGCTCGGCCGCGACCATCGCCGCACTGCCGGCCCGGAAGTCCGCGAGCGACACCTCGCCCTTGTCGACCTTCGCGATCACCGCACGCTGTGCTCTGTAGTCGAGGTTGTCGATGCCGGCGCCGCTCTGCAGCATGCGCCAGCCCTTGCGCCGTTCGATGCAGAACAGCACGAGCTGCCGCGACAGCAGGCAGGCTCGCAACTTGCCCTCGGCTTCGTAGCGGATGCAGACGCCGAAGTCCGGAACGAACGCGCGGTGGCCCGGGTCGAGGTAGCGGCGATGCGTGACGTCGTCCTGCGTGACGCGCGCGAGCACGTCGCTGAGCGCCTGGTGCTTGCCAGCCTCCTCGAGCTTGATGTCCTTGCGGTGGCGGCGGAAGCGCTGTTCGTGGACCGCGAAGTGCGCCGGTGTCACTGCGTACTTCTCGCCGTTGTCGAACGTCGCCTCCCAGAAGTCGCGATCGACCGTCGGGTTGCCCTTGAGGTCGAACGCCTCGGCGCGCGTCTCGCCGCGGCCCGGGTGGAACGTGAACTCGGGCATCACGCGGCTGTCGCGCGCGCGCTGCGCCTCGACCGTCGAGAGGTCGTCGCCGATGCCGTGTTCGGGCTGGCAGCTCGTGTAGCACTGCAGGAACGCGGTGCCGCGATACTCGAGCGCGTCGAGCATCGCCTTGTAGAGCTTGGCCGCGTTGGCCATCGAGACCTGCGCGACGTAGGGTGAACCGTGCCCCGAGGTGAAGCTCTCGGAGACGCTCTTCTTCTCGGTCATCTTGCCCTGCGTCGCCGCGCCGAGTGAGTTCATGTCGGCGCCGCCCGGCATCAGCGAGCTGTCGGAGTTCTGCCCGCCCGTGTTGCTGTAGACCTGCGTGTCGAGCATCAGCAGCTTCACGTTCGGCCGGTTCTGCAGCACGACCTTGCTGACGTTCTGGTAGCCGATGTCGCCCATGCCGCCGTCGCCGCCGACGACCCAGACCTTTGGCAGCTCGTGGATCTCGCGATCGGTCATCTGCGTGTCGCTGAAGTGCAGGTAGTCGAACAGCTGTGCCTCGTCGATCACGCCCGAATCGCGCTGCAGCAGCGCATCGCAGAGTCGCTCGGGCAGCACGGAGCTGCGCGCGTGGTCGAGGATGAAGCTCTCCCCCATCAGCCAGCCGATCGTGCTGCCGTCCTGGAACAGCGAGTTCATCCACGGATACGGGTGCGGGTTGTTCGGCGGCGTGCTGCCGAACACCGTGTTGCATCCCGTGTGCGCGGCCATCGCCATCACCGACATGCCGTTCGCGAGCCGCCCGTCGAGCGGTTGCAGGTGCTCGTGATTGAACGCATCCTGGCTCAAGACCGCGACCAGCGCCGCGACCACTTCGGTGTCGCTCGGCAAGCCGGTGCCTGGGCTGTGGGCCGCGAGCCTCGTCTTGGTGTCGCGATCGTCTTCACCGCCGAGCCCCATGAGGATCTGGGCCACGGCGCGCACGAACATGTCGTGTTCACCAACCGCGCGCTGCTTCAGCGCGCGCAGCCGGGTTTCGCCGTGCTGCTGCAGCTGCGCGGCTTTCTGGCGCAGGCGCTCGGCTTTCCGGTGGAAGGCGGGCCGCAGCAGCGCTTCGGTCGTCGAAGCCAGCGCGCGCAGCACGCTCTTCTCGCCACAGCCGGCGCAGGCGCCGTCGCCCGACACGAGCGCTTCGTAGTTGCGGCGCACCATCAGGTGGTTGCGCAGCGCGGCCTCGCGCGAATGCGCGGCGTCCTGATCGTCGTAGAGACCGAGATACTTCTGCGGCGTGTCGCTGAGCAGGTCGAGGAACGCAGTGCCGGTGGCGTGGTGCGCGTTCACGTCTTCGGTCTCCTCGGCCATCGTGAGCGCGCGATGGTCGCCGCACTCCGTGACGCACTCGCCGCAGCCTTTGCACAGGTCGCTGACGAAGATGCCGAAGATGCCGCCGCTGCCGGCCGCCTTGCGCTCGGGCCCCGCGAAGATCGCGGTGACCTTCGCATACGCGAGCGGCAGCTGCTCGAGGATGCCGAGGAACTGCGTCTTCGTCTGCGCCGTGACCTCGGCGCGCTTCTCGAGCTCACGCCGGACCAGCTCGGCGACCGGTGGCGCCGGCGTGTCCTTCGCCGCTGCTGCCGCTGCGACCATGGCCGCGCGCAGCGGCGGCTCGATCGCGGCCACGGCGGCCAGCAGGTTCTTCTTCTGGCCGGCGTCCGCCACGTAGTTCTGCGCCGCGGTCCGCAGGATCGTGCCGATGTCCTGCGCCGTGTTCGGCAGCGCGGTGTCCGGACAGCTCGCGATGCACTCCATGCACTGCGTGCAGTTCTCGGCGTGGAACACCGGAGTCAGGCGCCGCGCGACGAACTTGCTCGACGTGGCTCCAGTCGCCGCCGCCATCACGCCGACCGATGCCAGCGTCGAAGCGGGCTGGTGGTAGCCGAGCCCGCTGCGGAACTCGGCGTCGAACGTCGCGAGCTGGTGGATCGGCGCGCGCGGCGGCTGCGTCTTGCCGTTGCCGCCGTGACCATTGCCAGACGGGCCATTGGCGGAATGCCCGTTGCCCTGCTGCAGAGAGATCTGGTGCACGGCGACGCGATCGACGACGCCGCAACCGGGCAAGAGCGGCGTGCCGCGCAGACCCGAACGATCCGGCGCATCGACGCGCCCGTAGACGATCTCCTTGCACAGCTCCATGCCCTGCGTCATGACCGCCATGTTGGAGGCCACGACGGCGTCGCCGAGCCGGCCGAACTTCTTCACATACTGCTTGTGCACGACGTCCCGGAAGTGCGCAGGGTCGATGCCGAACTCGCGCAGGAACGGCGACACGGCGAAGAACGCGCCGAGGAACGAGTTGCCCTGCATGCGCAGCTGCAGCTCGGGGCGGTCCGTCGCGGCCTTCGCGATGTCGAAGCCCGGCAGGATGAACACGCGGATCTTGTGATCGAGGATCCACTGCCGGTGACCCTTCGGGATGCGCTCCCAAGCCACCTCGGGCGTGGCGTCGCTCTCCCACACGAACGCGCCGCCGGGCTCGAGGCCCTCCAGCGGGTTCGTGTGCAGGAAGGCCTTCGGGTCGCAGCACAACACGACGTTGACGTGGCGCAGGTCGCAGTTGACGCGCACGCGTTCGGGCGCGCAGACCATGAAGTACTCGGTCGGGGCGCCCTTCTTCTCGCTGCCATACTTGGGGTTCGCGCTGATGTGCACGACCTCCTTGAGCCGGCCGCACTCGTCGGTCTCGTTGCGCTCCTTCGCGACGTAGTCGCCGAGCTCGCCGAGCACCTCGCCGAGGTTCTTGCCCGTCGTGATCATGCCCCAGCCGCCGATGCTGTGGAACCGCACCGCGATGGCGCCAGCTGGCAGCAAGGAAGGCGTGCGGCCTGAGCACACCGCATACGGATGTTCGATGCCGACCGCGAAGAAGTGCTCGCCGTCAGCAGCCGTGCGGCCATCCTGGCGCGCGAGACCCTTCGTCGCGAACTCGTAGGCGCCGAGGATGCCTTCGGGCCGGAAGTCGCGTGAACCCAGGCCGTAGACGCCGCTGAACAAGCGCGGCATCTGCGACGCGGCAACGGGCTGGATGCCGTCGCTCGACGGATGGTCGTGGTTCTGCAGGCCCTTGGTGAGCGCGGTGCGGATGTCGCGCGCGAGCGGATTGTCACCCGCGAGCGATTCGTCGGTCCGCTCGAGCACGATCACGTTCTTGCGGCCCGCGAGCGCCTTCACGATCGCCGCTTCGGGGAACGGCCGCAGCACGTTCGGGTGCAGGCAGCCGACCTTCTCGCCCTCGCTGCGCAGCAGGTCGATCGCGGCTTCGATGTTCTCGGCGGCCGAGCCGAGCGCCACGAACACCGTCTCGGCGTCGTCGGTGCGGTAGTGCGAGATCGGCCCGTAGTAGCGTCCCGTGAGCTCGCCGAACTCGGTCCAGGCCTCCTCGAGGAACGGCAGGATCTGCTCGCAGAACTGGTCGCGGCGCGCGACCACGCCGTTCATGTAGTGCTCCTGGTTCTGCACCGGGCCGAGCATCAGCGGCCGCTGCAGGTCGATCATGCGCGGCACGCGGCGGCGGTGCGTGCCGAACAACTTGCGCTGCGCCTCGGTCGGGCACGCGATCACGTCGTCGGAAGCACCCAGGTAGAGCCGCAGCAGCTCGGCTTCGTGCTTGTAGAACGTGCGCTCGAGGTGCGAGGTCAGGAAGCCGTCCTGGATGTTCATGCCCGGCGTCAGCGACAGCTCGGTGACCTTGCGCAGAATCAACGCCTGGTCGGCCGCCTGCTGCGCGTCCTTCGCGAACAGCATGATCCAGCCCGTGTCGAGCACCGCGTAGATGTCGTCGTGGCCGCAGTGCACGTTCAGCGCGTGCTTGGTCAGCGCGCGCGCCGCCACTTCGAGCACCATCGTCGAGAGCTTGCCCGGCGCGTGGTAGTACTGCTCGGCGCCGTAGACGATGCCCTGGCCGCTCGTGAAGTTGACGGTGCGCTTGCCGCAGACCGAGAACGCGATCGCGCCGCCCTGCGCCGCATGCTCGCCTTCGGCCTCGATCGCGATCTTGGTGCGGCCGAACACGTCGAGCTTGCCCTCGGCGAACGCGAGCTGGTAGTTCTCGCCCATCTCGGTCGACGGCGTGATCGGGTAGAACACGCCGCCTTCCGTGATGCGCGCTTCGGTGTGGTAGGCAACGAGCTGGTTGCCGTTCGTCGTGATGCGGATGCCGGGGAAACGCGGGCGGCGGTCGGTGACTTTGCTCGGAACAGGCTGCATCGTGGTCATGCTGGCGGACTCGGTGGGCTTGTGGTGCAGGTGGCAAGATTACGCCGAAGGGCAAGGCTTGGCATAGGGTGGCTCGCGAAAGCTCGTGGCGCCGCTGGCCAGATCGGCCTGAATTGCACGCCACCGCCGTGCTGAGCGAAGCACATCGCCTCCGATCCCGGGCGCGTTCCACCGCGACACGGAGCCGCGCGTGCACGCCGCGACGTGGAACGGCCGACGCCGCTCAGCGGCAGCGTCGACAACGCCGCACTGCGCATACGCGTCAGCTTCCACTGTACGAATGCCAACGAGCTCAGCGCGAGCTGCGGCTGGCTGCGCGGTTCGCACATCGGCGACGGACACCGCGGGGCGATCTTGCATTCCCGCGTGACCAACGCGGTCCTGAACTCGTACGCGATCGCCGTGCTCGGCAACGACAACGCGGCGCCGATGCCGCTGTCCCCGCGCTCGACGGTGCGATCATCTACGGCCAGTGGGTCCAGTTCGACCAGGCGGACCGGGTGGGCCTGACCTTCTCCGATCACACGCGCGTGATCGTCGGGCTCACGCCGTGACCGGCCCGGGCCACGCACGGCTGTGGCCTGGCTGCGGCCATTGCCCGATGATCAGGGAGCGCTAGATCGGCTGCCGGCCGACGCCGACGCGACCTTCGTCGCTACGGTGTTCACCTGAGTTTCCACCGGGGCCACCCAGCTGGCGTGTGCGGGATCACCGCACAGCAGCGGGTGTAGTCCGAAGGCGAATGCAGGTGATGCTCCGGCAGTGCGCCCCCAGCGGTCCATGGATAGTCGCGCAATGCTCTCGACGCGTTGCGCCCGCCACGGCTGGCGATGCTCCCTGCAACCGACCGGCGCGCACCCGCAGCGCGGCGCGCACGCACTCGCCGCGTCCGCCCTCCTTCTCTTGCAACCCCAAGAGGCTCCCGATGCGTCTTCTCGTCCTCACGGCTGTCTTCGCGCTCGCCGCCTCAGTCAACGCGCAGAACCCCGACCGCTCGTTCCTGCGGAGCTGGGGCTCCCAGGTGTTCGATAGTGCATGGCAAGACACGCTTGACTTCGTCGAGGTCGCGGCAGGTTGGCGACACACCGTGGTGCGCCGCAGCGATGGCAGCGTGATGGCCTGCGGCGACAATTCGAAAGGCCAGTGCAACGTCCCCGCACTGCCGCCGGGCCTCACCTACGTCGAGGTCGCGGGGGGTGGATCCCACACCGTCGCGCGGCGCTCCGACGGCTCGGTCGTCGCCTGGGGCAACAACGTCTATGGCCAGCTCAACGTCCCCGCGCTGCCGCAAGGACTCAGCTACGTCGAGATCGCCGCGGGCGGAGAGTACATTGGAGCCTACAGCGTGGCGCGGCGCTCCGACGGCTCGGTCGTCGCCTGGGGGGACAACTCCAATAACCAGTGCAACGTCCCCG
>Ga0111538_10009003_pt1 | contig 13359 bp, 13 predicted proteins | sample SoiMethybrSBSTD1_FD_79669 | JGI IMG/M metagenome (GOLD analysis project Ga0111538, IMG submission 79669) | Bulk soil microbial communities from a Populus tree surrounding site in Tennessee, USA - Soil MetaG P. TD hybrid SBSTD1 (version 2)... | ecosystem: Environmental > Terrestrial > Soil >...
ATCTGGTCGTTCGGTGTGGTCCTCTACGAAATGCTATCCGGTAAGCAGGCGTTTTCTGGCGAGTCCGTCTCCGCTACTTTGGCGTCGGTCCTCAAGCTTGAGCCGGACTGGGAGGCGTTGCCGGCCTATACGCCTAACGCAATTCGCATCCTGCTGCAGCGATGCCTGATCAAGGACCGTAAACGCCGCCTGCAGGCGATCGGCGAGGCGCGGATCGCAATCGAAGAGTGCCTGTCACAACCGGCACCCGCCGCAAACATTCCGCCGGAACCCAAACGGCGCACGGCTAAGGTTCCATGGATCCTTGCTGCCGGTTTCGCGGCATTGGCGGTTGTGCTTGGCGTGTTGAATTTTCGCGGACCTCCACCCGAACGTACGTTGCGTTCCACGATCACTTATCCCGATTCGATTCACAGTTTCGCGATCTCTCCCGACGGGCGTTACATCGCGATTGCTGCCGGAGACGCCGAGAGCCGGCAATTGTGGTTGCGTCCTCTCGATGCGCTCGCGGCAAACCGGATGCCGACGACTGAAGGCGCGGCCTATCCGTTCTGGTCACCAGACGGGCAGTACATCGGATTTTTTGCGCAAGGTAAGCTTCGGAAAATTCCAGTCCATGGTGGTGTTGCCCAGCCGGTCTGCGACGCTGCGCAGGATGGACGCGGCGGAACCTGGAGCCGTGACGATGTTATCGTGTTTGCTTCCGGCAGCGGTTCTCGCAATGAGTCTTCGAAGAGTGGAAGCCGCGGGAGGCGTTCCTTCCGACCTCCCGCAACAAAATGGCATCCACCGTTTTTCCGCATTTCCTGCCCGACGGCCGCCGATTCCTGTATTTGCTCAGCGGCGTATCTTCGGAACTCAACGGCATCTACCTCGCCTCCATTGGCGGCAAGGAGAACCGGCGGATCCTGCCTGATACCTCCAGCGCTGTTTTTGCGCCGGCCTATCCCGGCGCCGAAAACGGTCACCTGATATTCATCCGTGACGACACTCTGTTGTCGCAGCCGTTCGACGGGGCGGATCGAGACCTCGCGAGTCCTGCCCTTCCTGTTGCCGAAGGGGTCAGCTTTACAGGTGTCTCCGGTTATGCACCGGTTAGCGTCTCGAATGGTGGCGATCTCCTCTATCTGAGCGGTCTCACGCAGAACCGGCTCGTTTGGTACGACCGCACTGGAAAACCAACCGCCCCGTCAATCCCTACTGGGGTAGACCAGCTTGGGCCCTCCATCTCTCCTGATGGGAAAACCCTTGCCTTCTCAAGTGGCGCTCCTGGCGCTGCTTCAGACATCATGCTGCGGGATCTGGTTCGCGGGACAGATATCCGGTTAACGTCGAATGGCGGGCAAAACTACTCTCCAGTCTGGTCGCCGAAGGGCGACCAGCTCACGTTCAATTCGATCGCGCTCGGCCGGACTGACCTGATACAGAAGGCGACAAATCCATCGGCCCAAGAAACACGATTACTGTCCGGGAACAACGTGCGGCCGTACCAATACTCGCCCGACGGAAAACTCATCGTCTACTTAGCGATTGATCTCAAAACCAGCATGGATCTCATGCTGTTGTCGATGGACGCCGAGGCGAAAGACCGAAAGCCAATGCCTTTATTGAACTCTACGTTTAGTGAAATGCACGGTCAGTTCTCTCCGGATCAAAATTGGATTGCCTACACATCGACGAACTCCGGGGGGCGGGAGATCTATGTTCAGTCATTTCCCGCTGCGGATAGCGTGAAAAGGATCTCGATCGACGGTGGCCAGATGCCGCGATGGCAGAGAGCTCTTCTTCATAAGCTCCACCGGAAAAATGATGGCGGTTTCGGTGAAGTTGGGCGCAGGCCCGAAGCCATCATTTGAAGCCGGCACTCCCGAACCCTTGTTCGACTCGCATATCATCAATTCGGTTATTACTAACCTGTTGCACCAATATGACGTCACCAGGGATGGTCAACACTTCATTGTGGTCACCGCCAACAAAACGGAATCGCCGCTTCTGAATCTTGTCCTGAACTGGAATGCGGAATCCAGGAAATGATCCCACTCTTGATGACAAACGCGCGTCGGTTTTCCTGTTCAGGCCCAGCGCAAGGTTCAGATTCTTCCCCCGCAATTACGGGCGGCTGAATAAGCCGCCTTTTTATTCCCCAGGGCCACCTGCCAGTTCAACTGCAGCACTCCCGCACAATTCCAAAGGCGAACTGATTCGCAATTCCAAGCCAGAACCGTAGGCGCAACCTATTGGAAGTTCGCACCTACGGACGTGACCTCAAAAGCGTCAGTCTCCCCTTGTATACGAGGTCAAAGTCACATTCACCGTGGCTTAGATCCTTGCGGAATGTCATTTCGCTTCCTTCAAGAACCGTTTCAACAAGTGCCTTTGCTAGACGCTCTGCGAATCAGTTTGTTCGTGCTAGTTCGCTGGCCTTTGAGTAGGTTTTAGCCTTTCTCACGAAACAACTCCAATAGATGGTCGATTCGGGCAGCACTCGGCCATAAACGTTAGTGTCAAATAATGGACGAAGGAAATGTGCTCCCCAAGTAGTGTCCGACTGTCTCAACTCTGGCGCTTGTCATCGCGGCGACGTGGTGAATTTCCTCCTATTAAGGATTCCTGGGTGTATTTATCGAACGCCACAAATCTTGAGGAATTAAAGCTTCATGGCGAGGTGGGATTGGCTCTGGGAACCACGCCCGGGAGTCCGGCCAGAGCTAAGGGCGCAGAGGTTTAGTCTCTCCGTTTAGCCTTCTCGTTTTGGCCGAGACTTTTTTTGAGCACTTGCATGAGGTCGACGACTTTTGCCGGCTTGGCCGTCAGCCCGTCACTTTCACTTTCGACGACGTCTTTGTGGCTGTCGCGTTTTGCGTTGATCAGGTTTTGCATCCGATGGGCATATTCGTCACGCATCTCGTCGAAAGCGAGCGCTTTTTTTGATAAGCGTTCAATTACACCGGTAAAGGCTCGTACCGTTGCGGCTGTCGCTTTCTTCCTTTTGGGTAGCCCAATATCTCTCGGTGTGCGGATTTCATCCTCGAAGCGCAGTGTTTCGGCGCGCAGGATCCCATCGATTGCGAGAATTGCGACGAGATATTCTTTGCCGTGCATTACGAATGTTGCGATTCCGGCGCGGTCTAACTCTTCCATGGTCTGAGCAAGTAAGCGATACGCTTTTGCCGACTTGTCCGCAGGAGTCAGGATGTAGGCTCGATTGAAGTACACGGGGGAAATCTCTGACCGCGCGACGAAGACGCGCAGGTTGATGTCGCGCGACTTTTCCGGGGCGAGCCTATCGAGTTCTTCTTCGGTCACGGTAACGTATTCTCCTCCTTTGGTTTCGAAGCCACGAACGGTTTCCGGTATTTCAAGGTCTTTGCCGGTTTCGGGTGAGTAATAGTCACGCTTGAGGGGCTGCCCCTCCGGCCCAAGCAAACGCAGCGAGACACGGCTATCGCGGCTGGCGGGAAACAAGTTCACCGGAATGCTGACCAGGCCAAAGCTGATGGTGCCCGACCAAAAGGGCCGCCCGATCGCTTGAGGTTCGGGCTGGCTTTTATGTTTCGTGCTCGTCTTACGCAACTTTCTGCTCCCGGCCGCGTTTCAACGCAGCAAGACTTTTCGCGAGTTGATTGTCGAGCGACGTGGTCATGGTCTTTTCCTTAATCTGCGGCAAACGAGGGTGCAGACCATTAGCTTTTGCGTCGACGAACTCGAGGACGCGCTGGCGATATTCATCACGGAATTGGCCCGGTTCAAAACTCCCTTCGAGGGCATTGACCAGTTCCTTCGCCATTCGAAGCTCTTTCGCGTCAAGAGCCGGCCCTGAAGGCGCGGATAATTCACGTGCGGGCAAGATCTCATCGGAATAGCGGAGCTTGATGAGCATCAGATATCCCTCTTGCACTGTCAGTGCGCCTACATAGCTTCTCCCCCGCATCGTCCACCGGACAACGCCGATCCGGTCGGATTCCTGGAGAGATTCGACCAGCGCGAAGTATTGGGCATTGTCGTCGTCGGGCCCGAGATAGTACGGGCGCTCGTACCACTCATTACTCACCTCAGACTGCGGAACAAAGCGCGTCGGTGTTATATCCCGCGACTCCTCGGGTTTCAGGCGGTTAAGTTCGCTGTCGTCGAGAATGACGAAGGTACCAGGCGCGACTTCATAGCCTTTTCGGAGATTCTCCCGGACGACTTCCTTGCCGGTCTCCTCTTCCACCATCTGCTGCTTGACTCGAGATTTTGTTCGATTTTGCAACACATGGAAATGAACCTGGCGGTCTTCTACAGCCGCATAGATCTTTACGGGGAGGCCATCCCGTCCAATTTTGAGAACGCCTTTCCAGATCGCTCGTGCCGCCATGAAGAACACACAGCAATTCGATTACCGGGAGGGTGTGCGATGTCGCTGCGAGGACGGTTTATGCGAGTGCGTCTCTCGAGCAACGAGCATCCCACCTTAACGCGGCGGCCGCTGTGCATCTAATTCGCAAATGGGACACGTTGGGCGAGGCGTGGCATGGCACGTGCAGACGTTTGAACTGTTACTCAAAGGAGTCAAATTCATGCGTCAGAGAACCGTTTCGCAAATCTTTCCCTGTTGCCTGTTTGTTCTGTTGACGGCCACGCTCGTGTACAGTCAAATTCCGTCGGCTCCGGCCCAAAATCCGCAGAACCCGCCGACGAGAACGGGGCCTTCTCCGTCAACCACTTCGCCGACGAATCGTACCAATCCGTCAAGCAACAGCCCGAGCGATAGCACTTCGTTCCTCAACCAGGCGATCGAAATCAGCCAATCGGAAATTGAGCTTGGCCGTCTCGCTTCGTCGAAAGCAAGCGACAAACGCGTCAAAGACTTTGGGACGATGATGGTTACGGATCATTCCGCTGGTTTGAAAAAACTCCAAAGCCTGCCCGGTGGAAAGAACACCGTCAAACTCACCACGGAACATGAAATCTTGAAAACCCGCCTGTCTGGTCTCAGCGGTAAGCAGTTTGACCGTGAATACATCCAGGCAATGGTTTCCGGTCATCGCCACGCGGTGGGTCTGTTTGAGGAGAAACAAACCAACCTCTCGACAGCGCCTTCGAATAAGCCTGCCAACCCCTCCACTAAAGGTGGGGCTGACCCGAAAAACGTGCCCGATTCGTCCGCAACTCGTAGCAGCTTTAACACGGACGTGGAGAAGGTCGCCGGTGAATTGCTGCCAACGATCAAGAAACACCTTATGGAGGCGGAAAGCATTGAGAACAGTTTGTCGAAGCCCGCGAAATAAGACGCCGCCCAAGTAGATTGGCGACGAACGTAACGCGCGGCTCCGCGGAGTCAAGTAGCACTTCGCGCGGAATCAATCCCGGCTGCGTTACCACAGCCATGTGGAGCGCCACGGCAAGTCGCTCGATCAACTCACGTGCGAGCGCGACCTGGAAGGTATCGTGGCGAAGCATCGTAACGGACTCTACGACACGAGCAAACGCGAGTGGGTGTCAAGAATCCTATACACGCAGGCCGAAGGGCGCGCGGAGTTGTTGAAGAGTTGCGGGGTTGAAGTGCAGCGTACGATAGCTCTTGTGGTGATTGGTCTGGTCCTCCTGTCTTGCGATCCAACCCACAGGATTTCGGCCTCAAAAGAACTCTCTTCAGCCATCGAGCGAAAATGCATCGTTGATGCGCTTCGTATGGAGAGCTCGGTTAGGCAGGCAGAGTTTTATGACGCGAGGAGAATCGCCGCAGACCTTATAATTCCGCAGGACATAAAGAGTCCGAGACCGGAAACTTATTTCGTTGTTGAGGAGCGTGAAAAAAACAAGGCGGGAAAACCCGACATCAATTTTTCAATAAATGACGTTCCATACGCAGCGAAGCCGGAATATCAAGCGTACGTACAGAAGACGCTTGAAGAACTCCGCGACCGAACAATTGAGAGATGCGGCGGAAAATGAGGTTCGGCCATTGTCGCTGGTAACCGATACGTTACACTTCCTCATGCCACGATCTTCCGTTCAGCGCATCAATTGGCTCACCGGATGCATACCCCATTAATGGCAAACCCTATCATGCTGACACGGCGGTAACAGAAAATCCTGAGGGATTTATTAAAAGAGTTCAGGACATCAGTCTCGGTAGGTTGAGGAACGCTTGAACAGCTTTGCCAATTTGCTCCTCCGACTCACTCTTAAATTGTCTACGGTAAATGTAGACGGGAGGTGATGCGCCCAGGTCAGTCTGCATGCCCCATCCCGTCTCTAAGAGAACGGGCACGCTTCTTTGAACAGCCACTGAAATGCCTGGAGTGCTGGGGCCGTCGGTGACAGTAACAGCGCAATCTTCCTCGGCGGGTCCTTCCAGCTTGCCTAGCTCGAACATCAACGTTGGGCGCATTCTGACGCCCTTCAGAGTGATTAGTTGGATGGCCGGAACAATAAGTTTTCTCTCGGTCAATTTTGATACCTCGATCGCCGAGCTTCTTGCTCCGTGAATTGTTGAGAACAATCCTAGTTCGTTGACTGTCGATTTAGTGCGTGCACTTCGGTCTCGATTCCTCCATCCCCATAACCTTCACGTCATCGACATCTGAAAAGCATCCGCCATGCTGGGAAATGAAAGCGGCATTATTAAACTGGAGCCAGTGCTGTTTTTCAAAGGGAAATCGTCGGTGGTCTTGTAGTCGTCAGTCCGTTACGTTTTATTTCTTTCTTGGACGACCGCCTGCGCGGACTTTTCTCATGCCTTGAATCTGGCGGTAGTAGTCCGGCCCTCGCTTCTTTGCGAGCGCCTTACCAGCAATTTCGGCACAGCGGCTAAGGATTCTCTTATCGGAGATCGCCGCGCCACATTTGTTGCACTTCAGCATCTCTTCTTACAGATTGGGTGCGCCAGTAATTGTCCTCATCGCTTCTTGCGTCACGAGTAAGGGCACGAACTTGAGCAACGCCCGGCCCGCAGACGGCACTAGTTATACGTCGCTCTCTACAAGGTCGGTATCGGCCGCAGGTCGGTAGTCCCTTTGTCCGATGGAGATTTTCACTAAGCTGATTCGCACGGCTCCATCACTTCAAACCGACCCGGTATGAGGACTCACTATGATCTGTACCAGAGCTCGCGGATTAATCGACTTCTTCCCCGTATATCCTGCGTAAACAAACATCACGGTATCTCTTCCCACCTCACGTCAACGAGTTGATCATCTTTGGAGCTGCAATCTGCAGTACGAAACTTTATGTCCCCGCCGCAATCTGCTTGGAACGCCAGAGGGCACGCCGCGACGCCGCCTTGGAGGATCATGAAGATGAGCGCGTTGAAGTTTAGACGACTTGTTTTGGCAACCCCACGGCATAGACCGTTCCCGCGCCTACTTTTCCTCGACGAATAGTTTCCGCGCCTCTCCGCTTGATTGAAATGGCTTGGCTGTCTCCTCCTTGGACACCTGCCAGAAAAGCTGCGCCCATCTGCGTGATACCGATTCAGCTTTCCTTATAAGCGGTTTACCGATGGCATCAGCCGCGAAGGAGGCGACATGTCAGGCTTCGGCACTGTGTTCGCGAGTGCGAGATTCTCTTCCTGAAACTCCGATAGAGGGCGTCTTGTCAACGACTTCCCAGGAGGAACCGACTCGACCGATTCTGGAATTTCCAACGGACTTTGCATTGGCAACGAAGCTGCTTCTACTAAGACAAGGAGGGTGCTATGGCAAAGTATCTTTACGTAATCGGCCTGACTGTTGCGTTTGCGGTCGCAGCGGCTACCGCCGGTGCGAGTACCATCCGTGCACAAGATTCTGGTGAAAAGAAGGGGACGTCTTCCAACGTAACGCGGGAAGCGAAAGACGAAGCGAAAGAAGCGTTAGAGGCAGCAGAGACTTTAAGAGAACTGATGAACATCAAAGAGGATGGTATACCTAACGAGCTCATGGAACGCGCTAAAGGAATCGCCGTGATTCCCAAAGTAGTTAAGGCCGCGCTCGGGATTGGCGGAAGCTGGGGAGATGGGTTGATGTCGAAGCGAATGCCTAACGGCCAGTGGAGCGCTCCAGTGTACATCGATTTGAGGGGCGGCAGCTTTGGCCTTCAGATCGGAGTGGATGCCACGGATCTGGTGCTGGTCTTTAATGATGAAAAAGGAATTGACGCACTGGTCGATGGAAAATTGGAGCTTGGGGCAGAAGCCTCTATTGCTGCTGGCCCGGTCGGTCGCAATGCCCGCGTGGGAACAGACATCAAGCTAGACTCCGCCATCTTTTCTTATTCGCGCAGTAAAGGTCTGTTCGCTGGCGTTTCGCTCGGGGGAACCGCCGTTGTAATTGATGATAGTGACAACGAAAAAGCATATGGGAAGAAAGTTAACGCTCAGGACCTTCTTTCAGGCGGAGTACCAGAGAATGAGATAGTTCGTCCATTCCTCGAAGCTCTTCGCAAGTACACGCCGGCCAAGGGTATCGCCTCACGCTAGCCCTTTCAGTCAGCTGCGCTCTCAAGGCTGAACCCCGAGAGCGCAGCTTTCCGAAGCTTGCCATCGAAAAATACCGCATCGACAGTTCCACCATTGCCTATTCCTCGAAGACGGGCGACACGAATGGACGCGGTCGTACGCAAGGCTTCCGGCCACCGTGAATCGCCATGTCCAGGCTTCAAAAGACGGACGGCCTAGGAAACATCCATGCTGTTCGCAAACTAGACAACTCCACGCGGAATGTACTTTGGAAGTGGCTTTCACGGACGACGTTTGAGTCCTTTAGGTCCTGACTCCCGGGTATGCAAACTGCGGGAAATGTCTAGAGGAGGGCCCGATCTGTGATGGGAATCACTAAACACCTACTTTCAAGCCCTCGGGATACAGGGGCGCAGCCCGATGATGTGGAAAAGCTTCTGCCATACGGGGCCGTCACAATTCTTATCCTCGTAGAGGAAGTCGACATGATGATCGCGTTGACGCAGGCGTTGCAAATGGAGGATTACCTTGTTGTCGGCACACGTCGTAGGGACCAGGCACTCGCTTTGCTGAAGGATGTTCCCTCAATAAAGCTGATCGTTCTAAATCTCACGCTGAGTGGCGTTGAATTAATCAGACGCGCGTGTCGAACTCGGAACGACCTGCGGGTCCTTTTCCTGACTGACGGCATGGACAATACTCCGTTCCGTCAGTCGGACTCTGTGCTCATGACGCCGTTCAACCTCGCTAGGTTCAACGATGTCGTTCAGCGCATTTTGTCCACGCAAGTCCCCGCAACCGTCGACTTGGGGCTCGGACCTGAGCGACGGCGCTCGGCGACTTAGACCTGACCTGACCGGTCACCCTTTGATCGAAGGTTCTGTGTAAACGTCATTACGCACTTATCGTTACACGAAGCTACCTTTGGTAACGCACAAGGCGCTGCATTCACAAGAGCACGCTCTTGCCTTGCAGCGCCTTGCGTGCACGTCCAATAGTAGACATTTTCATGATTTCCTTCGTGGAAAGCTGGACTTTGAATTTCTCTTCTATCGCGGCCACAAGCTCCATCGCGGCTAAACTGTCCCATTCCTTTACATTTTCCGGCGATGATTCGTCGTCCAGCTTCGATGGATCGACATGCAGTACCTCGGCAAATAACTGAATCAGTGCATCACTCATTTCGTCTCCCGACTCAGAGTCCGTAATGTCTCCCGAACTAGAACCTTTAAGCCGCAGGCCACGAGCAAGTATCCGGCAATGGCTCGCGCACAGTGCACCGCTGTCCACGTTTGTGCTGAAACCCTAACCAGGAGACTGTTGCGTGTTCTGCTCGTACGGGTCAGCGCCTTGTCCGTTCAAATGCGGCTGTTAGATTCAAATTACACTACCTGTTTCCGATTCCCTGCCCGATCGACCAGCGCCTTCTAACATAGCCGCAGCGGTGCCTCGAAGACGTATTCGCAAAAGATCCAGTCGAAAGGAATCTGTGCGCTCGAGCTACAGCACGTCGTCAGGAAAACCATCGAGCAGATCGACGCGATCTCGCGTCTAAGAAATAATGATCTGGCGGCAACCTCCACGGTTCGCCACCACGGATCAAAACAGAGAGCAACACAGAAACCGATCATTACGCAGGAGGCGAAATGAGCGATAGCGCGGAACTGAATCGGCGGTTTCACGAGTTGAAGGGGTGGCAATTCGAAAAGCATCACGGCTTCGATAATCCCATGTGGATATATCGAGTCCGCGGTGTACCTAAGAATGCAGCAATCGTCTTGCCCGCCCTGCACACCGACCTCAATCTCGCGATCGCGGAGGCTGATCGGCAGTTTCCTGAACGAATCAGATTGGAGCGTATAGGTGAGCGCCACGTTTTCGATGGGGAGTTTTTCAAGGGCGTGCAACTCTTAACGATCAGAAGCGAGGCGACAACTCGAAACGACGCCATCCTTAAAGCCCTAATCGCCAAGCTAGAGTCTGGAAACGGCATCGCCCCGAGAGAGGGGTTGTGACGCGAGAGTTGAGACTCGACGTAATCACTGAACAAATTGCTGAGTTTGATGGCAAAGGCGGCGAGAGTAGCACCCTCGACCGCAGCCCGAAAATGGGACTCAACTCCCTTTTACGCTTCCGGCCTCCGTGGTAGTCTCACGCCCCGTTGGCGACCCCTGAGAGCTCAGAAGCGCTTACCAAGCTCGTCGCTGCTCGCGAACGACTCGCCAACATCCGAGGCAATTGACCGAAGCGAATACGAGTATGCATACGTCTGGCAAGGCACGACGCCGATACGAAGAGCTTCAGAAGGAATGGGACGAAGCCTTCACCGAGTTCAACGCAGCGAGCGCTGCATACTCAATAACCGTCAAAAACATCCCGCAGGACATGGAAGCCGGAGAGCCTAAGACCTGAGCTGTCCGCCGGCCGCGCGCCACACTCCCAGAGTTCAATCGTCTAGGACCGCCGGGAACGCTCCACGTCAATGATTTGAAATTAGTTAAGAAGAGACAGTTCATTCGTATTTCGAGCCCGACCTGTCGTAATAACGTTTGGACGGGTCTCACGTGGCTTTTCGCGAAGCTGTAGTGGAGCCTGAGTGCTTCCCTTGTCACTGTGCTACCGTCTTAAAGGATGGTGTTTCGGGCTTTCTGCCCGATTGTGTTCTGCACTGCTGAACAAGGAGAGTGAAGCGTGCCTAATATCCAGCCACACTACGGCCACATTCCCCTGCATCGCTTGTGGGCCTTCGCTACAATTCAGGTAGACCTTAGCCTGTCTGAGCATTTGCATGTTCTCGACTGTCAAAAATGCCGAACTGCTCTCCAGACCTGTCTTCAGGCCGATACATTCGGGGCCGTTCTCAAACAGTTGCAACGCGAAGGGGATGGTAACGCAGCCTAAAGCGAGTCGAGAGCCATGCGAGATGCTCCGGTCAGCGATTAACCCTTGGTCGCGACGAAATCAGTTACGGAACTCAAACGTTGCTTGTTCTATTACTTCGCTGCTTTGCGCAAGCCGGGCGGAATGAATCCGGTGCATTGCCGGACTTTCTGACAGGCTACGCAGATCCCCAGTTGCCGCTGATAGGCCGTAGGTTCTCCGAAAAGCTTCTTGGCTCGCCAGTGGATCTGAGACGGTTGAAGTCCCATTTCCTTACCAAGGCAACCGTCGCAATACGCGGCGCCTTCACGAATTCTGAGGAAGCGCTTTATCTCGTCGTTCGTCCACCCTCTAAGGCTACGTTGGGGACATCTGAGGAAATGAAGAAGAGACTCCACTGCCAGCCACCGTTGGAAGCCGACGTCCAAAACTACTCAGTCAATCCTTGTTTGGCGCCGAAAGTTTTGGAGCAGGGCTTTCGCACACGCATTGTCTTTCTCGATGATATCTGCGGCGTTCCAGATCTTGTCCACGAACGGCTTCAGTAAGGGGGAAGCACTTTCTGCTGCGACGTCCTGTTTGATCGCACGGATGTTTATGCTGATCGCGTCAAGCGGCCCGCGAACTTCCTGCGCTAAGCCCGCCATCTGCGTTGAATAGCGTTCGTCGATTCGACGCAGCCGTTCGGTCAACCCGGAAAGCAGCCGCGTCAACAGTTCCGGATATGTCGTTATCAGATTCAAAAAGGACGCGCGTTCGAGGACGAAGACTTCACAAGGAGTCACTGTCAAGGCATTTGCGGAACGCGCTCCACCGTCCAGCAGTGCCATCTCGCCTAGGAACTGGCCGGACTCGAGTACACGAAGCACGGCAGCCTGTCCGTCGCTTGATTCCAAATAGATCTGTATGCGGCCTGCGAGGATCAAGTACATGGAGCGGCCGGGATCGCCCTTTCGAAACAGCAGTTGCCCGTTGTTGAGCGGGACCCGTTTCCCGATCTTGACCAGATAGTCGATCTGGGAGTCTTCCAGAGACTCAAGGAAGGGCACCTGCCGAAGGCCATTTTTCAATTCCGTCATCTCGTAGCGAAGCATAGTCCGGGGTCACGGGAACGTTTCTATATATATGACGAGAGACTAATGCCCTTCCTAAGGCTGCCGATGAGCATCATGGAGGACTCCGCGATGGGAATGCCCGCGCTCAGCAAACAGGGCTACGCCACGGCTGCTTTTGGATTCCGGATCCACCTTGGAACGAATCCGAAGCCGACTGGTGCGCAACAATCTTTGATGACGAACACGAAGTCTCCTGTCGATTCCAGGAAGACAACCTCACCCTGGCAAAGCTGCACATCCTGGCCGACGCCCGGAACCGGGCTGTGGTTCGATGGACGGATAAAGAATTTCCCGCCTCTGAATTGCTCGTCGACTCCTGGCAGGCTATCACCTTCGTTGAGTGAGGCGTAGTGACGTCAGTCAGAAACGTTATCGTCGCCTCGGGGTTGGAGCATCATGAAGATGAGAAGGTTTAGACACCCTGTCTTAGTTGGTCTGACAATACTTCTGTGTATCCTGTCGGGCTGCGCGCGCCGCAGAACCACCGTTGTTTCATCACCATCATCACCATCGCCAACCCCACTCCCGCCCTTGCCTCCAACACCAGCGCCGAATGTTCAGCCTCTGCGCGAGGTCGCGATTCTTTACCACAGCGCTGCGGGTCACGCCGAAGTGATTGCCGAGCTCAAAAAACTTCTTCCCGTCACCACCTATCGGCTGACGGCACTTGACGTTAAGGCAGAATCCTCACCACGCACTCTCGATGCCCTACGGGGTAAGCCTGGCCTGTTCACCGTCGCCATCGGCCAGCCAGCCGCAATTTTTGCTCGCGACCAGCTTAAAGGCCCGATGGTTTTTGCCCAGGTCTTCAATTACAAAGAACTGATGATTGACGGAAGGTCCATTCGGGGAGTTTCGGCCATTCCCCCGTTGGACCTACAACTCCAGGATTGGAAGAAGCTTGACTCTCAAGTTCGCACAATCGGGCTTATCGTGAGCCAA
>Ga0111538_10009004_pt1 | contig 13358 bp, 14 predicted proteins | sample SoiMethybrSBSTD1_FD_79669 | JGI IMG/M metagenome (GOLD analysis project Ga0111538, IMG submission 79669) | Bulk soil microbial communities from a Populus tree surrounding site in Tennessee, USA - Soil MetaG P. TD hybrid SBSTD1 (version 2)... | ecosystem: Environmental > Terrestrial > Soil >...
CGCCGGGCTCGGGTCCCGCCCCGGGCGGGAGCGGCGACACGCCCACCGCAGCCGCGGGCGACGGCCCGGCCGCGGGTGGCTCGTCCGGGAGCGCCGGCGGGTCGGTGGCCGCTGCGCCGCGGACGTCCGGGCCGAGCACGACGCCGAAGCCGACGAAGGCACCGGCGACCAAGGGGAAGGCCAAGGGCAAGTCGAGACCGAAGCCCAAGCCGAAGCCCACGGCCGGCACGCCGCCGAACGGCGGCGGCGGCACCAAGCCGACGAAGCCCGAGACGCCAACCGCCCCGGGGAACGGTGGGGCGGGCGGCGGGAGCGGGAGCCCGAACGGCAATGGGAACGGCGGAAGCAACGCGCCGAACGCTCCGAACGCGCCGAAGGCGCCGTCTGCCACCGAGCCTGCAGCGCCGCCTGCGCCGCCGGAGGCGCCCGCACCCGCGCCTCCGACGGCGAACGCACCGGCATCCCCGCCCGCCTCGAGCGCCGAGCCGAGCGCCGGCGAGTCGACCACAACGGACAGTGGCGGCGCCGCCGACGGCCAGAAGAACGAGAACGGCTGGGGCCAGGGCGCCGGCGGCGGCCGCGGTCACAAGGGGTAGACCTCTCCGAGGACCGGTTTCAGGACGCGAGCGCCCGGGTACGCGCAAAGGCGCCGTGTGCCGTTACCCCGTTTGGGGCGAGCGTCTCACCCGATGGAGGGACGCGACATCCGTCCTGGAGAGACGATATGGTGCCTGATGCTCCGAAGCGGGTCTCTCTTCGTGCTGGTCGTCGCGGTCGCGCTCATCTCGAGCGCCGGAGCTCTTGCGTCCTCCAGCAACGCGAATTCGGGGCTGACGCGGGACACGTCGCTCGAGTCGCTCGTGCTCCGCGAGATCAATGCCGTCCGTGCGTCGAACGGCCTCGACCCACTCGCCCCCTCGTCCGCCCTCTCGCGCGCGGCGATCGGCCACTCGCGCTCGATGGCGACCCTCGGGTACTTCGCGCACGAGTCGCGGGACGGAGCGCCCTTCTGGCAGCGCGTGAAGCAGTTCTACGTCACTAGCTCGAAGACGTGGACGGTCGGCGAGAACCTCGCGATGTTCGGCGGCGTCACGCCGGACGCGCAGGCCATCGTGAACGCGTGGATGTCGTCGCCCGGGCACCGGGCGAACCTGCTCAAGGCTCAGTTCCGTGACGCGGGCATCGCGATCGTGCATCACCCGACGGCCGGCGGCGTGTTCGGCGGCCGCTCGACCTGGGTGATCACGCTCGACTTCGGCCGCCGCTAGAGCGTCCCGCGACGCACGCGGAGCTCGAGCGCACGTCCACGCCTGCGTCGCGGCCCGAGCGCGCGCAGGACGAGGTGCCAGGCCTTGGCCTGAACACCTCCCCCAACGTCGCCGCTACGGCTGTTCTAGAGTGCGAGCGCGCGGAACGACGTGCTGCGCGGGTTGATCGAGCTGTGGAAGCCCCGCTCCCACTCGACGAGCACGTCGCCGCCCGACTCGATCTCACGGACGACGCCGCGATCACCTGCACGCAGGTCGTCCGCATCCGAGACCAACTCGATCCAGCTTCCGATTCGCACGCCCGCAGCGATGCGGGCGGCAAGGAGACGCGCACCTGATGCATCCATGCACTGTTGAATAGATGAAGGCCGTCCGGACGTCCTCCCCCGTTAGGGCAGGCATGTTCCCCCCATCGGGGGAGGAGGGCTCGCGCACGTGTCGAACCCGTGATGGCGCCGGCGGCTCATTCGAACTCGACGGCTGAGGATGCGTCGCCGGCGCCATCACGAGCGGGACGAGAGCGTCATGGAGGAGCACGCACACACCGAGAGCGAGGACGTCGCGCTCGAGCTGCCCGAGACACGCGTTCGGAGCCGGCTCCGCGAGCTCTTCGCGCCGACCGACGCCGGCGACGCGGTCGAAGCGCTGATCGCCGTGCACGGCCGCGAGCTCGAGGTGCGCTCCGAGAAGCTCCTGTCCGCGGTGCACGACCTCGAGCGCCGCGAGGAGCGCTCACGCGAGCTCCACACGCGCGTCGAGCAGATCCTGCGGGAGGGCTCCGCCGAGCTCGACCAGCGCCAGGCCGAGCTCAACGCGCGCGCCGAGGAGCTCGAGCGGCGCGAAGCCGCCCTTGCGATCGCGGAGGAGCGGGTCGCCGAGCGATCGCGCGAGCTGGGTGCCGTCGAGCTGCGCCGGGCCGCGGTGGAGCGCCGCGAGGAAGCCGTGCGCGCGCGGGCGCTCGAGCTCGAACGGCAGGCCGCCGAGATCGCGTCGCTCGCCGGGCGCCTCGATGCGATCGGGACGTCCGCGGCCGCCGCGAGGAGGCCGGCCGCGCCGGCGACCTCCCATGTCGTCCTCACGTCGGGTGACCGCTACCGGCTCGTCGAACGCGATGGCCCACCGCCCGCACCGGGCGAGGACGTGGAGCTGGACGAGGGCACGTACCGCTGCGTCCGCATCACGATCTCACCCCTCCCCGCGGACACCCGGCGCTGCGCGGTCGTCGAGCGGGCCCCCGAGCCGATTCCGGGCTGAGCACCTCCGCCGCGTTCGCGCGGTCAGCCGAGCCAGGCGTCCATCAGCGCTTCGCCGAAGAACAGCCCGGCGACGCCGCCGACGGCGAGCACCGGCCCGTAGGGGAGGATCGTCTTGCGCCCCTCTCCGCCCTCGCGTCCGAGGGTGACCATCGCCATGGCCGCCCCGAGGAGCGAGCCGACGAGGAGCGCGACGAGCACGTCCCACCCGAGCCAGGCGCCGAGGAACGCGGCGAGCTTGACGTCCCCCATCCCGAGCCCCGCCGGGTAGACGAGCGCCAGCACGAGGAAGAAGCCTCCGGCCGCGAGCGAGGCGACGAGCCACTCCACACCGGGGTCGCGCAGCGTCTGCACGACGAGCGCCACCGCCGTCGCGGGCAGGACGATCCGGTTGGGAATGATCCGGCGCTCGATGTCCGTGACGGTCACCGCCACGAGCACGGCGCAGCCTGCGGCACCTACGAGGGCGTCCGGCGACCAGCCGAAGACGAGGACGCAGACGACCGCGAGCGCTGCCCAGACGACTGCGGCGACGAGACGGAGAGGCACGCGGCGAGATTCACCGCGCCACGGCGCGATCCTCTGCCCTCGAACGAGGGATGGAGTTCCCCCGGCGGGGTGACGATGGGGCACGCCCCGCCGATGACGATCCGAGCACTGCGGAGCACGCGCCCTGCTCCTGGCGTCGGGGGCGCAACATCTCAACTTGCGGAGACCACACAACCGTCCGGTTGCGTCCACCCGTCCCAGCTGGGCGATGGTCGCGGCCCTCGTCGTCGGCATCGGCCTGATCGCGGGCTTCGAGCTCGTGCGGCAGGAGCGGATCAACGCGGCGTTCGCGGTCGCGATCACCCTGGCGGGCTGGGCCGGGATCGCGACGCTCCTCCTCGGACGACAGATCCAGATCGCGCATGCGCTTTCGCTGCGCGACCCGCTGACCGGGCTGCCGAACCGCGCACTGCTGAACGACCGCATCGAGCAGGCGCTGGCGCGGTCGCGCCGGACGGAGGAGCCGTTCGCGCTCCTCGTCGTCGACCTCGATGGATTCAAGGGCGTCAACGACGTGCGCGGCCACGAGGCGGGGAACCAGGTTCTGCGCACGATCGGACGGCGTCTCGAGTCCGTCGTGCGCGCGACGGACACGGTCGCACGCGTCGGTGGAGACGAGTTCGTCGTCGTCTCGCTCGGGACCGCGACGGACGACGAGGCAGCGGCGCTCGTCGGCCGCATGCGGCAGTCGCTCAGGCGCCCGTACGGCGTCGACGGGGGGCACGTCGAGATCGACGCGTCGATCGGCTGGGCCCTCTTCCCACAGGACGGCCTCGAGCCGGCTGACCTGATCGCCCGGGCAGACGGGCAGATGTACGCGACGAAGCGCGACTCGAGCCAAGAGGACGCGCTCCCGTACCTGCGCTCGGTCGACCGGGGCGTCATCCGGGATTTCGAGAGCGCGCTCGAGCGCGGGCAGATCGTCGTCCATTACCAGCCGATCGTCGACGTCCGCTCCGGCGCGGTGCGCGCCGCCGAGGCTCTCGTCCGGCGAGCCCACCCCGATCGGCTGGTGACTCCGTCCGAGTTCATCCCGCACGTCGAGCAGACCCCTCTCGTGAAGGCGCTGACGCTCGCCGTCGCCGACGACGCCCTCCGCCGGATCGAGGAGTGGGAGCAGGTCGGGCACAGCCTGGACGTCGCGGTCAACGTGCCGTACCGGCTGGTCGACGATCCCGAGCTGGTCGAGGAGATCGCCGATCTGCTCGACCGCACGGGCGTCGACCCGGCCCGGCTGACCCTCGAGGTCGTCCCCTCGGGGCCGGGCGCGGGCTCCGAGCTCGACCCGTTCGTCGTCAAGCGGCTCCGCGGCCTCGGCGTCCGCATGTCGCTCGACGACCTCGGCAGGGCGGCGTCCGTCGCGGCGATCCGCACCCTGCCCCTCGACCAGGTGAAGATCGACGCGATGTTCCTCCACGACGTGGGTCGCGGGGGGCGCTCCGACGCGATCGTCCGGTCGCTCGTGGAGCTCGCCCACCGGCTCGGCCTCGACACGGTCGCGGAGGGCGTCGAGAGCCGGCTCGCCTGGGAGGCGGCCGCGGCGCTCGGCTGCGACTACGCGCAGGGCTTCTTCCTGGGCCACCCGATGCCCGCCGGCCGGCTCGCCGAGTGGCTCGCGGGCACATGGCCCGTCATCACCACCGGAGGCTGACCCTCAGAAGACGATCGCGCCGGCCGCCGCGGCGAGCGGGACCACGGCCCAGATCGGCATCACGCGCAGCAGGCCGAGCAGTGCGACGGCGAAGACGACGTCGCCGACGCCGTCGATCGACCCCGTGAGGATCGGATCCCAGAACGCGGCCGCGAGGACGCCGACGACGGCCGCGGTCACCCCCACGAGGGCCGCCTGCACGCGAGCGTGCCGGCGGATCGACGACCAGAACGGCAGGACGCCGCCGAGGATGAGGAAGGACGGCACGTAGATCGCGACCAGCGCCAGCCCGGCCCCCGCGACGCCGTTCGGGGCGGGGCCCTCGATCGCGCCGAGGTAGGCGGAGAACGTGAACAGCGGCCCGGGCATCGCCTGGGCCAGCCCGTAGCCGGCGAGAAACTCCTGCTCGGAGACCCAACCGGGCGCGACGAGCGCCTGGTCGAGCAGCGGAAGCACGACGTGGCCGCCGCCGAAGACGAACGTGCCCGAGCGGACCATGGCGTCGACGAGCGCCACCGCATGGACGTCCGTGACGTCCTCGACGAGCGGCAGGCCGAGGAGCAGCGCGCCCAGCGTCACGAGGCAGGCGACCGCGAGCGCACGCGGGCGCCGAACCGGAAGGCTCAGGCTGGGTACCGGCGAGCGGGCGCCGAACAGGACGACTCCCACGATCGCTCCGAACGCGATCGCGGCCGCCTGGCCGGCGAAGCCACCGATCCCGAGCGCGAGCAGAAGGCCGGACGCCGCCAGCGCCAGGCGCGGAGCATCCGGTGCGAGCGAGCGGCGCATCGCGAGCAGGGCGAGGAGCACCACGGGCACGGCGACGAGCTCGAGGCCGTGGACCCAGCCCGCCCCGGCGACATCCGTCCCGCCGACGACGAGTGCGAGCACGGTCATCGCGACCGCCGAGGGGAGCGTGAAGCCGACCCACGCCGCCGCGGCGCCCGGCACGCCTGCGTGGTGCGCGCCGATCGCGATGCCGAGCTGGCTCGACATCGGGCCGGGCAGCAGGTTCGTCACCGCGACGAGCTCGGAGAACTCCTCGTCCCGGAGCCAGCGGCGACGGTCGACGTACTCGTCGTGGAAGTAGCCGACGTGGGCGACGGGCCCACCGAACGACGTCAGCCCCAGGCGGAACGCCGTCGTAAGGACGTCGGCGGCCGGCCTCAGGGTCGTGTCGCGCCGGGCTTCCAGAGGGGCTCGTCGTGCCCGGCCCCGGCGTTCGCCGTGCGCGACAGGATGAAGAGGAGATCGGAGAGCCTGTTCAGGTAGACGGCGACGAGCGGCGAGATCTCGACGGTGCCCGCGGCGTCGATCACCTCACGCTCGGCGCGCCGACAGATCGTCCGGGCGACATGGAGCGCCGCCGCGGTCGGCGTGCCACCCGGGAGGACGAAGCTCCTGAGCTCCGGCAGCTCCGCGTTCAGGCGATCGCACTCCTCTTCGAGCCGGTCGACGAGCGGCTGCTCGACGCGAAGCCGCCCCTCGACGTGGAGCGGGACGGAGAGGTCGGCGCCGAGGTCGAACAGCTCGTTCTGGACCCGCTCGAGCACCGGGCGAATCGCAGCGGCGCCGTCGCCGGCGAGGACGACCCCGACGGCTGCGTTGAGCTCGTCGACGGTCCCGTACGCCTGGATCCGCGGATCGAGCTTCGAGACGCGGGACCCGTCCCCGAGCGAGGTCTCGCCCGCGTCGCCGCCACGCGTGTAGATCTTCGTGAGGCGGACCGGCTCGTCCTTCGCGCGAGGCATCGGAACGCAGCCTAGAGGTGCGGCGTGAGCGTCCGCGCGTGCGTCCGAAGGAGCTCCCGTGAGATCACGATCCGCTGGATCTCGCTCGTCCCCTCGTAGATCTCGGTGATCTTGGCGTCCCGGTAGTAGCGCTCGGCCGGGAACTCGCGCGTGTACCCGTAGCCGCCGAGCACCTGGATCGCGTCCTGGCTCGCCTTCACGGCGACCCGGGAGGCGAAGAGCTTGGCCATCGCTCCTTCCGAGCCGTGCGGCTGCCCCGCCTGCTTGAGCCACGCCGCGCGCAGCGTCAGCTGGCGCGCGGCTGCGATCTCGGTCGCCATGTCGGCGAGGGTGAAGCGGATGGCCTGGAAGTCGGCGATCCGGTGACCGAACTGCTCGCGCTCCAGCGCATAGGCCCGTGCCGTGTCGAGCGCGGCCTGCGCGATTCCCACGGCTTGTGCGGCGATGCCGATACGCCCCCCGTCGAGCGTCGCCATCGCGACGACGAAGCCCTTGCGCTCCTGGTGGAGAAGCCGGTCGGAGCCGACCCGCGCGTCGTCGATGCGCAGGTCGGCCGTCGACGACGAGTGCAGGCCGAGCTTCTCCTCCTCACGGGTCACCTCGACCTGCGATGCATCGAGGACGAACGCGGAGACGCCGCGGGCGCCGTCCGTCTCCGGATCTGTCCGGGCGAAGACGAGGAACGTCGAGGCGTGGCTGCCGTTCGTGCACCACTGCTTGTTCCCGTTGATCCGCCAGCCGTCGCCGTCCTCGACCGCTGTGGTGCGAAGCGAACCGGCGTCCGATCCCGCGCCCGGCTCGGTGAGCGCGAAGGCGCCGAGCGCCTCCCCGCGCGCGAGGGCGGGGACGAACCGCGAGCGCTGCTCCTCCGTCCCGAACGAGACGATCGGCAGCGTCGCGGCGCTCGTGTGGACCGCGACCGTGACGCCGACGCCCGCGTCGGCGCGCGACAGCTCCTCGAGGACGAGCACGTACGAGACGAAGTCCGCTCCGGCGCCTCCGAGCTCCTCGGGCACGCAGACACCCATCAACCCCAGCTCGCCGAGCCTGGCGAAGACCTCCGACGGGAAGCGGTGCTCGCGATCCCATGTTCCCGCATGTGGCGCGATCTCCGTGTCGGCGAAGTCCCGCGCGAGCGCCTGGATCTCTCGCTGCTCGTCGGTCAGGGCGAAGTCCACGGCGGCAGTCTAGGCCCGGTGCCGACGCGTCAGCCGTAGTCGTAGAAGCCGCGGCCGGACTTGCGCCCGAGCCGTCCGGCGGCGACGTAGCGGCGGAGCAGCGGGCAGGGCGCGTACTTCGGGTCACCGAGCCCGTCGTGGAGCACCTCCATGATCGCGACGCAGGTGTCGAGCCCGATCAGGTCGGCGAGCGCGAGCGGCCCCATCGGGTGCGCGAAGCCGAGCCTCGCGACGGTGTCGATCGCCTCGGGCTCGGCGACGCCCTCCATGAGCGCGTACGCGGCCTCGTTGATGAACGGCATCAGGATCCGGTTCGAGACGAACCCCGGGAAGTCGTTCGCCTCCGCCGGCGTCTTCCCGAGCTCCCGCGCGAGCGCGACGATCGCGGCCGCCGTCGCGTCGGACGTCTGCTCCGCGCGGATCACCTCGACGAGCGGGAGCACCGGGACGGGGTTGAAGAAGTGCATGCCGATCACCCGCTCGGGTCGCGAGGTGACCGCGGCGAGCTCGGTGATCGGGATCGACGACGTGTTCGACGCGAGGATGGCATGCGCCGGGAGCGCCTCGTCCGCGGCGCGGAACAGCTGCTTCTTCGTCTCGGCGTTCTCGACGATCGCCTCGATCAGCAGGTCGGCCTCGGCGAGCCCACTGACGGGCTTCACGCGGGCGAGGACCTCCGCTGCGGGCGGGCCGCCCTTCTCGTGGAGCTTCTCGAGGCTTCGGCGCATCGTCTCGATGCCGCGCTCGACGGCGCCCGGCACCGTGTCGTGGACGAGCACGGTGCGTCCGGAGGCGGCCACGACCTGGGCGATGCCGCCGCCCATCTGGCCCGCCCCGACGACGAGGACGGTCTCGAAGCTCACCGATCGAGGCTACTGCGTCGCGGGAGCTCGCGCCGGTTGAGCCGGCGGATGGAGAAGCCGAGCACGAGCGCGAGGATCACGAGACCGATCACGATCTTGATCCAGTCGCCCTTGGGCTCGTCGCTCGTCGAGAGCAGCGCCCCCGGGTCGGTGAGCAGGCACGACTCGGTCACGATCCGCGCACCGTCGAGCGCGGCCATCACGCCCAGCGCCTCGTCGTGGACGAGCGGCTCGTCGGCGGCATCGACGAGCCTGACCGGGGCGTTGACCTCCACCTCGCGCCCGATCGACCCCTTCACGCGCTGGTCGACGACGAACCGGTAGACGACGCCCGGGCCGTTCGCGGCAGGGCGCTCGTCCACGACGCGTCCGACGAACGCGACCTCGGCCGCCTCCAGCCGCTCGTCGAGCGGGATGTTCGGGCAGTCGAGCGCCAGTGCGGCCGGCACGACCGCGAGCGCGGCCAGCGCCACGAGCGTCGCCGCGAGCATGCGGCCCGGGCGGCTCACACCTCAATGAGGAGGGCGTCGCCCTGGCCGCCGCCGGAGCAGATCGCGGCGAGGCCGAGCCCGCCGCCGTTCCGCCGGAGCTCGTGCACGAGCGTCCCGACGATGCGACCGCCGGATGCGCCGATCGGATGTCCGAGGGCGACGGCGCCGCCGTTGACGTTGACGCGCTCCTCGTCGGCGCCGAGCATCGTCGTCGAGTTGCGCGCCACGGACGAGAACGCCTCGTTGATCTCGATGCGCGCGACGTCCTCGATGGAGCGCCCGACGCCGCTCAGCACACGTTCGGAGGCCTGCGCCGGTGTTCGCGCGAGGTACGCGAAGTCACCGGCGACGTACGCGTGGCCGAGGACGTACGCGAGCGGCTCGATCCCCCGCTCCTTCGCCCACTCCTCCGAGCAGACGACGACGCAGGACGCGCCGTCCGTCACGCCGGGAGCGTTGCCCGCGGTCGTCGTCCCTTCGGGGTCGAACACGGGCTTCAGAGATGCGAGCTTCTCCAGCGTCGTGTCGCGGCGGATGCTCTCGTCGGCGCTGACGTCGCCGACCGGGACGATCTCGTCATCGAAGCGCCCGGCGTCCTGCGCCGCCGCGGCGCGCTGATGAGACCGGTATGCCCAGGCGTCCTGATCCTCCCGGGAGATGCCCAGCACATGCGAGACCGAGGACGCCTGCTGCACCATGTGGAGCCCGTCGAACGTCGAGGTCAGGCCGTCGAAGACCATGTGGTCGAGGACCTCGCCGTTGCCGAGCCGGTAGCCGAAGCGCCCCTTCGGCAGGAGGTAGGGAGCGCACGACATCGACTCCATCCCCCCGGTCACGACGACGTCGTGGCGGCCGGCGGCGATCATGAGCTCCGCGAGCTCGACCGCCCTGATCGACGAGGCGCACACCTTGTTGATCGTGTCCGCGGGGATCTCCTTCGGGATCCCTGCAGCGACCGCCGCCTGTCGGGCCGGGGCCTGCCCGGCTCCCGCCTGGAGGACCTGTCCCATCACCACGTAGCCGACGTCCTCTCCCGCGACGTCCACGCGGTCGAGCGCCGCGCGGATCGCGATCGCGCCGAGCTCCGTCGCGGGAACGGATGCGAGGCCGCCGCCCACCCTGCCGAAGGGCGTACGGACGGCGGACACGATCACGGCGCGGGCCATCGCCCCACCAGCGTAGCCATCGCGTTTCAGCGGTTCACGGTCAATCCGCTCGACACCGTGGCGCGTATCGGCTGTCGAGGACTCGACCACGGGAGGAACGGGATGATCAAGCTCGCGCTCGCATCCGCCGTCGCCGCGCTGACGCTGAGTGCGGTTGCGACGGCCGCAAGCACCGCGGACGTCTTCACGTACCGCACGGTGCTCTCCGCGAGCGCCGAGGTACCGAAGCCGACGGCCCCGGCGGGCGCCGGAGGCGTCTTGACGTCCACGGTCACGAAGGACGGAAGCGCCTACGCGATCGCGTGGAAGCTGACCTTCAAGAAGCTCAGCGGGCCCGCGGTCGCCGCGCACGTCCATCGCGGCCGCCCCGGCGTCGCCGGCGGCGTGATCCTCGCGCTCTGCGGGCCGTGCCGGAGCGGGCAGAGCGGCAAGACGACGATCACGAAGACGGTCGCGGAGGCGATGCGCCGCGGGACCGCGTACGTGAACGTCCACACGGCGAAGAACTCGGCGGGCGAGATCCGCGGTCAGGCGAAGTTGACGAAGACCGTGCTCGGGCAGCCGGCCCCGGCGCCTCCACCGCCGCCCTCCGACCCCACACCGCCGCCGCCGCCGTACGACCCCTACTGAGTCGCACGAGCGGCTGCCGGGCCGACGTTCACCAGGCGCGTCTCGCCGCGTGCCGAACGTCGGTCCGGCAGCCCGCCCGGGCCTGCGATTGCGCGCGGCCACGCCGCCCGATAGGCTCGACGGCGATGCGTTCCGCCCGCACTCGACTCTGGTGGTGGTCGCGCCACGGGCGAGGCGGGAGCGTGCGCTAGGGACGAGCACCGCCCGTTTCTGCCCGAGACCTCCGCTGGAGGTCTCTTTCGTTTTCGAGGCCCGATGAACCCGACCGCGACGATCACAACGGATCTCCTCACGCCGCTCGGCGCCTACCTCCGCCTGCGCGGGATGGGGAGCGCGAGCTTCCTGCTCGAGTCGGTGGAGCGCGGACGGCTCGGGCGGAGCTCGTGGATGGGCGCGGGCTCGCGCCTCGTGAGCTTCGAGGAGGCGGAGGAGCTCGCCCTGCCCGTCGTGGGTCACCTGTCCTACGACCATGCCGCGACGCTGGAGCCGACGGTTCCCCTTCCCTCGGACGGGAACGGCTTCCCGGAGAGCAGGTTCGTCGTCGCGGACACCCTCGTCCGGTTCGACCACGGCGCCGGGACTGCCGAGATCCTCGCGGGCGACGAGGAGGAGATCGGAGGGAGGCTCGAAGCGGGCGTCCCCTGGCACCGCGAGCCGCGCGGCGTGCCCGGGCCTATCCGTCGCGCACCGGACCGCGCCCGCTACGAGGAGATGGTCCGCGTGGTCAAGGAGCACATCGTCGCCGGCGACGTCTTCCAGTGCGTCCCGTCCCAGCGCGCGGAGCGCCCCACCTCCGCGTCGCCCCTCGACGTCTACCGCGCCCTGCGGCGCGTGAACCCGTCGCCGTACCTCTTTCTCCTCGACCTCGACGGCATGGCGCTGGTCGGGTCGTCGCCCGAGCGGCTCGTCGCCTGCGAGGACGGCCGTGCGAGCCTCTGCCCCATCGCCGGGACGACCGAGCCGACCGAGGGCGACGTCGAGCGGCTCCTCTCGTCGGAGAAGGATCGCGCCGAGCACGTGATGCTCGTCGACCTCGGCCGCAACGACCTCTCGCGCGTCTGCAGGGCGGGCACGGTTCACGTCGCCCGCAACATGGAGGTCGAGCGCTTCTCGCACGTCTCGCACCTCGTGTCGGAGATCGTCGGCGAGCTGAGGGACGGAATGTCGTCGTTCGACGTGCTCAGGGCGTGCTTCCCGGCCGGGACGGTCAGCGGCGCGCCGAAGGTCCGCGCGATGCAGCTCATCTCCGAGCTCGAAGGCTTCCGGCGCGGCCCTTACGCCGGCGCCGTCCTCTACTCGCTCCCAGGCGGCACCATGGACGCATGCATCGCGCTCCGGACGATGGTGATGCGGGACGGGACCGCGTACCTCCAGGCGGGTGCGGGGATCGTCGCGGACTCGGATCCTGCGGCCGAGCACGAGGAGTGCCTGCACAAGCTCGCGGCGCTCGAGGCCGCCATCGACCTCGCCGAGAGGGAGATCGCGCGATGAGCAAGCCGGTGCCCGTCGGGGACGAGCGCACCGCGGGTGGCCGGCGGTGAGGATCCTGATGGTCGACAACTACGACTCGTTCACCTACAACCTCGTCCACCTCCTCGAGGAGCTCGGCGCGGAGGTCGTCACGGTCCGGAACGACGCGATCACGCCCGACGAGGCCGTCGACCTGGCGCCCGACCGGCTCGTCGTCTCCCCCGGCCCGGGCCGCCCCGCGGACGCCGGCGTGTCCGTCGAGCTGATCCGGCGGCTCGGCCCGACCACGCGGACGCTCGGCGTGTGCCTCGGTCACCAGGCCATCGTCGAAGCGTTCGGCGGCGAGGTCGGGCAGGCGAAGGCGCTGCTCCACGGGAAGTCGAGCGTCGTCACCCACGACGGCGCGGGCGTGTTCGCGGGGCTGCCGGAGAGCGTCGAGGTCGGCCGCTACCACTCGCTCGCCGCGACGACGGTGCCGGACGGCCTGGTCGTCACTTCGCGGACCGGCGACGGGGAGGTGATGGGCGTCCGTCATGTCGCCTATCCGATCGAGGGCGTGCAGTTCCACCCCGAGAGCGTCCTGACGCCCCAGGGCCCCGAGATGGCGAAGAACTTCCTCGCGTGATCGCCGCGGCCATCGCCACCGTTGCCGATGGGCGCGACCTGACCCGGGACGAGGCGCGCGCCGTGATGGGCGTCGTGATGCGCGGCGAGGCGACACCGGCCCAGATCGGCGGCCTGCTCGTCGGCCTGCGGACGAAGGGTGAGACGGTCGACGAGATCACGGGCTTCGCGGAGGCGATGCGCGAGCACGTGCTCCCCGTCAGCCCCACCCGCACGCCGGTCGTCGACGTCGTCGGCACCGGCGGCGACGGCGCGCGGACGTTCAACATCTCGACCGCGGCGGCAGTCGTCGCCGCGGCCGCGGGCGCGGCGGTCGCGAAGCACGGGAACCGCGCCGCGAGCTCCGCCTGCGGATCGGCGGACGTGCTCGAGGAGCTCGGCTTCACGCTCGAGCTCCCGCCCGAGCGGATCGCCGCGTCGATCGACGAGCACGGCTTCGGGTTCATGTTCGCGCGCGTCCACCA
>Ga0111538_10009005_pt1 | contig 13357 bp, 10 predicted proteins | sample SoiMethybrSBSTD1_FD_79669 | JGI IMG/M metagenome (GOLD analysis project Ga0111538, IMG submission 79669) | Bulk soil microbial communities from a Populus tree surrounding site in Tennessee, USA - Soil MetaG P. TD hybrid SBSTD1 (version 2)... | ecosystem: Environmental > Terrestrial > Soil >...
CCCGGCGGCACCTTGAACGACAGCTTGTCGATCAGCAGGCGCTCGCCGTAGCCCTTGCTGACGCCGGTGAACTCGATCACATCCTTGCCGAGCCGCTCGGCGACCGGAATGAAGATCTCCTGCGTCTCGTTGCGCTCCTGGTGTTCCTGCGACGAGAGCTCTTCGAACCGCGCCAGTCGCGCCTTCGATTTCGATTGCCGCCCCTTCGGGTTCTGCCGCACCCATTCGAGCTCGGACTTCATCGACTTGATCCGCGCGGCTTCCTGGCTCTGCTCGATTTCGAGGCGCTTTTCCTTCTGCTCGAGCCACGACGAGTAGTTGCCCTCCCACGGGATGCCATAGCCGCGGTCGAGCTCCAGGATCCAGCCTGCGGCGTTGTCGAGGAAGTAGCGGTCGTGAGTGACGGCGACGACCGTGCCGGGAAAGCGCTGCAGGTACTGCTCGAGCCACTCGACGCTCTCGGCGTCGAGGTGGTTGGTCGGCTCGTCGAGCAGCAGCAGGTCGGGCTTCGAGAGCAGCAACCGGCACAGCGCCACGCGCCGCTTCTCGCCGCCCGACAGCACGTCGACTTTCTGCTCCCAGGGCGGGAGCCGCAGCGCGTCGGCGGCGACCTCGAGTTGCTGCGAATCGGCGCCATTGACCAGCGCTTCGAGGCGCGCCTGCTCTTCAGCCAGCTTCTCGAAATCCGCATCGGGCTCCGAATAGGCCGCGTAGACCTCGTCGAGCCGCTTTTTCGCGGCCGCGACCTCGCCAAAAGCCTCTTCGACCGATTCGCGCACCGTTTGCTGCGGCTGGAGCTGAGGCTCCTGCGGCAGGTGCCCGACGCGGATCCCGGGCATGCGGATCACCTCGCCATCGTAATTCTCGTCCGCGCCCGCCATGATGTTGAGCAGCGTCGACTTGCCCGAGCCGTTCAGCCCCAGCACGCCGATCTTGGCGCCGGGAAAAAAATTCAGCGAGATGTTCTTGATGATCGTGCGCTGGGGCGGAACCGTCTTGCTCACCCGGCGCATCGTGTAGACGTATTTGGCCATCCCGAGATTGTACGGGACGCACCACGCCCGCCATCTTGCTTAGCGGTGCGCGCCGAGGCGCGCGACGCGCCGTTCCGGTGGCAACTGCTCCTCGTCGCGATACAGGCCGGCGCGAAACAGATGCGAAGCAACCTGGTAGAACGCGATCGCCTCGCGCACGAGCTCCGGATCTGCGGCACCTGTCGCAACGAACCCCGAGCCGCTCTTCGAGTAGGTCTCGACAGACTTCCTCGGGCGCAGCACGACCATGCTGTCGCCGCGCAGGTATCCGAGCGTCTGGAAATTGGCGACGAATGCGCGATCGCTCCCGCCTGCCGAGTGCAGCACGTCGTGTCCGAGAAACTTGCTGTAGTAGCGGAAGCCCAGAAGGCCGAGCAGCGTCGGCGCGATGTCGATCTGCGACATCAGCCGGTCGACGCGCTCCGGCGCGACGTGCTTCGGCGCGTAGACGAAGACCGGGATCCGATAATGGTCCACGGGAATCGTTGCCGACCCGCGCGCGTTCGCGCCGTGATCTGCGGTGATCACGAACACGGTGTCCTCGAACCACGGACGGCCGCGCGCGCGCTCGATCAGCCGGCCGAGCGCATGGTCGGTGTACTTGACCGCGCCCTCCCGTCCGCTGCCCGACGGAATATCGATCCTTCCCGGCGGGTAGGTATACGGCCGATGGTTGCTGGTGGTCATGATGTGCGTGAACACCGGCCTTGCCGGGTCGGCCGCTTTCTCACGGTCGATCTCCGCGAGCACCTTGTCGAACAGGTGCTCGTCCGCTACGCCCCAGATATTCTCGAATTCGATCTCCTTCTTGGCGATGCTGGTGCGGTCGATCACACGGTAATCGTTGGCATCGAAGAACGCGTTCATGTTGTCGAAGTAGCCATAGCCACCGTACGCGAACAGCACCGAGTAACCCTTGTCCTCGAACACGCTGCCGAGCGAGTACAGCGCCTGGTTCTTCGGCCGCCTGACGATCGACTGGCCGGGCGTCGGCGGCAGCGCGAGCGACAGCGCTTCCAGCCCCCTCACCGTGCGGTTTCCCGTTGCATAGACATTCGAAAACCACAAGCTCTCGCGCGCGAGGCGGTCGAGGTGCGGCGTCAGCCCGCGCGAATCGCCATAGCATCCGAGAAACTCCGCGCCGAGGCTCTCGACGCTCACCAGCACTATGTTGAGTTGCTTCTCGGCGCCCCGGCCCGGCTCGAGGCGTTCGAACCCGTTCGCGCCCTCTTCGATCCATGGCGCGGGCCCGAGTGCGTGCCGCACGATCCCGACCGCGTCCCCGATGGCAAGCGTCGCGTAGAAGCGCTCGAAGCTGAGCTCATTGCGGCGCAGCGCGCTGAAGAATTCGTACAGGCCATTGCCGGCCAGCTCATCGGCCGCGTCGCTGCCTGAACGGTTCTTCCAGTCGCTGTCGACGAAGACGATCGTCCCCGCGAGCAGCGCGGCGTATGCAGCGACTACGCCGAGCGCGCGCTTCCAGCCGAGCGGCGCTTGCGCCCAGCGTTGCAGTGGACCCGACGCGAGCACGGTGACCAGCGCGGCCGCCGCCGCAAGCACGGCGAGCACCTTGCCGACGGGATAGGACTGCCAGATGTTGCCGAGGACCTCGTGCGTGTAGATCAGGTAATCGACCGCGATGAAGTTGAAGCGCGCACCAAATTCATCCCAGAACAGCCACTCGGCAGCCGCGAGCACCAGGCCGACGAAGCAAAGCACGCAGAACCACGCCGCGCTCGCAAGGCCGTAAACGCGGCTGCGCGCGATGCGATCCGGCGCAAGCGCCAGCCAAAGCACCAGCGGAGCCACGAGGCAGGCTACTGCTGCGAGGTCGAACAATGCGCCAAGGGCAAAGATCCGGACGAGATCGACCGCTCCCGGCACAACGACCTCAGGCCGCAGCGCGAACGCAAGTCGAGTGAGCGACGAAAGCACGACCAGCACGCCCGCAGCTGCGGCCGCGGGCGCAAACCGCATCAGGCGAGCGTTCCCCTGCATCGGACCGGCATGTTATCGATGCAACCTTGCGGGCGCCTGACGGCAGCGCGCTCGACTGGCGGCGGTATCATCCGTGCATGCGAATCCTGATCGTAGAAGACGACGCATCGCTCGCAGCCGGCATCACGCAGATCCTGCAAGGCGACGGTCACGCGGTCGACACGATGAAATCCGGCGAGCAAGCCCTGCTCGCAACCGGGCTCGAGCATTTCGGGCTCGTCATCCTCGACATCGGGCTGCCGGGGATCGACGGCTTCGAGGTGCTGCGCCGGCTGCGCTCGACGGACCACCGCCTGCCGGTGCTCGTGCTGACCGCGCGCGACCAGATCGAGGACCGCGTGCACGGGCTCGAGCTCGGCGCCGACGACTACATGGTGAAGCCGTTCGCCATGCCGGAGCTCGTCGCCCGGGTGCGCGCTCTCCTGCGCCGTGCGCAGGCGCGCACCGGCCCGAAGATCACGCACGGGCCGCTGACGCTCGATACCGCCGCGCGGCGCGCCTATCTCGGCGGCCAGCCGCTCGATCTCGCCGGCCGCGAGTGGGCGGTGCTCGAAGTGCTGCTCGCGCGGGTCGAGCGGATCGCGTCGAAGGAATCCATCATCCAGTCGGTCGCGAGCTGGGGCGAGGAGCTTTCTCCGAACGCGATCGAGGTCTACGTGTCGCGCCTGCGCTCCAAGCTCGAGCCGGCCGGAATCCGGATCCGCACCGTGCGCGGGTTCGGCTACATGCTCGAGGAATTCAAGGAAACGGGAGAAGCGCCTGTCGCCCAGCAGGCCGAATGAGCTGCCGGTCACCAGCCTGCGCGGGCATCTGCTCAGGCTGCTGCTCTTTCCGGTCGCGGCGCTGCTCGGCACCGGCGCGATCGCCGCGTATTTCCTGTCGCTCGAGCCGGCGAGCGACGCGTATGACCAGGCGCTCGTAGACGTCGGCCTCGCGCTCGCCGAGCGCATCCGGGTTTCCGGCGGCAATTACACGTTCGACCTGCCCGGCGCCGCAGAGCGTTTCCTGCGCACCGACCAGTACGACAAGATCTTCTACTCGGTGCGCGGCCCCGCCGGCGCGGCGCTCGCCGGCGATCCCGAGTTGCCGTCGATCCCCGCCGGGCGCAGCGCCGAAGGCGGCGTCATTGCCTACGACAGCGTCTACCGCAACGAGCGGGTGCGCGTCGTCGCGATGCTGCAGCCGTGTGAAGATCGCACGTGCACGGTCTACGTGGCGGAAACCACGCGCAAGCGCACGGCTCTTGCCCGCAACATCGTTCTGTCGAGCGTCCTTCCGGCGGTGCTGATCGCGCTCGCCGCGCTCTCGGTCGTCTGGTTCGGGGTAAAGCGGGGGCTCGCGCCGCTCGAGGCGCTGTCAGAGGAGATTCGCGGACGCTCGGCGCGCGACCTGCGCCCGATCGACCTCGACCACTCGCCCGACGAAGCCAAGCCGCTGGTACAGGGACTCAACCAGCTGCTCGGACGAGTCGACGAAGCGAATCGCAACCAGCAGCGGTTCCTCGCGAACGCGGCGCACCAGTTGCGCACGCCGCTCGCCGGCCTGCAGGCGCACACTGAATTGGCGCTCGCGCAGCCGGTTCCGGAGCGCGTGCGCGCGGAGCTGGAGCACGTGCACGGCGCGACGGTCCGCACCGCCCGCCTCGCAAGCCAGCTGCTCGCACTCGCGCGCGTCGAGCCAGGGGGCCTGCCGGCGCTCACGGTCCGCGTGAACCTGCGGCGGATCGCGGAAGAGTCCGCTGACGAGTGGGTGCAGCGCGCGCTCGCCAGGGACATCGACTTCGGCTTCGAGCTCGCGGACGCCGAGATCACCGGCGAGGAATTCCTGCTGCGCGAGGCGTACGGTAATCTCGTGCACAACGCGCTCGAATACACGCCGCGCGGCGGCCACGTCACGGTGCGCACCGGGCTACGCGGCGCCCGGCCCGTGCTCGAGATCGAGGACGACGGCCCGGGAATTCCGCTGGCGGAGCGGGAGCGGGTGCTGGAGCGCTTCTATCGCGTGCCCGGATCGGGCGGATCCGGCAGCGGCTTGGGGCTGGCGATCGTTCGCGAGATCGCGTCGGCGCACGGAGCGGAGCTCGCGCTCGAGGACGGCGTGCACGGCCGCGGTTGCCGCGTTACGCTGCTTTTTCCATCCCCTTCGCGACCGTCGCAGTAAAGCAGTTGCCTGCGCAGCTTGCGGCACCGCCGTGGCGGCGCGCGATCTGCCGCACCAGTGCCAGGCCCAGGCCCGCACCCACGGTCGCCCCGGCGCGCCGGTAGAACGGCTCGAACACGCGCTCGCGCTCGGCTTCGGGGACGCCGGCGCCCTGGTCGCAGACACGCACCTCGGCCCCGGCCTCGACGTTCCGCAACCGCATCTCGATCGGCGCCACGCCGTGCTGGCGCGCGTTCTGCAGCAGGTTGCGGATCATCCGGCGCAGCAGGCGAGGATCGCCCTGCACGCTGACCGGCTCGCCGTCGAGCTCGGCTTCCTCGTAGCGCGCGCACTCCTCGGCGGCAAGGCCGAGCAGGTCGACCTGCTCGAACGGCGCAATTTCCTGCTGCGCATCGAGTCTGCTCGCGAGCAGGATCTCCTCGATCAGCGCGTCGAGCTCGGCGATATCGCGCTCGAGCCCGGCGCGGCGCAACGGGTCCGCGCTCTCCTTCATCAGCTCTACCGCCATGCGGATGCGCGCAAGCGGTGTGCGCAGCTCGTGCGAGGCGTTCGCGAGCAGCGCCTTGTGCGCCCCGAGCAGCACCTCGATCTGCGCCGCGGCGCGATTGAAGCTCGTCGCAAGCTGTGCGACCTCGTCGCGCCCTTCGATCGTGACGCGAGCCGAAAGCTCGCCCGCTCCAAGCGCATCGACGCTGGCCTTGAGCTTCTCGAGGCGCCGCGTCACGCGCCGCACCACCGGGTAGGCGCCGACCCCCACTGCGAGGGCGACGAGCGCCAGCATCAGCAGCGGCCCGGGGCGCCGGGCGCGAAAGTATTCGCGCGAAACGCGCGCGACGAGCCACCGACCGTCGGCAAGCGGCACGCTCCACGCCCGCGGCCCGCGTCCGGCTTCCGGCGGAGGCAGCGGACGGCCGGCCTGCGCGATCAATTTCCGGTCCGCCGCGTACAACGCGGCATCGCCTCGCAACCGCTGCGCGAGGCGGTTGACGCCTTCCTGCTGCTGCGCAAGCGGCGCGTCGGCAGCCGGCAGCGACTGCGCGGCTTCAGCGATGATGTCCATCGGATGCCGCGGCGCAAGCTGGTCGACGTAGAGCCACCACAGCACGCCCGCAGCCGTGGCGAAGGCGACCAGGCTGGCAACGACGGTGAGGTAGATCTGGAGGTAGAGGCGCTTCACGGATCCTGCGCCTTGGCGAACACGTACCCTGCCCCGCGCACGGTCAGGATGCGCCGCGGCTTCTTCGGATCGTCCTCGATCGCCGCGCGAATTCGCGAGACGTGCACGTCGATCGAGCGATCGTAGGCTTCCAGCGGCTCGCCCTTGACGAGGTCCATCAACTGGTCGCGCGACAGGACGCGCCCGGCGTTTTCGGCGAGCGCAGCCAGCAGCGCGAACTGATAGCCGGTCAGCGACTTCTCGCGCCCGTCGACGCGGACCGAGCGCGCGTCGCGGTCGATCTCGAGCCGGCCGAAGCGCAACGGCGCGCTCGTCGACGGCGCGCGCCCGCGCCTCAGCACCGCCTTCAGCCGCGCAAGCAGCTCGCGCGGCTCGAAGGGCTTGGGCAGGTAGTCGTCGGCGCCGATCTCCAGCCCGACGATGCGGTCGGCCGGCTCGCCGCGCGCGGTCAGCATCAGGATCGGCACGTCGCTCGTCGAGCGGACGCGCCGGCACACTTCCAGCCCGTCGATGTCGGGGAGCATCAGGTCGAGCACCAAAGCGTCGAACGGCTCGCGTGCGAGCCGTTCGATTCCCGCTTCACCGCCTCCCGCCACCGCCACCCGGAAGCCGGCGCCCGCCAGGTATTCGCTGACCATGCCGGCCAGGCGGGCGTCGTCTTCGACGAGCAGGATGCGCTGGGTCATCACCCCCAGTTTAGCCGCGGGGTCGCTCGGGACGATCCGGCCGGCCAGGTCCACCGTGCCGCTCGTGCCGCTTCTGCATGCGCTCGGCGATTTTCTTGCGCTGGTCCGGCGTCAGCACCTCGGCGGCGTCGGCGAACGCTTGCGACATCCGTTTCGAAGTTGCATCGGCGGCCTGCATCTGCTCTGCGCGCAGCCGCTCGATCGCGGCGCGGTCGATCGTCGGCGCGGAAAGCAGTTCCGTCCCGCGCTTGCGTGCTTCGCGAGCCTTCTCGCGCAGCGGACGCAGATCCTTCGCCGCGCCCTTGGCGATATCGACCAGCTTGCCGGTCTGCTCGGGCGTCGCATTGATCTCCACCGCGAAGTGCTTGACCATCTTCTCGATGCGCTCGTCGGTCATCGGCCCGTGCCCGCCCATGAAGCCGCCGCGGTGCCAGCCGCCGCCATGCATGCCCGGCGCGGCCAATGCAGCCGTGGCGCCGAGTCCTGCGGCGACGCTCGTGAGGACGGCAGCGATCGCCGCGCCTCTGAAGAACCGCCGCCTGCTGTTCGTCTCTTCCATGACCAATCCTTTTGAAGTGGGTACGGTGCGCAGTGTGTGGGCCACTTGTAAGCGACGTTTCTCGCCAGCGTAAAGTTATGTAAATGCCCGAGTTGCCGGATATCACCGTCTACCTGGAGCGCCTGCGCACGCACGTCGAGGGCCGGACCCTGCGCCGGATCGTGCTGCTCAACCCGTTTCTGCTGCGCACCGCGAATCCGCCGATCGGCTCGGTGGAAGGTCGCAAGGTCATCGGCCTGCGCCGCCTCGGCAAGCGGATCGTGTTCGCCTTGGAGGGCGAGCTGTTCCTCGTGCTGCACTTGATGATCGCCGGCCGGTTGCGCTGGCTTTCCGAAGGCGCGAAGCCGCCCGGCCGGATAAGCCTTGCGCTGCTGGAGTTCGAATCGGGAACGCTCGTGGTAACGGAGGCAGGCAGCAAGCGCAGGGCATCCCTGCATCTCGTCGCGGGCGAGCAGGCGCTCGAGGCGATGGATCCGGGCGGGCTCGATGTGATGCAAGCAAGCCTTGCCGGGTTCACCCAGCGCCTGCAGGCCGAAAACCACACCGCGAAGCGCGCGCTGACCGATCCGCGCCTCTTCTCCGGGATCGGCAACGCCTATTCCGACGAGATCCTGCACCGCGCGCGCCTTTCACCGCTGGCGCTGACGAATCAGCTCGCGGCGGCCGACATCGAGCGGCTTTACGCGGCCACGCGAGAGGTGCTCACCGAGTGGATGGAACGGCTCGATGCGCAGGCCGGTCCGGGATTCCCCGCGAAAGTCACCGCGTTTCACGAGCAGATGGCAGTGCACGGGCGGCACGGCAAGCCCTGCCCGGTCTGCGGCGCCCCGGTGCAGCGGATCGTCTACGCCGAGAACGAGACGAACTACTGTGCGCGCTGCCAGACCGGCGGCCGGATCCTCGCCGACCGCGCGCTGTCGCGCCTGCTCAAGAAGACGTTCCCGCGCTCGATCGACGAGTTGGAATAGCGCGCGGATCGCCTCAGGGAACGAGCATCGCCACGACCGTGGCGTTGTCCTGGTGCATCGCCATCGCATCCTCGATGGCAGTGAGCAGCGCGCCGACGGCGGCCTGCGCAGTCGCAGCGCTCGCCACGCGCTCCTTGATCGTCGCCTCGCCCAGCGTCGTGATGCCGTCCGTCGCGAGCACGAACCGGTCGCCGGACCCGACCTCGAGCGCATCGAGCGCCCAGACCTGCCTGAGTTGCGCACCCAGGCAGCTGGTCAGCGCCGAGCCTTCGCGGTGCAGGTCGTTGAGCACGTACAGCATGCCGTTGCGCAGGAGCATCAGGTAGCTGTCGCCGACGCTGAGCGCGCAGGCTTTCTCGCCAAGCGCATATACCGCGACGATGGTCGTCGACATGCCGGAAAGCTCCGGCGCACCGCTCTGGCGGCGGCGCAGGTGCGCGTCGGCCTCACGCAGTGCTTCGAGCATCCATTCGTGCGGCTGACCCTGCTTCGCGCCGGCCCGCTCGCGAAACACCCGCACGAACTCGGCGGACGCCTCCCGGCTCGCGACGTCGCCTGCGGGAAGCCCGCCGAGCCCGTCGGCGACAAGGACGAGACGCGCGCCGTCAGCGAGCGTCTCGATCGCGTACGCGTCTTCCTGCCGGCGCCGCGCACCCTGGATTTGCCCACCGGCGATGTCCATGCGCGCAGTCTAGTCGAGCGGCAAGAAGCGCGCTTTCAACCTTTCAACTTCTTCGCTGCCTCGAGCACCGGGCCGATCAGGTCCATCGGCAACGGGAACACGATCGTCGAAGACTTGTCGCCCGCGATCTGCGTAAGCGTCTGCAGGTAGCGCAGCTGCATCGCTTCGGGGCGGGACGAGAGCGTCTCCGCGGCCTCCAGCAACTTCTGTGCCGCCTGCATCTCGCCCTCGGCATGGATCACCTTCGCGCGGCGCGCGCGTTCGGCCTCGGCCTGCTGCGCGATCGCGCGCACCATCGATTCGTTCAGGTCGACGTGCTTGATCTCGACCGTCGAGACCTTGATGCCCCACGCGTCGGTCTGCGTATCGAGCACGGTCTGGATGTCCATGTTGAGCTTCTCGCGCTCGGCGAGCAGCTCGTCGAGCTCATGCTTGCCGAGCACCGCCCGCAGCGTCGTCTGCGCAAGCTGGCTCGTCGCCTCGAGGAAGTTCGCGACCTGGATGATCGCGCGCTGCGGATCGACGACGCGGAAATAGACCACTGCATTGACCTTGACCGACACGTTGTCGCGCGTGATCACGTCCTGCGGCGGCACGTCGAAGACGATCGTGCGCAGGTCCACGCGCACCATCTGCTGGATGCCGGGAATGAGGATGATCAGGCCCGGGCCCTTGACTTCCTGGAAGCGCCCGAGCAGGAACACGACCGCGCGCTGGTATTCGCGCAGGATCTTGAGCGAGCTCACGACCAGCACGAGCACGATCAGCGCCGCGCCGATGCCAAAGCCTAGATCGAGGAACATTCTCACCCTCCGTTGCCTGTTACAGGATCAGCGTCCAGGACGAGCCCGTCGATCGCCCGCACGCGCAGCCGCTGCCCGCGTCGGACCGGGCCTCGCGTGCGGGCGCGCCACATCTCGCCGTGCACGCGCATCCAGCCCTCGGCGTCGAAATCGTCGAGCGCCTCGCCAATCGCGCCCAGCATCTCCTCGCGCCCGCTGACGATCGGGCGCCGCCTTCCGCGCGCGACCATGCCGATCAGGAACAGGAGGAACAAGCCGCTTGCCACGGCGACTCCGCCGATGAGGCCATACGGAATCTCGAAGCCCGGGAGGTCGCTGTCGATGAGGATCACCGAGCCAAGCACGAGCGCGATCAATCCCCCTACTCCGAGCGAGCCATACGCGGGCAGGAACGCCTCCGCGGCCATGAAGCCGATGCCGAGCACGATCAGCGCCAGACCGGCATAGTTCACGGGCAGCAAATGGAACGCATATAGCGCGAGCAACACGCAGATGGCACCGACGACGCCCGGCAGCACGAGCCCCGGATTGCTGAACTCGAACACGAGCGCGTAGATCCCGACCAGGATCATCAGGTAGGCGATGCTCGGATTCGTGATCACGCTGAGGATACGCGTGCGCCAATCGAGCTCGACCGCGACCAGCGGCGCACCGCCCGTATGCAATGTGCGTTTCGCGCCGCTCGCTTCGGTCGTTCGCCCGTCCAGCTTCTTCAATAGCGCCGCCTCACTCTCGGCAATCACGTCGATCACCTTGTGCTCGAGCGCGTCGGCCGCCGGGAGGCTCACCGCCTCGCGCACCGCCTTCTCGCCCCAATCGGCATTGCGGCCGCGAAGCTGCGCGAGGCTGCGGATGTAGGCTGCGGCATCGTGCGTGACCTTGCGCGTCATGGTGTCGCCGGAATCTTCGTCCTTGTCCTTCTTCCGGTCCTTCGACGGCGAGCCGCCGATCGAGACCGGCGACGCCGCACCGAGATTCGTCCCCGGCGCCATCGCGGCGAAATGGCTCGCATACAGGATGAAGGTGCCGGCGCTCGCCGCGCGCGCGCCTCCCGGCGCGACATACGTGGCGACCGGTACCGGCGAGGCGAGGATGTCCTTGATGATTTCGCGCATCGACGTATCGAGCCCGCCGGGCGTGTCGGTGCGCAGCACGACAAGCTGCGCCTTGTCGCGCGCCGCGCGCTCGAGGGCGCGGTGAATGAAGTCGGCGGTCGCCGGGCCGATCGCGCCGTGCAGCGGAACCACGAGCACGGGATCCGGCGCCGCGAACGCCGGCGCAATCCACAGCGCGAGCATGAAGGACGATAACCTGAGTCCCACGCGGGGAATATAGCCCTTTTTTTTGCGCGCCGGACAGATAGAATCGCGCGGTCCCTCCAGGCGGCTCATTCGTGAAGCAGGAATCTCCCATTGCCGACGCCATCGTCATCCGCGGCGCGCGGCAGAACAACCTGAAGAACCTTTCGCTGTCGATTCCGAACGGCGAGCTTACGGTCGTCACCGGCGTATCCGGATCGGGCAAGTCGTCGCTCGTTTTCGACACGCTGTACGCCGAAGGCCAGCGCCGCTACGTCGAGACGTTCAGCCCCTACGCGCGTCAGTTCCTCGACCGGATGGACAAGCCCCAGGTCGACGCAATCGAGGGGATCCCGCCGGCGATCGCGATCGACCAGACGAACCCGGTGCGCACGTCGCGCTCGACGGTCGGCACGATGACCGAGCTGAACGACCACCTGAAGCTGCTGTATGCCCGCGCGGCCCTCCTGTATTGCCGCGGCTGCGGCAAACGAGTCGTCCGCGACACGCCGGAATCGATCTTTGCGCAGCTGCAGGCGCGCGCGGCGGAGGCCGGCGACCCGCGGCTGCTGATCACTTTTCCGGTCCCGATCCCGAAGAGCTTCAGCGAGAAGGAAGTGCTCGAATTGCTCGAGCGGCAGGGCTACACGCGATTTCACTCCCGCTCGGCGAAGCGGCTCGAAGTGATCCAGGACCGCGTCCGCATCGGCAGCGCCGAGCGCGCGCGCGTGATGGAGGCTCTGGAAGCTGCGCTGCGCGTCGGCCAGGGACGAGTCAACATCCATGCCGACGCCGGAGAGAAGAAAGCTGCGGCCGTCGCCCTCTTCCGCTTCTCGTCGGACCTGCACTGCGCGGATTGCGACCTGCACTACTCCGAGCCGACACCGGCGGCGTTCTCGTTCAATTCGCCGCTCGGCGCGTGCGAAACCTGCCGCGGCTTCGGGCGCGTGATCGGCGTCGATTTCGGCCTGGTAATCCCCGACGAAAACAAGTCGCTGAAAGAAGGCGCGGTCCGGCCGTGGCAGACGAAGAGCTTCAAGGAATGCCAGGACGACCTCGCGAAGTACGCGAAGAAGCGCGGCATGCCCCTCGACACGCCATGGCGCGAGATGACCGACGCGCAGCGCGAGTGGGTGCTCGAAGGCGAAAAGGAATGGGTCAGCTGGTCCAAGTCCTGGCCCGGCATCTGGTACGGCGTGCGCCGCTTTTTCAAGTGGCTGGAAAGCAAGGCGTACAAGATGCACATTCGCGTGCTGCTCTCGAAATACCGGGCATACACCGAGTGCACCGCGTGCAACGGCACCCGCCTCAAGCCCGACGCGACATTGTGGAAGCTCGGGCCGGACAAGCTGTCGATCCACGACCTGACGCTGCAGCCGATCGAGCAGGCGCGCGCATATGTCGACCGCCTCGAGTTGCCGGCGCCGCTCGACCAGGCGACCGAGTTGCTGCTGGGCGAAGTCCGCTCGCGATTGCGCTTCCTGTGCGAGGTCGGCCTTGGCTACCTCACGCTCGATCGCCAGTCGCGAACGCTGTCAGGCGGCGAAGTCCAGCGGATCAACCTGACGACCGCGCTCGGCACATCGCTCGTCAACACGCTGTTCGTGCTCGACGAGCCGTCGATCGGCCTGCACCCGCGCGACATGGGCCGCGTGATCGAAGTCATGCAGCGGCTGCGCGACGCAGGCAACTCTCTCGTCGTCGTCGAGCACGACCCGCAGATCATGCGTGCCTCGGACCGGATCCTCGACATGGGCCCGGGACCCGGCGAGCGCGGCGGCACGATCGTGTTCTCCGGCACCCCGGCGGACATGCGCGACGCGGGCACGCTGACCGCGGACTACCTCGCGGGACGCAAGCGGATCGATTCGCTGCGCACCGCATCGCCCGCGAAGAAACATCTGCGAGTCATCGGCGCCATTGCGAACAACCTGAAGGACATCGACGTCGCGATCCCGCTCGAGCGGCTCGTCTGCGTGACCGGCGTCTCCG
>Ga0111538_10009007_pt1 | contig 13356 bp, 12 predicted proteins | sample SoiMethybrSBSTD1_FD_79669 | JGI IMG/M metagenome (GOLD analysis project Ga0111538, IMG submission 79669) | Bulk soil microbial communities from a Populus tree surrounding site in Tennessee, USA - Soil MetaG P. TD hybrid SBSTD1 (version 2)... | ecosystem: Environmental > Terrestrial > Soil >...
GCGGCGTGGACGCCGGTGTCCATGCGAATCGCGTCACAGGGGCAGGCCTCGACGCAGAAGCCGTAGAACACGCACCTGAGCTCGTCGATCACGAACTTGGCCGGGAAGCGCTCGTAGCCGCGGCGCTTGTCGCCTTCCGGGTACTCGGCCGGCACGATGTGGATGCACTGCGCGGGGCAGGCGGTGGAGCAGCACAGACACGCGACGCAGCGCGGGGAACCGTCGTTCCGGTGCGTGAGCCGGTGCACGCCGCGGAAGCGCGCCGGGTACGGCCGGCGCTGCTCCGGGTAGCTGATGGTGTTCACGCCGTCGTCGATCGACTCGATCGTGGGATCGTTGCGCTGGCCGAACACGAGCTCTTTCGTGTTCCGGAAAAAGTGGCTCATCGTGATGCCGAGCCCGCGCGCGATTTCCGGGACGTAGGTCTGCACCGCGGCGGTGCGCTGCGGGCGAGCCACCGGCTTGCCGACGACTTTCTTGGGTCCGAGAGGCGTATTGCTCATGGTGGAATCCTCAGGCCTCCATCTCCGTCTCGCGCGTGCCGCCCATCGCCGCCGCGAACTGCGCGGCCGTGCTGGCGAGCACGCGGCGGTGTTGTACCGGCTTGAGCAGGAACAAGATCAGCCAGACGAAAGCGCCCGCGCCCGCGATCGCCACCAGGGCTTCGGTCAGGTCCGCGACCACGCGGAGCCCGCTGTGGACGCCTTCGCTGGCGCCGTCGATCGCGAGCACCACCAGCCCGGTGACCAGGATGTTGACCAGCGAGGCCGGCAAGAGCTTGCGCCAGCCGAGGCGCATCAATTGGTCATAGCGAAAGCGAGGCAGCGTCCAGCGGATCGTGACCTGGAGCCAGCAGAGCAGGATCGTCTTGCCGACGAACGCCAGCACACCGAGCACGATCACGAGCACGTGCGGCAGCTGCTGCTCGATGATCACCAGATCGCCGATGGCGAGGTGCAGCCCGTCGCGATGCACGAAAGGCAGATGCCAGCCGCCCAGGAACAGCGCCGCCATCAGCGCGCTCGACGTGACGACCGCGATGTACTCGGCGAAGAAGAACATCGCAAACTTCATCCCCGAGTACTCGGTGTAGTAGCCGGCGACGATCTCGCTCTCGCCCTCCGGGATATCGAACGGGATGCGTTTGCTCTCAGCGACGGCGGCCGCGAAAAACAGCACGAAGGCCAGCGGCTGGACGAAGATGCCCCAGGCGTTTTCGACCTGCCAGCGCACCATCTCGTCCACGCGCAGCGTGCCGTAGACCATGATCGCGCCGATGATGGTGAGGCCGAGCGTGACCTCGTAGGACACCATCTGGCTCGCCGCGCGCAGGCCGCCCAGAAGGCTGAATTTGCTGTCGCTCGACCAGCCGGCGAGCGCGGCGCCGACGATGCCGGTGCCCGCGAGCGCGAAGAAGTAGAGGATGCCCACGTTCAGGTCGACCACCTGCAGAGGAACGGCGCCGTCGGTGCAGACGCCCTCGCGCGGGACGAACGGAATCAGCGCCCGCAGATCGAGGTGGTTCTTGGCGTCGGTGCCGAAGCACAGCGTATCGCCGAACGGCACGACCCCGAGCACCACCAGCGCCGGAAAAAACGAGATGATGGGCGCGATCGCGTGCAGAAAACGATCGGCGTTGGGTGGGATGTGATCCTCTTTGAACAGGGTCTTCAGCCCGTCCGCCGCCGGGTGCAGAAGGCCCGCCAGGCGCAGACCCACCCGCGGCGAATCGTGCAGGCTGTACACGCTGTAAAGGGCACCGAACAGGATCACCGCTGCCAGCAGGGCCGCACCGCCGCCGAAGCCGAAGTCGCGCAAGGTGCCGGCGAACGGCGCGTCACGGAAGACCGCGGCCGCGAAAGCCACGACGCCGTGCGCCGCCAACCCGGCGAAGAAGATCCGGCGCGGATCGCCGATCCACTGAATCCACAGGTCGAAGCTCGAGCGCGGTCCTCGCTGCCGGACGCGACCCGCGATCACGAGCCCGGTCAGCCAGGTCATCAAAATCGCCAGGTGGCTGAACAGGATCGCCCGCGTCGTCTTGTCGGGCACTGCGCTGCTCGAACTGGTCGCCAGCAGGATCACGCCGCCGGCAGCGGCCAGCGCCGGAATCAGCGCCATGCCCTGCGCGAGCCAGGTCGGCAGCCAGATCACCGCGCGATTCGGCCCGACGCGGTCCTGCATCACCGCCCCCTGGCGGCGATCGACCCAGGTCAAAATCACCGCGACGTTCATCGCGAACATCACGATGAAGAAAGCCTTGGCGGCGAAGAGCGCGATGGTGACCAGGGTCATGGCGATACCTCCGCCCGTGCCACGGCGGCTGCGGGATCGGGCCCCATCGCCGTCCGCACGTCGCGCACCCGTTTCCAGCCGATCGCGGCTCCCAGCAACGCGCCGAGCTCCGAGACCAGCCGCCACGCCGGCAGCGAATCCCCGCGCGGGGTGATCGCCTTTTCGCTTTCCTGAGCCATGCCCTTGGCGTTGACGAAGGTGCCGTCGGATTCTGCCCAGGTCGCGGCCGGCAACACGACCGCGGCCGCTTCGACCCACGGCCCCTCGTGGCTCGAAAGCGCGACCACCGTCGCCTTTCGAAGCGGGCTTGCCAGGTCCGGCGCCGGAAGCTCCGAGCCCAGCGCTAGTACGTGGGTCAGCTTGCCGTCGCCGAGCGCGCGAGCGAGCTCGACGACCGGGCGCGGCGGGTGTGCGCCGCCGAGCGCGCTGACCCCGGCGCTGTTCGGGTTCTTGTCCGGGTGGCGGAGGATCGAATCGCCGGTGCCCTGAGGCCGCCCGCTGACGAAGAGATTGGCGCTGCCGAGCAGGTCGCGACCGAGCCGCAGCAGGGCGAAGTTGTCCTCGTTCGAGTGCTGGGCGCTGAGCACGACCGCGAGCCTGTCCGCGGGCACGCCTTTGAGCAGCTCGGCGGCTCGCTCGAGCGCGCTCTTCACGCTGGTGGGCTCGCCGTCGATGCGGGCTTCGAGCACGCGGCGCGAATGGATACGCCGGTAGTCGAGCATGCCCTCGTCGCACATCCAGTACTTGTTGACGGCCAGATTTTCCCGCGGCCGGTAGCGGTACACGGTCTGATTGCGCGGGTCGTAGTCCGTGAACGAGCTGCAACCGGTGGCGCAGCCGACGCACACAGTGCGCGCACTCCGCAAGAACCAGACGCGCGCCTTGAAGCGGAAGTCGGTCGCGGTGAGCGCTCCGACCGGGCACACGAACTCGGTCATCAGGGTGTACGGGTGATCGAGCTGGCGGCCGGGCGCGACCGTGATCTCGCCCAGGTTGCCGCGCTCGCGAATGCTCAGCACCGGATCGCGCGCCACCTCGTCGCAAACGCGGATACAGCGCGTGCACAGGATGCAGCGCTCGGCGTCGTAAACGATGGTGGGGCCGAACACGACGGCCTTCGGCTTGTGCACCGGCTCGTCGCGCATGCGCTTTTGCTTGCTCTGGTGCTCGAGCCAGTAGTCCTGGAGCCTGCATTCCCCGGCCTGATCGCAGATCGGGCAGTCGACGGGGTGATTGAGCAGCAGCATCTCCTGCACCGAGGAGCGCGCGCGCTCCACGTGCTCGCTCGACTCGCTCAGCACTTCCATGCCCTCTGCCACAGCCTGCTGGCACGCCGGCACCAGCTTCGGCTTCTTCTCCGGAACGTAGTCCTTCTTCTCCGGATCCCAGCGCAGCACGTCGAGCAGCATCGCGGGCCGGCCCTTGGGCGGCAAAAGCTCGACCAGACACATCCGGCAGTTGGCCGCGACGCTGAGCCCCGGGTGCCAGCAGTAGTGCGGCACGTCGATACCGGCGCGCTGCGCAGCGCGGATCACCGTGTCCCCGGGCTGAAACGGTATCTCTCGATCGTCGATCTTGAATGTCGGCATCTCCCTAACTCACCTGTCGCATTCGCCACCGATCATATTTAGGGACCCGAAGCACGGCACGACGTCCGCGATCATCTGGCCGGTGATCACGCGCTCGAGGCCGCCGGTGATCAGAAAGCACGGCGGCCGGATGCGCACGCGCCACGGCGTGCCGCTGCCGTCGCTGACCAGGTAGTAGCCGAGCTCACCGTTGCCGCCCTCGGTGTAGGAGTAGACCTCGCCCGCGGGGAGCTTCAGGCCCTCCATCACGATCTTGAAGTGCTGAATCGTGCCTTCGATCGTCGAGTACACGTCTTCCTTCGGGGGCAGCACGACGCGCGGATCATCGACGTTGATCGGACCGTTGTCCGGCATGCGCTCGAGGCACTGGTCGATGATGCGACCGCACTGCTTCAGCTCCTCGATCCGCACCATGAAGCGATCGAAGCAGTCCCCGCTCTGGCCGACCGGGACGTCGAACTCGATCTCCCCGTATTTGAGGTAGGGATGCGCCTTGCGCACGTCGAAAGGAACGCCGCTCGCCCGCAGGCACGGTCCGGTCCAGCCGAGTGAAATTGCGTCGGCGGCCGGCACGACTCCGATGTCCTCGAGCCGATCGAGGAAGATCCGGTTGCCGAGCAACAGGCGCTCGACTTCCTCCACGATGCGCAGGCAGTGGTCCTTGACCGCGCGCGCGTGCTCCTTGAAGCCGTCGGTCGGCGGAGCGGCCATGCCGCCGACGCGGCCAAAGCTGTGGGTGAGCCGCGCGCCGGTCTCCTCTTCCATGAGGTCCCAGATCATCTCGCGGCCCTTGATCATCCAGAGGAACGGCGTGAACGCTCCGAGCTCCATCGCCATCGCGCCGTCGCAGGTCAGGTGATCGCTCATGCGTGCGAGCTCGCCCAGGATCATCCGGTAGTACTGGCAGCGCTCCGGAACCAGGATGCCTAGCATCTTTTCGCAGGCCATCGCGAAGCCGACGTTGTTGAGCATCGGCGAGACGTAGTTGCAGCGGTCGACGTAGGGAAAGACCTGCGTCCAGGTGCCGCGCTCGCACATCTTCTCGAAGCCGCGGTGCAGGTAGCCGACCTGCACGTCGCAGCGCTCGATGTTCTCGCCGGAGAGCTCCATCACCACGCGCACGGTGCCGTGCATCGCCGGGTGCGAAGGCCCGACGTTCAGCAGCATCGGCTCGGTGGCGAGCTCGATCTCGGATTCGTCCAGCGGGAGGTCGAGGGGTTCCATCTCAGCTGTCCCTCTTGTCTTCGATGCCGCCTTCGTCCTCGCGCTCGGCGTGCGTCTGACGCCCGAAGCTCATGCCCTCGTCCGGACCGAACGGCGGCAGCTTCTCGATGTTTTCGATGTCCAGGTACGGGACGAGCGGCTGGATCTTGTCCGCCGGGTAGTCCTTGCGCAGCGGATGTCCCTCGAACTCCGGATACATCAGGATCCGCCGCAGATCCGGATGCCCCTTGAACACGACCCCGAACATGTCCCAGCACTCGCGCTCCAGCCAATTCGCCGACGCCCAGAGGTCGGTCAGGGTGTCGATTTCGGCCCCGTCTCCCTCGGCGTCGCCGACCCGGGCTTTGAGCCGCAGACGATGGCCCTTTTCGAGCGAGTAGAAGTGGGCGACGACCTCGAAGCGCGGCTCGCGGTCGGGGAAATCGACCGCCGTGAGATCCATCAGCATGTCCATGCTCGCTTGCGGCGTATCGCGCAGGAAGCGGGCCACTTTTTTCCACGCGTCCGGCGCGAGCACGAGCGTGTCGTCGCCGAACTGGGCGTGCGTTTCGAGCACGGCTTCGGGGAATTGCGTTTTGACGAGCGTTGCCAGAGCTTTTGACATGGTAGGGTTGCGTGTTCGGTGGGCGAGTGGGCCAGCCGAGCCGAGACGACGTTCGCCCCGCGCGCCGGTCAGACGATCGGACGCGAGTTCCGGGAGCGGCGGAGCTCCACGATTCCGTGCTTGGGATTGGTGACTGGGTCGGTCCGAGGCTTGACGATCCTGGGGCGCTTGTCGCCGCGCTGGATCTTGTCCTGAAGCAAAAGCAGCCCGTCGAGCACGGCCTCGGGGCGCGGCGGACAGCCCGGAATGTAGACGTCGCAGGGGATGATCTTGTCGATGCCCGCGACGCACGCGTAGTTGTCGTAAAAGCCGCCGCAGGAGGCGCAGGTCCCGAACGCCATCACCCACTTGGGCTCGGCCATTTGCTCGTAGATCCGCTTCAGAATCGGGGCCTGGCGCTGGACGATGGTTCCCACCACCCAGAGCAGATCGCTCTGCCGCGGGCTGAAGCGTGGCGCCTCCGCCCCGAAGCGGCCGAGGTCGTAGCGGGGGCTGGTCACCGCCATGAACTCCATGCCGCAGCACGCGGTGACGAAGGGATACATGAACAGCGAGTACTTCTGGGCCCAGGCCAGGAGCGGCTCGAGCCGCGTGGTCGCGAACCCCTGCCCTTCGCCGGGCTCGAGGATCTGCGTCGTGGTGGGTGTCAGCTCTCCCATTCCAGGGCTCCCTTCTTCCAGCAGTAAGCCAGCGCGACCAAGAGCGAGAGGATGAAGGTCACCATGGTGGCGAACCCCAACCAGCCGAGCCCCTTGAACAGCGCCGCCCAGGGGTAGATGAACACGACCTCGATGTCGAAAACGACGAACAGGATCGCGGTCAGGTAAAACTTGACGCTCATCTTGATCCCCCGAGCGCCCGGGGTGTCGTTCCCGCACTCGTAGGGGGCGAGCTTCTCGGGATTCTTGTCGGGCTTGCCCTTGAAGACGAACGAGCCACCCGCCCACATCGCCATGCAGATCCCGAACGCGATCGCGAACATCACGAACATCGGGAGGTAGAGTTCGACCATGGGGATATTTTCCCTAACGCAACGCGGAACCGGCCGCTTCGACCGAATCGCTCCGATCGAGTCGGAGCCCGACCGGATGACGCTCATGTACCGGAAATTACGGCGGTCTGCGAGCGGATTCTTGGCGCGATTTCAGCGCTGGCCGACCGTCAAGAGCTCGACCAGCGCGGCGTTGGCGGGCGGAAACGCGTATTCGCCGAGCTCGACCGCCGTCACCCAGCGGGCCGCCGAGACACCCATCAGACGCGCCTCGCCCTTCAGCCAGTCGCAATCGACCGGGTGGAGCACCACGCTTCGCTCCGGGTAGTCGTATGAAAGGCTGGGGCGCCGTTCACGCGCGCGGCAGCGGATCCCGACTTCCTCGACGACTTCGCGTTCGGCGGCGTGCTCGGCGGACTCCCCGGCCTTGATTTTGCCGCCCGGAAACTCCCAGTAGCCGGCCAGGTGGACGCCTTCGGGGCGGCGCGTGACCAAAAGGCGCCCGTCGCGCCAGACCAGCGCGAGCGCGATATCGAGGGTGGGTCGCTCAGCCACGGCCCCTCTTGGCCACGTGCTCGACGATACGCCGCTGCGGCGACGGCATCGGCAGCTCGGCCAGCTCGTCCAACCGCTTCCACGCGCCGGCGGCAACGGCACCGGAGTCACCCGCGCGATGGCACGCGTAGGCGTCGAGCGTGATCTTGAAGCGCGTGACGGCATGGCGCACCACCGTGAGCAGGGTGGGAGCCTCGACGGCGAGCCCCGTCTGCTCCTTCACCGTGCGCTTCAGTGCGCTTTCGACGCTTTCTCGCGGGCGGACCTCGCCGGTCGGAAACTGCCAGAGCCCGGCCCAGCGTGGGGCGTCATCCGGCAGGCGGACCACGAGCAAGCGCGCTCGGTGCGCGATGACGCCAGCCACGGCGTGGACCAGCTCCGGTTTGGCGCGCTTCGCGAGCTCGGGCAGCTCCGACACGGCGCCGCTGGCCCGCGCCGCGCAGGCGCTCTCGAGCGGGCACGCGTCGCAGCGGGGCGCCCGCGGCGTGCACGTGGTCGCCCCGAGCTCCATCAGGGCCTGGTTGTGGTCGCTCGGAGCCTGCTCGGGGACGAGCTCCCGGGCGATCCGCCACAGCTCGCGCTGCAAGGGAGCTCGCGCCGGATCGCCGCGCAGCGCGAACAGCCGGCAGAACACCCGCGCCACGTTGCCGTCGACCACGGGCTCGCGCCGGCCGAACCCTATGCTGGCGATCGCGCCGGCCGAATAAGCGCCGATGCCGGGCAGAGCCCGCAATCGTTCCACGTCGTCCGGGAGCTGGCCCGCGTGCCGCTCGACGACCGAACGCGCGCCGGCCAAGAGGCGCCGGGCCCGCGAGTAGTACCCGAGCCCCTCCCACGCCCGCAGCACGTCGTGCTCGCTGGCGGCGGCCAGCGCCGGCAAGGTCGGGAAGCGCTGCATCCAGCGCTCGAAGTAAGGCATCACGGTCGCGACCTGCGTCTGCTGGAGCATCACTTCGCTCACCCACACCGCGTACGGATCGCGGGTGCGCCGCCACGGCAGGTCACGCCGGTGACGCCGATACCAATCGACGAGCAGCCCGGACAGCTGCTCAGCGGATCGAGCGGACGTTGGCTTCCCAGTTTTGACCATCGAAGTGGCCGACCTCGAACGCGTCGACCGCGTCGCCGTCGAGACAGCGCACGTTGACGTCGATCTGGTCGGGATGGGAGCGCGGTGTGTAAAACGGGTGGATCCCGCAGCGCTTGCAAAAGCGATGCTTGGCGACGCGCGTGTTGAACTCGTAGACGGTGAGGAGCTCCTCGCCGCTCAAGAGCTCGAAGTCCTCCGGCGGCACGATCAGATGCAGGCTCGCCCGCTTCTTGCACATCGAGCAGTTGCACTCGATCGCTTCGTGGCGGCGCACCGTCACCCGGAAGCGCACGCCGCCGCAGTGGCAGCCGCCCTCGTAGACGACCGGTGTCGACTCAGCCATGGCCGTGTGATCCGGAGCGTGCCGGCGCCCCGTTGCCCCGCGACGCCAAGCGAGCCTGCCAGAGCCGCGGGTCGTTCACCCGAACCGGCCGTGCCAGCCGCTCGAGCTCGAGCGCGTCGTGCGCCGAGAATACCTCGATCTTGCCGCGATGCTGGCGCGCGAGCTCGGCCAGCCGATCGCGGTTGTGGCGCCGCGCCGCTCCGTCGACCTGGACCAGCGACTGGAACAAGTCGAGCGCGGGCGGGCACCGTAACGGTTCGCCGTGCACCTCGTCGTGATGGAAGTAAGCGTCGCCGGCGTGCAAGAGCCACTTGCCCGGCTCGGCCTCGACCGCGACGCCGCTGTGACCGCGGCTGTGTCCGAACAGCGGGATCAAGAGCACCTCGGGCGGAAGCCCTTCGAGCCTGCGCACGCAATCGAACCCGAACCAGCGCTCGCCGTACGCGCGGTACGTCACCCAGCGCGGACCGTGCGCCCACTGGACGGGACGGTAGCGGCCGCGCTCGCGCCAGCTCGGCGCGCCGGTGGCAACGGCGTGCTCGAACAGGTGCAGGTGCACCGAGGCTTCCGGAAAGTCGCTGAGCCCGCCCGCATGGTCCAGATCGAGATGGGTGAGGACGATGTGGCGGACATCGCGCGCGCCGAAGCCGAGCCGCCCGATCTGCCGCAGCGCGGTCGCCTCGGGATCGAAGCGCGGGCGCGAGAGGGCCATGAAGGGCGACCCGAGCCGTCGGTCGGGAGCCGCGACGTCCGCAGTGCCGAAGCCCGTGTCCACGAGCACGAGCCCCTGATCGGTCTCGACGAGCAGGCAGTGGCAGACCATGCGCGCCGGCGTCCACACCGGGGCGGTTCCCGCCACCCAGCGGCCGCCGAACGGGCACATCGTGCCGCAGTTCAAGTGATGGACCTTCAACGCCGGCGAAACCTAGCGACGGGCCGGCATCGCGACAAGCCGCCGGGCGCGCGCCCTGCGTCGATTTCAGCGCCCGCCGTCGACGCATCGGGTGCCGACGCCTGCATCCCGACGGGTTCCGCGCGGCGGTGTACGAACGACGACGATTGCCGTGACCTCGGGCCCAATCAGGCACGACGTCGATGGCGTTCCGATTTCCGTTTGCGCCGCTGGTTGACTGCTCGCCGGCGCACTCGAGACGCAGTCCGGCGCCGGCCTGGACACCGCCGGTCCGGGGCCTCATCGTGGCCTCCATGCAGGCGGTGAATCCCGCTTCTGGTGAACCGATCCGCGACTATCCGACGCACGACGACACCGCCGTCGACGCCGCTCTCGAGCAGGCCCGCGTCACCTTCGAGCGTTGGCGCGCGACCCCGATCGGCGTTCGGTGCCGCTTGCTCGCCGCGGCCGCCGGCGTGCTGCGCGCGGGCCGCGCCGAATTTGCGCGTACGATCACCCTGGAAATGGGCAAGCCGATCGCGGCGGCCGAGGCCGAGGTCGAAAAGTGCGCCACCGCTTGTGACCACTACGCGGAGCACGCGAGCCGCTACCTGGCGACGGAGACGGTGCCGAGCGACGCCTCGGAGAGCTTCGTTCGTTTCGACCCGCTGGGCCCCGTGCTCGCGGTCATGCCCTGGAACTTCCCGTTCTGGCAGGTCTTTCGCTTTGCGGCCCCTGCCCTCGCCGCCGGCAACGTCGGCCTGCTCAAGCACGCGTCGAACGTGCCCGGCAGCTCGCTCGCGATCGAGGAGGTGTTCCGACGCGCCGGCGCCCCCGAGGGCGTTTTCCAGTCGCTGTTGATCCCCGCGTCCGCGATTGAACGGCTGATCGCTAGCCCCACGGTCGCCGCCGTCACCTTGACCGGCAGTGACGCTACCGGCCGCGCCGTCGCTACCGGCGCGGGCAAACACCTCAAGAAGGTCGTGCTCGAGCTCGGCGGATCGGATCCGTTCATCGTGCTCGGCGATGCCGACGTCAAAGCGGCGGCCGCGGCGGCCGTGAAGGCGCGCATCGTGAACTCGGGGCAGAGCTGCATCGCCGCCAAGCGCTTCATCGTCGAGCAGACCGTCGCGGAGGCGTTCGAGCGCGAGTTCATCGCGGGCATGAAGGCGCTCCTGGTCGGCGACCCGATGCGCCACGACACCGACGTGGGACCTCTGGCGCGCGAGGACCTGCTGGCGGACCTGGACGCTCAGGTGCGAGCCAGCGTCGCCGCCGGTGCGCGGCTTCTGCTTGGCGGCAAGCGTATCGACCGCGAGGGTTACTTCTACGCGCCGACCGTGCTGTCCGAGGTCACGCCGGGCATGCCGGTCTTCGACGACGAGACCTTCGGACCGGTGGCGGCGCTGACGGTGGCCCGCAATGCGGACGAAGCCGTTCGGCTCGCCAATCTGTCGCGCTATGGCCTCGGCGCGGCCCTCTTCACGCGCGATCTGGCCCGAGCCAAGGAGCTCGCAGCGCGGATTGAAGCCGGAATGGTTTTCGTGAACGGCATGGTCAAAAGCGATCCGCGGCTCCCCTTCGGCGGCATCAAGGACTCGGGCTTCGGGCGTGAGCTCGGAAGCCCCGGGATTCGCGAGTTCGTCGACATAAAGACGGTCTGGATCGCCTGAGCGCCGACGGGCGTACACGGGCGTAGTCGGCGCCCGGGTTCCGTGAGACAATGGTCAGCTGCCGAGGATGGCCGAACCACGCGTTTTCCCACTGGAATCGATCCGCACCGACGGGTGGTTCGAGCGCATTGGTGAGAGCATCGGCAGCTTCCAGGCGCTGTGCGACATCATTGGTGCGCGGTTCTTCGCGTTCGCGATGATCACCGGCGCCCGCATCACGGCGCTCACCGTCGATCGGCGCGCTCCCGACAACACCCTCGTCGACTTCGTCGTCGGCGGCGGCGACGCCGAGATCACCGACGCCGATACGCAGCGGCTCACGCTCGCGGATTTCAGGCGCCGGCTGGTGAGCGCGCTCGTCACCGAGGAGCCCGCCGGCCCCGCCCCCAAGCGGCTGACCGACATCGAGGCGCTGCAGCTCCATATCGGCGTCCGCTACCTCTTGCTCGCCCCGCTCTACGGCTACAGCCTGCGCGAGCTCCACATCGACGACTCCGGCTCGACGATGCACGTCTTGCACGACGGGCTCGAGGAAGTCTATCCGCTCGCGGCTTTCCGCGCGCGGCTGCGCACTCACGTGCGCGAAGAGCTCGAGCGCGTCACGCGCGCCGCCGGCCGCGGCGCGATCGACCTCGCGCGCGTCGCCGACGCCGAAAAAGCGGCGGCCACGGGCGACCACGTGCGGGTGCTCGAGCTGCTCGGGGCCTGGCCGGCGCCGCTCGCGATTTTCTTGCGGACTCCCGAGGGACAGTTGCTGAACCAGGAGACGCGGGCGCTGATCGCGCGCGGCCTCGGACTGCTCGGCAGCGCGTGCATCAGCCTGGGCGAAAACGGCAAGGGCGAAGAGGTGCTGCGGCTCGCCGTGCAGTACGCGGGCGAAGGCGCCGCCGCGCCGGACATCTTCGTCCGACTCGGCACCGCGATGATGGACGACGGCCGCCCGGGTGAAGCGATCTCGCCGCTCCGGCGCGCGGCGAACCTGGGCGCCGATGGCGCGCTGGTGTGGCCGCTCCTGGCGCGCGCGTTCGCCGATCGCGGAAGGCTCCTGGCCGCGTTCGGCGCGGTGCTCGAAGCGCGCGCCGCAGGCGTGACCGATCAGTCGATGACACCGCTCGTGCAGCGCATCGAGAAGCAGCTCGGCGGACGCCTCGAGCCATGGCGCAAGCTGATGGCGAAGAGCGGCGCGGCCGAGAGCTAGACATGCAGCCTGCCGCGGCATCGCCCCTTCCGCCGATACCGACCGGGGTGGAGCTGCGACGCATACCGCTCGTAGCGCGCCTGCTCGATGACCCGGCGGTCAAGATCGTCCGTCGCGGCGTCGACCAAGACTGGTATTACAGCGGCCACGCTACCTCGGCGGCGGGGTGGAATCCCTGGGTCTCCGAGATTTACGTCGGGGAGCGCTCGGCCGTAGCGGACTTTCTACGCGATCCGTCGAAGGACTTGCGCGCGCTCAACGAGGGCGACTTGCTCGTTCCCGAGCTTCTGTTCGGCGTTCACGACTACCTGCACGCGTGGGCCGTTCGCGTGCTCGCCGAGCTCGCCCCGGACTACGCCCTCGGCGCCGCGCCGATCACGGAGCAGAACGTCGAAAGCCTGGCGTTTCTCGCGCTGCTGACCGAGGTCGTGGCGACGGTCGGCCTCGACTACTGGTACTTGAGCTGCACGGACCTCGAGGATGTGCTCGGGATCGGAACCAACCTGAAAACACTGACGACGAGCTATCACGAGGACGACATCGAGGAGTACCGGCGCGCGTACCCGGCGCTCAACGTGCAAGACCCGGCGTTCTTTTTCACGCTCGCTCGACTCTACCTGACGGGCATCATGGCGGGTTTCACGAATGACGCACTGAAGCGAAGCCCGAAAACCTTCATCTGGCTTCAAAAGGAGTTGCGCTACGCGGTGGAGCAACGTGTCTACGCGCGAACCTGGCTTCAGCACCTCTCGGGCAGGACGCTCTATTCGACCAAGAGCCAGCTGGGCGCACCGGTGCCGTGCCAAGAGCCCTGGCAACGGGAGCTGATCGACCGGATGGCCGAACTGTCGTGGCAGCTGGTCAAAAAGGGCGCCGCGGCCCCGACGCCGAGCGCGCCCGCC
>Ga0111538_10009008_pt1 | contig 13354 bp, 10 predicted proteins | sample SoiMethybrSBSTD1_FD_79669 | JGI IMG/M metagenome (GOLD analysis project Ga0111538, IMG submission 79669) | Bulk soil microbial communities from a Populus tree surrounding site in Tennessee, USA - Soil MetaG P. TD hybrid SBSTD1 (version 2)... | ecosystem: Environmental > Terrestrial > Soil >...
GCACAGCGTGCCGCTCAAGCTGCATCGAGAGGTCACCGTGCCCTTGAAAGTGCGGGTCGTTAAAGAGGGTGCAGAGACCGCATAGGTCAAAGGGCAAACGTCAAAGGTCAAGTCAGAAGTTCAGGGCAAGGTCCTTTGCCTTTTGCCCTTTGACCTGACCCCGCTCAGATCTTCTGCTGCGGGAGACGTTCAACCAGTTGGCGAGGTCTGCAGACGTATTTGCGGATCTGCGACGCGGGCAGCCGCCGCCGCGCGGCGGCGAGGCGTGCCGACGAGACACCGATGTCGTCGGCAGCTGATACCAGCGCCAGATACGACGCGCGGGCGTGCTCCACGGCTTCCAGATACTCCCACCTCGCCAGCTTGGCTTTCGCGATCGCCGCCTGCGCATCTGCGGCAACCAGCTTGACGAGCACCGCCGCGGCGTTTGGGTTGTTGAGGATCTCGCCGGCCAGCGCATTCGCCCAATTCAAGTAGCCGGCGGCCTCCCAGCGATACATGTTGTCGCGGTTGTGCTCCCCGAACTGATTCGAGATCGTCAGATAGCCCATCACCGATTCCGTCTCGTCGCCGGCCCAGGCGAAGAAGAACTCGCCCTCGGGCCCGAAGTCGACGCCGTTCTCGGGGTCGAAGCCGTCGTGCGGATGCGACATCCCGATGTGGTGACCGACCTCGTGGATGACGGTGGCGGTGAAGCCATAGCCAATCTCGCGGTACACGTCTGCATCGAATGCAAAGACGAACGACTGCGTGCCGTCCACCCAGTTGTCGTCGGCGAATCCGAGCAGACCGAACTGCTCGCCGAGGCCGGCTTCCGTGGTGTTGAACGCAAACACCGGCGCGACGTAGTCGCGTGCGGGAGAGGCTGGCACGTACGCGGAGAAGTGCTCGGTGAAGAAGCAGAACAACTGCGCGAAGGGATCGCCGAAGGGGACCCAGCAGCCCTCGTCATCGCTCGCCAGCGTGAAGATATTCAGCGACTGCTTGGCTCCGGCATCGATCGGAGCGACGTCCCGTAGCTCGGTGCGCCAGCGATAGTACGGCTGGAAGCGCTCCCATGAGTTGCGCGCGATCGCGGTGTCAATGAAGTCGAGGCCGCTCGATGCCGGGTCGTCCTCGAACATCGTGACGTCGGCGACCTTGCGCCCATTCGTGCCTGGGGCGGTCACGAGCGGATCGACCAGCGGCGAAGGCGCGAAGAGCAGATCGATCGCGACGTAGCGCGTCAGCAGACCCATGTCGGTGCCGAGCGCGCCGGGCGAGCGGTAGCCGCCAGCGGCGTACTCCCAGATCGGCGGCATCCGATAGTCTTCCGCACCATCGCCGTCGAGATCCGGGGAGTCAACCGCCCAGTTGACGGTGTTCCACTCGGGTCCTGCGGAGAAGTCGTAGAACCACGATCGCGATCTGGTGCCACCCCACGAGATGATCGCGCCGGTCTGGAATGTGCCGAAGTCCACTCCGGTGTCAGGATCCGGGTCGCCCATCTTCGTGTAGGCGTGGAACGCAAAATCCTGACGGCCATACCAGTTGATGAAGTAGAGCGTGTAGCCGTTGGCTCGCGGGTTGGCGTTGTTCTCGAGCCAGCGCTCCACCGTTGGGCCATCGATGTACAGCACCGGGCCGGTCACGTCCACCAGATTCCTGGTCTGGTTGTTGTACCGCGTCATGTAGGTGGTTGGATTGCCCTGTGTACCGGTCTGCGCAAGGAAGCGGAAAAACCGATCCTCGAACTGCTGGCCCTTGCGTGTCAGGGTGTATCGGAACGCGTATTCGATGCCGACCGCGCGGCCCTTCAGGCCGTAGAACTGCGGATAGCGGACCGCCGGCGTCGATGTGGCAGGCAGTAGTGCGGCCAGATCGCTGCGGTTGATCTGAGCGTCGTCGAATCCGATCAACACGATGTCCACCGGGATGGTCTGCTGGTGGGACACGAAGGCGCCCGGTTCGAGTCCGCTGAACGACGGCGATCGCCGGAACGTGACGTCGGCATCGGCGTCAGCCGGTGCTCGCTCGGCCAGGAGGGGGACGGCGAGCGCGAACATACCTAGAGCCAGCAGTGGTGCGACAAGACGGCTGGACAATGTGGTCTCCAATACGCCGAAGGAGGGGTTGAGACACCGTAAATCGCTGCGGATGCCGTGTCAACCGACATCGCCATGGGATTGCTCCGATGGCGATCGCGGTAGGATTGCGGTGTGAACTCGGCTGTACGCGCCCTCCTGCCCGCATGAAGGACTTCCTCCGCAGCAGAACCGAGAGGTTGATGCGGGCGCTGCTGAAGCCGCTGGAAGAACGGGCCGACGCCCAACATCAGCGCCTGGTCTCCAAGATCGAGCGGCTCGAAAAGCGGATGGACGCGGCGCTGGCCAAAGGTCAGGCCGAAGCTCGGCTGCTTGCCTCACGTCTCGGCGGTCAGCACACCGGCGGCGCTTCAACAGGTGCAGGCCGAAGTCGTGCGCCCCGCCTCGGGGCCCGCATTCCGCAGCACGCGCATGAACTCGAGACTCCGTCGGCGCCTCACACCTCGGAGGGCATTCCCGCTGACCGCATCGTCGAGCTGACTGCCTGCAGCGTGTGCGGGCACGACGCGTTCACGCCGGTCTGCGAATTCAATCGCTTCTTCCTGAGCGAGACGGCTCCTGATGCCGCGGCCATGCGCGCCGACTACGCGCTCTGCCATCGCTGTGGCGTCGTCTTCGCGCGACGTCGTCCGGCGGGCGAGCGCTTCCGTTTTCTGGTCGAGCATTTCGAGGAGACGATCGGCCGCATCCCGGCTGACGCGTCGCGCGGCACGAAGGTGCTCGGCTCACGCCCGCTGACCGCGGAGGACAGCGAACAGCTGCGGGCGCGCGCCGGGCAGCCGATGTTTGTGAGCGAGGTGCCACGGCCCAAGCGCCGGCAGCATTTGCCGCAGCTGCTGCGAGATCGGCTCGCCGTCGCGGCGCACGTCGAGATTCTCGGGTCGCTCGTGACGCTGGACAAGCCTCGCGTGCTGGAGATCCGGCCGCGCTTTGGCGCGATCGGCGGCGCGCTGCGGCGGTTGTACGGTGGCGAAACGTGTGCGTTGCCGCTCTTCGAGGCGCAGCAGCTCCTCGTTCGTGAGGCCTACGGCTCCTGCGCCGATCACCTGCTCGATTACGACGCGTTCTCCATCCCGTATGCCGGCTGCTTCGATCTGATCGTCGCCAACCACCTGGTCACGCACGCGGTTCATCCGGGCGAGGCGCTCGAGGCGATCCGCCAGCGGCTGGCACCGGGCGGGCACCTCTATCTGTACAACGAACCCGACGAGAGCGACTTCCTGGAGAACGGCAAATCGATCTTCAACACGCTGAACGCCTTCCATCTGCAGACGTTCGACGGCGCATCACTCGCCCGTGCCCTGCAATCCGCCGGCTTCGAGCCGGTGTACATCGGGCATCATCAGGACAACTGCATCGCGCTGGCGCGCGTCGCTGCCGATCCGTCGGCGTGGGATCCGATCTCGAAAAAGGAACTGGCGCGCCGTGTCGCCAAGTACGCACAGGCGCGTGATCTCGGTATCCTCTCGTTGCCTGATCGATTGAAGGGACTGTTCGCGTCTGAATGGGAAGCGGTCGTGCAGCGCGCCTTCGCGGCCAAGACGATCGACTTCGATGGGGACGGGAATCTTAGAATCGTGAAACGTTAACGGATCGTGAACCCGATCTCGAGCGTGACGAGCACGGGCACTGGCTGTCCCATCCTCATGCCCGGCCGGAACACCCACTCGCGAGCCGATGCGATCGCCTGCTGATCCAGTCCGAACATCATGTCGAGCGATTTGGTGACGCGAATATCCGAGCACTTGCCGTCTGGGCGGACCACGCAGATCAGCACCACGACGCCCTGTAAACGCGCGCGCATGGCTTCGGCGGTGTAGTTCGGGGGCGGACGGCGCAGAGGTACCGGGGCTGTGACTCCGTTGCCGACGCCGAACGGCTCGTCACCGCTTCCGGGTCCGGATCGATCGCCGATACCCGATCCGGGTTTGTCGCCGGCCCCCGATGATTGTGTCCCTGCACCATTCGTTGTCGCGACGGCCGCCGGGGCAGGTGTTGGGTCGGGCATGGGCTCCGGCTCGGGCGTGATCGTGCGGGGCTCCTCGACGACGACCGGCTTCGGTGGTTCCGGAACGCTGACAGCAGGTCTCGCTGCGGGCGGAGGCGGCGTGGGCTTCGGCGGTGCCCCACCACCGCCGCGACCGGCGGGCCTGGGATCAGGGATCCAGACGAGTTTTACAGGCTCGAGCCGGGTAACGGTCGCCGTCTTTTCGTCACGTGCGTGCGAGAAGAGGAAGAGCAGCACGGCGATGAACGACGCATGAACCACGACCGAGACGGCAAACGCGGGCGTGAGGTGGCGGGGTTGCCTCTCCACTCAGTCATTCGACGCTCGATGAGGCTCTTCGGTCTGAGCCCCGCAAGGCCTGCAGCGTGCGTTCGACCTTAGCCCAGCGCTTCCGCACTTTCTTGTCTTGGACCGCCGGTCCGGGACCGTCTCCATAGAAGGCGACGATGTCGCGCGTCAGGGCGGCAGGCATGCCCTGAAACTTGTGATCCGCGAGTCGTCCCACGAGCTCGCCGTAGGTCTCGTCAGCGAGCGAGTAGTCGCCGAATCGGCTGGGCTCACCGGTGTCGAAGTTGGTGTTGCGGATCTCGAACTTCCGGTCCCTGAGGTCGTTCACCTCGGTGCGGAATCGCGCCGTGGCGTCGCGGAAGCTTTTCGCGAACAGCTCTGCGGCTTCAGGCGTCGGGGCCTTGAATGCCAACGGCCTCAGCGGTCCGACCTTCGGAAGAATGCGATAGAGCACGCCGATGAACCGCGCGAACAGTCCAGGCCGCTGGTAGTCCCGGCCGTAGTCCTGTTCAAACGCTGTGCGCGGATAGGAAAACACGAAGGCGTTGCGATCGATCGTCGGTGTGAGCTTGACGATCTCCTCGTGCTTGTCCCGCCACGCGGCATCGGTCAGCGTCGGAATGATCTGGCTCACCGCATATCGATAGGTCGAGATCGCGCGGTCCTGATCGGCGAATAGATCGCGCATCTCCAGGCCATACGTCGCGCGGAAGGCGCGTTCGAGCAGCGGCGTCGCGACGCGAAAGCCGATGAACCGCTTGTAGGTGTCGGGAAGAAACGCGCCCCCGACGGCATGGACGATATCGAATGAGAACTCGACGATGACGTGCTGACGCGGCGCTTGCGCATAGGTCACGGCATTGCCGTACTTCTGCTGCAGCTTCGGGAACACGATCGGCACCGTCACGTTGACCGCTTCCGGATGACCGCGTGTGTCGTTGGCGTAATGGGCAAGCGCGCCCAAGGCGAACGCAAACTCGTCGATGGTGCGTGCGTCGCGGATCAGCGCTTCGACGAAGTCGCCGGAGCGGACGTAGTGCACAAGATTGCTGAAGAACTTGTTGCCGAACGGGTAGTAGCCGAGGTCTTGAATGACCGATCCACCGTACGCGAACGAACGCGCGCGAGTCAGATCGTCAGCCGATGCGCGAGGAAAACGTTGCTTGAGTAACGGCTGGAGGAGCGTGTCCCACGTGACGTCTATCGTCGCCTCGTGGGACAGGACTGAATAGGCCGAAGCCGGACTGGTAGTGACCATGACGACGGCCAGTACCAGCCCGACGACTGAGCCTCTCATTTGAGAGAGCGTCAAGGTGGTTAGCAGCTGCCGATGTTCTTGATCGCCGTCACGCGGAATTCGGGCAACGCGTTCTTGGTCTCGGTCCGGGTGCGGGTCTTGGAGTCGGGTGCGTCCTCGCGATCCGTCCGTGTCGTCGTCTCGGTCCGCGTGTTGCCGCCCGGGATCAGCATGCCGGTTACCTCGACCTTGTGGCCCACGTGCTCCTGGACGGTCACCTTCTCGCCGGGCACCAGCATGTAGCTCGTGCTCTGCACGGTCGTGCTCGAGGTCGGCGTCTCGGTCGTGGTGGTCTTGGTCACAGGCACCACTTTGTCGAGCACGTAGGTCTTCTCCTGCGTACCCGCCGCCACACATCCGGTATACGTGACGGTCTGCGGATCGCCACCTGAGCTCTTGACCTCCGTCCGCGTCTTCGTCTCCTGGGCATTGAGCGCAATGGCCGTGCAACCAAGAGCGAATGCGAACGACGTGATAAATCGCTTCATGTGTTTCTCCTCCTCAAAAGGTCTGCCGTGCCCGTAACTGCAACCATGTGGCCACATTTGCTCAGCCTTAGAGGTGCTCCGTCTCTGCACACGAAAAGTGCCGCACGAGCTAGGAGATTTGACTTTCTCAGAAACACCGGGCGCGAGTGACCTTCTGCGCTCCTCGCGCACGATCGCCACGCCACGCACTGCCACGCACTCGTGTGAGAGATTGAGCGTCGTCGCACGACATACCTGTAATTCCACATGCTGGCTTTGTCATTGCTCAAAGACGGGGCATGACAGTCCTTGGATTTGCTCCCCGTGGCGTGTGGCGGATCGCAACGGCTTCTCTCGTTGCACTCGTTGCGCTCGCGACGATTCAGCCCGCGTCGGCACAATCACGACGTCCGCGAAACTTTAAACTCGATCGCGCCCTCCAAGAGGAAGCGGATCGAGGACGTGGCAAGCGCGTTCGCGTGATCGTGCGGTTTGACCCGAATCGACGTGCGGAGGTCACGCGCGCCTTCGACGCCCAAGGACGCGGACGACGTGAGCACAGACTGATCTCCGGGCTGTCGCTCGAAGTGCCGGGCAGCGCGTTGAATGGATTGGCCAACCTGCCAGGCGTCGAGTCGATCTCGATCGACGCGCCGCTGACGGCCCACCAGGTTGCCGTCGTTCCGGCGACCAATGGCTCTGCGTTGCGGCAGGAACTTGGTGTTCCCACCACCGGCGGCTATCAGGGTGCAGGCGTTGGCGTGGCCGTGATCGACTCGGGCATCGCGCCGCTCGCCACGTTCGGCAGTCGCATTCGAGCGTTTTACGATTTCACACGCGGTGGCATCGCCACAACGCCGAAGGACGACTACGGCCACGGCACGCACGTGGCTGCGACGATCGGCGGAAGCGGGTCGCCGTACGGGAGCCAGTACACGGGGGTCGCGCCCGAAGTGACGTTCGTCGGGCTCAAGGTGCTCGACGCCAACGGCCAGGGGTACGCGAGCGACGTCATCGACGCGATCGAGTTCGCCATCGCCAACAAGACGGCGCTCGACATCGACATCATCAACCTGTCGCTTGGACATCCTCCGTATGAGTCGGCCAAGACCGATCCGCTGGTGCTAGCGGTGAATCAAGCCGCAGCGGCAGGAATCGTCGTGGTCGTCTCGGCTGGAAACATCGGCCTCAATCCGAGCACGGGACTTCCCGGCTACGGCGGTATCACGTCGCCCGGCAACTCACGCTCGGCGATCACCGTCGGCGCATCCGAGACGATGGGAACCGTGGGTCGCGGCGACGACATCATCGGGCCCTTCAGCTCACGTGGCCCGACGTGGATCGATGGCTACGCCAAGCCGGACCTGGTTTCTCCGGGCCACAAGCTCGTCCAGTTGGTCGGCACCACTAGCAAGCTGAACGTCCAGTATCCGACCTTGCGTGTTGGCGCCGGCAATTCGGTGTCTCAGCCCGTCTCGCTGACCGGAACGAGCATGTCGGCGGCGGTTACATCCGGTGTCATCGCGAGAATGATCGAAGCTGCGTCACCGCGCAAACTGACGCCGAACCTCGCGAAGGCGATCCTTCAGTACACGGCCACGACCCTGAAAGACGCGCAGCAGGTTCCGTACGACCGCTTGACCCAGGGCGCCGGTGAGCTGAATTCGAGCGGTGCGGTGACGCTGACGAGAGCCATCAATCCCTCAGCGCTGCTCAACACCTACTGGCTGACGACACAGGTGACGCCGTCAACGATGTTCGGCACCGCCGTCGTTCCGTGGGGACAGAACGTCATCTGGGGCGACAACGTCGTCTGGGGCGACTCGATCTCGTATCACCTGCACGCCTATGACAACGTCGTGTGGGGCGACAACCTGGTCTGGGGCGAGAACCTGGTCTGGGGCGACAACATCGTCTGGAGCGTCAACATTGTCTGGGGCGAGAACCTCGTCTGGGGTGAGAACCTCGTGTGGGGCGAGAACCTCGTCTGGGGTGAGAACATCGTCTGGGGCGAGAACCTTGTGTGGGGCGAGAACCTGGTCTGGGGCGAGAACATCGTTTGGAGCGAATCCGACCTGTCGGTCAGTCAGGGTAGTGACACCGGATCTGGTGGCAACCCTGTTGATGGCGGCGGGCCCGTACCCGCCGAACCATAGTGTCGTGGGTTGTGCGTCAAACCACTCTGACAACGAGGATTGAGACCATGAAACCGAGACGCAAAATTCTTTGGGACTAGGACATCGCCGTAGAGCGCACGCTTTAGCGTGCGTGATGTCCGCGGAGGCTTACAGCCTCCGCTCTACGGCAGAAGAGGTGGGGCGTACTGCAGCGTGTAGTTCAACGCCCACACCAGGACGAGCACAAGCGGTACGTGCACGACGAACTGCAGCATCGAGTAGCCGACGATGTCGCGGGCTTTGAGACCGAGAATGCCGACGAGCGGCAGCATCCAGAACGGATGGATGAGGTTGGCGAGCGCTTCGGTGGCGTTGTAGGTCTGAACCACCCAGCCGAGATGCACCTGCAGCGTTTTTGCGGCGTCGAGCATGTATGGGGCCTCGATCAGCCACTTGCCTCCGGCTGACGGGATGAAGAGGCCGAGGAACGCCGAGTAGATCCCAATCATGACCGGGTAGGTGTGTTGCGACGATATGGCGACGAAGAAGTGCGCCATCTGCGTCGCGATGCCCGACTCGGTCATCATCCGCACAATGCCGGCGTAGAGTGGGTACTGAATCAGCACCCCGCCCACTGGCAGGACCGCCGCCGCAATCGCCTGCACGAACGATCGCGGGCGCCAGTGCAGGAGCAGACCGACGATCAGGAACAGGAAGACGTAGTGATTCAGCTCGAGGATCACTGACGGGCCGACCGTCGCCACTTCGCGAATCAGATAGAGGAACCCGAGCGTGCACACGACGATCGTCAGGATCGGGCTGTACTCCAGCCACTCGCCGGGGGTTTCCGCTTTGCCGACTTTCTGCGTCGCGGGCTGATACGTCACGCCCATGGCGGTCATGTCGCGGGCGTCGGCGTCGGCAGGCGCTGAGTAATAGCACAGCGCCATCGACACCAGGATTAGCGCGACGGCGATGACCATGCTTTGCCAGAGTCCCAGCGTCTGACTCAGTGGAATGACGCCGCTGATCTTCTCGATCGCATCGGGCAGCGACGCGGGTGCCGCCATGATCAGCGCGGCGGACGATGACAGTCCGAGCGCCCACACACTGCCGACGCCCAGGTAAGCAGCTGCACCTATGGCGCGATAGTCCGACCCTTTCACGCGGCGCGCCACCTCGCGCGCCAGCAGTCCGCTGAAGATCAGGCTGAAGCTCCATGAGATGAGCGACGCCAGCATCGAGAAGAGGCCGACGAACGCTGCCGCGTTGCGGCCGTTGGTCGGAATCTCCGCGATCTTGCGAACCACCGCGTAGACCGGCGGCGCCGTTGCCACCGCGTAACCGGTCACGATGATCATCGACATCTGCATGGTGAAGGCGACGAGATCCCAGAAGCCGGCGCCGAACCATTGCGCCGTCTGCGTCACAGAACTGCCCATGGCGACGCTGGCCACGAAGACGATGGCTACCGCGGTGAGCGCGAGTGCGAACGCGTCGGGGAACCAGCGCTCGAACCAGTCCGACAGTCGCAGTCCCAGTGCGGCAAGCGTCGATCGAGCGGCCAATTCCTGTGTCTGCGGCATCTTGCGTCAGCCTTCGCTTCTACGGGATACTTACAAGGTTCTGGTCTAGAGAAAGGCCCCTTAAAGGCGGCCTCTACAACACGTTGACGGGCTTCGAGCACCGTCGAAACAGTGAGCGCGCGACCGCATTATGGCAAACCTCGGATACGTGGGCCTCGGTGTCATGGGCGGACGGATGGTCGATCGCCTGATGGCCAAGGGGCACACGGTCACCGGTACCAACCGCACCAAGTCCAAAGCACAGTGGCTCCTCGATAAAGGCATGAAGTGGGCGGACACGCCTCGCGGCGTCGCCGAGTCTTCCGACGTCGTCTTCAGCATGGTCACCGATTCGGCGGCGCTCGAAGCGATCGCCAACGGGCCTGACGGCATCATCGCCGGCCTGGGGCCGGGCAAGGTGTGGATCGACATGAGCACCGTCAGCCCTGCTGCCAGCCGCGCGCTCGCCGAGAAGGCTCGAGCGAAGGGCGCCGACATGGTGGACTCGCCAGTGTCGGGCAGCGTGATCACGCTCGAGCAAGGCAAGTTGACGATGATGGTCGGCGGCAAGCTGGAGACGTTCGAGCAGATCAAGCCGCTGCTGCTCGACATCGGGATGAAGGCGACGCACGTCGGCGAGAACGGCCTGGCCGTGTCGATGAAGATCGCCACCAACCTGAGCCTCGTCGTCCAGATGCTGGCGTTCTCGGAGGCCGTGCTGCTTGCCGAGAAGTCCGGCACTCCTCGCAAGACGGCGGTTGAAGTGCTGACCAACAGCGTCATCGCGTCGCCGATGGTGCAGTACCGCGGTCCGATGGTGCTGAACATGCCGGACGAGGCGTGGTTCGACATGAAGATGATGCAGAAGGACACGTCGCTGGCGCTCGAGATGGGCCGCCGGCTGGCGGTGCCGTTGCCCACGACCTCGATCGCCAATGAATACCTCACCGCCGCGCGCGGGATGGGGCTGACCGAGAAAGACTTCGCCGCGATCTTCCAGGTGCTGGCCAAGATGTCAGGAGTACCCGCATGACGGCAACGAACCAATTGGACTCGGCGCTCGCTGGTCTCGAGATCGGGAAGGACAAGCTGCTCACGCTGTATCGCCAGATGGTGGCGATTCGTCTGTTTGAGGAGCGCGTCAACGATCTCTATACCCGCGCGTTGATGCCTGGCCTGGCGCACCTCTACATCGGCGAAGAGGCGATTGCGGTTGGTGTCTGCGAAGCGCTGAACAAGGACGACTACATCACCAGCACGCACCGCGGTCACGGGCATTGCCTGGCAAAGGGCGCCGATCCGAAGCTGATGTTCGCGGAGCTCCTCGGCAAGGAGATGGGCTACTGCAAGGGCAAGGGCGGCTCGATGCACATCGCCGACCCGGCGACTGGCAACCTCGGCGCGAATGCGATCGTCGGCGGCAGCGCGGGCATCGCCACCGGCGCTGCCTATGCGTCGAAGTATCTGAAGAACGGCCGCGTCGCGGTCTGCTTCTTCGGCGAGGGCGCGCTTGGGCAGGGGCTGCTGTACGAGTCGATGAATCTCGCGCAGCTCTGGAAGCTGCCGGTCATCTACATCTGCGAGAACAACGGCTACAACGAATACACACACTTCTCTGAGTCCACGGCGGGCGAGGTTCCCAAGCGCCCCGAGGCGTTCGGCTTGGCCACCGAAACGCTCGACGGCCAGAACGTCCGTGAGGTCCACGCAGTGGCCTCGAAGTACATCGCACGGGCCCGCAGGCTCGAAGGGCCGGCGTTCCTCCAGTGCATCACCTATCGCTATCACGGCCACCACGTTGGCGACGTCGCCCGCGCCTACTACCGTCCGAAGACGGAGGAGCAGGAGTGGGTGACGCAACGTGACCCGATCACGCTGCACGGCGAGTGGCTGATGGCCAACGGCGTCGCCGATCGCGCGACGCTCGACGGGATTCAGGAACAGCTGATCAAGGAAATGGACGGCGCTGTGGACTTTGCGGTGAACGCGCCCTATCCGGATCCCAGCAAGGTGGACCAGGACATCTATGCCTGAAACAGCAACTGCAGTACGCGAGCTGACGTTCGGCGAGGCGATCAAGGAAGCGATTGCCGAGGAAATGCGCCGCGACCCGAGGGTCGTCCTCATGGGTGAGGACGTGGCCGAGGCCGGCACGACGTTCAAGGTGCTGACCGGCCTGGTGGACGAGTTTGGCAAAGACCGCATCATCGACACGCCGATCTCGGAAGCCGGCTTCACTGGTCTCGGCGTCGGCGCCGCGATGACCGGCATGCGGCCGATCGTGGACATCATGTTCGGCGACTTCCTGGGCATCATCATGGACCAGGTCGCTAACCAGGCCGCGAAGATCCACTACATGTCCGGCGGCAAGTGGAAGGTGCCCATCGTGATTCGGGCGACCATGGGCGCGACTCGCCGGTCGGCGGCGCAGCACTCGCAGTCGCTCCATGCCTGGTGCAGCCATATTCCGGGATTGAAGGTCGTCGTGCCGTCGACGGCGTACGACGCCAAGGGCCTGTTCAAGTCCGCCGTGCGCGACGACAACCCGGTCGTCATCTTCGAGCACAAGATCAGTTACCGGAAGGTCAAGGACCACGTCCCCGACGAGGACTATGTGATTCCGCTCGGCGTCGCCGATGTGAAGCGCGAAGGCTCGGACATCACGCTGATCGCGCTGAGCAGCATGGTGCAGACCGCGCTGCGTGCGGCGTCGATGCTGGAAGAGATTGGCGTGAGCGCCGAGGTCGTCGATCCGCGCACGACATGGCCGCTCGATGAGAAAACGCTCGTCGAGTCCGTCAAGAAGACCTCCCGCTGCATCGTCATCGATGAGGGTTACGGCCGCTACGGCGTGACCGGCGAGATCGCGTCGGTCGTTCAAGAGCAGGCGTTCTACGACCTCGATGGTCCGGTCCGGAGAATGGGCGCGATGCACGTGCCGATTCCGTTCTCGCCGCCGCTCGAGGATGTAACTGTGGCCAGCGACCAGCAGGTCTTTGAACTCGCACGAACCATGTGTAACCGGTAGTACGTAGTGTCCGGCTTCAGCCGGACCCGTGACAGGAGATCCAACGTGGCAATCAAGACCTACGGCACGATGGCGGTGGACTGGGAACGGCGCATTGACTTCGATCGTCTGCGCCGCGAGCGGCTGGCCCGCATCAAGGACATGCTGGCCAAGTCGGAGTTGGGCTCGGTGCTCTGCTTCGACATGAACAACGTCCGCTACATTACCGCCACGCACATCGGCACGTGGGCGCAGGACAAGATCAGCCGCTTCACGCTGCTGCCGCAGGGCGACGAGCCGATCCTCTGGGACTTCGGATCCGCCGCGCGCCATCACCAGTTGAACTGCGACTGGCTCGGCGACCGTTCGCGGGCCGGCATCCCGCTGATGCGCGGCGCGATGTCGCCGGAGATGGGCCGCTCGGAAGAAGTCGCGCGCAAGATCAAAGTCGAGCTCGAGAAGCGCAACCTGCACAAGGAGCCGGTCGGTGTGGACGTCGTCGAGCCGCCGATCCTGTTCGC
>Ga0111538_10009009_pt1 | contig 13353 bp, 10 predicted proteins | sample SoiMethybrSBSTD1_FD_79669 | JGI IMG/M metagenome (GOLD analysis project Ga0111538, IMG submission 79669) | Bulk soil microbial communities from a Populus tree surrounding site in Tennessee, USA - Soil MetaG P. TD hybrid SBSTD1 (version 2)... | ecosystem: Environmental > Terrestrial > Soil >...
CCATCAGGTGACTGGAATCCAGCACCTCTCGCGCTGCGGCCTGTACGTCAACGGCGGCTACTTCATCTTCAGAAAAGAAATCTTCAACTACATCCGCGATGGAGAAGAGCTGGTCGAAGAGCCATTCCGACGGCTCGTCGACGAGGGGCTGCTGGCGGGCTACCGGCATGATGGCTTCTGGATGCCCATGGACACCTTCAAAGAGAAGCAGCTGCTTGAAGACATGTACGCGAAGGGCATCGCTCCTTGGGAGGTGTGGAAGAACGTCGGTCACGCTGCCGGCGCTCAGCGAAACGGCATGCCGCTCACCTGGGACGAAGATGGACCGAACGACCGGGTGAGCTGACAGTACCCCGCATGTTGAACCTTGCACTCTCGAATCCAGGAGGCGCACCGCGGAAGATTTTGTGCCTCGGCTCGCACTCCGATGATCTCGAAATCGGCTGCGGCGGAACGCTGCTGAAGCTGATTGCATCGGAGCCGAACCTGCACGTGCTCTGGGTCGTATTCAGCGCCACGGCGACGCGGGCCTGTGAGGCGAAGACGAGCGCCGCACGGTTCCTGGCAGGCGCTGCGTGGCAGCACGTTGAGGTCAAAGAATTCCGGGACGGTTTCTTTCCCTACGTCGGCTACGAGATCAAGCAATACTTCGAAGAATTGAAGCAGCGTTACTCACCAGACGTCATTTTTACGCACTATCGCGAGGATCGGCACCAGGATCATCGGCTGATCTCCGATCTCACGTGGAATACCTACCGGGACCACTTCATACTGGAGTACGAGATTCCGAAGTACGATGGCGACCTTGGGTCGCCAAACTGCTTTGTCGCGCTCGATGAGACCACGTGCCGCCGCAAGGTGACGTCAATCGTCGAAACATTTCAGACGCAGCAGAACCGTCGATGGTTTACAGAGGAGACCTTCCTGGCGCTGCTCCGGCTTCGAGGCGTGGAATCCGGGGCTCAGAGCGGCTATGCGGAAGGGTTTTACTGCCGTAAAGCGGTGTTCGACTTCGCGCTGAGCGCGTAACGGGCATTGATCACACAGGGACGACATGGATCGAGTGACGGTATTGGGTGCTGGCATCAGCGGTCTGGCGGTGGGCTACTACCTCGGTCGCGACAGGAGCCTCATTTACGAAGCCGCCTCCCATTACGGCGGGCACGTCTACAGTGAGGAAAGCGATCGTTGCGTGTGGGATGACGGGCCGCACGTGTCCTACACGAAGAACGAGTACATCCAGCAGCTGTTCTCAGAGCTGGTCGATGGCGAGTTCGAAGAGGTGCAGGCAGAGGTCGTCAATTACTACAAGGGACACTGGATCGAGCATCCGGCTCAATCGAACCTCCACCAGATACCAGAACCGCTCCGGACGGCCTGTCTCGAAAGCTTTCTCGCGTCCCGAAACGATGCGATCAGCGAACAGGTTCCTCCGGCGAACTACGAGGAGTGGATTCGCCGCGCGTTCGGTCAGGTATTCGCCGACACGTTTCCGGCGGTGTACACCCGGAAATACTGGGCGCGCGAGCCACACGAATTAGGCATCGACTGGATTGGCAAGAGGGTCTACTACCCGAAGGTCGAGGATGTGGTCAACGGCGCCAAAGGGCCGCTAGGGCGCTCGACGTACTGGGTCAATCTGTGGCGCTATCCTTCCAAGGGTGGCTTCTTCACCTACACCCACAAGCTGGCGGCAGGCTCGCGAATCGAGTTCGGCAAGAAGCTGGTGGCCATTAATTTTGCCAAGCGCACCCTGGGTTTCGAGGACGGGACGCGCGCGAGCTACGAACGTCTCGTTTCGACGCTACCCCTGCCAATCCTGATTCGCTGTGCCGAGGATGCGCCACTTGACGTGCGCGAAGCGGCTTCGATGCTGCAGGCCACCAGGTTGCTGCTGATTCGCGTCGCCGCCCGCCATCCGTCAGTCCGCAAGGAACCGTGGCTTTACGTCTACGACGACGACAAAATCAGCACCCGAGTCAGCATCCAGGAGAATTTCTCGCCTCACAACGCCCCTAAAGACATGTCGGCGCTGTCGGTCGAGGTCTGTGGGTCCGATGCGAAGCCGCTCCCGACCGACCACGCAGCCGTCGTGGAGCAGGTGACGCGCGAGCTGATCGAGATGGGTCTGGTCGATGGTCCCGGCGCCATCAGCAGCGTCTCGGTCAAGTACTGTCCGTGGGGCCAGGTCATCTACGACCTCAACCGGCGGCCGGCGCTCGAACGCGTCAACAAGTTTTTGGACCACCACGGCGTGATCCGGGCGGGACGCTACTCGCAGTGGGGCTACATGATGACCCACGACTGCGTCCTCCGCGGCAAGAAGATTGCCGAGCATCTAGCTGACCATCGCGAAGAGCTGGTCGAGTTCGAGATCGGCGACTGACGTGAATCGAAGCGCATCGACAACCGTATGACGAAATCTCCGCTGTTCAGCATTGTGATTCCGACCTACAACCGGAGCGATCTGGTTCAGGGGGCGGTCCGATCGGTGCTCGGCCAGACCTTCGACGACTTCGAAGTGGTGGTGTCCGACAATTGTTCGGAGGATGACACGCGGGAAGTCGTCGAGTCATTTCAAGACCGGCGAGTCCGCTACGTCCGGACGCCCGTCCACGGCGTCATCGCCGACAGTTGGGAGTTCGCCCGTTCGCAGGCGCGAGGACAGCTCATCATGATGCTGTCCGACGACGACGCGATGATGCACGACGCGCTCGCGCGCTTCGCCGAGGCACACCACCGCTACGACGCAGAGTTCCTGTTCTGCAATCTCGCCGAGTACCGCGATCGGTCGTTTGTGGGTCCGCAGCGAAACACCGTCAGCTGCCGCCCGTTCTCTGGAGCGACGCGCCTCGTGTCGGTGGACGAGTTCCTCACGCCGTTGTTCGCCTTCAGGCCCAGGTTCGACATGCATCCGAGCGCGTTCATGTTTGGCGCCCGGATCGCCGAGGAAGTCGTGCGCCGCAGCGGCCGATTCTTTCGGACCAACGGGGTCGAGTATTTCGCCTGGCCACTGGCGGCGGTCTTCACCGGGGCGATTGTTTACCTCGACCTGCCGCTGGTGATCCTCGGTCGCACGGCCAAATCGTGGGGATCGACGGTCGTCCTCTCGAACCCGGGCCAGCAGCAGATCGAGAAGATGATCTCCGATGCCGATCAGTGTCGCGATTGGGTGCCACTGAAGAATTTCACACTCTGCAACCTGATGGCGGAGGGGTTGATCCTCAGCAGCCAGATGTTCCCGGACGAGCTCAAGCCTTACCCCTTTGACGAGCAGCAGTACCTTCGTCGAAGCCTCAGCGAGCTGAGAAACCGCGAAGCGATGGGGGTCAATGTCGTGCGTGAGATCCGCGAGCTCATGGCTTACGCGGACAAGTATCCGGCCCTGAAGACCGAACTGATGGCAGCGCCGAAAAACGGGCTGCTGAGGCACGGTTCACCCATACACCGCCTGGCCCGCGCGGTGGGGTTGAACCACGTCAACCGAAGGCTTCAAGGCTACGTGGTGAGTCGGAAAATCAGCCGCGGTGAGGTGAAGAACGGCTTCCAGGTGTCGGGAGGCGACTTCGGCTTCAACGACGCGTTGGGTTGCGCGGCGTTCCTGTCGCGGGTGACCTCGGCGGTGGTCAACTAGCCATGGAACCAGCCCCGTCAGCAGTTCTGGCGCCGTTGCGACGACCAGCGATCATCGCGCCGGGCGTGGTGCGGGTTGCCCCGAAGCTGGCGGAGTTGTGGTACTACCGGGAGCTTTTCTATTACTGGCTGTGGCGTGACGTGAAGGTGCGCTACGCCCAATCGATTCTGGGCCTCGGGTGGGCGCTCATCCAACCGTTGGTCCCGATGCTTCTCTTCACCGTCATTTTTGGCCGCGTGGCGCGCATCAGCTCTGACGGCATTCCCTACGGTCTGTTCTGCTACATCGCGTTGGTACCCTGGACCTACTTTGCCAACGCCGTGGGAGACGCCAGCGGCAGCCTGGTGAAGGAAGGCAACATCCTCAACAAGATCTATTTCCCACGATTGATCCTGCCGCTCACTGGTGCGCTCGGGCGCCTCGTCGACCTCGCGGTGTCGGTTGTGCTGCTGTTCGTCTTGATGGCCTGGTACGAGACGCCGCCGACCCCATGGCTCGCGGTGACACCGCTGCTCATGCTCATCGCCGTGATAACCGCGGCAGGATTCGGCATGTGGCTCAGCGCACTGGCAGTGCAGTACCGCGATGTTCGTTATGCCGTGCCGTTTGCGCTTCAGGTATTCATGTACGCCGCTCCGGTGGTCTATCCCACCAGCCTGATCCCGGCCAAGTACCGGCACCTCTATGCGATTAATCCGCTCGTCGGCGTGATTGAAGGCATGAGAGCCTGCTTGTTCCCGTCACTGCCACTGCCGGTCGACTTGATTGCCATCGGTGCGGTCAGCGCGCTCCTGATTCTCTGCGTCGGGGCTCTGCATTTCATCAGAAAGGAAGCGGTCTTCGCGGACGTCGCCTAGTCATGTCGAACACGGTTCTTGCCGTCGATCAACTCTCGAAGCGCTACCGCATTGGTCTCAAGGAGACCCGCCACGACACGCTGGGTGGCAAGATTCTCGATTTGGCATCGAAGCCGCTCTCCAACCTGCGTGGCCTTCGCAAGCTGACGACGTTCTCGGATGACGACGAACAGGACGACGTCATCTGGGCCTTGAAGGACGTCTCGTTCGAGGTCAAACAGGGCGAGACGGTTGGCATCATCGGCGCCAATGGGGCCGGCAAGTCGACGCTGCTGAAGATTCTCTCGCGCATTACTCAGCCGACGAGCGGCCGCGCAACGGTCAGCGGCCGGGTGTCGAGTTTGCTGGAGGTGGGAACAGGATTTCATCCCGATCTAACCGGGCGCGAGAACGTTTACCTCAACGGTGCCATTCTGGGGATGGGCCGGCGCGAAATCGAGCGGAAGTTCAACGATATCGTCGAATTTTCAGACGTCGGCAAGTTCATCGACACGCCGGTCAAGCGCTACTCGAGCGGGATGGGGCTTCGACTCGCCTTTTCTGTGGCAGCACACCTCGAGCCGGAGATCCTGATGGTCGACGAAGTGCTGGCGGTTGGCGACATCAGGTTTCAGAAGAAGTGTTTGGGCAAGATGGGCGAAGTCGCGCGTCAGGGACGAACGATTCTGTACGTGGCGCACAATATGCCCGCTATCAGCCGGCTCTGCGAGCGCGCCATTCTGATGAACAGTGGCCGAATCGTTCAGGATGGTCCGGCGCACGAGGTCATCGCCACGTATCTGAACTCCGGACTGGGTACGTCGGCCGTGAGGGAATGGACCTCAATCTCCCATGCCCCGGGAGGCGAGATCGCGCGCCTGCGGGCGGTGCGCGTGCTGCTCGAAGACGGCGAGGTTGCGGATTCCGTCGACATCCGCAAGGCGGTGCGCATCGAGATGGAATATGACGTCCTCAAGTCCGACTACGTGCTGCTGCCGCATTTCTACATTTCGAACGATGAAGGCGTATGCGCCTTTGGAGCCCAGGATCTGGATGACACGTGGCGGGGTCGGAAGCGGCCGGCAGGGCGCTATATCAGCACCGCCTGGATTCCTGGGAACCTGCTGGCCGAAGGCATGTTCTTCGTCGACGCCAACATGATTGCGCTCGATCCGTTCATCTTTCAGTATCAGAGCCGCAGCGCGGTGGCGTTCATGGTCACCGACAGTCTCGAAGGCAACTCTTCACGCGGCGACTGGACTGGCCACATGCCCGGTGTCGTCCGACCTATGCTCAAGTGGACGACGCAATACGAACCGCGCGCGGTCGATGACGCGGTCGTGACTCGCTGACGCGCACCTGCGAACGCAAACCGACCGACACGCCCAGCAAACTACCAGCGTGAAGAGCGTGACCGCCTTGGCGAGCGCACAGCCTGGCATCGATGGCCGTGCGTTGCTCAATCTGGGATGCGGCTCGCAGGGTGCTCATCCCGCGTTCGTCAACCTCGACATCAACGCTGGTCCTGGCATCCTGCAGCACGACGTGCGCGATGGCCTGCCGTTCCCCGATGCGAGTTTCGACCTCGTGTATCACTCCACGATGCTGAGCATGCTTCGGCCGGTAGAAGCGCATCGTCTGACTGAGGAATGCCGCCGGGTGTTGAAGCCGGGCGGGGTGCTGCGCGTCGTGACCGAGGACCTCGAGCAGATCTGCCGCGTTTACCTGCAAACGCTCGAGGCGGCCTGCCAAGGCGATGAGCAGAGCGGCCGCGATCGCGACTGGATGGTCTTGGAGCTCTACGACCAGGCGACGCGTGAACGGTCCGGTGGCGAGATGGTCGAGTACCTGGGGCAATCCACGATTCCGAACGAGGCGTTCGTCCGCTCTCGAATCGGCGAGCAGGGGCGCATCATCATCGCCGGGGCCAGGGATCGGGCTCGAGCCCGAACGCTGACGAGGCGGCCGGGCATGACGCCTCGAACCATGCTGAGCACAGTTCGGGCGGCAGCCCGCCGGCAAGTGCTAACCCGGCTGTGCGGCCCGCACGCCGTCCAGGCCTTTGAGATCGGCACATTCCGGCTGACGTCCGGCCAGGTCAGTTATCGCATGTACGATCGCTATTCCCTCGGGCAGCTGCTGCGGCGGGCGGGCCTGTCGAACGTTTCTCTGAGGACCGCGCGAGACAGTGCGTGTCCCTTCTGGAACGACGTCAATCTGGACCTGGACGCGACCGGTGCTCCGGCCAGGCCTCATGCGCTGACGATGGAAGCGGTCCGCAATCAGTGACCGGAATCTTCGGTGTGTTAGCTCGATCGCAGCAAGGCGAGGGTGCGACGCAACGGCAGCGGGAGCGCGGCGGACAGCCGCCGGCGCATCCGGTGATACAGATCCTGCGGCTCCGGCCGCAGACCGACCTGCGCGAAAATCCGCTGGTCCGCCTCGACATCACGAACCATGCAGTCCGGGTGAACGAGCGGAAAGCTCATGGCTTCGAGCGGCACGTGCGCCCGTTCATCGTCCAGGCTTTTCGTGTGAGTGGCGTCGTCGCCGAATCCGATGTTCGTGATGAGATTGGTGCTCGGAAGGATCGACAGCCCGTGATGCGCCCAGCAGGCAAACAGCCAGGGCCAGTCCCAGCCATGCGTGTTGACGCCGGATTCGCAGATCAAGTCGAAACGGTCGCGCCAAAAACCGACAGCTCTTGGATCGCCAAGAATGTCCAGCAGCCACGACGTGCTTCGCAATGACGGCCAAAGCCGGAGTTCAGGGTCATAGTACTGGAATGCGCGCCGCCAGCTCGCCCACCCGCAGGAGTAGCAGTAGCACGAGAAAAAGTAGCTCGACGAACGGCGGCCAAATCCCCAGTTGTCACCTGAGATGTGCATGACGCGCTCATCGTCGCGATACCTGTCCAACAGCTCGTCGCAGTAGCGGAAGAAGGTTGGATGGGGAACGCAATCATCTTCCAGCACGATCGCGGCGTCCGTTTGCTCGAAGACCCAACGGAGGCCGGTGGCCGGTCGGTGGCCAACTCCCAGGTTGATGTCGGAATAGTTCTTCAGGACCTCACAGTCCCAATCCACGCTTTCGATCACCGATCGCGCCGCGAGGCAGTTCTCGGCTTCACCAGCCTTCCACTGCCGAGGTCCGTCAGCAATGACGAACAGTTTCCCAGGTCGAATCCGTGCGACGGCGTCCACCACGCGGCGCGTGATGTCCGGTCGATTGAAGATGATGATCGCGACGGCCGTCTTCATCAGGTGAGGTCCATTATAACGTTCGCGAGATCGGTCTGGCCGTCGAAAGCCCCTCGCAACGACATGTAAATCAGCTGCAATCCGGCGCGAATCCCTCGAATGCGGCCAGATACATCACGGCACGGTCATAGTTGCGCTCAGTAGCTAGATACATGTGACACGACATCGTAGTCGGCCGCGGCTCGACCCCCAGCGTTCGCGCCAGACGATGATGCCTCTCCTGTCGGAGTGTTGATCGTCATGCCGTGTCTCAATGAAGCAGAGACGCTCGGAGACCTGCATCGCAATGGCACAGACCGGATTCCGTCGAAATGGCATCAGCGGCGAGATCGCGGCCGCCGACAATGGCAGCACCAACGGGTCCCGCCATCACGGCTCGCCTGGGCCCTCGCGTGGTACCGGTCGAGATGAAGGGATATGGCAGCCCGCTGACGGGCGGCACGGCGGCACGCGGCAAGTTCATCGTGATGGGCGATGCCGACGAACAGCTACGACCTCACCGACCTTGGACCGTTCGTGGATCGTCTTGGCCAGGATACCTCGGCAATCAAGCGTCACCGGCCCGAAAGTAGACGCCGCCAAACGACTCCCCCAAACCCATCCGGAACCAATCGAGGTGCCCCACCTTGACTGAAGAGCCATTGGCCAGCACAATTTCTGAGCTAGATGCCAAGCTGCCTGGTTCATCGATGATCACGCCGATCAAGCTGGTCGGCGTGAGCGCGGCAATGCGCGCGGTCGAGGAAGAAATCAGCTATGCCGCGCGGTCCGAGGCCAAGGTCCTGATCACCGGGGAGAGCGGGGCTGGCAAGGAAGTCGTCGCCCGGCTAATTCACCAGGGCAGCAGTCGAAGGCACGGCCCCCTCGTCACGATCAACTGCGCGGGCTTTCCCGACACACTGTTGGAGTCGGAGCTCTTCGGGCATGTGAAGGGGAGCTTCACTGACGCCCACGCGGACAAGACCGGCTGGCTGCAGGCCGCCCACGGCGGCACGATCTTCATGGACGAAGTCGGCGAGATGAGCCTGCGCATGCAGGCTTTGCTGCTGAGGTTTCTGGAAACAGGCGAGCTTCAGCGTGTCGGCGCCAACCACACCATGCGGATCGACGATCGGGTCATCACCGCGACCCACCGTTCCCTGGCCAAGCAGGTCGCCGACAAGCTATTTCGAGAGGATCTCTACTACCGCCTCAACGTCATCAATATCACCGTGCCGCCGTTGCGGGAGCGCCGCGAAGACGTCTTCGTTCTGATGCAGTACTTCCTGGAGCTCGCCGCCGAAGACGCTCATACGCCCATCCCGCAGGTGACACGCAGTGCCATGAAGTATCTGATGGCCTACGACTGGCCCGGCAATGTTCGCGAGTTGAGAAACGTGGCTGAGCGGGTCGTTGCGCGATCGCAGAACGGCCTTGTCGATGTCGATCAGTTACCCGAACAAATCGTCGAGCCGCGTGAACCGGCGGTTCGCGAGCGGACGTCGGGCACCGTCGAAGTGCTCTTCCAGGCTCTGGTCAGCCGCCAGGCCTCTTTCTGGCCCGATATTCACGCGCGCTTCATGGCCCGCGATCTGAACCGCCATGAGATTCGGACGCTCATCGGCCTCGGACTCGAGCACACCCGCGGCAGCTACAAGATGCTGGTGAGCTGCTTCAACATGCCGTCCGGCGACTACAAGAGGTTCCTGACGTTCCTGCACAAGCACCGTTGTCACGTGCGGTATCAGCCGTTCAGGACCTTGGACCACGAGCCTCCTGTCGACCTGCAGCGATTGGCGGGAACTTCGTCCGCCGTCAACGCCGCTGGGTCCCGCCCCGATCCCGTCCTGCCGGCGCGTCGGCGCCCGCGGAACGACGGCGTCGATCTCGCCTCGAGCTAGCACTCTCCGCGCAACGAAATCAGCGCGCGTCGGCCGCCGGGTCGATCTTGGCCGTCGGCCGCAGCGCCCGGTCCCGCACGCGTCCCAACCTCGCGACAATCTCCGGCACCGCTGCCACATCGTCAACCGTTGTATGAAAGTTGACGATGCAGGCACGAAGTGCGTACCGCCCAGCAACGACCGCGTTGGACACGAAGACCTCGCCACCCCGTTGCAGCCGATCGAGCAGATCCTCGTTGAGCGCGTTGAGATACGACTCGACCTGCGCGTCCCCCAGTCTGAAGCGGAGGTCGCGCGGCACGTATCGGAATGTCGTGATGCTCAGGCCCTGAGTGACCAACTCCAGCTCTGGATGGCGTTCAATCGCGGCTGCCATGTCCCGCGAGAGCTGGATGTCGTCCGAAATCATCTGGCGGTATCCAGCGGCGCCGGCGTGCCGTAGCGCCAGCCAGACCTTCAGCGCGCGAAATCCCCGCGAGTTCTGTGGACCGTAGTCGACGTAGTTCGTCGCGCCTTCCTCGAAGTGGTAATAGGGGGGATGGTAGAAGAACGCGCGCCTCAGCTGCTCGGCATTCCTTACGAGCGTGCACCCCGCCTCCAGCGGCGCATAGAGCCACTTGTGCGGGTCGACCGCCACTGAGTCAGCGTCTCGGATGCCGCTCAGCTCGGCAGGCGCCTCCGTCACCGCTGCTGCGAAGCCGCCATAGGCGCCATCGACGTGGAACCAGACGTCATGCTCTCGGCATACCGACGCGATCTCGGTCAGGGGATCGACTGCACCTGTGCTCACGGTCCCTGCGGTTCCGACAACGAGCAGGGGCACATCGCCCGATGCGATGTCTCTCCGGATTGCATCGCGAAGGTCCGCGACGCGCATTCGAAGCTGCGAGTCAGTGGCGATCCAACGGATCGAGTCAGTCCCCAACCCTGAGAGATCGGCCGCTTTCTGAATCCAGGTGTGCGTTTCGGCAGAGCCGTAGACGCGAACTCTTCGCGCGCCGGCGGCGGCCGTCCCCTTCTCTCGAATTTGCCATCCCGGCTTCGTCGCGCGCGCGGCCAGAAACGCAACGATGTTCGCCATGTTGCCGCCGCTGACGAGCACGCCGCCGCCATCTGCCGGGTAGCCAATCAATTCGGCAATCCAGCGGATTGTCTGCGACTCGATCTCAGTCGCCGCCGGCGACAGAATCCAGGCGCCGACATTCGGATTGACCGCTGATGCCAGAAAGTCTCCAAGGATGCCAATCGGCGACGGTGGGGCGGTGATGTAACCGAAAAATCGGGGATGTCCGTTGAACAGTGAGTGTTCGCGGAGCAGTTGCGCCGTCCGTTCGAGCAGCGCACCAGGATCTTCGCCATGCTCCGGCAGCGGCCCATTGAGATCGAGGGCCTGACGCACGGCGGCGGGTGATTCGTCGCGCGTCACAGGACGCTCAGACACTGATTCGAGGAGGTCGGCCACCTGGTCGACCAGCTTGTGCCCGATTTCGCGAAATCTGCCGCTCTCGATCGCCAGCCCCGCTTGACGCTGGGGACGTCTTGAAGACGGTTGATCAGTTGTCGATGCCATCGAAGAGATCCGTTTCTCGCTGGCGTCCGCCGTTCACCAGGCTGAAGACCCGATAGAACGACTGAGCACCCCATAGCGATTCATGGTCTTCGGCCGAGAGCTGCGACCAGCGATCGTAGCCCGCAACCTGCGACTCATGGCACGAGACGGCCCGGACCACCGTTTGCCAGTGTTCGCGGGCATCGACGGTCGTCGTGAGCGCCCAATCGGGCCACGGCACAGCCTGGCGTTCGCCTCCGTCCACCCTGGCAGCCAGCTTTCGAAAGGCCCGCTCATAGGCGGCCCACGTGGCCTGCGGCCACGCGAGGTAGTAAAGCTTCGAGACCGAATGCGGGGGCAGCGCGTCGTCTTCCGGTTTGGCCGCCGACGCGCCATCTGCCGCCGCGACGACGGCCGCCGTTGTGAACTGGCAGATGGCGATGTGATCCGGATGGCCGTATGCACCGTCGGGGCCGAACGTGATCACGACTTGCGGGCGGACTCGGCGAAGGTGCCGGACGATTCGATGCCGCGCTTCGAGCGGATCCGCGCGATCGAGCTGTCCGTCGCGGTAATCGAGCCAGGAAATCTCGCGGATGCCGAGCACGGCGGCGGCCGCCCGCAGCTCACCCTCCCGGATCGCGCCGAGGGCCTCGGCGCCGGGATGGCTCGCATCGCGCCGCCCGCGATATGCACCGCTCTCGCCCCTGGTCGCGGTGACGAGAAACGTCTCGATTCCCGATGCGGAGTACTTGGCCAGCGTGCCGCCAAACCCGAGCGACTCGTCATCGGGATGTGCGAGCACCGCCATCAAGCGGAGTCCCTTCGGCATGTCTCGACCGCCATCGTGGCAACCCTCGTTGGCGCTTGTCAATCAATCGGGCTTCCGGCTCCAGGCTCCGGGCTTCGGGTGGCTCTGGACCTCCAAGCCTGAAGCCTGAAGCCTAAAGCCCCTAAAGCCCGAAGCCCGAAGCCTGAAGCCTGAAGCCCGGAGCCTGAAAGTTTTCTGGCATCCACAGCGGACTTGGTCTACGGTCAGGTCGAGCGGAACCCCACCAACCAACGACGGAGCGCCGGCGTTCCGCGCGTTCGACAAGTCGACCGGAGCCGCCTTGTGGGAAACGGAACTGCCGGCTGGGACCACAGGCGCGCCGATGACCTATCTGTTCGGTGGCAAGCAGTACATCGTCGTCGCCATCGGAGTCGTGGACATCGAGCCGGACTTTGTCGCGCTCGCCCTGCCGTGAGCCGCGACTTGGCAGGGCCGCACTTCAGGAGTAGCGTATCGCTCACGTCATGACCAAGCCATTGCTCTCGTCGCGAACTCCGCGCGTGTCACGTCGCGAACTGCTCCGAGCGCTGGGCAGCGGAGCGGGTTTCGTCGCGCTTACCGGCAGGCAGGCAGCCGCTCAAGCACCAGCGGCTCCGGCCAGCCCGGCGCGAGCGACTCCACCGACTGTTATTTCGAGCCCTCCACGGGACTTTTCCCCGGCGGCGCCGCCCGTGACGTATCCCGACCCGGACATCGTGACGATCGATCCGTCGTTCACGGCGCTGCGGCTCGGGAACACGCCAATCCAGCGGCTGTGGACCGGTGGCCTCTGGTGCGAAGGGCCGGCGTGGTGCGGCCAGGGCCGCTATCTGGTCTGGAGCGACATCCCCAATAACCGCCAGCTCCGCTATGTCGAGGAAGATGGGCGCGTCACCGTCTTCCGTTCGCCGTCCAACAACAGCAACGGCAATACATTCGACTTTCAGGGGCGGCAGCTGTCGTGCGAACACGGCGCCAGGCGGGTCGTGCGTTACGAGCACGACGGCTCCGTGACCGTAATCGCGGACGCCTATCAGGGCACGCGCCTCAACTCGCCGAACGATATCGCGGTCCACCAGGACGGCAGCATCTGGTTCACGGATCCGCCGTTTGGCGGTTCGCTCTACGAAGGCATGGTCGATATCGCCGGCGGACCGAGCAACCAGCAGGGCCGACTGAATCCGAAGGCTGGCCAGCCGGCCGGATCCGGCACGATCAAGCGCGAGCTGCGGTCGAATCTCTACCGCGTCGATCCGACCGGGCGCATCGACATCGCCGCGACGGAGGAAGCCATAGGCTCAACGCCCAATGGCGTGGCGTTCGCCCCGGACTTCAAGCGCATCTACATCGTTGCACGTGGCGGCGTGGTTGTCGGCGAGGTCA
>Ga0111538_10009012_pt1 | contig 13350 bp, 11 predicted proteins | sample SoiMethybrSBSTD1_FD_79669 | JGI IMG/M metagenome (GOLD analysis project Ga0111538, IMG submission 79669) | Bulk soil microbial communities from a Populus tree surrounding site in Tennessee, USA - Soil MetaG P. TD hybrid SBSTD1 (version 2)... | ecosystem: Environmental > Terrestrial > Soil >...
GCGGCCGCGACGCCGATTCCCCCGACCACCCCGCGCACGGTCGGGTGCGATGCCCAGTCGGCGTACAGCATCGCGAGCCCGAGCACCCAGACGAACGGCAGCGCCATCAGTCCGAGGAACGCGGCGAACGCGCCGGGCAAGCCGAACCAGCGTCGCCCGAGCACGATCGAGAGATTGCCGACGTTCGGTCCGGGAAGAAACTGGCACAGCGAGATCATCTCGGCGAAATCCGCGGGCGCGATCCAGCGCCGCTCCTCCACGAGCACGCGATGCGCCCATGGCAGCACGCCGCCGAACGCTCGCGCTCCGATGGAGAGGAAGCCGATGAAGAGTTCTGCGATCGAGCGCGGGGGCCTCGGGGGCACTCAAAAGCCCCAGTAGTCGAGCCCCTCGGGAAGCGCTTCGCCGTGCGCGAGCGACGCGAGCTTCGCGTACTGCCCGCCGGCGTACAGCAGCGGCTTGCCCTTCTTGCCGATCAGGATGCTCTCGACTTCGCCGAGGAACACCGTGTGCGTGCCGTGCTCGAGCGACTTGACCACGCGGCAATCGAAGCTCGCGAGCGCGTCGGAGAGCACCGGCGCGCCGGTCGCAAGCTTCGTCCAGTCGCGCGCGCGGAATCGCGTCTCTCCCTGCTGCGCCCCGGCGAACGCCGTCGACAGCTCGAAGTCCTCGAAGCGCAGCACGTTGACGCAGAAGATGCCGGCCTTGTGCACGGCCCCGTGAGTCGTGGTTTCGCGATTGAGGCACACGAGCACCGTCGGCGGGTCGGCGGTCGCCGAGCACACCGCGGTCGCGGTCATGCCGTAGCGATGCCCGGAGTGGGCGGTGCTGACGATGTTCACCGCGCCGGCCAGGTTTCGCATCGCGAGCCGGAACTGATCGACGTTGACCCGCTCATCCATGCGCCCGATTATTGCACGCAGCCCACTTTCGAAACGGAGCGCGGCATGGAGCACGGATTCCTGGAACAGGCGCTGGTGTATCTCGCCGCCGCGGTGATCGCGGTTCCGATCTGCCGCCGCCTCGGCCTCGGCTCGGTGCTCGGCTTCCTGATCGCCGGCGCGGCGATCGGCCCGTGGGGCCTGCGGCTGATCGGCAATCCCGCGACGGTGCTGCAGTTCGCCGAGATCGGCGTCGTGCTGCTGCTCTTCCTCGTCGGGCTCGAGCTCGATCCGCGGCGCCTGTGGGCGCTGCGCCGCCCGATCTTCGGCATGGGTGCGGCGCAGGTCGTCGTGACCATACTCGTCTTCGCAGTGCTCGGGCGCGCGCTCGGCCTGGCGTGGCCGGTGGCCGTCGCGAGCGGCATGGGTCTCGCAATGTCGTCGACCGCGATCGGCCTGGCCACGCTCGCCGAGAAAGGCCTCTTGCAGGCGCCGGGCGGGCAGGCCTCCTTCTCGGTGCTGCTCTTCCAGGACATCGCGGTGATTCCGCTGCTGCTGGTGCTGGCGATGCTCTCGCAGTCCGGCGATGCGCACACGTTCGACTGGCGTGCTTCGCTGCGCGCGGTCGCGCTGATCGCGGGGTTGATCGTCGCCGGGCGCCTGCTGTTGCGGCCACTCTTGCGCTACATCGCGCAGACCGGCCTGCGCGAAATCTTCATCGCGTTCTCGCTGCTGCTCGTGACCGGCATCGCGCAGCTGATGCACGCAGTGGGCCTGTCGATGGCGCTCGGCGCGTTTCTCGCTGGCGTGCTGCTTGCGGACTCCGAGTACCGGCACGAACTCGAGCTGGACATCGAGCCGTTCAAGGGGCTGCTGCTCGGGCTCTTCTTCATCGCGGTCGGCATGTCGGTCGACCTGGGCCTCTTCGTGCGCTCGCCGCTGCTGGTCCTCGGGCTCGCACTCGGCGTCGTCGTCCTGAAAGCGGCGCTGCTCTATCCGCTGTCGATCGGATTCGGCTATTGCGGCCGCGCCGACGCGACGCTCTTCGCGATCGCGCTCTCGCAGGTGGGCGAATTTGCGTTCGTCCTCTTCGGCGTCGCGGCATCGCAGAAGCTGCTCGACCGCGCGACCGTCGACCTGTTGAACGCGGTCGTCGCCGCCTCGATGGTGTCGACTCCGCTGCTGATGATCGCGTGGCAGCGCCTTGTCGCGCCGCGCCTTACCCGCCAGGCGGCGCACGCGCCCGACCGGATCGAGGAGCGCAACCCGGTCATCGTCGCGGGCTTCGGCCGCTTCGGCCAGGTCGTGACGCGCGTGCTCCGCGGCATGGGCATCCGCGCGACGATCATCGAGCACGATCCGGGACAGATCGAGACGGTCCGGCGCTTCGGATGGAAAGCGTACTACGGCGATGCAACTCGCCTCGACCTGCTGGAAGCAGCGGGCGCGCGCGACGCGACGCTATTGATCGTCGCGATCGACGATCAGGACGCCGCGATGCGAACCGTGAAGCGCGCGCGCGAGCGGTTTCCCGGCCTCAAGATCCTCGCGCGAGCCCACAGCCGAACCGACGCATATGAATACATCGCGCTCGACGTGCCATCAGTGCGCGAGACGTACGGATCGGCGCTCGACGCAGCAAGCGGTGCATTGCAACTGCTCGGCCGCAGCGCCGACGAAGCGCGCCAGGCCGTGCAGCAGTTCCGTGCCTACGACGAGCAGCGCCTGGTCGCGCTCGCGCCGCACCGCCTGGACGAGAAAAAGCTGATCGACTTCGCGCGCAAGGAGCGCGAGAACCTCAACCAGCTGCTGACCAACGAAGCCGCGCAGGCGCCGGCCGCCGGCGCCCGCGCGGACTGAACTACTTGGTGCTGCCGCCTTCGGCGCGGATGTCGCCGCAGGCCACGTAGGTCTTGATGTCGTCGGTGCTCTTGTGGACGTTGATCGCGGTCTTGCCGTCGATCAGCTGCTGCAGGCCCACCGGCACGACGGTCGTCGATTTCCCGCCGACCACGTTGTCGAGGCCCTGCTTCGGCTTCGGATCGAGGCTCGCGCAGCCGCCATCATGGATGTGCGCAGGCTGAGTGACGCCCGCCGGCGCGCTCTTCAGGCTGATCTCGACCTTCGTCTTGTTGCCTTCCAGCGGGGTGAGCGTCGCGGTGCCCGATTCGCCTGACTGGTTCTGCTGCATGATCGTGATCGTGACCGGCTTGCCGGCCGCCTTATCCTCGGCGGCGAGGCCGGGCTGGATGAAGGCGACGGTGATCGCCGCAGCCACTGCTGCCCTTGCAAAAGTCGTGTGCTTCATAGGGGTTTCCTTTCGATCGGCGCTTTGCCGCTTGACCTGATATTGGACAGTGCGCGGCGCGCGGCGGCGCTGAGCCGAGAGGACCATGTCGCCAAACCCCACCGCGGTTCAGCGCTGGCGCAGGTTGACCAGAACGATGCCCGCGACAACGAGCGCTGCTGCAGCGGCGAACCATGGCCGCAGCGGCTCCCCGAGCACGATGACGCCCGCCAGCACTCCGAAGAGCGGCGACAGGAACGAGAACACCGCGAGGCGTGCCGCGAGATAGCGCGTCAGCAGCCAGAACCACGCGAGGTAGCTGGCGAACGCGACGATCACGCCCTGGTAGGCGAGGCTCGCGAGCGCGAGCGGCGTAAGTGAAATCACGCCCCTCTCGCCCATCGCGATCGACGCAAGCGGCAGGATCAGCGCCGATACGCCGAGCTGGTAGAACAGCGTCTTGGTCGCGGTCGCGCGCGAAAGGTTCGTCGCGCGGACCAGCACCGTCGTTGCCGCCCACAGGCCCGCGGCGATCACACCGCACAAGTCGCCCACCCACGTATTGCCCGGAGCATCGAGGCCTTCCCAGAACGCAAGCGCGACTCCGGCAAACGAAAGCAGCACGCCGGCCCACTGGCCGGGCACCAGGCGCTCGCCAGGCACGAGCCGGTGCAACCCCAGTGCGGTCAGCACCGGAGCCAGGTAGATAAACACCACCATCCGGGACGCTGCGGTGTGCTCGAGCCCGGCATAGATGAATACGAACTCCCCGCCGAAGAGCACCCCGGCGATCACACCGGGCCACAACGTGCCGTCGCGCCGCCACAAAACGATTCGCTTGTAAGCCGCCCACGCGAGCACGAGCACAGTGGCGACGATCGAACGGATGCCGGCCTGCATCACGAACGAGATATCGTTCGCCGTGAGCTTGATGACCACCTGCTGCGCGCCCCACAGCATGGTGAGCAGCAGCATGAGCGCGAACGCATTCGAGTCGAGCGGCTTGCGCTCGATCATCGGCGCCACATTTTTCTTCTCATAGGCATGCCCTATGCGTGGAATGGGAACAAGTCATTGGCCGCGCCGGTACCCGGCCGCTATAGTTCCATTCCTATCAGACAAAAGGAATTGATAGATGCTACCTAACCGAGAAGGACAACGCGTCCCGCAGGTGACTTTCCGCACCCGCGTCGACAACGACTGGCGCAACGTCACGACCGACGACATCTTCCGCGGCAAGACCGTGGTCGTGTTCTCGCTGCCCGGCGCGTTCACGCCGACCTGCTCGTCCACGCATTTGCCGCGCTACAACGAGCTCGCGCCGGCGTTCCGCGCGAGCGGCGTCGATTCCATCGTCTGCGTTTCGGTCAACGACCCGTTCGTGATGGAAGAGTGGGGCCGCGACCAGGAGTGCGGCAACATCCAGCTGCTTCCCGACGGCAACGGCGAATTCACCGCCGGCATGGGAATGCTCGTCGACAAGTCGGACCTGGGGTTCGGCAAGCGCTCGTGGCGCTATTCGATGCTCGTGCGCGACGGCGTGGTCCAGAAGATGTTCGTCGAGCCCGACAAGCCGGGCGACCCGTTCGAAGTCTCCGACGCCGACACGATGCTCGCGTACCTGAACCCGAAGGCGAAAAAGCCCGACCAGGTCGCGATCTTCACGCGCGAGGGCTGCAGCTACTGCGCCAAAGCCAAGGCGCTGCTGAAGAATCTCGGATACGACTACGCCGAGGTGCCGCTGGATCATCGGATTCGCACGAAGGTGGTCGGCGCAGTGACCGGCAAGGGCACGGTGCCGCAGGTCTTCATCAACAGCCGCTACATCGGCGGCTACGAAGAGCTGCTGGCCTGGTCGAAGAAAGCCGCCTAGAAGATCGTATAGGCGCCGTCGATCACGAAGCTGTCGCCGGTGTGGTAGCTGCTGGCGTCGCTCGCGAGATAGACGGCGACGCCGGCGAAGTCGTGCCGCGTGCCCCAGCGCCGCAACGGGATGCGCGGCAGCACCGCGCCGGCGAACTTCTCGTCGGCGATCCCGCGCGCAGTCATCTCGGTCTCGATCCAGCCGGGCAGGATCGAGTTCGCGGTGACGCCGTAGCGCGCCATCTCGACCGCGAGCGCACGGATCATCGACACCATTGCGCCCTTGCTCGCCGCGTAGCTCTGCGCGCGCTGGGCGCCATGGATCGCGGCGCTGCTCGCCATTCCGACGAGGCGCCCGCCTTTGTCGCCTTTCGACGCGCGTTCGACCATGTGCCGGGCAGCGGCGCGCAAGGTGAAAAATGCGCCGTCCAGATTGACCGAGAGCACGCGGCGCCATTCCTGCGTGCTCAGCTCGTGGAACGAGCTGCGCGCCTGGCTGACGCCCGCGTTGGCGAAGCAGGCGTCGATGCGCCCCATTTTCTTCACTGCCTCGGCGAAGCACGCATCGACCTGGCCTTCGTCGGCGACGTCGCAACGCTGCGCCAGCACGCGCTTGCCGTAGCCCCGCAGTTTTTCCTCGGCAGCCGAGTTCTTCTGCGCGTTGCTGCCCCAGATCACGACGTCGGCGCCGGCTGCCGCCATTCCTTCGGCCATGCCGAGCCCGATTCCGCCGTTGCCTCCGGTGACGAGCGCCACCCTGCCGCCCAGGTCCAGTCCGTTTGCCATGCTTCCTCCGGCGCTTATACTCGACGCGAGGTCCAGATCATGCCTGCGAAACGGCAAACCACCAACCGCCTTTCCGGCTTGAGCGCGTCGATCGTCGGCACGCTGAAGGCGCGCATCGTCGGCTGGCAATACCCGCCCGAGCACCGGCTCACCGAGGAAGGCCTGTGCCGCGAGTTCGGCGTCAGCCGCAGCCCGGTGCGCGAGGCGCTGCGCGCGCTGGTGACCAACGGATTCGTCCGCAAGATGGAGAACCGCGGCTACGCGGTGCGGCAGCTCGACCTGCGCGACATCGAGGAGCTGTACGACTTGCGCACCGCGATCGAGCTGCACGTCGTCGAGCGGCTGGCGCGCGATTCGACCGGCCGCCGCTCGGAGCTGGGCGCGCTGCGCGAGACCTGGAAGGGAATTCGCGCCGGCCCGCAGCGCGAAGGCGAAGAGCTCGCGCAGCTCGACACGCGCTTCCACGAGACGCTCGCCGAGCTGGCGGGGAACCGCATGCTGCTCGAGCAGCTGCGCGCGATCAACGAGCGGCTGCTGCTCTTCCGCATGATCGATTTCGACGCGCCCGAGCGCGCCGAGAGCACCTGCCGCCAGCACATCAAGGTGATCGAGCGGATCGTCGCCGGCGACGCCGATGGCGCGCGCGCTGCGATGCGCCGGAACATCGACGACGGGCGCGACATCGTGCACCACTCGATCAAGGAAGCGCTCGCCAAGGCCTACTCGAGCGCGACGGGCTTCACGCTGCGCCCGCGCCGCAACGCGGCCTAAATCAGTGCGCCGGCGCCGTCGGGCGCTCGGCTTCCCTCGGCAGCACGATGTTGAGCAGCATCGCCAGCATGATGCCCATGACGATCCCGTCGGTGACGAGAATCTTGAGCGCCTGCGGGATCACGTCGAAAGCGCCCGGCGGCGCGGCCTGGATGCCCAGGCCGACGGCGAGCGAGCTGGCGACGATCAGCGCGTCGCGCCGCGACTTCATGTTGCTGCCGATGATGTCGATCCCCACCGAGGCAACCATGCCGAACATGAAGAGCAGCACGCCCCCGAGCACCGCCGAAGGCATCAGCGCGATGATCGCGCCGACTTTCGGGATCAGCGCCATCACGACGAGGAACGCGCCGCCCGCGGCGACCACGAAGCGGCTGCCGATGCCGGTCAGCGAGATCACGCCGATGTTCTGCGAGTACGACGTCAGCGCCATGCCGCCAAAGAACGCCGAGATCGCCGAGCCGATGCCGTCGTTGGAGACCGCGCCACGAATGCGCCAGCCCTCGGCCGGGACGCCGGTGATGCGGCACACGGCGAGCGTGTGGCCGGTGGTCTCGACTGCGGTGGCGAAGAAGCAGACGATGACCGCGATCACGCCGACGAGCGGAGGCCACTCCAGCCCGCCGTACGGCATGATTTTCGGCACGGTGACCCAGTCGGCCTTGCCGACGCTGGAGAAATCCAGCAGCCCGAGCGACGCCGCGATGACATAGCCGATCACCATCGTGACGAAGAGCGACAGCGCGCGTACGAAGCCCTTCGCGTAGCTGCTGATGAGGATGATCAGAACGATCATCAGCGCCGCGATGCTGAGCGTCAGCGGCTTGCCGAATGCAGGCGTATTCGCTCCGGTCGCCACCGCGATCCCGATCTTCATCAGGCCGGTGCCGATCAGCACGATCGTCGTGCCGGTGACGATCGCGGGAAAGAAACGATGCATCCGGCCGATCAGCGGACTCCAGGCGAATTGCACCAGGCCGCCGATCATCAGCGCAGTCATTGCCGCCGCGAGACTCACTTCCTTCGAGATCGCGACCAGCGGGCCGATGAAAATGTAGAACACGCCCATCACGATCGGCAGCCGCGGGCCGATGAACCCGATGCCGAGCGCCGAAATCATCGTCGCCAGGCCGCAGCCGATCATCGTGCCGCTCACCATGTCGACGAGCTGCTCGGGCTTCAGGTTCAGCTGCCGCGCGACGATCAGCGGCCCGCCGACCATCGCCGTGAACATCACCAGCACGTGCTGGATGCCAAAGAGCGCGGTCTTGGTCGGCCCGGGATAGTCGTTCAACTGCAATTCGAGCCGCGTGAAGCCGCGGTCCTGCGCCACCGCCGCCGTTGCCTCGGCCGGCGTGGCCGCCGCCGTTGCAGGTGCTGATGACCCGTTGCTCATGATCCCCTCCCCTTTTGTAGGTATGCCCGCCATCCTCCCAGATGCGATACATCCTCCGCGCCACGCGTTGCGTACGGCTCGCAGAGAAATCCCTTGACCTGCTTGCCATCCTCGAGCTCGACGGTGCCGATTCCGAGCGGGGAAGGAATGCCGTCGACGAAGCTGCCGAACGCTTCGGTCGAGAGCTCCCAGACCTCGACTTCGATCCGGCGGCCGCCCGTTTCCCGCACCATCCCCGGGCGCGGCGGCGTGAATCCCGCGAGCGCGTACAAGCGGTACTGCGGCGCGGTGCGGCACGCGCGCACCAGGCGTGCGCCGCGCTCGGTCAACTGGTGGTTGAGCGGCAGGCCGGACAAATGCGCGCCGCAGACGGCAAGCTGGACGCCGCGTTGCGCGTCCGCGCGCGCAACGGCCGCAGGCAGCGGATGCTTTGTCGCGCCCATCGTTCCGACGAGTGCCCGATGCAGCTCGTCTGCGAGCGCGCACAGCGCCCGGTCGGCGAAAGCGGGCGCAAGCAACGTCACGCCCAGCGGCAGACCGGCGGCGGTGAAGCCCGCCGGGACCGCGATCGCCGACAAGTCCATGAGGTTGACGAAGTTCGTGTAGACGCCGAGGTTGCTGTTGAGGCGAATCGGATCGGCCTCCACTTCCGCGATCGTGTAGGTCGTTCCCGCCGTCGGCGCGATGATCACGTCGGCCGCCTTCCACGCCGGTTCCGCCTCGCGGATCAGCGCGCGCAGCTTGTATTGCGCGGCAAAGCAATCGGCTGCGCTGGGCTTCGCGCCGCCCAACGTGATTTGGCGAGTCACCGGGTGCAGCGCTTCGGGCTTGCGATCGATGAACTCGCGGATCGCGACGTAGCGCTCCGCGACCCAGGGGCCCTCGTACAGCAGGCGCGCCGCCGCGAGGAACGGCGCGAAATCGATCTCTACCGTCTGCGCGCCGAGTTGCGCAAGCTTCGCGACCGCGCCCTCGAAGAGCTTCTGCGCATCGCGGTTGCCGAAGAATTCAAGCTGCGAGGAACGCGGCACGCCGACCCGGCAGCCCGCGAGCGCCGCGGGCGTTCGCGCCGGAGTCTCGCGCCTCGCGAACGGATCGCCCGCGTCGAACTTCGCCGCGACGTCGAGCACCGCGGCCGCATCCGAGGCGGTGAGCGCGAAGATCGACACGCAATCGAGCGAGCGGCACGCAGGGATGACGCCGCGCGTGCTGAGCAGTCCGCACGTCGGCTTCAGGCCCACCAGGTTGTTGAACGCGGCCGGGATCCGCCCCGATCCGGCGGTGTCGGTACCGAGCGCAAAGCTCACTATGCCTGCGTCGACGACGACTGCCGAGCCCGAGCTCGAGCCGCCCGAGATATAGCGCGAATCGAAGGTGCTGGAGGGCGCGCCGTACGGGGACCGCACGCCCACCAGCCCGGTCGCGAACTGGTCGAGGTTTGTCTTGCCGATCGCGATCGCGCCGGCGTCCAGAAGCGACTGCACGACGCTCGCCGTCTGCTGCGCGACATAGGCATACTCCGGGCACGCGGCCGTCGTCGGATGTCCTCCCAGGTCGATGTTGTCCTTGATCGCGAACGGAATGCCGTACAGCGGCAGCCCGGCCGGGCCGCGCCGCTCGAGCTCGGCGGCGCGCGCTTCGAGCGCTTCGCGCGGCACGACGTGAAGCCACGCCTTGTCGTCGCCGCGCGCGCGGATTCGCTCAAGCACGCCGGAGACGACGTCCGCCGGACGCAGCGCCCCGGATCGCAGGCGTGCGCCGAGCGCTTGCAGGTCGAGGCTATCGTCGGCGCGCAGCATCGTTGACACAGGATACATCATTGTATACAACATGAGCGGGCCACCAGAGAGGGCGCAACGCATGGCGGGAAACACGCGGGTCGTGCGCAACCTGTACCGCGACTCGGTGTCGCTGATGCAGCTCTCGAGTACCCTCGGAGCCCTGCCCGGAATCGCGCAAGCCTCGGTCGTGATGGCGACCGAGGCCAACCTCGCGCTGCTGCGCGCAGCCGGCCTCGCGAAAGGCGCGGTCCAGGCCGGGGCCAACGATCTCCTCATCGCGCTCGAAGGCAAGACCGAGCAGGCGCTTGCGGCCGCCTTCGAGCATGCCGAAACCGCGCTACGCGCAGAGCCTGCCGCAGCGTCCGGCAACGGCGTGACGGCGCTCGCTCCGCGCTCGATTCGCATGGCGGTCGCCGCCGAGCCGGCCGCAAGCCTCGCGCTGATCTCCACACCCGGCGAATACGCCGCCGCCGAAGCCCGCAAGGCCCTCGCCAGCGGGCTCGACGTCATGCTCTTCAGCGACAACGTCAGCCTCGAGGACGAAATCGCGCTGAAGAAACTCGCGCGCGCCAAGGGACGGATCGTCATGGGGCCGGACTGCGGCACCGCAATCGTCAACGGCGTGCCGCTCGCGTTCGCCAACGTGGTCCGCCGCGGGCCGGTCGGCTGCGTGGCGGCCTCGGGCACCGGCCTGCAGCAAGTCACCTGCCTCGTCGACCGGCTCGGCTCCGGGATCTCGCACGCGATCGGCACCGGCGGGCACGACCTGCACAAGGACGTCGGCGGAATCACGATGCTCGCGGGCATTCGGGCGCTTGGCGCCGACAAGGCGACCAAAGTACTCGTGCTGATCTCCAAGCCTCCCGCGCCCGAGGTCGCGCGCAAGGTGCTGCGCGCAGCGAGCGGAGTCGGCAAGCCCGTGGTCGTCAACTTCGTCGGCGCCGCGCCCGGCTCGATCAGCGGCCGGAACCTGCACCCGGTGCAGACGCTGGAAGACGCCGCGCATGCCGCCGTCGCGCTGGCGCAAGGGCGCAAGCCGAATGCGAAGCAGGGTCGCGCCGCGGCAGTGAAGCGCCCGCGCTTCGCGGCAAGCCAGCGCTACGTGCGCGGCCTCTATAGCGGCGGGACGTTCTGCTACGAAGCATCGATGCTGCTCGGCGAAACATTCGCCAACGTCTGGTCGAACGCGCCGGTGCGCGCCGGGCAGCGCATCCCGGATGTCTGGAAGAGCCGCGAGCACACGCTGATCGACCTCGGCGACGACGAGTTCACCCGTGGCCGGCCGCATCCGATGATCGACCATCGCCTGCGCAACGAGCGGATCCAGAAGGAAGCCGCCGACCCGCAGACCGCGGTGATCCTGCTCGACGTGGTGCTCGGCTACGGCTCGCATCCCGATCCTGCGTCGATGATCGTTCCGGCGATCGAAGCGGCACGCAAGCGCGCCGGCCGGCGCACGATCGCATTCGTCGGATCGGTCTGCGGCACGGACGCCGATCCGCAGAATCGCGCGCGCCAGGAAGCTGCGCTGCGCGCCGCCGGCATGACGCTCGCGCCGAGCAACGCTGCAGCGGTCCGCCTCGCGGCGTCGCTCATTCCCGCCCGGGGTCGCAAATGAGCACCCTCTTCGATCGCGAGCTGCACGTCGTCAACGTCGGCATCGCATCGTTCGCCGACGCCATCCGGCAGACCGGCGGCCACGCGGCGCAGGTCGAATGGGCACCGCCCGCGCAGGGCGACCGCGCGACCGGCTCCGCGCTCGCTGGCCTGGTGAACCACCCGCGCGTCGAGAAAGCCAATGAAAAGGCGTTCGCCGCGTATAGCGCAGCGATGCCGGTGCTCGAAGGAATCGGCGTCGCCAGCAAATGCATTCCGCGGATGCGCGGCCGGATGCTGCTGCACGCGGGTCCGCCGATCGAATGGCGGCGCATGTGCGGCCCGATGCAGGGCGCGATCGTCGGCGCGATCCTGCACGAGGAATGGGCACGCAACGAAAAGGAGGCGCGCGCGCTCGTGACCGGCGGCAAGGTGCGCCTCGCGCCGTGCCACCACCACGATGCGGTCGGACCGATGTCCGGCATCATCAGCCCGTCGATGCCGGTGTGGATCGTGCGCAACAGCACCGGCGGCAACCGCGCGTACAGCAACCTGAACGAAGGACTGGGCAAGGTGCTGCGCTTCGGCGCGAACGGCCCGGAAGTGCTGCAGCGCCTGAAATGGATGCGCGACTCGCTCGCGCCGACGCTCGCCGCTGCGCTCAAGGTCCTCGGACCGGTAGAGCTCAAGCCGCTGATGGCGCAGGCACTGCACATGGGCGACGAGGTGCACAACCGGAACGCCGCGGCGTCCGGCCTGCTGCTCAAGCGTCTCGTGCCCGCGATCCTGAAGAGCGGCGTCAAGGCCGCCGATGCCGCCGCGGCCTGCGAGTTCATCGCCGCCAACGATCACTTCTTCCTCAACCTTTCGATGGCCGCGAGCAAGGCGATGCTCGATGCGGCGGCGGACGTCCCGGGCGCGAGCATGGTGAGCGTCATGTGCCGCAACGGCGTCGAGTTCGGCATCCGCCTCTGTGGCACCGGCGCGAAGTGGTTTACCGCGCCGGCACCGGTGGTCGATGGACTGTACTTCCCCGGCTACAGCAAGGCCGACGCAGCAGGCGACCTCGGAGACTCCGCGATCACGGAGACCGCCGGGCTCGGTGGATTCGCGATGGCCGCCGCTCCGGCGATCGTCAAATTCGTCGGCGGCACTCCGGCCGACGCGCTCGCGAACACGCTCGCGATGGGTCACATCACGCTCGGGCGCAACAGCGCGTTCACGCTGCCCGCGCTGAATTTCGGCGGCACGCCCGCGGGCATCGACGCGCGCAACGTCGTCGATACGGGCATCCTCCCGGTGATCAACACCGGAATCGCGCACAAGCAGGCGGGCGTCGGCCAGATCGGCGCGGGCGTGACCAAGGCGCCGCTCGAATGCTTCACGCAGGCGATTCGCGCGCTGGCAGAGACGCTGAAAGGCTGATCCGGTGAACGCGCGCAAGCTGGCAGTGGTCGCGATCGGCGGCAACGCACTGATCCGCGATCGCACGCACGAGTCGATCCCCGACCAGTACGAAATGGTCTGCGCGCTCGCGGTCGACATCGCCAACATGATCGAGTCCGGCTGGAACGTCGTGGTCACCCACGGCAACGGGCCGCAGGTCGGCTTCATCCTGCGGCGCTCGGAGCTGGCGATTCACGAGGTCCCGCCGGTGCCGATGGATTACGCGGGGGCGGACATCCAGGGCGCGGTCGGCTACATGTTCGTCAAGGGACTGCGCAACGAGTTCCATCGGCGCCGCATGCAGTGGCAGGCGGTCGCGGTGGTCACGCAGACCGTGGTCGATCGCAACGACCCGGCGTTCGCGAATCCGACCAAGCCGATCGGCTCGCACATGGACGAGGCGCGCGCGAAAGAGCTTGCCGCGCAGTACCGCTGGACGGTGCGCGAGGATGCCGGGCGCGGATGGCGGCGCGTCGTGCCCTCGCCGCTGCCGAAAGCGATCATCGAGACCGCGCCGATCCGCGACCTCGCCTCGTCGGGCTA
>Ga0111538_10009015_pt1 | contig 13345 bp, 12 predicted proteins | sample SoiMethybrSBSTD1_FD_79669 | JGI IMG/M metagenome (GOLD analysis project Ga0111538, IMG submission 79669) | Bulk soil microbial communities from a Populus tree surrounding site in Tennessee, USA - Soil MetaG P. TD hybrid SBSTD1 (version 2)... | ecosystem: Environmental > Terrestrial > Soil >...
ATTTACCGCGACGCTAAATAGTTGCAAAATATTACTTGCAACTGAGACTTAATCTCAATTAGCGTTCGCGCCACTTAATGAAGCATTATTTAACAACAACCATTGGCGTTCTTGGTGCGGCCCTGGCGGTTCATGCCGACGAGCGGTTTTTCACCTACAGTTACGAATCGGCTGTCCTTCCCAAAGGCGGCGTGGAATTTGAGCAGTGGATCACTTATAGCGGCGGCAAAGAAAGCGGGAATTTTTCGCGCTGGGATTTGCGCGAGGAACTCGAGTTCGGCATCACCGACCGTTACACCACTGCCGTCTATTTAAACTTTCGCGATACGCACAGCGACATTACCAGCGACCCCGGCGATGATGTGGATGAATTCGAGTTCAAAGGCATTTCCTCGGAGCACAAGTTCCAGTTTCTGAATCCGCATACGAAACCCATCGGACTTCTCGGCTACGGCGAAGTGACCACCGATGGCAGCGAGTTGGAGTTGGAGCAGAAGCTCGTGTTGCAGAAGTTTTTCGGGCCGGACGACAAATGGAACGCGGTCTTCAATGTCATCACCGAACAGGAATGGGAATACGACGCGGACGAGACCGAGGAGGAAAGCGTGCTCGAGTTCACGGCGGGACTGTCGTATCGGCTGACGCCAAATTGGGCGATTGGCGTCGAAGGGCGGCACCATCGCGTTTACGAAGGGATGTATAGCGACGAACTGGGCAACGCGTGGTTTGTGGGGCCGAACGTCCACTATGGCGCTGCGAAATGGTGGGCGACCTTGACGGTGCTGCCGCAGGTCGCGGGCGATCCCGACACGCGCTGGGGCCTGGAATTGGACGAGCACACGCGTATCGAGGTGCGCCTCATCGCAGGATACAACTTTTGAATGCAATTCAACCACGGAGACACGGAGAACACGGAGAAAGAATAAAATGAAACACAGTTTCCTCCGTGCCCTCTGTGTCGCCGTGGTGATTTGTTCCCTGGGAGTTCTCGGTATCGCGCGAGCAGAACGGTTTCTTACGCCGCAGGAGGCGATCAGGGCCTGTTTTCCCCAAGGTGGAAGTGTCGAAGCTGTTAATTTGCGTTTGAAGCCCGAAGAGATAAAAACCGTTGAGCGGGAAACGAAGCAGAAGTTGCGCAAGACAGACTGGAGAGTATGGCTGGCCAAACCCGGCGGCGTGTTGATGGTGGATCAGGTCATCGGCAAGCATGAGTTTATCGATTATGCTGTGGCGATTTCGACGAACGGCACGGTGTTGCAGGTCGAGATTCTGGAATATCGCGAACATTACGGCGGCGAGGTTCGCCAGCCGAAGTGGCGCGATCAATTCCGCGGCAAGAGCGCGCGCGACCCGTTGAAGATCGGCGGCGACGTTTACAACATTACGGGCGCCACGCTGTCGTGCCGCCACGTTACCGAAGGTGTTAAGAAGTTATTGGCGATATTCGAAGTGGCTGTGCGCCCTCGCCTGCTGCCTGGCGGCGGGTTGCGCGAGCCAGCGGCGTGATTTCGTCCGGCGCGCGCAGCCGTTGCTGGGCACCTATGTGGTCATCACCGCATACGGCACCAACGCCAGCGAGGCGATTTCGGCCGGGTTCGAAGAGGTCCGCCGGATCGACGGCTTGATGAGCTTGCATCGCGCCAACTCGGAGCTATCGAAGCTCAACGCGCGCGCGATCAAGACGGTCTCCGAGGATCTGTTTCGTGTGCTCGAGAAGGCGCGCGAAATTTCGGCGATGACGGATGGCAGCTTCGACGTGACCATTCGCCCGATCGCGGAAGCGTGGGGTTTTATTCACAAGGAGTATCGTGTGCCCAGCCAGGCCGAACTTGCGATTGCGCTCGCGAAGGTGAACTACCGATTCGTCCAACTCGATGCCGACACTCGCTCCGTTAAGTTCCTCCGCGACGGCGTTTCAATCGATCTCGGCGGCATCGCCAAGGGGTACGCCGTTGATTGCGCGATCGAAAAGCTCCGGGCGCTGGGCATCACGAACGCCATGGTGCGCGCCGGCGGCGACTTGCGCGTGATGGGCGAATGGCCGGTTCAGATTGAAGACCCGCAAAAGCGCGGCGAGCGAACCACGATTCATTTGAAAGACGCGGCAGTGTCCACCTCCGGCAATTACGAAAACTATTTCACCCTCGACGGAAAACGTTACGCCCACATCCTCAACCCACGCACGGGCAGGCCAATCGAAGGCGTTACGTCGTGCACTGTCGTTGCGCCGACGTGCATGGAATCCGACGCGCTGGCGACGGCCCTGTTCGTCTACGGGCCGAAGCGGACGGCGAAGCGCTTCGGCAGCAAGATCAACGTGCGCTTCAACGCGGAGTCGCAGCCTGATAACGTTCGAGGTCCTTGATAGCGTTCTTCAAAGTGCCATTGTTGGGATCGAACTTCAGCGAAGTCGCCGCGATCAATTGCGCATCGGCGATACGTCCGGTCCGCAACAGGATTTCCATATAACGGAACGTCGCTTCCGGGCTGTACGGGCAGAACGCGTAGGATTGTTTCAGAGCGAACTCCGCTTCCCGCAGCATCCGCTGGTAAGCGATGGAGAGCCGGCCCTGCTCCGCAGCGTTCCCGGTGGCCTGCGCCTGTTGCACAGCACCTGCCGACTGCCTTTCGCGGAATGAATACACACCCGCGATCGAGCTGCGCAGCTTGGAGAACGCTTTTTGCCCATCGCTATCACGGACGAACTTCGGATCGCCCTTGAAGCCCTGATAATCGCGCCGCAAATAGATTTTCTCCACGAACTTGCAAATGTCCGCGATGCTCGTGTCGTAAGTGATCCAGTTGCCGATCGCGCGCTCGGAATATTTGCTCCAGAACTCGTGGTCGCGTTGCAGAATCTCCTCGCTGAGTTCCGGGAGCGGCTCGCGATTGATCTTCATGATGATCCCGTACGGAGTGAGGTATGGATACATCCACTCGAGAGGAAAGCTTTCTTCGATGAAAAATTCGCGGTCCGGGTTTTTGTCGAACATCACTTTCGCGATCAACGCGTTGATTGCCATCACCGACGTCTGGCCCGAAACCGTCACGCGCCCGTCCACCACCTTCACGTCTTCACCGGGCTTCAATTGTTTGGCCGCCATGCGCCGTTGAACGTCGTTCATGTATTCGTTGAAACAGCGCGCGTGATCGTCCGGCGTGGCGGTGAGTATCTCCATGTCCGGATAGACGCCGCCGATGCTCTTCGCGATCAGGCCCGGAAACGCTTCTTCCAGCAGGATGCGATTCAAGCGAATCAGCGTATGGCTCTTCGGGTCTTCCTTGATGAACTTCTGCGTACGGTCCGAAACCTTCACGTTCGCGAAGCGTTCGGGCGTGTACATCGGATGTCCGTCAGCCCGAAACTTGTCCAGACGCTCCCGTCGGGCTTGTTCTTTTTCGGCAGGAAGCCGCGTGGAGCGTTCGATCGCGGCGAGATCGTCTTCCAACTTGCGCAGCTCAAGATACTCGCCGTCCAGCACTCGCTCGTTGAAATCTTCCGCCAGCGCCTTTCGCAACGCTCCTTCGGACGCGCCACGACCAATCAGGTCCTGCGTCGATTTCGAAAGCCTTTCGTACAAGTATTTCGAGACCGCGTCCTGTTGCGGTCCCGGCTTCAGGTGCGAGACGAACTTTTGCAGTTCAGTAAAATCCTCTGGTTTAAAGAAGGACGTTCCCGCCCGGCGCTCCTTTTCGATGCGGTCGCCGATGTCCGTGAAGAAGCGGTCGATCGGCAGCAACATGCGCGCAATCAGATTCGTCTCTGCATTCAACTGGATTTCCTTCGGGCCGCGCGCCAGCTCCGAGAAAAAGTATGGATCGATCTGCGTGCTGCGATTGTAGTGCGCGCGGATGTAATTCAAATACGGCGGATCGGCCAAAGCGTTTTGCGTGATTAAAACCACATCGCGCCGGTCGAATTTCGGGTCGCGCCTTTTGCTCGGCGGAATGAAGCTTTCGCAGAAAATCATGTACGTCGGATTGAACCGGCCGGGGTCCGTCCCGCCATACAGCACCGCATCGCGCGTCATCTCCGGATAAAGGCCAAACGGCGGGGTGAACATGTCGTGCCCAAACCAAAAACCGAACAGATGTCCACGTTGCTCGTTGTCTTCCCAGTGGGCGACGATCGGCCAGATCGGCATCAGCAAAAATGCCACCAGCAAACCTTTGAGCGGCACCCTCGTCCGGCTGAACCATAACATGGCCGTAATTGCCACAGCCAGGATCAACGTGAACAGTGCCGCGTAATGCACGATTGGATTGGCAAACGCCTTATACGCGACCGCAACGCTGATCGCGCCGATGCCTGCCGCGCCCGCCGCGCCGATCAGCACCCATTTGCGGAACTGTTCGTAGTGCGTCGCCAGGAACGCGGCGATCAGCGTGAGCCCGTATCCAATGCTCATCGCGATCATGACGTGCGACGCCGTAAAGAAGACCTTGTTCAGGTCGCGGCTTTGGCGTTCGAGTCCGGGATTCAGCAGGATCAGCAGAAAGATGCTCAAGCACAGGTAATTCGCCCAGAGCCCGATCATCCAACAGCGCTCGCGCTTTTGCATGCGCTTGAAGAACAGCAACGGCAGCAACGCCAGCAGCAAATAAATCAGGTTGAATTCCTCGACCGCGCCTGTGATGTACATCCAAATTTGCTGGAAGAACGTCCCAAGATTTGTCGTGGGATTGATCTTTTCGTATTGCCCACGCGTAAACGCATGAAAAAAACCGAACACGGTCCGCGGATAACCCCAGTTCAAGGGCGGATTCGACATTCCCGCGATTGGCAGGTAGACGTAGAATGCCGCTCCCAGCATCCACGCGCCGCCACTGATCAATGCCGCCAGCCATTCCCGCGGTCCCTTCCACGTCTGCCGGATCAAATACAGAAACCAGCCAGTGACACCCAGGCCCAACAGGTTGAATACAAAAAACGGCCCCTTCTTATACTCGAAGTACGTCACGTAGTTCGTGATGTGGCCAATGACGACAAGGATGTAGGCAAGCATCATCACCATGGCGGCGTCGCGGGCGAATTCGATGCCGGTCTTGCGTGTCTTGAAGACCAGGTATACCCACGTCACGATCGAAGTCACTCCGATCAAATTGTAGATCACTAACAACGATGCGTTTTGCGCCAGCACGCCGATAAAGTCCATCTTCATCCCCACCAATCCGCCCAGGTACACCACCGAATTCCAGAAGAAGAGTTCCCTTCCCAGCCGGGGATGCGCCGCCACGATCGCCGCTTCCAAACCCAGCGCGATCACCAGCAGCGATTGGTGGTTGTTGAAACAGATGCCGAACCAGAAGAACGCGAGATATAAGTATCGCCGTTGATGTGGCGCGTAGATCCATCGCATCAGGCACACCAGCACGCCCGCCAGCGAGAGCACACTTAGCGTGTAGACCTCCACAATCACCGCCTGGCTCCACATGAACCCGTTAAACCCGATCAACAAACCCGCAACAAATCCCGACACCACACAAATCGCATTCTCCCAATTCCGCGGAATGTTCTTCAGCTCCGCGATCCCTTCCATCATCATGCTGCTCCCGCGCGAAACCATCATCCCCACCAGCCCGCAAGCCAGCGCCGCAGCAAATGCCGACGAAAGGCCGACCCGATACGCGATGTTCGAGACAGGAATGATTTTCGTGAAGACCCAGGTGTAAATCGTCCAGACCGGATATCCGGGCGGATGCGGCACCCCGGCATACATTGAAGCAACCGCCAGTTCCCCGGAATCTTCCAGCGTCAAATCCGGCGCCAACGTCCACCAATAACCGAGGAACGCCAACAGCGCCGTCACCGCTGCCGTGACCCAATCAATCCGGCGGAATAGCGGCTTTACCGGCTCGATCACCGCGACCGGCGTGGCCGGGGCTGCCGGCGCCACCGGCTTTCCTTTCGTATCCGGAACAACGCTTCGAGTCTGTTGTTTCTGTGACTGCGTCTTCATCATCAAAGTATAGACCCCAACTAAAGCGACTATTGTATATCAGGATCCCTTCCAGTGCACATGCTTTATTAGCCAATTAAGGTAGGGCGAGGCGTCCCGCTGAGCCGTTCCCTCAAGCCGCTCATGCCCCAAATTTGTCGAACATCCGCGCGTTGGCTTGCATCAGGCGCATCAAAAACTTCGACTCAAACACCCCCAACGACCCCAAATTCGACCCTGTTTCCGTGAATCGCTCCAGCTTGTCCGAGCCTGAAAACGCCGAACTTAGCAGCACCGGCGGCGGATGCCAGGAATGTCCCTTCATCGGACACGGGGTCGAATGGTCGGCCGTAATCGCCAGCACATCCGGCCGGTTCTGCAGCAAGACCGGTAGCGCGGCATCGAATTCCTCCACCGCCTGGCGCTTCGCGTCGAAGTTCCCGTCTTCCCCGTGCATGTCCGTATACTTGTAATGAATGAAGAAAAAGTCGTATTCGTTGCGCGCCTGTAAATAAGCATCAAATTGCTCCCGGATCGTTTGCGACCCTTCGAGCTTCGTCATGCCGACCAACTGCGCGAGCCCCTTATACATCGGATACACCGCGATGCACGCGGCTCGCAGCCCGTACCGTTCCTCAAACCTCGGGATGTCCGGTTGATGCGCGATGCCTCGCATCAAAAATCCATTGGCCGGCTTTCGTTTCGCCAGCAATGGCAGGGCCTCCTTGTAAAATCCCTGCACCGCTTGTGCCGTCTTCTTCGCTTTCGCGGACTTCTTGTCTACCGGCGCAGCCTTTGGGATCGGCGACCCTTCGCGGTGCGGGTCCGCATCCGTCAACGGTCCTTCCAGTCCTTTCCCGCGAAACACCACCACAAACCGGTGCCCTTTCCCCGCTTTGATCATTACCTGCGTGTCGCCAATCTTTTTGATGCTCTTCGACAGAATCGCGCAGAGCTCCTCGCACACCGACGTGTCAATCCGTCCTGCCCGCCGATCAGTCACAATCCCTTTCGCATCCATCGTGCAAAAGTTCGCCCGCGCTGCGACATCGCCCGCCTTCAATTCCATGCCCAGTCCGAGTGCTTCGATCACCCCGCGCCCAACCTCATATTGCAGCGGATCGTAACCAAACAATCCCAGGTGCCCCGGACCGCTCCCCGGCGTGATCCCCGGCGCCACCGGAATGATCCGCCCCTGCGCCGACCGTTTGCTCAGTTCGTCGAGGTTCGGTGTCCGTGCCGCTTCCAACGGCGTGCTCGATTCAATTCCCGGCGGCGCAATATCCCCCAGTCCATCGAGCACCACTAAAGCCAGCTTCGCCTCCGTTTTCAGAGTCAATCCCGAATACAACGCGTCTAAATCCATCGCCTCATCATTAAAGCATTAGCCACGTCGGTCAATGGATTTACTGTTCACCGGCTCGGCGGGACGCGCCAACCGTCGCAGAGCTTTTCGTTGACGCTGCTCATACCCATTACCTACATTGCGACGGCGCTTTTGGCGCGCTGTAGTCGTAGCGAATGAACAGTCCGGCAAATCTCACAAAAGGGTTGGAAGGCGTGGTGGCCGCCACCACGCGCTTGAGCGATGTAAAAGGCGACGTTGGGGAGCTGATTTACGCCGGTTACAACATCAACGAACTGGCAGGCAAAGTCACTTTCGAGGAGGTCGTCCATCTCCTCCATCACAATCACCTGCCCAATCGCCGCGAGCTCGACGAACTCAAAGCGCGTCTCGCTTCCTATCGCGATCTTCCCAAAGGCATCATCGACCTGGTCAAGACACTCCCTCGCTGGACGCCGCCAATGAGCGCCATCCGCACTGCCATTTCCGCGCTCGGTTGCTTCGATGAACACGCCGAAGACGCCAGCATGGACGCCAATCGCGAAAAGGCCATGCGTCTCATCGCCCAAATCCCGATCATCACCGCCTATTTCCATCGCCTTCGCCAGCGCAAGTCTTTGCTTCCATCCGATCCGCAACTCGGCGAAGCGGCCAATTTTCTTTATCTGATCGATGGCGAAAAACCTTCCGCCGAAAAGGAAAGCACGCTCGACATGTGTTACGTGCTCCATGCCGACCACGGCATGAACGCTTCCACCTTCAGCGCGCGCGTCACCATCGCCACCTTGAGCGACATGTATTCGGCGATCACCAGCGCCATTGGAACTCTCAAAGGCCCGCTCCACGGCGGCGCGAACGAAGGCGTCATCAAAATGCTCCAGGACATCGGCTCCATCGATAAAGTCGACGCCTACATCGACGAATGCCTCACGCACAAAAAGAAAATCATGGGCATCGGCCTCCGTATCTATAAGACCCTCGATCCGCGCGCGCCGCACCTCAAACGCATGGCCCAGATCCTCAGCGCCAAGCTCGGCGAATCCAAATGGATCCAGATGAGCGACCGGATCGCCGAATTGATGCTGAAAAAGAAAAACCTGAACGCCAACGTCGATTTCTATTCCGCGACGGTCTATTACTCGCTCGGCATCCCGACCGACCTGTTCACGCCTATCTTCGCCATCGCCCGCACCGCCGGCTGGACCGCCCATGTCCTCGAACAACTCGCCGACAACCGGCTCATTCGCCCCCAAAGCATCTACACGGGCCCCACCGACCTCAAAGTCGTCGCCGTCGATCAACGCTGAGTCTCAAATTTGAAATTTTAAATCTGAAATCCCTTTGAACCTTCACGAATACCAGGCCAAGCAACTCCTCGCCAAGTATGGCGTCGCCGTTCCTTCCGGCGACCTTTGTTCCACACCCGAGCAAGCAAAATCCATCGCCGAAAATCTTTTTACGAAGGGCGAAAAGCTCGTCGTCATCAAAGCCCAGATCCACGCCGGCGGCCGCGGCAAAGGCACTTTCAAAAACGGCTTCAAAAGCGGCGTGCACCTCTGCAAGTCCGCTCAGGACGTCTTCGACAAAGCCAAAGCCATGCTCGACAACGTCCTGGTCACCAAGCAGACCGGCCCCGATGGCCGCCTCGTCAGCAAGCTCCTCGTCGCCGCTGCGCCGCACATCAAAAAGGAATTCTATCTCGCTGTTCTCCTTGATCGCGGCTCCTCGCGTCCCGTGATGATGGTCAGCACTGAAGGCGGCATGGACATCGAGGAAGTCGCCGCTAAGACCCCCGAAAAAATCGTCAAAGAGACGATCGATCCCACGCTCGGCATGTATCCGTGGCAGGCCCGCAAGCTTGCTGCCGCCCTCGGCCTGAAAGGCGACGTTATCAGCGCCGCCGCCAAACTCCTGCTCGGCACGTATCGCACGTGGTGGGAATGCGATGCTTCCCTCGTCGAAATCAATCCCCTCTGCCTCATCGACACTGCCGAAGGCAAAGAAACCGTCATGGCCGTCGATGCCAAAATGAGCCTCGACGACAACGCGCTCTTCAGACACGCCGACCTCCAGACATTGCGCGACCTTGGCGAAGAGGCCCCGCTCGAAATCGAAGCCAGCAAGTTCAATCTCAATTACATCAAGCTCGACGGCAACATCGCCTGCCTCGTCAACGGCGCCGGCCTTGCCATGGCCACGATGGACATTATCCAGCATTACGGCGGCAGCCCGGCAAACTTCCTCGACGTCGGCGGCGGCGCGAGCAAAGAGCAGGTCACCGCCGCTTTCAAAATCATCCTGAGCGATCCGAACGTAAAAGGCATTCTCGTCAACATCTTCGGCGGCATCATGCAATGCGACATCATCGCCACCGGCATCGTCGCCGCCGTTAAAGAAACGCACCTCAAACTTCCGCTCGTCGTCCGCCTCGAAGGCAACAACGTCGAGCTCGGCAAGAAAATCCTCCGCGATTCCGGCCTCTCCCTCATCAGCGCCGACTCGATGGACGACGCTGCAAAGAAGATTGTCAAAGCCGTGTGAGATGAAACCGTTGATCGCCATTCCTTGCGTTGTCCTGACGGTTTGTTGTGCATTTGCCGCAGACGACGCCAAACCGAAAATTAAAGTCGCAGAGGATGGATATCCCGCTGGCCACAGCACGCCAGAAGGCGTTGCATGTGATTTGGCACGCGCTTTCATCAGGCGCGACACGTCACTGTTCACGAGCACTTGCGTGAGACTCTACGGCGGTAACAAAGGACCGAAGGATTACGCGAAGTTTTTGCAGACCAAGGTCAAAACCATGAAGAAGGATGGTGCCGGGAAAGATCTGTCACCTGCGGAACCAAAGTCTATCGCCAAAGTTTTCGCTGCGCGCCATTTGAGCATAAACGGCCCGGCATCCTATGGATACGCTTCGTTCGGCTTTCAGGAAGTCATGTTCGTTGACGTCGAGATATCCCTCTACAGCGGCGAGCGTTCCCTCAATCGCACATTGGTTATCAAAGACACGGACGGCAAATGGTATGCGCATCCTTTGCCGACAGCCGGTTCAGGAATGTTGGGAGCTGGCCTCGAGCACGAGAGCGCATCGGAGAAAGATTTTTCGGAAGCATACGAGGTACAGAAATGACTCTGGGTAACAGTCACTCACAATTTGTGCTCGATCGACCATCGAACTATTCATCCCATCAATCCATTAATCCGCTAATCCATTAATCCACCTTCATGGCCATTCTCGTCACGCCCCAAACCAAAATCCTCATCCAGGGCATCACCGGCAGCTTCGGCGCGCGCCACACCCAGCTCAGCCTCCAATACGGCAGCCAGGTCGTCGCTGGCGTAACTCCGGGCAAGGGCGGCCAAAGCTTCGAGAACAAAGTTCCTATCTTCGACACCGTCGCCGAAGCCATCAGAGCCACGGGCGCGACCGTCTCCGCCGTTTTCGTTCCGCCCGCATTTGCCGCCGACGCCATCCTCGAAGGCGTCGATGCTGGCCTCGACCTCGTCGTCTGCATCACCGAAGGCATCCCGGTGAACGACATGGCCAAGGTGAAGCGCGCCATGGAAGGCAAAAAGACCCGCCTCGTCGGTCCCAATTGTCCGGGCGTCGTCACGCCCGGCGAAGGCAAAGATTCAAACGGCGGCTGCCGCATCGGCATTGCGCCCGGTTATATCCACAAGCGCGGCCACGTGGGGGTCGTTTCCCGCAGCGGCACGCTCACCTACGAAGCCGTGTGGCAACTCACTTGCCGCGGCCTCGGCCAATCCACTTGCGTCGGGATCGGCGGCGATCCCGTTCACGGCACCACTCATCTCGACATCATCAAAATGTTCAACGACGACCCCGACACTCATGGGATCATCATGATTGGCGAGATCGGCGGCGCTGAAGAAGAAGAAGCCGCTGCCTGGATTAAGAAGAATTGCCGCAAACCCGTCGCCGGTTTCATCGCCGGCGCCACCGCGCCTCCCGGCCGCCGCATGGGTCACGCCGGCGCCATCGTCAGCGGCGGCAAAGGCACCGCCGCCGCCAAAATCGCCGCTTTCAAAGACGCCGGCATCGGTGTCGCCGAAACCCCCTCCGTCATGGCCGACACGCTTTTGAAAATGATGTAGTGTTCGTCTAGGCTCCCTTTAGATGTCGGCGAATCCATGAGGGTTTCCTGCGACAATCCACCACAGCTCTGATCTGAACAGTCTCCTTATCAACGGTGTAATAGATCGCAAACGGAAATCTCTTTGAAAGTGCGCGGTGAAATTCGCGATACGCTTTGCGATGGATACCCCCGAACACCTTCAGGCTCTCGATATCAGAATAAAGGTTGGTCAGAAAGTAATCGCCTAAGCCGCCCTCTTTGTTCTCGTAGAAATGGAAACCCTCGACCAGATCCCTCATGGCGAGGTCAAGGATTTCAAGCCTCATTCAGTGGCTTTTTTAATCTGCTTCTTGGCTTCCTCCCAGCTGACGAATTGGGCCTTGCCTTCGGCGATCAACCGTTCGCGCTCGTCCAAAATGTCCTTGTGCCACTGAGCCACTTCCAGATTCTCCTCTGCGCGGGAGATATCGTCCCAGAGCGCCTCCATTACGCGAAGCTTCTCACGCAAAGGCATTTGCCGAATCTGCTCAAGCGCGGTCACACCCGAAATATATCCACCATGGGGCTTTCACGCAATCCCTCATCTGGTCATAACTCATCCGCGGTTGAACCTTTGCGTGCGCCGTCGTAGCGTTGCGGGGCGATGTTTGTAGATGAAATAAAAGTTTATGCCCGCGCCGGGCACGGCGGGAAGGGTTGCGTTGCTTTCCAGCGCGAGGCTTACCGCCCCAAAGGCGGGCCGAGCGGCGGCAATGGCGGCCGCGGCGGCAACGTCATCCTCGAAGGTGATCGCGACATCAACAACCTCGTCGCCCAGTATTATCAGCCGCGCCTGATCGCGGAGGAAGGCAAGCCCGGCATGGGCAAGGGCATGGACGGTCACGCGGGCAAGGATCTGCTAATCAAAGTTCCCTGCGGCACTCTTGTCTGGCAACTCTCCGGGTCCACGCGCGATGAGTCGGACGCGCCCGATGATGACGATGCCCCCGTCCTTCCCGTCGGCGCCAGCATGCGCCCGCGCATTCGCCATTCGGGTTCCGCGCGCGCTCTCGAAATTGATCTCGCGGAGGAACCCGCAGCGGCTGTTGGCGCCCACGCCAAAGGCAATCTCGTGACCGACCTCACGACGCACGGCCAGCAATTCATCCTGTGCAAAGGCGGCCGTGGCGGACTTGGTAATCGCAATTTCGCCACCGCGCGCCATCAAACTCCGCGTTTCGCGCAACCGGGCGAACCCGGCGACGAAGGCGATTTCCTCCTGGAATTGCGCATCATGGCCGACGTCGGCCTCGTCGGTTACCCGAACGCGGGCAAATCCACTTTGCTCACTGCCATCTCTCGCGCGCGTCCGAAGGTCGCGCCGTACCCCTTCACCACGTTGCATCCCCAAATCGGCATCGTGGAATTTCCCAATTATCATCGCCTGACCGTTTGCGACGTTCCCGGTCTCATCAAGGGCGCGCACGAAAACGTCGGTCTCGGTCACGCGTTCCTTCGTCATATCCAACGATGCAAAGTCCTCGTGATTCTCCTGGACATGGCGGGCACCGACAATCGCCGCCCATGGGACGATTACCACGACTTGCTCGACGAACTGAAATTGTACGATCCCGCCTTGCTGAAACGCCGTCGTCTGGTTGTTGCCAACAAAATGGATGAAGCCGCCGCGCAGAAGAACTTGAAGCAGTTCAAAACCAAAGTGAAACGCACGCCTGTCCTCTCCATGGCTGCCGCTTTCGATCAGGGCGTCGACGAGTTCAAGCAGGCCATCCGCAAAGCGCTCGAGGAGAAAGGGTAGGGCCAGGCGTCCCGCCGAGCCGAAGTCATATGTTGCGCGCCGGAATCGTTGGCCTGCCGAATGTGGGCAAATCCACGCTGTTCAACGCAGTCACGCGCTCGCGCAAAGCCGAAGCCGCCAATTATCCGTTCTGCACCATCGAACCCAACGTCGGCATCGTGAC
>Ga0111538_10009016_pt1 | contig 13345 bp, 14 predicted proteins | sample SoiMethybrSBSTD1_FD_79669 | JGI IMG/M metagenome (GOLD analysis project Ga0111538, IMG submission 79669) | Bulk soil microbial communities from a Populus tree surrounding site in Tennessee, USA - Soil MetaG P. TD hybrid SBSTD1 (version 2)... | ecosystem: Environmental > Terrestrial > Soil >...
GAGACGGCGCGCCCGCTGCGCCGCGCCCAGGCCCCGGCGGCCAGGCCGAGCACGAAGGCCAGCAGCGTGCTGCCGGCGCCCAGGGCCACGAAGAGGTAGAGGGCCAGCACGGCCAGGTCGCTGGGCGCCGCCAGCAGGCGCGGGTCGAGCGCGGCCGCGGCCACCGTGAGCGCGGCGGCGAACACCAGCCCGGCCAGCAGCCCCACGCGCAGCGCGGCCCGCAGGGCGGACCCGGCCAGGCTGGCCCCGCCCGCGCCGCCCAGCACGAAGCGGTCGAGGCCGCTCTCCAGGTAGCCGAGCTGGCGCAGGTGCTCGCGCACCTCGTCCACCGAGGCGCGCGGCGGCCCGCCCGGGCTCACTTCTCCCGGGCCTCGATGTAGCCGAGGGCGCGCAGGTCTTCCATCACCTTCTCGTCCACGTCCCCGCTGCCGGCGGCGGCCCCGGCCCGGGCGCCCGTCTCGTAGGTGGCGATGGTGCGCAGCGGGAAGCGCGCGGCCAGCGCCTCGTCCAGCACCGCCCGCAGCGCCGTCCCGTCCATGTCGCGCGGCTGCGGCTGGCCCATGGCGTAGAGGATGGTGGGGGCCACGTCGAGCAGGGAGGCGCCCTGGATGCGGGTGTGCTTCACGCCCGGCCCGCGCAGGAAGATCACGCCGTCCGGCGGATCCACCGACTTGGGCGCGTGGTAGTAGCCGCCGTTCACGTAGCGGAAGCCGTGGTCGGAGCAGACGATGAGCAGCGTGCGGCCGTCGTCCACGCGCTGCAGCCACTTGGCGATGACGCGGTCCATCCACTCGTACACCGGGGCCAGCACGCGCGCGAACTCGCGGTCGGTGCGCTCCACGGTGGCGGCGTCGAGCGTGCCCTCCCGCTCGCGGGCCGCCGCCTCCAGGGCCAGCTCGCGGTTCATGTAGTTGCTGGCCAGGTGGCCGGTCACGTCGGGCAGGCGGAAGTAGGTGGAGAACACGCGCACGGGGTGCGTCTTCCAGAGCTGGTCACTCACGCGGTCGACCGTGAGGTCGTGGGCCACGTAGAGCGGGTACGAGACCACCAGGTTGCGCACGCCCACCAGCGGGAAGGACGCGTCCTCCTCCCGCCAGCGGGTGAGGCCCAGGCCCGGCATCTCGGCCGCGGCCGCGGCCTCGTCCAGCACCAGGGGAGCGATCTCGGGAAAGAGCGACTGCGGGTACACCGTGTCGGGCTGGGTGCGGTGGCGGAAGGCGTTGCTCACCACGAAGCCGCTGGGCACGGGCCGGGGCGGGTAGCTCACCCACCAGTTGATGGTGCCGGTGGGCAGGCCGCGCTCGGACAGGATCTCCCAATAGGCCTTGGCCCGCCGCGCGCGGTCCTTGTAGGGCACCTCGATGCCGTGCTCGTCGAGGTACGTCCAGTCCACGATGCCGTGCTTCACCATCGTCTTGCCGGTGGCGATGGACGTCCACAGGATCGCGCTCTTGTTGGGGTGGAACGTGCGCAGGTGCCCGTAGGCCCCCTCGTCCATCAGGCGCTTGATGGCGGGCAGGCGGCCCTCGGCCGCCAGGTGCTCCACCACCGCCGGCATGGTCCCGTCGAAGCCCAGCAGCACCACGCGGTCGAAGGGCGCGCGCGGTCCCTGGCGGGCCGCGTGCAGCACGCCGGCCACGGCCACCACCACGGCGAAGGCGGCGAAGGCGGCGCCAAACGTGAAGCTGAAGGACGACGGAGAGGAGCGCGTCGCGGTCAACGGGCTACTCTAGATCATGCCTGCCTCCCCGGAGAAATCGGCCCCGCCCTTCCTACGACGCGGGGCAGGCGGTCTGGGTCACGATGTTGGCCAGTCCACCGAGCTGCGCGTTCAGGTGGTTGCCGCGGTCGTGGGTGAAGTCGAAGAGGAGCGCGACATGGTCGAAGTCGCTCGGGCCTGAGTTGTAGTCGAAGCGCATGGAGATGTTGCGCTCGCTGCTCGCCGCCACCCTGTTGGAGCCCAGGCCGGCCACGATGGCGTTGGCGCCGATCTCCTGCCGCTCCGCCTCGACGGAGCCCTTGAGGAACGAGACCCGCACGAAGTTCATGTTGGCGCCCAGGCCGGCGCTCTCCCGCAAGGTGACTGTGAACTGGACCCGGAAGAACGTGTCCGGGCGCGGGGAAAGGCACAGGAAGGCGGTGCCGGCCTGGGTCACCGTGATGTTGGCCTGCGTCGGGGCCGGCGGCTGGGTCACCACCGGCGCCACCGGGTTGCTGCCCCCGCCGCCGCACCCGGCCACGAGCGCCGCCGCCGTCACCACCGCCGCCAACGCTTCTTTGCGCATCGCACTCATGAGAACACCCCCTTGATCGATCGATATACGCCTTCCGATCTCGGGGCCGCCACACTCCAAAGTGAGTGGGCGAAACAAATTCTCGTGGAATTCGGAATTGTGAATTCTCCACGTCACCATCCTGGGGGCGATCGCGGGGGGCTGAGCAACCCCGCAGCTGCCGGGTGACGAAGTTGGAGTCGATCTCGCGGTGTAGCATCAAGTCCCGATGGCCTTTTCAGCGCCCGCGCGGGCCCGCGCGCTCGCCGCCGGCGCCGTGCTGCTGGCCCTGGCCCTGGGCGCCACCGGCGGCTGCCGCCGCAAGCCTCCCGTCCCGCGGCCCAACGTGCTGGTCATCGCCGTGGAGGGCCTCTCCGTGCAGCTCGGCAGCTACGGCGACTTCGCGCACACGCCCCACATCGACGGGCTGGCCGCGCGCGGGCGGCGCTTCCTTCGCGCGTACCGGCAGTGGCCGGAGGCGGGGCCGTCGCGGGCCAGCTGGCTGAGCGGCCGGCGCCCGGAGGGCCGGGCCCTGGCCGGCGCGGCCCCGCTGCCCTCCGTGTTCGCCGCCGGCGGCTACACGGTGGCCGAAGAGAAGGAGACGCCCGGCGGTGACGCGGGCGAGGCCGCGCGGCGCTGGGCCGCGCAGATCGACCGCCTGCGCGACGCGCGCGGCGCGCCCTTCTTCCTCTTCGTCTCCCTGCCCGCCCCCGCCGCGGGCTGGATGCCGCCGGCCTCCTTCGTGGGCCGCTACGCCGTCACCGACGCCGCGGCCGCCGCGCCCGACGACCAGGGGCGGCGGCAGGCCGTGCTCCAGCGCGCCACCGCGTCGTACCTCGACGAGCAGGTGGGGCTGCTCCTGGCCGCGCTCGACCGCGGCCGCCTGTGGGAGACCACGGTGGTGGTGCTGGTGGGGGAGTCGGGCACCGCCGCGGCGTCCGCCGGCCAGCTCCGCGAGGACGCGCTGCGCGTGCCGCTCATCGTGGCCACACCGGAGATGCGGCGCCCGGGCGCGGCGGCGGCGGCCCCGGTGGAGCTGCTCGACGTGTTCCCCACGCTGGTGGAGCGGGCCGGGATGCGGGCGGAGAGCGACGGCCGCAGCCTGGCCCCGCTGCTCGAGGCGCCCGGCGCCGAGTGGAGCGCGCCCGCGGTCTCGGCCGTGGCCCGCGCCGTCGATCCCGTGGCCCGCAGCGTGCGCACCGAGCAGTGGCGCTTCACGCAGTGGCCCGACGGCAGCCGCGAGCTGTACGACCACGCGGCCGACCCGGGCGAGTTCACCAACCTGGCCGAGCGCCCGGGGATGGCGGCCACCGTGCAGCGCCTGGCCGCCCTGGCCGTGGCCCCGCCGCCGCCGCCGCCCGCCCCGCCGCTTCCGCGCCGGGCCACCGGCCTCAACGTGCTGCTCATCATCGCCGACGACCTCAACACGCACCTGGGCACCTACGGGGCGGCGGTGCGCAGTCCGAACGTGGACCGCCTGGCCGCGCGGGGCCGGCGCTTCGACCGCGCCTACGCGCAGCTCCCGTCCTGCAATCCCTCGCGCGCCTCGCTCCTCACCGGCTGGCGCCCCGACCGCACGCAGGTCTGGAACAACCTGCAGCCGCCGCGCGAGCGCATGCCGGGCGCGGTACCGCTCCAGGAGCTGTTCCGGGCCCACGGGTACTTCACCGCCCGCGTGGGCAAGGTCTACCACGGCCCCTTCGAGGAACAGTTCCGGTGGGACGTGTCGGAGCACACGCCGGAGGGCGATGCAGACGGCGAAGACGAGCCGGCCGAGCGCGGGCATGGCATGGCCTCCTGGTGGCGGCCCACGGCCAACGCGGACGCGGCCGAGCCGGACGGCCGCGCGGCCCGCCGGCTGGCCGCGCTCATCGCCCTTCCGCGGCAGCGGCCGTTCTTCATCGCCGCCGGCTTCAACAAGCCGCACCTGCGCTGGGTGGCGCCGCGCCGCTACTTCGCCCTCTACCCGCCGGCCGAGGTGCGCTGGCCGGCGGAGCCGGCCGACGACTGGAGCGACATCCCCGAGATCGCCATCGCGCGCCGCGCGCCTCCCTTCCCGGGCGCGCTGCTGCCAGGGCGCCTGGAGTCCGACGACCTGCGCGGGGCCGCCATCGCCGGCTACCAGGCCTGCGTCTCGTTCATGGATGCGCAGGTGGGCGTGCTCCTGAACGCGCTCGACCGGCAGCGGCTGTGGTCGCGCACGGTGGTGGTGTTCACCAGCGACCACGGCTTCCAGCTCGGGGAGCACGGCGGGATGTGGCGCAAGAACACGCTCTTCGAGGAGTCGGCCCGCGTGCCCCTGATCGTGGTGGCCCCCGGCCTGGCCCAGGCCGGGACGCCCACCGCGCGCGTGGTCGAGCTGGTGGACCTGTACCCCACGCTGCTCGACCTGGCCGGCTTGAACGCCGAGTCGCCGCTGGACGGCGTCTCGCTGCGGCCGCTGCTCGACGACCCGGCGGCGGCGGCGGTCAAGGAGGCCGCGCTCACGGTGGCCGAGCGGGTGCCGCCGGAGCACGGGCGGAGCCTGCGCACGGCGCGCTGGCGCTACACGCTGTGGCCGGACGGGCGCCAGGAGCTGTACGACCACGAGACTGATGACGGCGAGCGGCACGACCTGGCCGGCGACCCGTCCCTGGCCCCGCTGCTGCGGATGCTGCGCGCGCAGCTCGTGGGACACTAACGGCATGGAGAAGGTGGTGAACCTGGCCGAGAAGCTCGCCCTCTTCGAAGGCCACTGGCAGCCGCGCACGGTCGCGCGCATGAACGAGAACGACGTGATGGTGGTGAAGGTGAAGGGCGAGTTCACCTGGCACAAGCACGACGACACCGACGACTTCTTCCTGGTCTTGAAGGGCGTCCTGCAGATCCGGCTCCGCGACCGCACGGTCACGCTGCGGCCGGGCGAGCTGTTCGTGGTGCCGAAGGGCGTGGAGCACCAGCCCTGCGCGGAGGAGGAGGTGCACCTGCTCCTCATCGAGCCCACGGGCACGCCCAACTCGGGCGACCCGCGCACGGCCGCGCCGCGCCGGGAGATCTGAGATGGCGCTCATCTCACGCCACTGGAAGGGCGTGGCCCGCCGCGACCGGGCCGAGGCCTACGTGCGCCACCTGCTGGACGACACCTTTCCCCACCTGCGCGGCATCCCCGGCTTCGTGCGGGCCAGCATCCTGCGCCGCGAGGTGGAGGAGGGGACGGAGTTCCAGATCGTGTCGCTCTGGGAGTCGCTCGACGCCATCCGCGCCTTCGCCGGCGAGCACCTCGAGGTGGCGGTGGTGCCGGCGGCGGTGCAGGCCATGATGGTGAGCTACGACCGCCGCGTGCAGCACTACGACGTGGCGGAGACCTTCGAGGCCCGTTGAACGGGCTGGCCCTGCGCTGCGCCTGGCTGGGCGCGCTGGCCGCGGCGCCGGTGTGGGCCGGGCAGGCGCTGTGGGCCCGGCGCCGCATCCCCCGCCTGCCCGAGGCCGCGGGCCCGCAGGAGGGCGGAGCGCAGGAGGGCCACGCGCTGCGCATCGTGTTCCTGGGCGAGTCCACCGTGGCCGGCGTGGGCGCGCGCACGCAGGAGGCCGCCCTGCCGGGGCACACGAGCGCCGCCCTCGCGCGCGCGCTCGGCCGTCCCGTGGCCTGGCGGGCCCTGGGCCGCAACGGCGTCACCTTCGCGCGCACGCTGCGCCACCTGGTGCCCGCGCTCCCGGCCGAGCCGCCGGCGGTGGTGCTGGTGGCGCTGGGCGTGAACGACGTGATCGGCTTCACGTCCCTGCGCGCCTTCCGGCGGGAGGCGCGGCGTCTCCTCGACGCGCTGCGCGCCTACACGGGCGGCCTGCTGGTGCTGGCGGCCGTGCCGCCCATGGCCCGCTTTCCCGCCTTGCCCCAGCCGCTGCGGGCGGCGCTGGGCCTGCGCGCGCGCCTGCTCGACGCGGAGCTGCGCCGCCTGGCCGCGTCCGCGCCCGGCTGCCTGCACGTGCCGATGGACCTGGACGTGAGCGACCCGTCGCTGATGGCCGGCGACGGGTTCCACCCCTCCGAGCGCGGCTACGCGGCCTGGGGCGAGCAGCTCGCGCGGGCGGTCTGCGCGACCCTCACCCCTGCGCCCCAGGCCGCCTCCCCTACTTCTGTCCAACCGGCTGGCGGATCGGGACGTTGATGCGGTTCCAGAAGTTGATCATCGCGATATTGAGGATGAGCGAGGCCAGCTTCGGCTCGTCGTAGTGGCGTGCCGCCTCGGCCCACACCTCGTCGGACACCGGGTCGGGGCGGTCGGCGATGCGCGTGGCCGCCTCGGTCAGGGCCAGGGCCGCCCGCTCGGCGTCGCTGAAGAGCGCGGACTCGCGCCAGGCGCCCACGGCCCAGATCCGCTCGTCGCGCTCGCCGGCCTGCTTCAGCTCGCGGGAGTGCATGTCGACGCAGAAGCTGCAGCCGTTGATCTGGCTGGCCCGGAGGGTGATCAGATAGAGGGTGGTGGCGGGTACGCCGCCTTTGCCGGCGATCGCGCTCACGGCCTGCAGGGCCTGCAGGGCGCCGGGGACGGTCATGACGGGATTGGCCATTCGTGCTTGCATGGGTTCACTCCTTGTCACATTCGTTCGTATTCTTTCGTCTCACTGACATGACGAACGGCGTGGGGGAAATGTGACGGGCGGCGGCGAGTGGCTGGCCGAGCGGTTCGAGGAGAGCCGCCCCCGCCTGAGGGCGGTCGCCTACCGGATGCTGGGGTCCACGGGCGAGGCCGATGACGCCGTCCAGGAGGCCTGGCTGCGCCTCAGCCGTGCCGACGCCGCCGGCATCGAGAACCTGGGCGCCTGGCTGACGACCGTCGTCGGCCGCGTGTGCCTCGACGTGCTGCGCGCGCGCCGCCAGCGGGGCGAGGTGCCGCTGTCCCTGCCCGAGGTGACCGTGACCCGGGCCGACGCCGATCCCGAGCGGGAGGCGGTGCTGGCCGGCGCGGTCGGCCTGGCCCTGCTGGTGGTGCTGGAGACGCTGGAGCCGGCCGAGCGGCTGGCCTTCGTGCTGCACGACCTGTTTGGCGTGCCCTTCGACGAGATCGCGCCCGTCGTGGGCCGCACCCCGGCCGCGGCCCGCCAGCTGGCCAGCCGCGCGCGCCGCCGCGTGCGGGGCGCGCGCGCCGTGCCCGACGCCGACCGGGCCGGCCAGCGGCGCGTGGTCGACGCCTTCCTGGCCGCGTCGCACCAGGGAGACCTGGGCGCGCTGCTGGCCGTGCTCGATCCGGACGTCGTGCTGCGCGTGGACAGCGGCGCCGTGCCCCCCGCGGCCTGGCTCGAGGTGCGCGGCGCGGACGCGGTGGCCGGCCGGGCCCGGAGCTTCCGCGACGCCGAAAGGACCGTGCAGCCCGTGTTCGTGAACGGCGCGCCCGGCTTCGTGTCGTGGCTGCCCGACGGCCGCGCGGTTTCGGTGCTCGCGTTCACCGTGCGCGGCGGCCGCATCACGCACATCGACGTGATCGCGGAACCCGAGCGCCTGGAGGCGCTGGCGCTCGGGAAGCTCCGGGTGTGACCGGTGAAGCCTACTTGACCGCGGCCAGGGCGGCCTTGCGGGCGGCCTCGAACTCGTCGCCCGGGTTCCAGGCCGGAAGCTGGGGGTCGTTGGCCACCTTGGCCCCCAGGTAGAAGAAGAGGCGCACGTCCTCGACGGCGCCGTCCCACACCCAGTCGCCCGTCAGCTCGTCGGAGGGCTGGTGGTAGTGCTTGGCCTCGAACTCCTCCACCATCTGCTTGCCGTAGCCGGCCGGCCTGCCGATGACGTCGGTGCCGGCGTCGAAGTAGGCGGCGGGCACGCCGATGCGGGCCAGCGGGAACTGGTCGGAGCGGTAGAAGAAGCCGCGGTCGGGGAACTGGTCGGGGACCAGCGTGCGGCCCTGCATGCCCGCCAGCTGCTTGATGGTGGTGTCGAGGCTGGACTTGCCCATGCCCACCATGGTGAGGTCGCGGGTGCGGCCGATGGTGTTGATGCCGTCGATGTTGATGTCGGCGGCGATGAGCCCGGGGGCCATGGTGGGATGGGCGGCGAAGTACTTGGAGCCCAGCAGGCCCTGCTCCTCGGCCGCCACCAGCGCGAACACGATCGAGCGCGCCGGGCGCTGGGGCAGCGCCTTCATGGCCCGCACGATGGACAGGGCGGCGGCCACGCCGGTGGCGTTGTCGTGGGCGCCGTTGTAGATCACGTCTTCGCCCGGCGTCTTGGCCGTGCGCATCCCGAGGTGGTCGTGGTGGGCGCTGTAGATCACCACCTGCTTGGCCAGCAGCGGGTCGCGGCCGGGCAGGCGGCCCAGCACGTTGGCCGTCTGCTTCTTCTGCACGTCGGCGGTGAGGGCGATGTTCCAGCTCACGCCCAGCGGCACCGGCTTGAAGTCGCGCTTCTGGGCCGCGGCCCGCAGGGCGTCGAGGTCCTGCCCGCCCAGGCGGGCCAGCTTGCGGGCCGCCTCTTCGGTGACCCAGCTCTTCACCAGCACGTGCGGCGCGCCCTCCAGCGGCAGGGACGACTGCTCGCCCGTCCACGAGCTCTGGATCACGTTCCAGCCGTAGCCGGCCGAGGGCGTGGTGTGGATGATGATGGCGCCGGCCGCGCCCTGGCGGGCGGCGCTGTCGTACTTGTAGTCCCAGCGCCCGTAGTAGAGGCGCGTCTTGCCGGCGAAGAGGGCGGGATCGTCTTCGGGGTCGTTGTTCATGATGAGCAGGACCTTGCCCTTCAGGTCCACGCCCTTGAAGTCGTCCCACTGGAACTCCGGGGCCTGGATGCCGTAGCCCACGAACACCACCTCGGCGTCCTTGAGCGCGACCTGCGGCTGCTGGTCGTTGTCCACGGCCACGTAGTCGTCGCTGAACTTGAGGTCCAGCTTCTCCGCGCCCCTGGTGAAGGTGGTGACGGCGGGCGCGGTGCTGGTGACGCCCACGATGTCGAAGGGCTGGAACCAGGAGCCGCCCGGGCCGGCCGGTTCCAGGCCTTCGCCCTCCAGCACGGCCGCGATGTAGGAGCGGGCCAGGAGGTCGCCGCGCGTGGCCGGCCCCCGGCCCTCCAGCAGGTCGCTGGAGAGGAAGCGCACGTGCGCGCGCAGGCGCTCCGGGTTGATCTCCTCGGCCGCCTTCTTCTCGGCGGCGCTGACCACGGACCGCGCGGGCGCGGCCGGCGCGGCCGGCGCGGGCAGGGCGGGCGCGGCCAGCAGAAGGGCCAGGGTCGTCATCACGGCGGCGGAGCGCGGGCGAAGATGCATGCCGTCTTCCTCCTCAGGTGGGTAACCCGCCCAGAATACCGCGGAAGCGCGCCCGGGGGAGGGAGCCTTTCCGTCGAGAATAGGGCATCGAGCCGACGTCGGAAGATCTGAACAGGACTCGCCCCGGGGCGAGTTGAGCGCAAAGGCTGGTGCGGTCTGAGCACGCCGACCACAAGTCATCGGTGCCTGGTGACGGCGCTGCCGCCGCGCACGGCGCGCGTTCCGCCGGGCACCTTCCTGATGGGCTCGGAGGCCGGACGCCCCGACGAGCAGCCGGTGCGCGCGATCACCGTCGACGCGTTCGCCATGTCCCTCACACCGGTGACGCGGGCGCAGTACGCTCCCTTCGTGAGCGCGGGAGCCGAGCCTCCGCCGCAGTGGGACCATCCCGACTTCTCGGCGCCCGACCAGCCGGTGGTGGCGGTGACCTGGTTCGAGGCGGTCGCGTTCGCGGAGTGGCTCTCGCGGCGCGACGGGAGCACGTGGCGGCTGCCCACCGAGGCCGAGTGGGAGCGCGCCGCGCGGGGCGGACTGGAGCAGGCGGCCACGGCCTGGGGTCCTCGCTTGCCCGAGCACGAGGTGCCGGACGGCCCGCTGCGGGGCCCCTGGCCCGCCGGCCGCGGCACGCCGAACGGCTACGGCCTCTACGACATGGGCACCATCGTGCACGAGTGGTGCAGCGACTGGTACGCGGAAGACGAGAGGCGCGCCAGCCGCGGCGGATCCTGGCGCCACCACGTGCGCTGGTCGCCGCCGGCGGCGCGCAGCAGCCTGCCGCCCGATTTCCGCTACACCGACTACGGGTTCAGGCTGGTGCGGGAGGACTGAGCGCGATGGAGCAGCGGTTCCTGGCCTTGAGCGACGGCTACTTCCAGCAGTACATGGGCCGCATCCGCGCCTGCGTGGACCGGCTCGACGAGGAGCAGGTGTGGTGGCGGCCCAACGAATCCTGCAACAGCGTGGGCAACCTGATCCTGCACCTCGGCGGCAACCTCACGCAGTGGGTGCTGGCCGGCCTGGGCGGGCAGGAGAGCGAGCGCCACCGCGCGGCCGAGTTCGCGGCCCGCGAGGGCGCGCCCAGGGACGAGCTGGTGAAGCGCCTGGCCGGCGTGGTGGACGACGTGCGCGCGGTGCTGAGCGTCCTGGATGCCGCCGACCTGGCCGCGCCCCGCCACATCCAGGGCTACGAGACCGACGGCGCCGGCGTCGTCTTCCACGTGGTGGAGCACATGAGCTACCACACCGGCCAGATCGTGGCCGCCACCAAGCAGATGCTGGGCCCGGCGGCGGGCATCGAGTTCTACCCGCAGCACAGGGGCGAGTGATCTTGGCGCACCGACGCCCGTGGACCGCCGCCTTGCTGCTGGGGATGCTGCTCCTGGCCGCCGGGCCGGCGCGCTCCGCCGATCGTGTCCGCGTCGTGATCGACGCCGACACCGCCAACGAGGTGGATGATCCCTTCGCGATCGTGCGGGCCCTGCGCGCGCCCGAGCTCGAGGTGGTGGGCCTGTCTTCGGCCCAATGGCAGGTGAGCCACTGGGCCACGCCGCAGACACTGGAGGACAGCCAGCGCCTCAACGAGTTCCTGCTCGGACACCTGGGCCGCGGCGACCTGCCCCATCCCCGCGGCGCGGCGGCCCGCCTGCTCGACTGGGGCCAGGACCTGGCCCAGCATTCCGCGGCGGCGGACTTCCTGATCGGCCAGGCGCGGAAGACGCCCGCGGGCGAGAAGCTGACGGTCGTCGTGCTGGGCGCCTCCACCAACCTGGCCTCGGCCCTGCTGATCGCCCCCGACATCGCGCCGCGGCTGCGCGTGTACCTCCTGGGCACCAGCGTCGACTTCGCGCGCGGCGTGTGGACGAAGCTCGACTTCAACTGCGTCAACGACCCGCGCGCGCTGCACGTGGTGCTCGACAGCACGGGCCTGGAGACGCACGTGATGCCGGTGAACGTGGCCGCGGGCCTGCGCTTCGAGCGGGCCGAGGTGGGCCGTCACCTGGAGGGGCGCGGGCCGCTGGCCGAATTCCTGCTGCGGCGCTGGGACGCGCACATGGACGGCGAGCGCGCGGCGCGCGTCCTCTGGGACCTGGCCCTGGTGGAGGCGCTGCTGCGTCCCGGCCTGGCCACGGAGGTGGAGGTCCAGGCCCCGCCCGAAAACGCGGCCCGCGCCATCCACGTCTTCCGGACCATCGACGCGCCGGCCATGCGGGCCGACTTCCACGCCGCCTTCGACGCGGCCTTTCCGCTCACGGCGCCGCCTCCTCGCTAGCGGCGCTGCTCGAAAACGGCCACGACCTCGTCCACGCCCAGCGCACCTCGAAGACCGGGGCCGGCGTCCGGGTCGGCCAGGTGTTCGAGCGCCGGCGGCGCGGGACGCAGGAGCACGAGGTACGTCGTGCCCTCGGACAGGCCGGCCGCCTGCTGGAGCCCGACGTAGCGCGCCCGCACCGTGCCGCGGTACACGGTGTCGATGGTGAAGCCGCGCAGGAGCGGCCACCGCCGCGAGCCGTCCGGCAACCACTCGCACGGGCCGCGGCCGGTCGTGTACGTGCCCTTGACGATGACGGGAGCCTGGGCCATGGCGGCCACCACGGTGAAGATCGAGAGGGCCAGGTTCATGGGTGTCCGCCGTTCCCTTCCACGATGGCCCAGGTCTTGCGCGCCGCGGCCTCCCATTCCTCCTTGGTCTCGTACGAGCCCAGGGCGCTCTCTCCGGCGCGGTGCTCCAGGACGACGGGCGTGCGCTTGGGAGCGATCTCGGGATGAAGGGTGTCGGCCGCCTCGACGGCGCCGCGGAGGCGGTCGCCGGTGATCCGGCCCCGGAACGTGTAGGCCTTGCGCGCGGGCACTCCCTTGGGGTGGACCTTGCAGGAGTGCGTGCCCGTCACCAGCTCCGCCGTGAACGACACGTCCCTGCCCGCGCCGTAGCGTCCGTTCCGGATGAGGCCGGTGGGCGTGTCTCCCGCCAGGCCGTCGGAGGCGGCGAACGTCCCGTACAGCGTGTCCTCCTGCCGCCACAGGCGTACGCCGTAGCCGTACTGGTGCTCCGCGGTGAAGCGGTAGTCGTCGAACGTGCCGACGGGCACGACGGGGCCCGACAGGACCAGGAGCGGCAGGGCCAGCGCGATCATCGGCGCCTCCAGGTGTGCCGTGATTCTCTCAGACCGCCGCCGGCACCGCGCACCTCTGCCAGCGCGGCCTCGTAGCTCGCGGCGCAGCGCCGCGGCGCGTGCGCCGCGCCGGCGTAGGCCGCCGCGCGCCGGCCGAGACGCTCGCGCAGCTCCGGGCTGGCGGCCAGGCGCAGCAGCGCGCGGGTGGCCTCACCCTCCTCGTCGGCCACGTCCAGCTTCACCACCGCGTCGGCCGGGATCTCCTCCAGGTTGGGAAGGTCGGGCACCACGGCCGGCCGGCCCTGGGCCAGCACGCGCAGCAGCGCGGCCGAGGTCTCGCCGGCGGTGGGGTAGCGGAGGTGCAGGACGAGGTCGGCGGCGGCGATGTGGGCGGGCAGCGCCTCCAGCGGGACGCGGCCGGTGACGACGGTCCGACCGGCCACGCCGCGCCGCTCCAGCAGGCTGCGCAGCGCGGACTCGTCCGGCACGGGGCCGGCCAGGAGGAGGCGCAGCCGCGGGACGGAGGAGGCCGCGCGGGCCACCGCCCGGGCCACCGTCTCGATCCGCTTCTCGCGCGTCATCAGGCCGAAGCTGCCCACCACGATGTCGTCGGGCGCGAAGCCCAGGCGCGCGCGCAGCGCGGCCACAACCCCCGGATCCACGGGTGCGGGCGCCGCCGGCATGACGATGGGGGCCACGCGGGCGGCGGGCACCTCCTCCAGCACGGCCTCGCGCA
>Ga0111538_10009017_pt1 | contig 13344 bp, 14 predicted proteins | sample SoiMethybrSBSTD1_FD_79669 | JGI IMG/M metagenome (GOLD analysis project Ga0111538, IMG submission 79669) | Bulk soil microbial communities from a Populus tree surrounding site in Tennessee, USA - Soil MetaG P. TD hybrid SBSTD1 (version 2)... | ecosystem: Environmental > Terrestrial > Soil >...
CCAACCCGCTTCGACCTCGTCCGGGGCGACCCCCTCGATGCCATCCCCGGCAAAGCGCAGCTCTGCGCCGCCCAGGAAACCCTCGTCTCGTAGATCCCGGATCGCCCAAGGGCCGAAGCCGTACTCGCGCCACTGCACCTCAGCGGCTCGCGTGTCGCGCAACGCGGCAGCGGGATCCCCCGACGCTGCTGCGTGTTCGGCTTCGTCAAGGGGTGTCATCCGAGTCAGGATCAACCGTGCCGTTCGGAGAACGATCCTGCGGCTGAGCTCGCCAGCCTTGGCCCCTCGTTCCTGCACGCTCGGAGTATGAACCGACGGCTCAGGGGGTCATTCCCGAACAGAGGGAAGATCCCGGGCTCCTCGTCCGTCCGGTGGGCGTGGGGGTCGGTTCGCACGCCCGCGTTCGGGGTACCGATGAGTTTGGACGCGCCGCGCGGTCGAACCCTTCGAGACCGATGAACGCGACGAAAGGATCCTGCTCATGACGTTGAGCGACCGGAGCCGCTGGCTCGCCCTCTACGTGCTCTGCCTTGGCGACCTGATGATCGTCCTCGACGGGACGATCGTGAACGTCGCCCTACCCTCGATCCGCGACGACCTCGGTTTCAGCCAGACGTCGCTCGCCTGGGTGGTGAACGCATACCTGCTGACCTTCGGAGGCTTCCTGCTCCTCGGCGGGCGCCTCGGCGACCTCTTCGGGCACCGGAAGCTCTTCCTTTCCGGGATCGGCCTGTTCACCGCGGCTTCCCTGGCCTGCGGCATCGCCACCACCCAGGGGATGCTCGTCGCGGCGCGGGCTGTGCAGGGCGTCGGCGGTGCTGTCGTCTCGGCCGTTGCGCTCTCGCTCCTGATGACGCTGTTCACCGAGCCGGCCGACCGCGCGAAGGCGATGGGGGTGTTCGGCTTCGTCCTTTCTGGCGGCGGCGTCCTGGGCGTGCTCGCGGGCGGGATCCTCACGGATCTGCTCAGCTGGCACTGGATCTTCTTCATCAACCTGCCGGTCGGCATCGCCGTGTTCGTGCTGTCGCTCCGACTGCTGCCGGCGGCGCACGGCCCCGCCGCGACCGGGCGCGTCGACTACGCAGGCGCGATCACGATCACGGGGGCGCTGATGCTCGCGGTGTACGCGATCGTGAACGGCAACTCGAACGGCTGGACGTCCGCGGAGACGCTCGGCATCCTCGCAGCCGCAGCCGCCCTGTTCGGTGCCTTTCTCGTGATCGAGACCCGCGTCTCGTCTCCGCTCGTACCGCTCGGCCTGTTCCGCAACCGGAACGTGTCGACGTCGAACGTGGTCGGAGTCCTGATGGCGGCCGGGATGTTCGCGTACTTCTTCTTCTCCGCGCTCTACCTCCAGCTCGTGCTGGAGTACAGCCCGCTCGAGGTCGGTCTCGCGTACCTGCCGGGCACGGTGGTCTGGGGTGCCGCGTCGCTGCTGCTGTCCGAACGGCTCGTGATGCGCTACGGGATCAAGCCGCCGCTCATCACGGGCCTGACGTTGATGACGGTTGCGCTCGTGCTGCTCGCACGCACGCCGGTCGACGGCAACTGGGCACTCGACATCCTCCCGGCGACGATCGCGATCGGCCTGGGCGCGGGCATCGCGTTCAACCCGATCCTGCTCGCCGCGATGAGCGGCGTGCCGCAGGAGCAGGCGGGCCTGGCGTCGGGCGTCGTGAACACGTCGTTCATGATGGGCGGCGCCGTCGGTCTCGCGATCCTCGCGAGCCTCGCCGACCGGCGGAGCGACACGCTGCTCGCCTCCGGTGACGGCGAGCTCGAGGCCCTGCTCGGCGGCTACCACGTGGCGTTCGTCGTCGGCGCGGTCTTCCTCGTGGCGTCGGCGATCGTCGGCGCGGCACTCCTCCGCGTCGAGGCGCCGCAGCCGCACGGCCAGGAGTTCGGCGAGCTCGCGACCGCGGAAGCGGATTAGAACGGACTGGTGCAGCTCGGCCCGGTACGGCCGAGCTGCACCGCCCGCGCCTACTCGCTGAGCTGCGCCACCCGCATCTGGTTGCCCGACGGGTCGCGGAAGCCCGCGTCGATCCCGTACGGCTGCTGGGTCGGCTCCTGCGAGAACTCGACCCCTTTGCTCTTCAGCTCCTCGTACGTCTTGTGGACGTCGTCCGTCGAGAAGAAGAGCCCGCCGGCGGCGCCCTTTGCGACGAGCGTGTCGATCGCTGCGCGCGTTTCGTCGTCGAAGACGGGCGGCCCCGGCACGGCGAGGAGGGCGAGTGCCACGTCCTGGCCCGGCAGCCCGACCGTGAGCCAGCGGAAGTTGCCCATCTCGGCCACCGTGACGTCGTCGCGCAGCTCGAACCCGAGCGTCTCGGTGTAGAAGGCGAGCGCCTCGTCCTGGTCGTGGACCCACACGTTCACGTTCGTCAGCTGCTTCAGCATGTCGACCTCCGAGTGGTTGGTATCGAGTGGCCACGCTAGTGCGCGACGCTGCGCGTGTCTTCTCGAAAACTGCTCAGTGCCGGCGCGCGTACGCCTGCAGCACGCACGTCGGGATCCGCGCGCGGTTCGACGCCGGAGGATGCGCTGCGCGGTAGGCCGTCGGCGACATCCCGTAGAGCTTGCCGAAGCTCGTCGTGAACGAGCCGACGCTCGTCAGCCCGACGCTCAGGCAGATGTCCGCGACGCTGCGGTCGGTGTTACGGAGCAGCGCGGCCGCCCGCTCGAGGCGGCGCGTGAGCAGGTAGCGGTGCGGCGTCTCGCCGAACGCGCGCCGGAACTCGCGCGTGAAGTGCGCCGGCGAGACGTGCGCGGCGCGCGCGAGCGTCGCGACGTCCAGCGGCTCGCGGTACCGCGCATCCGCGAGATCGCGCGCGCGCAGCAGATGTCGGGCAGTCGGGACGGGGGTCACCATTGCGTACGATGGGCCGGGTGCACGAATCGTCGGTGAGCATCAAGCCGCCCGCGGGCGACCTTGCGGAGCTGTTCGAGCAGTATCGCTCCGAGCTGACCGCCTACTGCTACCGCATGCTCGCCTCGCCGTTCGAGGCCGAGGACGCGGTGCAGGACACCTTCATCCGCGCATGGCGCGGGTACGAGCGCTTCGAAGGCCGCGCGGCGCTCCGCTCGTGGCTCTACCGGATCGCCACGAACGTCTGCCTCGACATGCTCGGCGGCCGAGAGCGTCGGGCTCGCCCGATGGATCTCGGCCCCGCCCGCGAGCCGATCGTCGAGAACCTGAACACGCTCCCCGAGGTGACCTGGCTCGAGCCGATCCCGGATCCGGCCGAGGTCGCGGTCGAGCGCGAGACGATCAAGCTCGCGTTCGTCGCGGCGCTCCAGCACCTCCCGCCGAAGCAGCGCGCGGTGCTCATCCTCTGCGAGGTGCTCAGGTGGAAGGCGACAGAGGTCGCCGAGCTGCTCGAGACGAGCGTCGCGTCCGTGAACAGCGCGCTCCAACGGGCGCGCGCAACGCTCGACGCGAGCGACGTCGGCACGACCGAGACGCCCGACTCGGTCGACGCCGAGCTGCTCGCGCGCTACGTCGAAGCGTTCGAGCAGTACGACATGGACGCGTTGACGTCGCTGATCTCCGAGGACGCGAAGCAGTCGATGCCGCCGTTCGACATGTGGCTCAGCGGCCGCGAGGACATCCTCAGCTGGTGGGTCGGCCCCGGCAACGGCTGCCGCGGCTCGAAGGTCATCCCGACGGTCGCCGCGAACGGTTCGCCCGCGTTCGCGCAGTACAAGCCGAACGAGGCCGGGGACGGCTACGAGCCGTGGGCGCTGCAGGTGCTGGAGATCGAGGACGGGAAGATCGTCGAGTTCACGTTCTTCCTCGACACCGAGCGGGTCTTCCCGCTCTTCGGTGTCCCGCTCGAGTACGCGTAGCGTCACTCGGGCAAGACGTCGCGTAAGCCCATGAGCTCGACGAGCTCGAGGAGCTCGGGCGTGGCCTGGCGCAGCCGCACCTGGCAGCCGCAGCGGCTGGCGGCGAGCTGGAGGCGGCAGAGCGCGTCGACGGTCACGGCGTCCGGGGCGATCCCGTCGACGTCGCAGAACGCGATCTCCGGGGTCTCGGCGCTGAAGATCGCGCAAACGCGGTCGCAGAGCCCTGGCAGGTCGTCGCGGGAGATCGGGCCGTGGATCGAGAAGGCGGTCGTCTTCGGTCGTACCACCATGTATCCGTAGGACTTCCGGCGGGCCGGGAATTCATCGGTCTCGACGCGATGAATTCATGGCCGGGCGCGGGTCTGAGCTGGTGAGAACGAGATCGAACGCCCGAAAGGAACGCGCCATGACCATCACCGACACTCGCACCCGCTGGCTCGCACTGATCGTCCTCTGCCTCGGCGACCTGATGATCGTCCTGGACACGACGATCGTGAACGTCGCGCTGCCGTCGATCCGGGAGGATCTCGGCTTCTCGCAGGCGTCGCTCGCGTGGGTGCTCAACGCCTACACGCTCACCTTCGGCGGCTTCATGCTTCTCGGCGGCCGGCTGGGCGACCTCTTCGGCCACCGCCGGATGTTCCTGGCGGGGATCGGGCTGTTCACCGCTGCGTCGCTTGCATGCGGCCTCGCGCAGTCGCAGGCGTTCCTCGTCGGCGCGCGGGCGGTGCAGGGGCTCGGCGGCGCGGTCGTCGCGGCCGTCGCGCTCTCGCTGATCATGACGCTCTTCACCGAGCCCGGTGAGCGCGCGAAGGCAATGGGCGTGATCGGGTTCGTCGCCGCGGGCGGCGGCAGCATCGGCGTGCTGCTCGGCGGCATCCTCACCGACTCGTTCGACTGGCACTGGAATTTCCTCGTCAACCTGCCGGTCGGGATCGCCGTGATCGTCGCGTCGCTCGTCCTCATCCCGGGCGGCCGCGGCCGAAGCACCGGCGGCCTCGACGTGGCAGGAGCCGTGACGGTGACGTCGTCGCTGCTGCTCGCCGTCTACGCGATCGTGAACGGCAACGAGGCGGGGTGGACCTCGGCGCAGACGCTCGTGATGCTCGGCGCGGCGGGTGCCCTGCTCGCGACGTTCCTCGTGATCGAGTCGCGCGTCGACTCGCCGCTGATGCCCCTCCGGCTCTTCAAGCTGCGGAACGTCGCGACGGCGAACGTCGTCGGCGTCCTCTGGTCGGCCGCGATGTTCGCGTGGTTCTTCCTCTCCGCGCTCTACCTGCAGCTGGTGCTCGGGTACAGCCCGCTCGAGGTCGGCCTGGCGTTCCTGCCTGCGAACGTGATCATGGCCGTCTTCTCGCTCGGGCTGTCGGCGAAGCTCGTCATGCGCTTCGGGATCCGGTCGCCGATCGTCGGCGGGATGACGCTCGTCGCGATCGGGCTCGCGCTGTTCGCCCGCGCGCCGGTCGACGGGATCTTCCTGATCGACGTCCTGCCGAGCATGCTGCTTCTCGGAGTCGGCGCGGGCATGGCGCTGAACCCGGTGCTGCTCGCCGCGATGAGAGACGTCGCGCCGGAGGAGTCGGGTCTCGCGTCCGGCGTCGTCAACACCGCGTTCATGATGGGCGGCGCGCTCGGCCTCGCGGTGCTGGCGAGCCTCGCCGCGTCGCGCACCGACGGCCTGACCGCCTCGGGTGAGAGCCCGCTCGACGCGCTGACCGGCGGCTACCAGGCCGCGTTCGTCGTCGGTGCACTGTTCGCCGCCGTCGCGGCCGTGGTCGGCGCGGTCGTGCTGCGCGGCCAGGAGGGCGAGCACGCGGCCCGCGTGCCCGCCCTCGCGAACGGCGACTGCTAGGCAGTCGCGGGGACGGCGGCGGCCCCTCCGGTCGCCGCCGTGCCGCGGCCGCGCAGCGCGAAGTAGACGAAGAGGACGCTGGCGACGAGCAGCACGAGTCCGCCCGCCAGCAGCGCGAGGCCGACCTCGGCGAGGAAGGTGACCTTCGCGCCGAAGGTCGACTGCGTCGAGACGCCGGCGGAACCGTCGGCGTTCATCACGACGACCGACCAGTCACCCTGCTTCGGCTTCCACTGGAGCGTCTGCGTGCCGGTTCCGGACACGCTCTGCTCCCAGATGCCGGCGCGCGTCGGCGCGATCGGCCTCGCGGTGCCGCTGTGCGGCGTCGTGTCGAGGCGGAACGGGTCGCCGTCGATGTCGGTGACCTGCTCGTAGCTGACGCCGGTCAGGTACGTGGCGACCGCGTCCTTCTGCGCGACGCCGACGAAGACCGGCTTGCCGTCGGTGCCGGCCGTCGCGATTCGGAACGTGAGGTTGCCCTGGTCGTCGAAGATCCAGTCGGCACCCTCGTCGATCTCGATCGGATCGGACACGAACGCGTGCGTCTGCGTCGAGACGGCCTGGCGGCCGCTCGAGAAGTACCCGTCCTCGTCTGTCTTGGAGTGGTCGGCCCAGAGCGCCGTCGTCCCCGCGGCGATCAGCGCCGCCGCGGCGAGCCCGGCGATCGTGCCCGCCACCAGGAGGATGATTCGTCCAGCTGACATGGTGCTGCTCCTTTTGTCGTATCCATGCGACGAGCGTGGCAGCGCGGCGCTCGGATCGACATCGAGGAGCTACGAGCCGCGGGGTTCGCGAATCCGAACCCCTAGGGGGAGCCGAGCTCCGTGAAGAGCGTCAGCTGGAGGCCCGCCGGCCCTTCGAGGCGGGCGTTGAGCGAGTTCCACGGCGTGCGCGTCGGCTCGGCGATCACCTCGGCGCCTGCGGCCTCGAGCCTTCGTGTCACCTCGGTCGAGTCGTCGACCTCGAGGGCGAGGCGGATGTGGCCGGCGACCCGGCGACCGACCTCGACCTCGTCGACGAACGCGGCATGGGTCGGGTCGAGAAGCTCGAGCGTCGCGCGTCCGGCCTCGAGGATCGTCACGTGGCCGTCCTCCGACGAGAACGCGGCGACCTCCTTCAGGCCGAGCACATCGCGGTAGAAACGGAGCGCCTCGTCGTAGTCGGGCGCGGTGACGCACACGCGGAGCTCGTGGACGCTCATCGGCCTAGCGTCGCACGCAGAGCAGGTTCGTGGGACCCGACCCGACGCGCTCGTCGCCGATCGGCGTCGGTTCGAGCCCGAGCGCGTCGACCTGCGCGAGGAGCGACGCTTCGTCCGAGCCCGACACCGCGAGTGCCGACGGGTTCACCTCGAGGAAGAGCGCGACGGAGGCGGCGCGCGCGATCGTCTCCGTCATGCCCGCGAGCGCGCGCGGCTCGGCGCCCTCGACGTCGAGCTTCACGACGAGTGCGTCGACGTCGATCGCCGCAAGCTCCGTGTCGACCGACGTCACCTCCAGCTCCAGCTCGCGGAACGGCCCGCGGCCTTCGCGCGCCTCGAAGGAGCTCGAGATCGTGCCGAGGCTCTGCTGGAACCGCGCCGTCCCGGGCGCGTCCGCCAGCGCCTTCGGCACGATCCTCACGTTCGCGCAGCCCTCGCGCCGGACGTTCTGCTCGAGTGCCCGCACGTTGTACGGGTCGGGCTCGATCGCGACCACGTAGCCGCTCGGCCCGACGGCGCGGCACGCGAGCAGCGTGTACGTCCCGATGTGCGCGCCCGCGTCGACAACCGTCGCGCCGGGACGGAGCTCGCGCTCGAACAGCCGCCGGTACTCGGGCTCGTACGTGCCGGAGGCCAGGTGCGCGAGAAAGCTGCGGTGTCGCAGGTAGCCGCGGACCGTCAGTCCGCCCACGTCCGCGCGGAGCGGCGGCCGGCCGAGACGGAGGAAGACCGCGTCGGCTGCGTCTCGACCGGCCTGCATCAGCCGCCCCAGACCTGCGCCGCGGGCCCAGCGCGCGCCGGTGCCAAGCGTCGAAAGTGCCCGGCCCCCCAAGACGGCCAGCATCGCATGTCGCCCGAGCCGCCGCCCCTATCATCCGAGCGTGACCACGCTCTTCGCCGAGGTCTCGCGACCCACGCGGCGGCGCGCGTCCCGAATCGCGGGAACGACCTGGGACCGCCTGCACGATCCGCACGTCCAACTCGAGGTCGTGCTCGCGCTCGTCTTCCTCGGTGCGCTCGCGGCTTTCGGCCACATCGTCGAGGACTACCTGACGGGCGACCCGATCGTCCGCTGGGATGTCGAGTTCAGCCGCTGGCTGCACGTGCACTCGTCGCCGACGCTCGTCTCGCTGTTCTCGGTCGTGACCTGGGCGGGGAACGCGGTCGTGCTCGCGGCGGCGACGCTCGTCGGGGCTGCGCTCCTCGTCCGAGCCGGACGCCGACGCGACGCGTACGTCGTGCTCGGCGGAGCAATCGGGATCGAGCTGCTCAACGCGGTGCTGAAGCTCGTCTTCCACCGACCGCGGCCGGAGCTCGCGTACGTCCACCTGGACACGTACTCGTTCCCGAGCGGTCACGCGGCGGGCTCCGCCGCGATCTACGGGATCCTCCTCTACCTCTTCGCGCGCGGGCGGCGGCCGATGATCGCAGTGGTCTGTTCGGTGGCGTATGTGGTGCTGGTCGCCACGATCTGCTTCAGCCGGCTCTACCTCGAGGTGCACTACCTGTCCGACGTGCTCGCAGGGGCCAGCCTCGGCCTCGCGTGGGCGGCAGGCTGCGTCCTCCTTCGCGAGCTGAACACGAGCTGAACGCGGAGCCCTTTGCCTCCGGGCGGTGCCGCGCGATAATCGTCGCGGGTTCCCCAAGAGGAGGAAGCGAATGACACGTAGTACAGAGGCACGTCGCCCTCGTCTTGTCTCGCGTGGGACGGTGTTCCGCGGCTCGATTCTGGCCGTTGCCGCCGTTCTGCTCGTTCTCCCCGCCGCTTCGTACGGTGGGAAGAGCGGGGCGGAGAAGACGAAGGCGAGCTCGCAGCTCCAGGTGTTCTCGTGGTGGACGGGCGGCGGCGAGGCTCACGGCCTCGCGAAGCTCATCACCATCTGGAACAAGCAGCACCCGAACACGCCGTTCAAGAACGAGACGGTCGCCGGAGGCGCCGGCTCGAACGCGAAGGCCGTGCTCGCGCAGCGCCTCGCGGCGAAGAAGCCGCCGGACTCGTTCCAGGGGCACGCAGGTGCGGAGCTGCAGGACTACATCAAGGCCGGCCAGGTGGAGCCGATCGACTTCATCTACAAGAGGGCCGGCTTTGCCAAGGCCATGCCGGCGCAGCTGCTCCAGCAGATCACCTACAAGGGGCACATCTACTCCGTGCCGGTGAACATCCACCGCGCGAACGTGCTCTGGTCGAACCCGGCCGTCCTCAAGAAGGCCGGCATCACGAAGATGCCGACCAAGTGGGCCGAGTTCATCACCGCCCTCAACAAGGCGAAGGCCGCAGGCGTGATCCCGCTGGCGCTCGGGGAGCAGTGGACGCAGAAGCACCTGCTCGAGACGGTCATGATCGCGACGATCGGGCCGGCGCGTTGGGCGGCGCTCTGGAAGACCGGCCAGGGGTGGGGCACGCCGGGCGTGACGCTCGCGCTGAACCGCTACAAGACGCTGCTCACGTACACGAACTCCGACGCCGCGTCGCTGACGTGGCAGGACGCGTCGAAGCTCGTGGCCGACGGCAAGGCCGCCTTCAACATCATGGGCGACTGGGCCGACGGGTACTTCCGGATCGACCTGAAGAAGAAGCCGAAGACGGGCTACAACTGGGCACCGGTGCCCGGGACGGTCGGCATCTACGACTGGCTCTCCGACAGCTTCACGCTGCCGAAGGGCGCGCCGCATCGCGCGGCGGCAGTGCAGTGGCTCACCTTCCTCGGCGGCAGGCTCGCGCAGGACACGTTCAACCCCGTCAAGGGCTCGATCCCGGCGCGGAAGGACGCGAACGCGAAGCTGTACGACCCGTACCTGAAGTCGGCACTCGCGCAGTGGAAGACGAACAAGCTGGCCGGCTCTCTGACCCACGGCGTGGTCGCGAGCAATGCCTGGAACACCGACATCGACACGGCCCTTGGTCTGTTCCTGCAGAACAAGGACGTGAAGAAGTTCCAGACCTCGCTCGAGAGCGCAGCGAGCAAGAACACGTAGGAACGGACAGGACGACGACGACGAGATGAGAGGAGTCCGGAGATGGGGGCCCGGGCTCCTCCTCGTCTCGCCGTCGATCATCCTGATCGCGGTCTTCGTCTACGGCCTCATCGGCTGGAACGCCCGCGTGTCGACGAGCAACTGGCGCACCGCGGTGCGGGACAACCACTTCGTCGGTCTCGACGTCTACAAGGAGCTTCGCACCGACGAGCGGTGGAGCCTCGACCTCCGCCACCTGTTCCTCTTCACGATCACGTTCATCATCGGGACGCTCCTGATCGGAAGCTTCCTCGCGCTGCTCCTCGACAAGGGCGTGAAGGGTGAGGGCTTCTTCCGCGCGATCTATCTCTTCCCGATGGCGGTCTCGTTCATCGCGTCGGGAATCGTCTGGCGCTGGCTGATGAACCCGGCGCCGGGCGACCGCGCGTCCGGCCTCAACGTCGTCTTCGACAAGGCCCACCTGAGCTTCCTCTCGAACCAGTGGTGGCAGCACCCCGACTACGGCGCTGTTGCACTCGCGATACCCGCCATCTGGGCGCTCTCGGGCTACGTGATGGCGCTGTACCTCGCCGGCTTCCGAGGCGTGCCCGAGGAGCTCCGCGAGGCCGCGCGCATGGACGGCGCCTCCGAGTGGCGCGTCTACCGGCACGTCGTCTTCCCGCACCTGCGCCCGGTGACGCTCGCCGCGCTCATCATCCTCGGCCACATCTCGATCAAGGTCTTCGACCTGATCGTCGCGATCGGCGGCAAGCAGATCGTGACCGAGGTGCCGGCCGTCTACATGTGGGTCCTGATCTACGACTCGCGGGACTACGCGAAGGGTGCCGCGATCGCGACGCTGCTCCTCGTCGGGATCTCGGTGCTCATCGTCCCGTACCTCGTCTACACGGTCCGTCAGGAGCGGCGCGCGTGAGCACGACGACAGCAGCGCCTCCGGCCGTTGCGCCGATCGACGAGCGCACGCGCAGGCGCCGGCGGGTCAGTGCGACGCCGCTCAAGTACATCGTGCTGCTCGGGTTCGCCGTCATCGTCCTCACGCCCGTCTACGTCCTGCTGGTGACGAGCGTGAAAGGCTTCTCCGAGATCGACCCGTCGCACGCGTGGTCGCTGCCGCAGGTGTTCACGATCGACGCGTGGCACCAGGCGTGGACGCAGCTCTCGCCGAGCCTCAAGAACAGCTTCAAGCTCGCGATCCCCGCGACGATCCTCTCGTGCATCCTCGGCTCGCTGAACGGGTTCGTCCTCTCGAAGTGGCGGTTCCCCGGCGCCGACTTCGTGTTCGCGTTCTTCCTGTTCGGGATGTTCATCCCGTATCAGGCGGTGATGATCCCGCTCACGCTGCTGCTCGACGACATCCACTTCCCGGCAGGCATCCCGAGGCTCGTCTTCGCGCACGTCGTCTACGGGATCCCGATCACGGCCTTGATCTTCCGCAACTACTACTCGACGATCCCGAACGACCTGATGGAAGCTGCGCGCATGGACCGGGCGGGGATGCTGCGCACGTACTGGTACGTGATCCTCCCGCTCTCGGCCCCGGCGTTCGTCGTCGCGGCGATCTGGCAGTTCACCTCGATCTGGAACGACTTCCTCTTCGCGGTCTTCCTGATCACCGACCCGTCGAAGTGGCCGGTCACCGTCGCGTTGAACAACACCGCGGGCTCGCTCGTGACGCCGTTCAACCTCCAGATGTCGGCGGCGCTGCTCGCGTCGCTGCCGACGCTCATCGTCTACATCCTCGCGGGCCGCTACTTCATGCGCGGCCTGATGGCGGGAGCGCTGAAGGGCTGATGGCCACCGAGATCGTCGTCAAGGACCTGACCAAGCGCTATCCGAACGGGTTCGAGGCGGTGAAGCAGCTCTCGCTCGAGATCGGAGAGGCGGAGCTGCTCGTCCTCGTCGGGCCCTCGGGCTGCGGGAAGACGACTGCGCTGCGGATGATCGCCGGGCTCGAGGACATCAGCTCGGGCGACCTCTACATCGGCGGCAAGCGGATGAACGACGTGCCGGAGAAGGACCGCGACATCGCGATGGTCTTCCAGAACTACGCGCTCTACCCGCACATGACGGTTGCGCAGAACATCGGCTTCAGCCTCAAGCTCGCGAAGACGCCGAAGAAGGAGATCAAGGAGCGCGTGCGCCGGACCGCCGAGCTCCTCGCGATCGAGCAGCTGCTCGACCGCAGGCCGAAGCAGCTCTCCGGCGGGCAGCGACAGCGGGTCGCGATGGGCCGCGCCGTGATCAGGGAGCCGCAGGTGTTCCTGATGGACGAGCCGCTCTCGAACCTCGACGCGCAGCTGCGCGTCCACATGCGCGGCGAGATCGAGGCGCTGCAGAAGCGGCTCGGCGTCACGACGGTCTACGTCACGCACGACCAGGTCGAGGCGATGACGATGGGCGACCGCGTCGCCGTCCTCCGCGACGGCGTGCTCCAGCAGGTCGACTCACCGACGCAGATCTACGATCGGCCCGCGAACCTCTTCGTCGCCGGGTTCATGGGCTCGCCGCCGATGAACCTCGCGCAGGCGACGATCGACCGGCAGGACGGCGGCTTCTCCGTGGGGTTCGGCGAGCAGCGCGTCGCCGTCCCGAGCGAGCTCGCGCAGGAGCGGAGGCTCGAGCAATGGGTCGGCAAGCCCGTCATCGCCGGAATTCGCCCCGAGGACCTCGAGGGAAGCGCGGACGGCGGCTCCGAGCTCGGCGGCGAGGTCGTGCGGATCGAGGAGCTCGGCGCCGAGCTGCTCGTGTACTTCGCGGTCGACGCGCCGGGCCCGAAGGGGCAGCCGGTGGCGGCGGCGGTGACGGGGGAGGAGCTCGAGCACGCGCCGGTCACGGGCGCCACCGGGTCGATCTTCTGTGCGACCTTCGAGCCGCGCACGCAGGTGAAGATCGGCGACCGCGTCGAGACGAGGGTCGATGCGCGACGGCTCCACTTCTTCGATCCGGAGACGGACGAGGCGCTCTAGCGGGGCAGCACGAGCCAGACGTCCGCGCCCGCGCGGTCGTCGCGGTTTCGCGCGAACGACGCGCCGCCGTGCGCCTGCGCGATCGCCTGCACGATCGCGAGCCCGAGCCCGGCTCCGCCGTTTCCGCGCGCTTCGTCAGCTCGGCTGAAGCGCTCGAACGCCAGCGCCGCGAAGTCGTCGTCGAAGCCGGCGCCCTCGTCGAGGACGTGGAGCTCGACCGAGCCGTTGTCCGCGCGCGCCGTGATCCGCACCTCGCCGCCGCCGTGCCGCAGCGCGTTGTCGACGAGGTTCGCCAGCGCCTGCTCGAGTCGCGCGCCGTCGCCGACGACCTCGAGCCCGGAGGGCGCCCCGACGTCGACCGTCCGTCCGCTTTCCGACGCGCGCCGCTCGAAGCGCGATCCCACGCGTTCTGCGAGATCTCTCACGCGGAGCTCCTCGCGGCGAAGCGCGAGCCCGTCGGCGTCCGCCCGCGCCAGCACGAGCAGATCGTCGGCCAACCG
>Ga0111538_10009019_pt1 | contig 13343 bp, 11 predicted proteins | sample SoiMethybrSBSTD1_FD_79669 | JGI IMG/M metagenome (GOLD analysis project Ga0111538, IMG submission 79669) | Bulk soil microbial communities from a Populus tree surrounding site in Tennessee, USA - Soil MetaG P. TD hybrid SBSTD1 (version 2)... | ecosystem: Environmental > Terrestrial > Soil >...
AACTCCTGCTGGAGTTCGACGGTGCCGTTGCTCTGTGGCAACGCAAATGCAACCTGGACGAACGTGCCGCCCGTTGCGAACGGTCCCTGCACGCGGACGCGGGTCCCGACGACGTTTGCCTGGGGCGACGATCCTTCCATCAGCGTCACGCCGAGTGCGCCGGTCGGCGCCTCGAATTCGAACGGGGCAGCAAGCTGCACCTTCGTTCGCGCGTTGTTCGTGATGTCGAGCAGGTAGTACACGCGGACGGTATCCTCGTCTGGCTCCATGACGATACGGGTCTCGCCGGCGAGGACCACCGTGCCTGGCACCGCGGGCGCCGCCGCGTCGCGTGCTGCCTGCGCTTCCTTCTCCTTGTCGGTGGCAACGAGCATCAGCCGGATGCCGCCCTGAACGGGCGCTGGAAACTCCTGCGACTCGATGCGTTCGCCGTCGACCGTCGTGACCGCTTTGACCGTTGCTCCAGCCTGCACCGGTCCGACCTGCGCGCGACCGCCGGAGTCGGTCTTCACGGTCTGCGGTTTGCCATCGATGATGAACTCGACCGGCTGATCTGAGAGGTTGTTGGAAAGGTCGCCCCGAATCACGCGAACCGAGATGGTCCGGTCCGGAAGATCGTTGACAGGCCGCGGAATGCCCGACATCTGCTTCGGATCGGGCATCTGAAACTGGGCGTTCGCGACTGATCCACTCAGGACGAGCGCGAGACCGAGCGATGCCGCGGCGACGACGCGCCGGGTGAGCCTCACAGCTTCGCTCCACACGATTTGCAGAACCTGGCGTCCGCGTCGTTGGCCGTCGCACAGCTGGCACACGTCCGGCCGGCCTGACTGGCGGCCGACTCCTGGACCGGCCTCTCGCCCATCCGCTTCACAAGATCCTGCTCGATGCGGGTCCGATAACCGACCCCGGCGTCAAGCTCTCGAATCAATCGCGCGGCTCGCACGCGCAGCCGACCTGACATCTCCCTGAAGTCCTCGTCCGACACCTTTTTCATCGCGCGATCGAACTCGAGCTCTTTGATGGCGCGAAGTGTGAGGGTCTTCTCGCGTTCGAGGGCGGCGCGGGTCCGCTCTCCAACCATTGGCGTACGATCGTCCTCGCCTGAAATAAGGGGCGACACCGTTCGTAGAGTGGCGAGCGCGGCCAGGACGACGCCTCCCATGAGGATGGTCAGCAGCAGGACGGCCACGAAACCCTGTGACCGGGCCATCCACGTCATGGCCGTCGCGCACGCCAAGCCGACCAGGACGAACAGCTGCCAGGGTTTGAGGCCGTTGTCAGCCGTCTCTGGGATATTTTCCGACACGTAATTTCGCGCGGACGTGTCCTTAGTCGAGGTTGCGGAGCTCATCGTCGAGGCGCTCATCGAGGTTCGGATCGAGTGCCTCCCCTCGCTCGGCGGCGGCCGGCCCGGCGCTGCGGCGCGACCAGCGAACTGCCACGAGTCCGATCACCATGGCGCCGCCCGCGCCCATCATGTACGGAAAGAGCCACGCCAGGCGGTTGAAGCCGCGGTCAATCGGCGCCCCAAGCATTTCCTGGCTGCCGTAGCGATCAACGAACCACTGAATGATTTCGTCGTGCGGCTTCCCCTGGTCGATGAGCGTTGCCAGCTCGCCCCGCATCTGGTGCGAGACCGGACATGGATCCTTCCGGCATTCCCCAATCGCGGCGTGCCCGCACGTGCCGCAGGTGCAGACGATCTCTTTCTGGAGCTGGCGCTCGAAGTCGTTGCGCGCGTAGTACGACGTCTGAACGTTGTTAGCGAGGGAACCGGTTGCCGCTGTGTGCTGCGCCGACGCGCGCGAAGCCGAGCCGAGAATCAGCGCCAGCATCAGTACCGCCGTCGTGGCGGCTTCCGCCGGCAGACCTGCCATCGCGAACGAGAACGCGCGCTCTGGCAGGAGCGCGATGCCCGTGCCAAACGCCATCAGACCGAAGCCCAACCAGATCCAGTTGACGAGCGGGTTCACGAAAATCTGCAGGGTCACGTCCTGAGTGGCCGCATCGAACGCGCCGAGCACGACGTAGAAATCCTCAGCGAACGAGCGGCGAATCGCGACCTCGGTGGTCGGTGGCTCGGTTTCGTGCTTGTGAAACGACCATTTCGCCGGATAGAGCGTGGCCACCTGCTTGCCGCCGGAGAAAAGCGCCAGGTGGGCCGTGACAGCTTGCTTTTGTCCGTCGTCGGTTACGGTCAACCGATCGTGTCGAATCGTGTACGCGCCGAGGCTCGTCTCGGTGCCGACCTTCACCACGGTCTGCTTTTCCTGCTTGAATCCCTCGCCAGCGAATCCGAAGAAGATGAGGACAATGCCGAGGTGAACGACGTAGCCGCCGTAGCGGCGTTTGTTGCGGCCGACGAGTCCGATGAGTGCAGTCAGCAGATCCGTGCCTGTGTTGCTCTGCCGCACGCGCGCGCCGCGCCAGAACTCCTGAGTGACCGTGCCGGCGACCAACGCGCACAGCGCGAAGCACAAGCCTGAGATCCAGAGACGGAAGCCGAGCGCGACGAAAGTGCCGCTGACGACGATCGCGGCCACGACCGGCCACAGAAACTGGTCACGCAGGTTGACGAGCGTGGACTTCCGCCACGCCAGCAGGGGCCCGATGCCGGTCAGCAGCAGCAGAATCAGCCCGATCGGCAGCATCCACTTGTTGAAGAATGGCGGACCGACCGTGAGGCGCTCCCCGGTGATCGCTTCGCTGAGCGTCGGAAACATCGTCGCAAACAGCACGAAGAACGCGGAGAACAGCAGAATCCAGTTGTTGACCAGGAACGCCGCTTCCCGCGACATCCACGAATCCAGGTCGTTGCGCGCCTTGAGCAGCGGCAGCCTGTAGATGACGAGGCCAAAGCTGAACACGAGGATCGTCACCATGAAGATGGTGAAGAGCCAGGCCAGCTCGCGGTCTTCTCCGAAGGCGTGAACCGACGACACGACGCCCGAGCGGGTCATGAACGTGCCGAAGATCGTCAGGAAGAACGTCAGAATGACCAGCGTCACGTTCCAGACGCGGAGCATGCTGCGCCGCTCCTGCACCATGACCGAGTGCAGAAATGCGGTCGCGGTGAACCACGGCAGCAGACCGGCGTTCTCGACCGGATCCCAGCCCCAGTACCCGCCCCAGCCGAGCTCTTCGTACGCCCAAATCATGCCGAGCATCAGGCCGAACGACAGGAACAGCCAGCTGAACATCGTCCAGCGCCGCACCGCCCGCAACCAGGCGTCATCGAGATGTCCGGTGATGAGCGCCGCCAATCCGAATGCAAACGGAATGGTCATGCCTACGAAGCCGGTGTACAGCGACGGTGGATGGATGACCATCCAATAGTTCTGTAGGAGCGGATTCAGGCCTTCGCCATCCGCCGGCGGCGTTGTAAGGAAGGTGGAGAACGGGTTCTTGTGCACCACCATCAGAAAGAGGAAGAACATCTCGACAACCGCAATCGTCGCAACGACGTACGGCAGCAACTCCCGATGCCGTTCGCGGTTGACGTATACCGCGATGGCGCCAAACACCGACAGCAGGAACACCCAGAACATGATCGAGCCGTCGAGCCCGCCCCAATACGAGGTGATTTTGTAGAAGAGCGGCTGGACGGTCTCGGAGTAATGGGCGACGTACTTGATGCTGAAATCGTTGGTCAGAAAGGCGTTGACGATGAGTGCCGAGGCCATCGTCATGAGCGCCGTCGTCAGGTAGAAGGCGCCGACGCCGCTCTCAATCAGGCGGCGCGACCTGCGGCGCGCACCGACCACCGAGGCCGTCGCCGCGTAACTGCACACGACAAACGTCGCGAGGAGGAGAAACGACCCGAGCGAGGCCATCTAGCCTACTTTCTTGGATGCTTCGTACTTCGACGGGCACTTGGCCATGACGCCGTTTGGATCGACGTGAAAACCTTCGTTCGTCAGGCGGCCCTTCAGCACCACTTCGGCTTCCTCGCCGGGCGTATCTTTGAAGGTGTCAGGCACGACGCCGATGTAACGCGCGTCGACAATGCTGCCGTTGTTCTGCACGCGGAACCGGTACTCGAGCGTGCTCGGGTTCACCAGGATGGATTTGGCGACGATGAAGCCATGAAGCTGCAGGCGCTTGCCCTGCCAATCCTGCGGGCTCGTCATCACCTCGTCGACATGCTTGTAGTACTCGGTGCCATCACGCAACGTCGACCATAGCAATCCCGAAAAGGCGAGCACCAGGACGACCGTCGTCACGCCGATCTTGATATGTCGATGTGTCATAAGGCTTTCCGGGACAATAGGACGCCCTCAGAATACGCCGACTACCCCTGCGATGCAAGGCGAACCGGCTCGCGACGAAGGGCGTCAACGAGCTCGGCTACGGCCGCCACGGGCAGGCCAACGACGTTGGCGTAAGCGCCGTCAATTCTCCGAATGAACCGGGAGGCGAGGCCCTGGATGGCGTACGCCCCAGCCTTGTCCAGACCCTCTCTGCTTTTGACGTACCAGGCGACGTCTTCGTTGCTAAGTAATGCGAACTCGACCAACGTGCGCTCCACTCGGGTCAGCTCCCGGCTCCCGCGTCGGAGGCTGACTCCCGTCAGCACCTCATGAATCCGGCCCGAAAGGCGGCGCAGCATCTGAGCAGCGTCATCGGGCCCGTCAGGCTTGCCAAGGATGAGTCCGTCGACCACCACGGCGGTATCGGCACCCAGCGTGACCGTGTCCTCCCCGCCAGCGTGGGCCACACGCGATTTTTCGGACGCCAGACGAAGGACGTAAGCGTCGGGGGCCTCGCCGGGGCGCACGCGTTCGTCCACGTCTGCCGGTCGAACGTCGAACTCGAATCCGGCCGCACGTAAGAGATCCGCACGGCGCGGGGAAGCTGACGCGAGGACGAGCCGCATCACGGGATGATACTGGCAATGCAGAATGCAGACTTCAGAATGCAGAATGAATTCAGGACATGCTGCCGTGGGGCCGGACCATTCTGCAATCTGAACTCTGACTTCTGCATTCTCAGAGGCTAAGATCCATTTGATGCAGCCGCTCAAACAGGCGATTCCGCGCGTCGTGACCGACATCGTGCGCCGGGCACCGCTCTCGCCGTCGAAGATCGAATTCGCGTGGGGCATGGCCGTCGGTCCGTCGGTTCAGCGCAATACGACGATCCGGCTTGAGGGCACACGACTGGTCGTCGAATCCTCGACTCAGCAGTGGGCCGACGAGGTCCGCCGCTCGTCGCGGGTGATTCTGGCGCGTCTGCGCGCGATGTTGGGCGAGTCGACGGTGAGCGGCCTCGAGATTCGGAGCAATGAACATGCGTGACGTGGCCATCGTCAGCGCGGTCCGCACGCCGACCGGCAAGTTCCTCGGTGCGCTGAAGTCGTTCACCGCACCACAGCTGGGCGCGCTCGTCGTCGCCGAGGCCGTCCGCCGTGCCGGCATCGAGTCCCGCATCGTCGACGAGTGCATCATGGGCAATGTCGTCGGCGCTGGACTCGGCCAGAATCCCGCACGACAGGCTGCGCTTCGCGGCGGACTCGACGATCACGTCGCCGCACTGACTATCAACAAGGTATGTGGGTCGGGGCTGAAGGCCGTGATGCTCGCTGCGCAGGGTATCGCAGCGGGCGACACCGATGTCGTCGTCGCGGGCGGCATGGAGTCGATGAGCAACTGTCCGTACCTCCTTCCTCGCGTCCGCGAGGGACTCCGGATGGGTGACGCCACGCTGGTCGACACCATGATCAACGACGGCCTCTGGTGCGCTTTCGAACAGAATCACATGGGCAATGCTGGCGAGGTGGTCGCCGAGCGGTACTGTGTTGATCGCGCCACTCAGGATGTGTACGCCGCCGCGAGCCATCAGAAGGCTGCCGCCGCGACCGCCAGCGGCTGGTTTGAAGAGGAAATTCTTCCGATAACGGTCGTGCAGAAGAAAGGCCCGCTGGTCACCGTCCTGAACGATGAAGGCATCCGCTCCGACACGACGGCCGAAACACTCGCCTCGCTGAAGCCGGCATTTAAGGCCGGTGGCACGGTGACCGCAGGAAACGCTCCTGGCGTGAACGATGGTGCCGCGGCACTGGTGCTTATGCCGGCTGAGCAAGCAGAGGCGTTCAGCATCCAGCCGCTCGCGCGCGTCGTCGCTCAAGCGACGAGCGGCCTTGTCCCCAAGCTGGTGTTGATGACGCCGGTGGAGGCGGTGCGCCGAGTCTTAAAGAAGGCCGGCTGGACCCTCGACGACGTCGATCTCATCGAGCTGAACGAGGCCTTCGCCGTCCAGGCGGTCGCCGTCATTCGAGAGCTCGGCGTCGATCCGGCGCGCGTCAACGTCCACGGCGGCGCGGTCGCCCTCGGACATGCCATCGGCTCGAGCGGCGCGCGTGTGCTGACCACACTGCTTTATGCCATGAAGCGGCGGAATGTCCGCCGCGGCATCGCCACGCTGTGTCTCGGCGGCGGCAACGGGGTCGCACTCGCTGTTGAAAGAGCGCTCGCCTGATGCGTTCGCTCGCGCCAGTCGGTTCTGCGGTTCTGCAGTTCTGGGTTCTTGTTTCGAAGTTCCCGGTCAGGTGCACTGAACCCAGAACCAAGGACCCCGAACCAAGAACCGCGGAACTGGGAACCTAGAACCCAGAACCGCAGAACCCGGAACTGACATGGAGCCCTCCGTACGGTCCGTCGGCGTGGTTGGCGCGGGCACGATGGGCAATGGCATCGCTCAGGTCTTTGCCCAGGCTGGATTCGACGTTCACCTCGTCGACGTAGCCCAGGCACCACTGGACCGTGCCCGTAGCGCCATCGATAAGAGCCTGTCGAGATTCGTCGACAAGCAGAAGATCACGTCGGCCGACCGCGACGCGGCGCTGGGCCGCCTTCACTTCAATACGTCGCTCGATGCGCTTGGCCGCAGCGATTACGTCGTCGAAGCGATTGTCGAACAGGTGGAAGCCAAGCGCGCGCTGTTTCGGCAACTGGACCGAATCGTGCGGACGGAAGTGATCCTCTCGTCGAATACGTCGTCGATTTCGATCACGCTCCTCGGCAGCGCAACCGAGCGCCCCGATCGGGTACTCGGCATGCACTTCATGAATCCTGTTCCCCTGATGACCCTGGTCGAGTTGATTCGCGGACAATCGACCTCCGACGCGTCGATGCAGGTCGCCACGCAGCTGTGCGGAGCCATCGGGAAGACGGGCGTCGAGGCGGCGGACTACCCGGGCTTCATCGCCAACCGCATCCTCATGCCCATGTTGAACGAGGCCTTCTACGCGGTCATGGAAGGCGTTGGATCACCGATGGCAATCGACGCGGTGATGAAAGGCGGCCTGAACCACCCGATGGGTCCATTGACTCTCGCTGATTTCATCGGGCTCGACGTGTGTCTTGCGATCCTGAACGTCCTTCACGAGGGCCTCGGCGATCCGAAGTACCGGCCCTGCCCACTCCTCAAACGGATGGTCGCCGCAGGACACCTCGGGCGCAAGTCTGGCCAGGGCTTCTACACCTACGCCTGAATCAGCGCTCCTCGCCGAGGCGGCGCGCTGCTCCGCCGAATCCCCAACGGTGGCTCAGTCTCGCGAACATCAGCACGATGACGAGGGGCGCCAGCACCAGGACTTCACGAACGATGGCACGAAGGTTCTGGCCGATCGAATCTCCGGTCAAGAGCTGACGTCGCTCGGTGCCGAGAAAGAGATCCCAGTCGGAGATGAACCATCGATTGCTGAACGGCCACAGCGCTTGAATCCCGCGCGGCGGATTCGGATCGGTTCCCAGCCAATCGAGCACGATGTGCGAGCCCCATGCCGCGGCGCAAACGAGGCCGAGGATGACACCGCTGCGACGTGTGACCTTCCCTGTCACGACCGTGGCGACAATCATCACGAGGATGGCCGAGCCGAGGCTGTGCGTGAACGAGCGGTGGATCGGCTGGTACAAGAGGTCCAGGTCTGGCAGCACGGCCAGAGCCATGCAGACGATGAGCAGCGAGCGCCACCGAAGCGCGGATCGCACCGATCGCTCCGCGACAATAGCGACAGCGGCTCCCGCAAGCGCATGTCCAACCGGGGTTGGCATCGGCTGCCACCATCATCACTCATCGGCCGTGCAGAAATCGCCGCGACGCGCCAATGGGGCGAAAGTGTCGGCGTCTGCAAATGGCTATGGAAATGAGTGTTATCGTGACGTTTTCACATATTATCAATTGACTTTCGCCCTGGCACGAACCTAGAATACCCACGCTTCGACCATCAACTGCGAGGACAGCCCTCGCGACGCCGACCTGAATCAGAGAAGGAGCCTGCATGCCTCCAGTTGAGAGACCGACCGTGCAGTCAGACCGTGATGATCGCGAACGGCAACGAGCCGTCGAGCTCGCCGTCGGGCAAATCGAAAAGCAGTTCGGCAAGGGCTCGATCATGCGGCTCGGACAGAAGGGGGCGATCCAGCCGATCGAAGCCATTCCGACCGGCGCCATCAGCATCGATTACGCGCTTGGTGTCGGCGGCCTGCCCCGCGGTCGAGTGGTCGAAATCTACGGGCCCGAGTCATCTGGCAAGACGACGCTGGCGCTTCAGGTCATCGCCGAGGCGCAAAAGCTGGGCGGCATGGCGGCGTTTGTCGACGCCGAGCACGCCCTCGACGCAACCTATGCCCAGAAGCTCGGGGTCGATGTCGACAATCTACTGGTCTCTCAGCCCGACAACGGCGAACAGGCGCTCGAGATCGTCGAGGTCCTCATCCGGTCGGGTGGCGTCGACGTCGTCGTCGTCGACTCGGTGGCGGCGCTCGTGCCCAAGGCTGAAATCGAAGGCGAGATGGGCGAAGCGCAAATGGGCCTGCAGGCGCGACTCATGTCCCAGGCGCTGCGCAAGCTGACCGGCGTCGTCTCGAAGTCGAAGACGTGCCTCATCTTCATCAATCAGCTGCGCGAGAAGATTGGCGTGATGTTCGGCAATCCCGAGACGACCACAGGTGGTCGCGCGCTCAAGTTCTATGCGTCGGTCCGCCTCGACATCCGACGCATCGCCAGCATCAAAGATGGCGATGCCGTCGTCGGCGGGCGCACGCGGGTGAAGGTCGTCAAGAACAAGGTGTCGCCGCCATTCCGCGAAGCCGAGTTCGACGTGATGTACGGCGAAGGCATCTCGCGCACCGGCGATCTGCTCGATCTGGCGGTCGACAAGCGGATCGTTGAGAAGAGCGGCGCGTGGTTCGCGTACGGCGGCGAGCGCCTCGGTCAGGGCCGCGAAAACGCCAAACAGTTCTTGAAGGACAACCCGGACATCTTCAAGGCAATCGAAGATCGGGTACGGCGTGAACTGGGTCTGACACGCGAGAGTGAACCGGTCGCCCTCTAATTCAGCGTAGTCCAGCCGTGCGGGCGGGCGTGCTATCATGCCAAGGCCTTGTGCCGGGTAGCATTCGAGGTCTGCCCCGCACGCGCGTCGATCGGCCAGGTAGCTCAGTTGGTAGAGCATACGACTGAAAATCGTAGTGTCGACAGTTCGATTCTGTCCCTGGCCACCATCAAGCCTTTTCATTCACAGCTTTAAGAGCGCTATCTTTCAGGTCGCAGGTCCACGCTCACCGGTATCGTTCTATTTCACGTACCTGGATGCGGTCGACGAGCGCGTGGCACTCCAGGCGCACGCGAGTGGCTCGCTGCTCATTCAAGTTGACGACAGCTTCGCGCCGGATGCCGACATCCTTGTGCCGAACCTCGATCCTGTTCGGACCCGCGATCAGCGATACTTCGATGCTGCCATCGTTGACCGTGTACATCTGTACCGATTGGTCCAGGCGAACAATCGAGACGATGGCGCTTTCGGCGTCGAGAAGGATGCCCAACTCCGCGTTCAGCGTCCGCACAAAGTGTTGGTCGCGTCCCGTCCAGATGACCTCGCGAGTCAACGGAACATCACCTCTGAGGCGGCGGCTCGACGATAGTGGACCGCCAGCCGCTCGCCCGGAGTGCCACGTACGAGGCGATCATCGTCAGCTGCGAGCAACTTCGTCGCCGACTCTACAGCGTGAGCTGCGGCGACGGCATCCAGAGGCGACGCATTCGGTGCTACGGCTGCGCGCGCACCTGGAGCCAGCAGCAGGCCGATCCGGACTAGGAGTTCCGCTTCCAGATTTCCCTCGAGTAGTTCGGTAAAGTTACGCCGCGCCACCGCCGCAAGGTTTCGGCGCGCGCGGCCGCCAAATCGATAGATCAGACCAGTTGGTTCCCTTCCAATGAGTCCGGAATGGCTCCACGAGCGCATCCGAGCCACTCGAGCGCCTCGGGCACCGTGTAAACAACCTTAATCGCCTCCACGCCGCCGGCAAGCGCCCGTTCGGTCCCATAGAGGCGGCCGACGTCGAACTGCTGGTCATCGTTCACGACGAGCGCCCGTCGCGGCGAATCGAAGGCTGTCGTGCGGCCGGCCAGAACTTCGACTTCATGAGCCTGCAGTCGCGAGAGGTCGGTCTGTCGAAGATCGAGAATCACCGCGAGATCGGGATCGAACTGCGGATGTGCCACCAGCGCGACCTTCGTCGCCACGAACAGGCCCACCGTGAGCAGCCCCCACATCCGCACGTAGACGAATCCGCGCACCGGATCGAAATAGAAGGCCCAACCGGTCCGTGGGGCGTGACCGATCACGTTAGAACTCCGAACCACCCGATGAACGTCACTCGCGCGTCTCCAGTGGGAGGCTCTGTCGCCTTCGAATCATAATGCGGCCGCGACATGGTCCACTCTACCTGGCTGGCGCGGGCCTGGTCTGACCGCCCTAAGTGCCGCGCGGCGCGGAAATTCTGACGATGAACCACAGGCGCCGGCCGGGAGACTCACAATCGGCCGCGAGCGGACGCCGTTCTGGCCGCCGCTTGGGGCCCGATTTCAGGTCACCGGATTCCGGGATCCGCCCAAGCGGCGCTCTGTCCACAGTTCGACGCACTCACCTGGTGTTACTTCCCCGTCCTGCCATCGCGCTGGACGCATCCGGCGACGCACCCTGAAAACGCAGGGGTTCTCTCTCAGCCGTAAGCGAGCACGGTGTTTGCAAGACAACCGGCAGTGGACGTCGTCAGACCCGTGGATCGCCGCACAGACGCCGTCACTGACCGCCGTCGATGGCGGCGCTGTGGACGCCGTGAGTCAGATCCTGCGTCGACGACACCGCCGACACGAGCGTGCGAGCGATGTCTGCATGGCATCGCGGTGCTGTCGTCAGCCGATCCGATTTCCGGCGGGTTCGTCCTGACCTATCACTGTGCTCTGTGTGGACATGAAAAACACATCGCGTCCATCGAAAATCCGTTGGCCGCCCGGGCGCCGGACATCGACAGAGGACCCTCGGCTCAGATGAAGTGACGCAGTCCAGAGCAGGCGTGATGTCTCCGAGACGAATTCACACGTCGGAGTACACGCGGCAGCCACCCACCGCCCCCCCGGATGTCGTCTGCCCCCTGTGCGACCGGCCGCTGATCTACCGACAGAGCGTTCTCGCCGGCCCCATGCCGCGTGAGCGATGGGACCAGTTCGCCTGCCGGCGGTGCGGCCTCGCTTTCGAGTACCGTCACCGCACACGAGAATTGAAACGGACGGGGCCCGCTTAGCTATTCCGAGGTTCGGCCTATCCTCATCGTCCGCTCCGGCTCAGTTTCGGATATAACATTCCGCGACCCGCGACCCGAAGGGAGCCGAGCGCACATGTGGCAGCACAACTACACACCTATTGGCGGCAGCCTGGGCGTCAGCGCACTTGTCGCCGCGATTCCCCTCATCGTCTTGTTCGTCATGCTGGGGGTGCTCAGAAAGGCTTCCTGGATTTCGGCGCTGTCGGCACTCGGCTCGGCGTTTCTCGTCGCCCTGCTGGCCTACGGGATGCCAGCGCAGCTCGCGCTGATCTCCGCGATTTACGGCGCCGCCTACGGCCTCTTCCCTATTGCCTGGATTGTCTTCGCCGCCATCATGCTCTACAGGCTGGCGGTCGACACCGGCAAGTTCGAGATCATCAAGGATTCGGTCGGCAGCCTGACCGACGATCGACGTCTCCAGGCGATGTTCATCGCCTTCTCGTTCGGCGCCTTCATCGAGGGTGCGGCGGGCTTCGGGGCGCCGGTCGCGATCTCCGGAGCGATGCTGGCGGGACTCGGGTTCAATCCGTTCTACGCCGCCGGTATCTGTCTTCTGGCGAATACCGCCCCGGTCGCGTTCGGATCCATCGGCATCCCCGTGACGACGCTGGCGAATGTGACCGGTCTGCCCGTCATGCCGCTGAGCGCCATGGTCGGCCGGCTGTGCGCGATGATCTCCGTCGTCATTCCCGCGTACCTCATCGTGGTGATGGCCGGGCCAGCGCGGGCCCTGGAAGTCTGGCCGGCTATTCTCGCGTGCGGTCTGTCGTTCGCCGGCATGCAGTTTTTCGTGTCCAACTACATCGGTCCCGAGCTGACCGACATCATGAGCTCGCTGACCTGCATCATCGTCATGGTGGCCGTGCTGAAGCTGTGGCGACCGGCCAACATCATGCGGCTCGAGGGCGACCACGAGGCGACGGTGGTATTGAAACGCCATTCCGGCGGCGAAGTGTTCAAGGCCTGGCTTCCCTACCTGCTGCTCGTCGTTTTCGTGCTGGCGTGGGGTGCACCGTCGATCAAGTTGGCCATCGACACCTGGACCAATGGTGTCATGCCTTCATTCCTGCCGAAGGCGTCCAGCGGACTGAACGTGTTGAATGTGCCCGGCCTGCACAATGCGATTACCCGGATGCCGCCCGTTGTGCCGCAGCCGGCGCCGTACGCGGCGCCGTTCACGCTCAACTGGCTCAGCGCCTCCGGCACGTCCTGTTTTCTCGCGACGATCTTTTCTGGACTGCTCCTTGGCGTCCGCCCGAAGCAGTTCGTGGGCCTCTACAAAGCCACCTTCGGACAGTTGAAGTTCGCGATGCTCACCATCGCGGCGATGCTGGGGGTGGCATATCTGATGAACTATTCTGGAATGACGACCACGCTCGGCCTGGCGCTCGCCGCGTCGGGCGGCGCGTTTCCGTTCTTCAGCGCAGTGGTCGGATGGATGGGGGTCTTTCTGACCGGCAGCGACACCTCGGCCAACGCGCTCTTTGGCAACCTGCAGGTCGTGACGGCCAACGCTCTTCAGCTGAACCCGATCCTGACCGCCTCCGTGAATTCCGCCGCGGGTGTCATGGGCAAGATGATTTCGGTCCAGAGCATCGCGGTCGCCGTGGCGGCCACGGGCATGACTGCTGCCGACGAAGGCCGGCTGTTCCGCTTCACCATTAAGCACAGCGTGCTGCTGATGGCGGTGATGGGGCTGCTCTCGCTCCTCTTCGCCTACGTGTTCCCCGG
>Ga0111538_10009020_pt1 | contig 13343 bp, 11 predicted proteins | sample SoiMethybrSBSTD1_FD_79669 | JGI IMG/M metagenome (GOLD analysis project Ga0111538, IMG submission 79669) | Bulk soil microbial communities from a Populus tree surrounding site in Tennessee, USA - Soil MetaG P. TD hybrid SBSTD1 (version 2)... | ecosystem: Environmental > Terrestrial > Soil >...
GAGTGGCCGACCGCGGTGCCGAGATCGCGCGGTCTTCGGGATTCGACGCCGAGGCGCGAGCCGAACTCGCCGTCCCCACCTGGGAGGGCATCGTCGACGTCGCCGACGAGCTGGACGCGGCCGTGATCGTCATCGGCTCGAGGGGCTTGACCGGGCTGAAGGAGATCGCCGAGGGGAGCCTTTCGCACCAGGTCGCCGAGCATGCGGGGCGGCCGGTGCTGATCGTGCCGCCGCCGCAACATGACGGTCGGTAGCTCGCTCGAGCGACCGTCGCCTCTCCGAAACGGAATTGCGGGCTGGCGGGCGGTCGTCGCGGCAGTCGCGGCGGCGGTCGCGCTTGTGGCGGCCGCAGCAGCGGGCGCCTCCTGGCCGGTGGGCTTGCTCGCCGGGTGGGATGCGGCGGCGATCGTGTTCCTTGTCTGGGTCTCGTTGACGATCGCGGGCCGCGACGGCTCGGCGACCGAACGCCTCGCGGCTGCGGAGGACGCGTCGCCCGCCGTGGCCGAGGCGCTGCTCCTCTCAGCAGGCGTCGCGAGCCTGGTCGCTGTCGGGTTCGTGCTCGCCGAGGCTGGACGCGCCGCACCGCTCGGTCGCGGGGTGCTCGCCGGACTCGCGGTCGTGAGCGTGCTGCTTTCGTGGGCGGTTGTTCACACGATCTTCACGCTGCGCTACGCGAGGCTCTACTACGCACCGCCGGTCGGCGGCATCGGCTTCCCGGATGACGCGTTGCCGGACTACAGCGACTTCATCTACGTCGCACTCACGATCGGCATGACGTTCCAGGTCTCGGACACCGACCTCGCCAGGCGGCAGATCCGGCGCGCGGCGCTCCACCACGCGCTTCTCTCGTATCTGTTCGGCTCGGTGATTCTGGCGGTCGCCGTCAGCTTGGTCGCGGCGATACTTGTGCAGTGACGATGCGCGACGTCCCGTCGCGTCTCGTCCCGGCCGGAGTCGGGCCTATGCGGCGGGCCGTGACGCGGTGAACGCGGCGGCCGCGACGTCTCCTGACGCCGAGCCCGGCTCGGGAAGGCCTGCGGCCGCGTACGCCTCTTCCTCGCCGAGCGTCTCGTGCTCGAGCAGCGCGTTTGCGAGCGCGTCCAGACGCTCGCGGTTCTCGCGCAGGAGTGTGAGCACGTCGGCGTGGCTCTGCTCGACGATCTCGCGCACCTCGTCGTCGAGCGCGTCCTGCGACGCGTCCGACACGCCCGCCGGCACTGTTCCGCTGTCCGCTCGCGGCAGCACCGTGACTGGGCCGATGCGGTCGCTCATCCCCCAGCGCCCGACCATCTGCCGCGCGATCTCCGTGAGCTGCTGGAGGTCCGACTCGGCCCCGGTCGACGGCTGGCCGAAGACGAGTTCCTCGGCGCCGCGGCCACCGAGGGCGACCATGATCTTCGCCTCCAGCTCGTCGCGCTCGTAGTTGAAGCGGTCGGCATCCGGCGCCGAGAACGTGACCCCGAGCGCCTGGCCGCGCGGGATGATCGAGATCTTGCGCACCGGGTCGGCCTTCGGCGTGAGCATGCCGACGAGCGCGTGGCCGCCCTCGTGGTAGGCCGTCCGGCGGCGGTCCTCCGGGCTCAGGAGGATCTTGCGCTCGGCGCCAAGGAGGATCCGCTCCAACGCGTCGGCGAAGTCGGCCTCGGTGACGGCGTCGTGGCCGCGCCGCGCCGCGAGCAGCGCCGCCTCGTTGACGAGGTTCGCGAGGTCCGCGCCGACCATCCCCGGAGTCGTCGACGCCACGCGTTCCAGGTCGACGTCGGATGCAAGCGGGACGCCGCGCGTGTGCACCTTCAAGATCGCGGCGCGGCCGGTCCGGTCGGGCGGGCTAACCGTCACGCGCCGGTCGAAGCGCCCGGGTCGGAGAAGCGCGCGATCGAGCACATCAGGCCGGTTCGTCGCGCCGATGACGATCACGCTGGTGTCCGAGTCGAAGCCGTCCATCTCGGTCAGGATCTGGTTCAGCGTCTGCTCGCGCTCGTCGTTGCCGCCGCTGAAGCCGGACGACGCCGACCGCGACCCCCCGACCGCGTCCAGCTCGTCGATGAAGACGATCGCAGGCGCCGCCTGCTTCGCCTCCTTGAAGAGGTCGCGAACACGCGCCGCTCCAACGCCGACGATCGCCTCGACGAACTCCGACGCCGCCATCGAAAAGAAGGGCACGTTCGCCTCGCCGGCGACCGCACGCGCGAGCAGCGTCTTGCCGGTTCCCGGCTGGCCGCTGAGAAGGACCCCGTGCGGGATGCGCCCGCCGAGCTTGCGGTACCGATCCGGCCGGCGCAGGAAGTCGACGACCTCGGCGAGCTCCGCCTTCGCCTCGTCGATGCCGGCGACGTCGGCGAAGGTGACACGGTCGCCTCCCGGCGTGTAGCGCCGCGCATTCGAGCGCCCGAAGGAGCCGAGCAGCGATTGCGCATTCGCGCCCCTGCGTGCGAGCCAGACGAGCAGGCCCAGGAAGAGCAGGGTAGGCCCGAAGCTGAGGAGGAGGCTCTGCCACCACGGCCGGCTGGTCTGCAGCGGCTGCGCGTTGACGACGACACCTGCTCGGGCGAGCGACCGTGTCAGGGCCCGACTGTCGGCGAATTCGGGGATCTCGGTTGCGAAGCGGGTCGTCGGCTTCGAGCCTTTGTACCGTTCGGGTTGCTTGAAGGTGCCCTGGATCGCGGTCCCCTTCGAAGTGATCTCGGCGACGTTTCCGGCCGCGACCTGACGGACGAAGAACGGGCTGTAGGGCACGCGGACCCGCGCAGGTCCTCGCGTGGCGCTCATTGCCGCCAGGTAGTTGACGGCGAGCAGCGCGACGGCGATCGCGATCCACCACCGAGCGCGTGGCCGGCGCGGCGTCGCCCGCCGCCCGGAAGAGGGTGCTGGTTGCGTAGCTGCCATCGGCCTTCACTGTGGATCGGTCCGCCGCGGGCCGAATCGGCTTGCTCTCCGATCCGCTGCGCGAACCGCGCAGGCTCGTGCGCGAGCGCGGCGCGGGCAGCGTGTTCTGCCGCCCGCGCCGCTTCAGCGGTCGTCAGTAACCGACCGTCATCTCGTCGTGCACCGACGTGACGCCGGGGGCCGCCCAGGCGGCGTCGAGCGCCTCGTCGTGCTCGGCCCATGAGCTCACGCTGCCGTTGAGGGTCACGGTGCCGTTGTCGGTCGAGACGTACAGGTCGTCCGAGTCGACTGCGGCGTTCCGCTTGAACGCCTTCTTGATCGAGTCCTGCACGTCGCCGGCATCCGGCGTCGGGCCGTCGAGCTCGATCTCGTCGATCACGTCGAGCGCACCGACGATGTTGGACGCGACCAACTCAGCCTCGTCGCGCTGGTACTGCCAGCCGGCGGTGCCGGTGAGTGTGACGAAGCCGTCCTCGACCTTTGCGTCCACGGTCGTGGGCACGAGGCTGTCCAGCATGAGCGCCTGGAGCACGTCGCCGCGAACATCGGCGTCCGCGCGCTTGTCGTCGTTCATCAGCTTCACCTGCAGCTCGTTGTCGATCGAGACCACGCCGAACACCCGCTTCGCAGCCTTCCTGGCCTCGCGCTTCTCGCGGAAGCTCCCGACGGTCCCGCGCAGGGTGATCTTGCCGTCGTCCGCGGAAACCGCGATCGCGGTGCTGTCCACCTTGGGGTCCCAGAAGAGCTCGTCGCTGACGTCCGCCGTCAGGTCGTTGTCCAAGGACATTGCGTCCTCCTTTCGTTGGGGTATTGGACGCCGACATCGTTCCGCCGCCTGGCTCCCCACGGCATCGGCGTTGCCGCCGAGCCGTTGCGCCAAGAACGTAGGAACCTCTAGTCGCGGCTGGTTGACCTCTGCGATCCGCCAAAGGACGCAGAAGATCGGCTTCTCCACCGATGCTGCATCCCGGTCTCGACGGTGATCATCGGTTCATGCGCGGAACAGCACTTCTGGATGTCATGGCGATTGCCGGCGTGGCCTGGACGATGGTCCGCCTCGGGGCCGCCAAGGGTCAGCTGAGGGTGAAGGCGCCCGCTCGCTGCGCGGCCTGCGGCCGGAAGAAGGGCTGGGGCCGCTGTTCGTGCACTGACGACTGACGACTGGAAGGAGCAAACATGACCAGGGAACGAACCCGAATGATCGGCTCGCTCATCGCGACCGCGATCAGAGCGTTCGCACTCGTCTCCCTCGCCCGAACGATCGGCCCGAAGCGAATCGGCCGACTTGCCGCCCTCGCGGCCGAGGGGTATTTCCTGCGCTCGCGGCGCTCGCGCTCGTAGGGCGAAACACGCCTGACGCTCGATCCACGTGCTCGTGTCGACGGTCTAGGCTTCGGGCACGACTCGGAGCGATACAGCGCTCCGACGGCTGGTTGGCGCCTGGACTGGTCCCGATGACCGATCGCCTGCAGCAGACGTTCAGCGCAAGGGCCGGTGATCTTCCTCGGGAAGCACAGACGCTCTTGCTTCTGGCCGCGCTGAACGACAGGAAGGACGTCGGTGAGATCGTCGCCGCCGCACGGTTGATCTCCGCCGGGATCGCGGAGGAGCATTTGGCGCCGGCCGCCGCGGCCGGTCTTCTCCTCCTCCGTGGAACCACACTCGAGTTCCGCCATCCGCTCGTGCGCTCAGCCGTTTACGAGACGGCGACTATTGAAGAGCGCCGCGGGCTCGCGAACGTCTACGGCGCCTCGCTCGGGCTGATGGCGATCGGCATCGGGCGGCTGCGGCCGCCGGTTCGGACGGAGACGTGGTTGACATGCTGGAGACGGCCGCTGCGCAGGCGGGGCAGCGCGGCGATGCGGCAACGGCGATGGCGGCGTTCGAGCGCGCCGCTCGGCTGACGGCGAACGAGGCTGCCCGAGGCGCCTACCTGATCCACGCCGCGGAAATGGCGTTTTCGTTGGCGGCGGACGAGGGGGCACTTCGGCTCCTTCGCCAGGCTGAGGGGCTCGACCTCACAGCGACCGACCGCGACAACAGCCTGGTGCTGTCGGTTCGCGACGACGGGGTGGGCGGAGTTGACCCCTCCCGCGGCTCGGGGATCGTCGGCCTGACCGATCGCGTCGAGGCGCTCGGGGGGTCGCTCCGGGTCGACAGCCGGCCGGGCAACGGGACGAGAATCACCGCCGAGTTGCCGCTCCAGCTCAAGTAGTCGAGAGGGACTATCATCGTCTAGCCATGCCGTCGCAGTGGCTGGCAGTCGGAGCGGAGACGGATCCGCTGAGCCGCGCTCGCGAGCTCCGGAGAAGCTGGGAGCGCCTGCTCGCCGACGGCGCGCTCGGCCTCGAGCTCCCACCCGAAGCCACAGCAGGATTGCGCCCCACGATCGTCGAGTCGTGGCGGCGCTCGCTTTCAACAGGCCTCGATCCGACCGACGTACTGGCTCCGATCGAGGCCGACGAGTCGGAGGTGCTCGAGCGCTGGTTCGAGCATCCTCTCGGGTCGCTCGCCCAGGACCTGATGGAGCAGCTCCGGGAGGTGGCCGAGGAGTCGCGAAGCATGGTCGTAGTGACCGATGCGTCGGGGCTGATCCTGCACCGAGCGGGTGACGAGTGGCTGCAGGAGCGTGCCGCCGAGATGAATCTCGTCGAGGGCGCGCGGTACAGCGAAGCAGCGGACGGCACGAACGGGATCGGGACGGCGCTGGCCGCAGACCGGGCCTTCCAGGTGTTTGCCTACGAGCACTTCAACGAACGGCATCACGAGTGGGTCTGCTCCGGCGCTCCGGTTCACGACCCGGTGTCCGGCCGAGTCGTCGGGCTGATCGACCTCTCGAGCCTCTGGAAGACCGCGCACCCACGGAGTCTGGAGCTGGTGACGGCCACCGCCCGGACGATGGAGCAGCGTCTCTTCGAGGTCCGGCGCGATCACGACGCTCGCGTTAGGCGTCGCTACGGGGATCTCATGACGAGGAGCACGGATCTGCTCGCGAGCCGCGACGGCTACCTTCTCGCAGGCGGCGCGCCGGCGACCTCGAACCCGCTCGACATCCCCGAGGGCGGCGGCGAGGTCGTGCTGGGCGACGGTTCGGTTGCCGAGGCGGCATCACTCGGTCAAGGCGAGGCGTACCTCCTCCGCCGAGTCGCGACCCGCCGCGGCAGGTCCGCCCCGGCCGAGGTGCTCGAGGGTGCGGAAAGGCACGTTCGCGAGCTCGTCAACGAACAGGCCGCCTTGCGGCACGTCGCGACCCTCGTCGCGCGCGAGTCCGCGCCTGATCAACTCTTTGCGGCAGTCGCGGAACAGGTCGCCCGCGTCTTCGCCGTCCAGCACGTGAGGCTGGTCCGCTACGAGCCGGAAGCATCCGAGGTGGTCGGCGGCTTCAGCGAGGGGGATCGCGAGCCGTTCCCGTTCGGATCGCGTTGGCCGCTGGACACCCCGGGTGTAATGGCAATCGTTCGGGAGACCGGTCGCCCCGCCCGCGTCGAGGACTATGCGCATGTGGCCGGAGAGGCCGCTGCTGCCGCTCGTGCCGCGGGCTTGCGATCGGCGGTCGCGAGCCCGATCGTGGTCGAGAGACGTTTGTGGGGAGCGATGGTGGTTTTCTCGTTGCAGGACGAGCCGTTCCCCGAAGACACCGAGGCCCGGCTCACAGACTTCACCGAGCTCGTGGCGACGGCAATCGCCAATGCCGAGTCACGTGAGGCGCTCGCGCGGATCGCGGAAGAGCAGGCTGGGCTGCGGCGGGTAGCCACCCTCGTTGCTCGAGAAACGTCTCAGGCGCAGGTCTTCGCCGCGATTGCCAGGGAGGCGAGACAGCTGCTCGGCACGGACGCCTTGCGAATCGTTCGCTTCGACGGCAAGAGCGGCATCGTCGTCGCGGGCTCCGGAGAACCCAAGGTCACGCCGCCGGGCTTTCGCTTCCCCCTCGACGGCGACACGGTTGCCGGGCGCATCTCTCGGGAGGGGCGGCCTGCACGGCAAGCCGATTACGGCACGTTGAGCGGGCCGATCACGAAATCCGTCCGCGCATACGGCATTCGCAGCGTCGTCGGCGTACCGGTCCTCGTCGAAGGGAGACTGTGGGGCGTCATCACCACCGGAATGACCCGGGAGGAGCCGCTTCCGCCCGATACGGAGTCCCGTCTCGCCCAGTTCACCGAGCTGATGGCCACCGCGATAGCCAATGCGGAGGCGCACGCCGAGGTCGAGCGGCTCGCTCAGGAGCAAGCGGCGCTGCGCCGAGTGGCGGTACTGGTCGCGCAGCAGCCGTCCCCCAGCGAGGTCTTCACGGCCGTCACCCAGGCGGTCGGGGTGCTCCTCGATGCCGACCTCGCGGTGTTGCACGTCTTCCCCGGCGACGGCATGGCGACGACGATTGCCAGCTGGAGCGGCGACGGCCCACTGCTGCCGATCGGGACGCGGTTTCCACTGGATGGCGACAACCTCGCCGCCCGCATCTTCAAGACCGGCGCGCCGGCGCGGCTGTACAGCGAGGACGAGGCGTGGAAGCGTGCGGAAACGGATCTCGCACGGAATTTGGGCATGCGCTCTGCCGCGGGGGCGCCGATCCTCGTCGAAGGGAAGCTCTGGGGCGCGCTGATGGCCGCTAGTCGCGGCGTCGAGCCCTGGGCCGAGAACGCCGAGAGCCGTATCGCCGCCTTCACGGAGCTGGTGGCGACCGCGATCGCGAACGCCGAGTCTCGAGAGGCGCGAGCGGTGCTCACCGAGGAGCAGGCAGCGCTGCGGCGCGTTGCGACGCTCGTGGCACAGGGGACATCGCCGCAAGATCTCTTCGACGCCGTCGCCGAGGAGGTCGGCCGCCTGCTGCTCGCCGCAAACGTCTCGATGGGCCGCTACGAGCCCGACGAGAGCGTTACCTCGATGGCCTCGTGGAGCTCCGCCGGGCCTGTCTTTCCTGCCGGCGTGCGGTGGCAGATCAAGGGCACGAACGTCGCGTGGACGGTGCTCCAGACGGGCAGGCCCGCTCGGATCGACGACTTCTCGGCTGCCACCGACCCGATCGGCGTCGCCGTGCGGGAGGCGGGCTACAAGTCGGCGGTTGGAAGCCCGATCGTCGTCGAAGGCCATCTCTGGGGCGTCATATCGGCTGCCTCCTCCGAAGGGCCGATGCCGCCGGACACCGAGGCGCGCCTCGCCTCGTTCACGGAGCTCGTCGCGACGGCCATCGCAAATGCCGAGTCGCAGAGCGCCCTCGAGCAGTTGGCCGACGAGCAGGCGGCGCTGCGACGGGTCGCGACGCTCGTCGCCCGCGCCGTCCCTCCTGCCGAGATCTTCGAGGCGGTATGCAACGAGGTCGTTCAGCTCTTCGGGACGGCCCTGGTCTCGGTCGGCAAGTTCGAACGTGATCCACCGTCACTCGTGGTCGTCGGCTTCGGCGAACGCTTCCGCGAAATGGTGCAGATCGGATCGCGGTGGAACCTCGAGGACGCATTGGCCTCGACCCAGGTGTTTCGCACCGGGCGCTCCGCGCGGTTTGACGCAGGGCCTTCTACTGTCGACGACGAGCGGCTTGCCGAGCTCCTTCGTCGCCTGGGCATCGTGTCGACCGTCGCGGTCCCGATCAACGTGGAGGACGAGGTCTGGGGGGTGATCACGGTCTCCTCCGCGGACGAGCCGCTCACGCACGACACTGAGGAGCGCCTTGAGAGGTTCAGCGAGCTCGTCGCGACCGCAATCGCGAACGCCGAAGGCAAGTCCGAGCTTGCCGCCTCGCGCCGACGTATCGTCGCGGCAGCGGATGAGAGTCGCCGGCGGATCGAGCGCGACCTCCACGACGGCACACAGCAGCGGCTCGTTTCTCTGGGCCTAGCGGTACGCGCGGCCGAAGCGACCCTCGCCCCGGAGCGGCAGGACGTGCAGGATCAGTTGTCGCGCGTAGCGATCGGGCTCGCGGACGCAGTCGAGGAGCTCCAGGAGCTCTCGCGTGGCATCCACCCTGCGATCCTCTCGAAGGGCGGGCTCGGCCCGGCGTTGCAGACGCTCGCTCACCGTTCCGCGATTCCTGTCGAACTCGACCTCACGACGGACCTGCGGCTCGCGGAGCCGATCGAGGTGGCGGCCTACTTCGTTGCGTCCGAAGCTCTTGCCAACGCGGCCAAGCATTCGGACGCCTCGCGTATCGACGTCACGCTCGAGCGGCGCGACGGCACCCTGTCGCTGTCCGTTCGCGACGACGGCGTCGGTGGAGCGGACGCCGCGCGCGGCTCGGGGATCGTCGGCCTCAACGACCGGGTCGAGGCGCTCGGCGGCTCGCTCCGCGTCGACAGTCGGCCCGGGGAGGGAACGCAGGTCGTTGCCCGGCTGCCGCTCGACCTCGAGCTGGAGCAGACCGTCTAGACCGACAGTTCCCCGTGCCCAAAGATTGCCGGTAGCGGGGATGCGGTCCGGCAAGTAATGCTTGATCCTTCGAAGGTGTCTCTGAGGTGCCTGATCGTCGACGACAACGCCCTCTTCCTCGAGGGCGCTACCGACCTGCTCAGACGCGAGGGGTTGGACGTGGTCGGTGTCGCATCGAATGGCGCTCAGGCGATGCAGCTCGTGTCCGAGCTCCGGCCGGACGTCACGCTCGTCGACATCGACCTGGGCGAGGAGGACGGGCTCGAGGTCGCGCGGCAGCTGAGTGACACCTCGGCGGTGCACTCGAAGGTCATCCTTATTTCGACACACTCGGAAGACGATCTCGCGCACCTGATCGCGATGAGCCCCGCGCTGGGTTTCGTCCCCAAGACACGGTTGTCGGCGCAGGCCATTCGCGACCTGCTCGAACCCGCGGCCTAAGCCGTTTCCTTGTCGCTCTTCAGGAACGTCACGACCGCAAGGACACGCCGGTGGTCGTCCCTCGTCTCCGGCAGTCGGAGCTTGGCGAGGATGTGCCGGACATGCTTTTCGACCGTTCCTTCTGCGAGCCAGAGCTTGCCGGCGATGCCCGCATTCGAGCGACCCTCGGCCATCAGCGCCAGCACTTCGCGCTCGCGCGCCGTGAGGTCGTCGAGCGGATCGTCGGTCCGCCGAGCCTTGACCAGTGTCTGAACGAGACCCGGGTCGACAACGGATCCACCCGCCGCGATCCGTTTCAGCGAGTCGACGAATTCGTCCACGTCCAGCACGCGACCCTTGAGCAAGTAGCCGATCCGATCGCCCGTCGCGAGTAGCTCTGTCGCCTCCTCGATCTCGACATGTGCCGAAAGGACCAGGATCCCCGTTTCGGGGAACTCCTCCCGGATCGTCTGTGCCGCGAGGAGCCCCTCGGTCGAATGCGTGGGCGGCATCCGGATATCGACGATCGCGAGCTCGGGCTCGTGCTCGCGCACGAGTTCGAGGAGCTCGTCCGCGTCGCCGGCCTGTCCGACGACCTGGAAACCCGACCGCTCGAGCACGCTCGCGACGCCCTCGCGCAGAAGGACGTCGTCGTCGGCCACCACGACCTGACGGGGGTTGTTCGGGGAGCTATCGACCGTGCTTCAACCTTACGCGGTCTGGCCCGCCGACCCTAGTAGCCGCTAGCTCTCCCTTCCCAGCACCGGCAGCGGGTACGCCAAAGACGCTGTCATCGGGGCAAAAAGAGGAGCGCTGGTCGGCTACCGGCGCAAGGCGGTTTCACGCAACCTTGATCGGGTCATGCCGCCCCGCTCACTGCGAAAGGACCACGACATGTTCGAAGCGACAGAGGAACCTTGGCGGACGGAACTGGCCTCCCGCGAGAGCAATGGAATCACGGTCAGGATGTTCTGGACTCGATCGACGAATCTGGTGACGGTCACCGTCGCCGATGCCGCGAACGACGATTACTTCGAGCTCGTCCTCGACGAGCACGAGCGAGCGATGGACGTGTTTCACCATCCATTCGCGCACGCGGCCACCCGGGGCCTCGACTTCCACACAGGCCGCCTGGAGCTGGAGGTGTTGCTCGATGCCGCCTAGCGTCAACAGCTCCCTCGCCGAGCTGCCGGCTGACGTCGACCTCTCGAACGTCGTCGAGCTCCGGGCTCCCCGCGAGTACGAGCTGCTCGCGCAGCTGGCGCGACGCAACGAAGCCCTGGAAGACTTCGCGGCCCTCGTTGCGCATGAGCTGAAGACCCCGTTGCAGGAGGCGCTCCTCGCCGACGACCCGTCGAAGCCCGTCGAGGAGGCGCTCGACCTCGTCGATGAGCTGCTCGAGGCCGCGCAGGACGCCCCCCGCGAACGGCTATTCACCTCTGTTGCGGAGTGCCTCGATCAGGTCACCGGGGATCTCGGCACGCAGGTCGAGGTCACCTCCGACCTCACCACGATGCTGCCGCTTCCGCCGGGGCCGCTCCGCGTGATCCTGCGCAACCTCCTCTCGAACGCCGCCGCTGCCGGCGCCCTGCGCGTTCACGTGTCGGCGGCGCGGTCGGCGCGCTCGTGGCGGCTGGTCGTCGACGACGACGGCGTCGGGCTCGCAGCGGTCGATCGCTACGCCGCGGGCAGTGGCCTCGGCCTGGCGCTCTGCCGGCGCATCGCCGCCCGATTCGGTGGCGTGCTGGAGTTGGCTGCGCGTCCCTCCGGAGGAACGCGCGCAACCCTCGAGCTCGCCGAGGCCGTTTGATGATCAGGGTCCTGCTCGTCGACGACCACGAGCTCCTGCGGGCGGGACTGCGCAGCCGGCTCGAGGGTGAGCCCGGGATCGTCGTCGTCGGCGAAGCCGGCACGGCGGAACGGGCGGTCCTCATGGCCCGGAAGCTGCAGCCCGACCTGATCCTCCTGGACCTGCTCCTGCCGCGGAAGAGCGGCTCCGAAGCGATTCCGGAGCTCGCGGAGGTTGCACCAGAGGCAAGAGTCCTCGTGGTGTCGTCGCAGGCGGCGCCGAGTTCCGTACGGCGGGCCCTGTCCGCGGGTGCGGCGGGATACCTTCCGAAGCGCTCGTCAGACCGTGATCTGATTGCTGCGATCCGGCTCGTGGCGGACGGGGCCGGCTACGTCGACCCCGATCTCGGCGCAAAGCTCGTCACTCCCGGTGGGCCAGCGGCGCTCGAGCCGCTTTCCGAACGAGAGCGCGACATCATTCAGCTGCTGGCGCTCGGCTACACGAACCAGGAGATCGGCAAGAAGCTCTTCATCTCCGTCCGGACGGTCGACACTCACCGCGCCCACATCATGCGCAAGCTGCAGCTCGAAACGCGTGCCGAGCTCGTGATGTTCGCGCTCGCGAACGGCGTCATCGGCCCGGACGCCGGTTGAGTTCGACTCCTCGGGCTCGCCGAGCGAGCTATTAGCCCAAGAACCGGACCTATTTCCTGGGGCCCTTGCCGACGATCAGCTTGACCTTTGCACCGTTTCCGAGCCTACTGCCGGGCTTCGGCTTCTCTCCCAGCACCTTGCCCTTCTTCTTCGAGGGCGAGAAGGCTCTCGTGATCTTGCCGACCCGGCAGTGCGCCTTGCTGATCCGCGCCCTCGCCTTCGCCAGTGGCCGCCCATAGACGTTCGGAACAACGCACGCCTGCCGTGGGGGCGCCGGTGGCGGCGGTGCAGGCGGGGGCGGTGGTGCTGGCGGAGGCGGCGGAGGAGGTGGCGGAGGGGGAGGCGGAGGTGGCGGTGGGGGTGGCGGCGGTGGCGGTGGCGGCGCAGGCAGCGAGACGATCACCGCGGCCGACAGGTCGCCTTTCCCACCGGCCGCGTCGTACCCACGAACGGAGTAGGAGTAGGTTGCCCCGGCCACCGCCGTCGTGTCCGTGTACGTCAAGCCCGTTGTCCGGCCGAGGGTCGTCCCGTCGCGCACGATCTCGTAGCCGGAGACGCCGAGCCGGCTCGCGGCGGCGCCCCAGCTCAGGCTCACCCGATCTCCGCTGAGTTCGGCGGCGAGCCCGCTCGGTGTGGTCGGCGCCGCGCATGAGATGGCACGGTCGTTTGCATCCGCGACCACCGACGCAAGCGGCGCGAACGATCCCTTCCTCGTCCCATCCGCCCAAAGGACGCCCGACTGCCAACCGCGGAGGTCTGACTCGTCGCGGAGGAGAAAGTTGAAGATCGAGCGGACATACGGCTGGCAGTAGGCGAGCCTGACCGCGTACCGAAGCTGCGTCGCCTGGTCCGGTGCCAGGCTGGTCGCGAGCGGCGATGGACTCGGGAAATCGCTCTCACCGCCGGTGAAGTCCGGGATCGGAACGATGTTCTCGGTCCCCGAGTAGTACGGCGCCTTCTCCGGCGGGATCGTCGTCTGAAAGCCGCTCTCCAGATACCAGATCGGAGGGCAGCTCAGGTTGCAGCCTGGGCCGGGAACCGGCTGGGCAGTTTCGGCGAAGGCCTCGTGGAGCGTGTCGACGAGTTTGTTCCAGTCCCCCTCGGCGATCGTTCGGCCGGTCGTGTGGATCAGGAAGGTCGCTCGCGGAAGCCGTTCTGGTACACGTGCTGGCCGACGGTGTCGAACAGCGGCTCCGTCCGCCCACTCGCCCGGAAGGCGTCGCCCATCTTGGTGA
>Ga0111538_10009021_pt1 | contig 13342 bp, 11 predicted proteins | sample SoiMethybrSBSTD1_FD_79669 | JGI IMG/M metagenome (GOLD analysis project Ga0111538, IMG submission 79669) | Bulk soil microbial communities from a Populus tree surrounding site in Tennessee, USA - Soil MetaG P. TD hybrid SBSTD1 (version 2)... | ecosystem: Environmental > Terrestrial > Soil >...
ATCTCGATGCCCGCAGCGCGGACGCATTCAGCGACGCCGACCGCGGTCTGCTCGAGGGTTTCGCCCACCTGATGGCGGTCGCGATCGAGAAGAGCCGTGGCCACGAGGAAGTGCAGCGCGCCAACGAGCTGCTGGTGGGGGAGAACCTGTTGTTACGGAGGGAAGCGAAGACCCGATTCCACCCCGAAAACTTCATCGCAATGAGTTCGCGTATGCAGGAGGTGCTGGGCGTCGTCGAGCGGGCGGCCCAGACGCAATCGACGGTTCTCATCACCGGCGAGAACGGCACCGGCAAGGAGGAGATCGCCCGCATCCTGCACCACAGCGGCCGGCGTGCGATGGGCCCGTTCGTGACCGTGAACTGCGGCGCGCTGACCGAGACCCTGCTCGAAAGCGAGCTGTTCGGCATCCTGCGCAACGTCGCGACCGGCGTTCAGGGCCGTGATGGACGGTTCGTGCAGGCGAATGGCGGCACGCTGTTCCTCGACGAGATCGGGGACATGCCGACCAAGCAGCAGGTCGCCCTGCTGTCGGCGATCGCGCAGCGCGAGGTGACCCCGGTCGGCGGCGGCCGTCCGATCCCCGTCGACGTGCGGATCATCGCCGCCACCAACCGCGAACTGCGCCGGCTGGTCGAAGAAGGGACGTTCCGCGAGGACCTCTACTTCCGGCTCAACGTGATCCCGATCGAGATGCCACCTCTGCGCGACCGGAAGGCCGACATTCCTGCTCTCGCCCAGCATTTCGTCCGCTACTTCGCAGACCAGCAGGAGCGTCCGGTCCCCGAAATCTCGCGTCACCTGGTTTCGGTGCTGATGCAGAGTGACTGGCCGGGCAACGTCCGCGAGCTCCGCAACTACGTCGAGCGGGTGATGGCCATGACTCCGGGCCGGACGCTGCAGCCGATGCCGCTGCCGAGGGACCTCGAATCACAGGGCCCGCGAGTCCGGACACAGCGGGGGAAACGGCTGACGGATACCCTCGCGGACGCCGAGAGTCGTGCGATCCGCGACACCCTCGAACGCTGTGCAGGCAACCAGAGCAAGGCTGCACGCGAGCTCGGAATGACCGAGCAGTCATTGCGTTACCGGATGAAGAAGTACGCGATCGAGCGCAATCGCGAGTCGCGACGAACTCGCAAAAAGTCGCGATAATTGCGGATCGCACTGCGCGCCAAGAGAAACCGCCATTTCCCGCACTGTTTCTCGCCGATTCTGGCGAGTTCTGGCGCTCAAACGATCTCTCATTCTGCACCGAGATCACCCCCTAAGAACTGATCGCTCAGTTGCTTAGCCTGCGATCCAGATACTTGGCACAACTCTGGCCTTTCCTGGTTGTCGAGGCTCACGCCAAACCAGGAGGTCGAAGTGAAGTTCGTGCCCGTCATCATGGTCGCAGTGATGGCACTCGCAGCCGCTACGACTACCGCCAGTGCGCAGGCGGTCGGCTCCCTCTCCGGCGGCAACGCCACCTACACACTTCCGACGTCCGGCAGCGACGACGCTGGCACCACCGTCATCGCATCTCCCTGGACGTCGTTCCGCTACAGCTCGTTCTTCGCCGCCATTCATGGCTGGATGGGCGGCTCCAGTGTTTCGACACCCGTGCGTATCGGACTGCCTTCGGCACGTGCAGTGCGCTTCGCTAGCGCCGGCAGGCCGGACGCCCGGGTGACCCGCGTCACATGTCCGTGACGCGGCCAACGGCGCGGGGGGCTGCAGCGAGGCCCCCCGCGCATCTTCTTCGGCTTCATCGTCACAGCCTGGCGAGTGTGCTGGTCCAGGGTGGCACCGAACGCCAGCGCGTCGAAGCCGCACTTGCCTTCCACGAAGCAAGTCCTCTCCGCGGCACCCCGTTCCTGGTCCTCGACTGTCTCCGCGGCGAATCAAGACTGTCGCGTGCGCTCCAGTCGTGGCTGATCTGCGAGAGCGATCCGGCGACTGTCGATCCGCTGCGCGAGAGTGACGGCGGCACGCTGTTCCTCGACGAGATCACCAGCCTCACACCCTCGACCCAGCGGCTTCTGGTCATGCTCGCACGACGCCTGGACGGCGGTCCGGCTCACGACCGTCGCGCAGCGGGTCCGGCGCGGCTCGCCGCGGGCAGCAGCGAGGATGTGAGTGAGGCGGTGCAGCGAAACCGGTTCTCGAGCGCACTGCTCGACTCCCTGGACAAGATCCGGGTCGAACTCGGACGGGCCGGGAGGCGTGGAGCCGCCTGATGCGGGCTCTCCCGGGCGACGACATTCTGCGCGCGGTCGTCCGGATCCTCGACGAGGGGATCGTTCTCCACGCGCCCGACTCGTCGATCGTTTCCGCCAGCCGAACGGCCGAAGTCATTCTCGGGATTCCTTCCTCGCGATTGGTGGGGGGCCGGACGTTGTTCCCCGACGTCCCCGCCCAGGGACCGAACGGCGCGGTCCTCGACGCCGGACACGAACCGGCTCCTCATGCCTTGCGCACCGGTGCTCCCTACGCGGCGCGCAGCATCCAGTTCCGTCGCTCGAGCGGCGAACTGGCGTGGGTCGACGTGCAGGCGACTCCGATCCTGACTCCGGACGGCACTGAGCCGGTGGGCGCCATCTCCGTCCTGCACGACGTCACCCGGCTGCGCGTGCTCGAGCGCGGCAGGGAGTCGCTCGAGCCGCCGCTCGACGTGCGCCGCATCGCGCCCGGCGACCTGGTCCGGTCGATCCGGCCGGCACTCCAGCGGGTGGTCGGGGACGGAGTCCATCTCGACATCCGGATGGTCGAGCCGCTCGATTCGATCGAAACCGATCCGATCCAGTTCAAGCAGGCCCTGTTCACGCTGGCGGTGTTCGCCCGTGTATCGATGTCGGGGGTCGGAGATCTGCAGATCGCGCTCGAGGACGTCCACATCGGAGAGGCCATGCCGGCCCGCGCGATCAATTGCCTGAAGATCGTGATGACCGACAACGGCGCCGGCGTGGATCCCGCTTCGGTCGACCGGATCTTCGAGCCTGGATTCGCTTCGATGCCGGCGGACCAGCGCTCGGGCTTCGGGCTCATCACGGTTCGTGACTTCGTCCAGCGGGCCGGCGGTACGATCGAAGTCGAGTCACGGGTCGGGGAGGGAACCACCTTCCGACTGCTCCTTCCACGATCCACCAGTCGCGCGGCACACGTGATCTGATCGCCTGCCGCGCCGAGGAGGCCTCACATGGCCACAACCCGGCGGCAACCCCGATCGAAGCGTTCCTCATCCCGAACTCCGGCACGTGGCAGCGCCGACGTGCGGTCCGCGCTGCGTCTCGGCACTGAGAACGCCCAGTGGCTGCTCGACAGCCGGGAGCGACGGCGGCGGTCGATCCGCAGCGCGGTGCCGGGCCGCCGGGCCCGGCGCGAAGCCGTCGCCGGACCCCGTCCGCTGCTGGTGGCCGAAGGTGACTCGTGGTTCAACTATCCGTTCTTCAACACGCTCGAGGCGCTCGAGGACGGCTACGACTACGACGTCGAATCGGTCGCCCATCCCGGCGACACGATGGAGAGCATGGCCTACGACCCCGCGCAGCTCGACGGGTTTGCGCGCCTGCTCGCCAAGCTCAGTCGCGACCAGCGCACGCCGCACGCGGTCCTGCTGTCGGCGGGCGGCAACGACGTGCAGGGCCCGGTGCTGTGGACACTCCTGAACCACCACGGAGCGACCCAGGCAGGGTTCAACGAATCGATCATGCGGGGTGTGTTCGAGGAACGCCTGAGGCTCGCTCTCGTCACCATGCTCGGCACCGTGACGTCGCTCTATCGGGCGCATTTCAGCGCGGCGCCGAACATCCTGATCCACGGCTACGACTACCCGGTGGCGGATGGGCGCGGGTACGCGGGGGGATTCTGGGTGCTGCCCGGACCGTGGCTGGAGCCCGAGTTCCGCGGGCGCGGCTATCAGGTGCTCGCCGAGCGCGTGCGCTACATGACCGTGCTCATCGACCGCTTCAACCAGATGATCGCATCGGTCACGCGCGAGCCCGGGCTCGGTCACGTCCGCTACGTCGACCTGCGCGGCACGTTGTCGGCGGATCTTCCGAGCGGATACAAGCAGTCATGGGCGAACGAGCTGCATCCGACCGGCGACGGATTCAAGGCGGTGGCGGACAAGCTCCATCGCGTGCTGCGGCAGATCTGACGGTTTGCCGCGCGGCAGCGGGTGGTGATCGCGCGCGGACGGTGCTAGCGTCCTCCGCGGCCCCCACAGCCAAAGGGGAGCATGTGGATTCTGCCCCCGCTCCATATCGCAACTGGTTCTCAGTGTCCCCGCTCGGCAAGGCAATTCCCTACACGGGAACCGGCGAGCGGCGTGCTGACGGCGGCGCCAACTTCGGCTTCAAGGACCTCAAAGGTCGGCCCGACCGGCTCGACGAGGTGCCCGAGGCGAACGAAGATCGCGCGCTCGCGCAGCTGATGCGCACGATCAACGGGCCCCACACCGGCGTGTTCAGCATCGCGAGCATGAGCTGCCTCGAAGGCGATCGAGGCCACGTCGTTCGTTCCGGTTATCTCGAGATCGCGTTCAACAGCCGTCACCAGGTCGAGGACGCGGCCAACTACTTCGCGCTGTTCCTGCGCTTGGATCGCCTGCTCGTGGCCCGCGCATTCGACGCCCCCGCCGAGTTTCACTGGCAGCTGTGTCCCGCGCATTTCTCGTCCGGCGACGTGGCCGGCTGGTCGGTCGAGATCCGGGTCCGCACCGCGCCGACGTCCGATGCGAGCGGGGCGAGCGGGATCTGGCGGGCCGCGATGGAGATGCTGCAGGAGCTGTTCGCGACGGTGCCCGCGGAGCGCAAGGATCCCCTGTATGGCCCGCAAGCCCACGATCCGTGAGCGCGGCCAGGCGGGTGGCTGGGAGTCCGGACTCCGGCCCGGCGGGTTTTGCCGCCGGGGCAAAACCCTCTACGCTCCCGCGCTCACCGCAGAACCCACCTCAGAAGGAGTCGATCCCCGTGCGTCCGCATTTCGGCTTCCGCCTCGCCCTGCTGTCGATCGTGTTCGTTGCCGGTGCCGCGCATCCCGCTGCCGCCGACATTACGGTGACGACCCACTACAACCTGGTCAACGGTGACACGCTGACGCGTGCCAGCTACTACACGAGAAAGCGCGTTCGCGTCACGGCTCCGGATGGTCGCGAGTACATGTTCAACGCGAAGGGCGACAGCGTCACCGTGATCGATCACAAGACACGCATGTACTGGACCGGTCCTCGCAGCCAGGCCGACTCGGTCGCCAATCGGCTGATCGGGGAGAACCGCAAGGAGATCGCCGAGATCGCGGCCGCCGATCCGGTGGCGTGGGGCGAGAAGGTCAAGGCATTCAACGACTCGATCAAGATCTTCAGTACCTACAAGTCCCGCAAGATCGCCGGGTATCCATGCGATCAGTGGATGCTCACGGCCGGCAGTTACATGACCAGCGAACGCTGGATCGCGCGCAGCCTGAGCACCGCGAACTATGGCCCCGAGATGCAGAAGGTTGTGATGGCGTCGATCAAGGACCCGCTCGGGCGCCAGTTGATGCGGATGATGATCGAGGGGCGCAACAAGTCCGGGCTGCCGCTCGCCGGCTCGGTGACGTTCCAGACCATGAGCCGCGAAGGCAGCTATTCATTCGAAGCCGTGAGCGTGAACACCAAGCCGATCCCCATGTCCGCATGGGCGATCCCCGAGGGCTACACGCAGATCACGCTCTGAATCTGACGATTCGACCAATCTCCAGGAGGCCGAGGTGAGAGTGAACCCCCGATTTACGATCTGGGCCGTCGCGTTCGCAGTCATCGTGGGCTGCTTCATTCCGATCACCGCAATGGCGCAGGCCGCGGCCGACACCACCGCAGCCGATTCCGTCGCAGCACCAGCGCCCACCACCGCCACGCCGGCGACGACCACTGCGACACCGCCTCCCCCGCCTCCGACCCAGGCGAGCGCCAGCTCGACTTCGCCGGCCAGCAGCAATGAAGCCGGCATGTTCTCCAAGGGACGGCGCCGGGTCTCCGGCACGATCGGATGGGGCAGCTCGCTCGGCGACGACTACCTGCTGCTCGGCATTGGCGTCGGCTATTTCGTGGCCAACGGCCTCGGCGTCGGCGTCGACTTCGAGGGCTGGTTCATCGGCGATCCGACCCAGTACAAGATCAGCCCGCGCGCTGATTACGTCGTCTGGAAGTCACCACGCATGAAGCCGTACGCCGGCGTCTTCTACCGCTACACCTTCCTCGGTGAGGGGATCGACGACCAGAGTTCGGTGGGCGGGCGGGTCGGCGTCTTCTACAAGGGCGCGCGCGGCGGCATGGCCGGCGCGGGCGTCGTCTACGAGCGCTATCTCGATCTGCCGGAGGCGTTGGACGACGACGTGCTCTACCCCGAGGTCTTCATCGCCGTTTCGTTCTGACCGAGAGTTTCACAAGCGACGCAACCGACCGGCACGCGACGAGATCCCCGTCGCGTGCCGTCGCGTTTCAGGGTTGCGCTAGACTGCGGGCGTGAGCGACAGGCCACGGTGGGAACGAAAGCAGATCGCGAGCGTGCTCGCGCTGGTGGCGGTGTTCGCCATCGGGTGTGCACCTTCCGAGCGCGAGTCGGACTACCTCGCGCGGCGCGCCCTGCTCGAGCGCCAGAACAAGGGGATCGGCGAGCTGATCGAGGAGGCGCAGAACGGATCGCTGTTGCCGACCGACCGCTTCCTGATCGGGATCGACGAACAGATCGTCGGTGACCTGTTCCGTTCGCAGTTCCCGCTCGAACGTCCGCTCGGCAAGCGATTCGTCGTCCGTCTCGATCGCGCGACCATCGAGTTCCGCGACAAGTACGGCGTCATCACGGTCGAGGGCGAGGTCTATCGGCCGGCCGCCCCGGATCGGCGAACCGCCCTCAAGGTCCACGGCGGTCTCGGAGACGTGCGGATCGATCCGGTAACCGATCTGCTGACGATCCGGATCGCCATCGACCACGTCGAGGTCCTTCAGGCGGGCGTTCTGGAAAATTTCCTGGGCCGCGCCGGGAAGGAACTGATGGGGTCCAAAGGCCGGGAGATGCTGCAGGACCAGCTGCCGACCCTGAACGTCCCGGTCGGGCTCGCACGCAGCATCCAGTTGCCGGCGTTCGAGGAGGGCGGGGTCCGGGTCGATTCGCTCACCGTGCCGCTTCACCTCGCCGTCGAGCGCGTCATCGCCCTGGAGCACAAGCTGTGGGTGACGGTCGACGCCCGGGTCGGAGAGATCGAAGGCGGCGAGAAGGGCATGAACGTGGCGGTCGTGAAGAAGCGGAAGGGCAGACGATGACGGCTCGGTCTGCGCTCGGTGCGCTGCTCGCACTCGGTGTGATCGCCGGCTGCTCGCACACGCCCTCCACCGAGCAGATGCGTGTCTGGGATGCGGACCTCCAGCGGCTCCAGGCCCAACGGGACTCGCTGCAGGAGCGGCTGGTCATGCTGGCCGCCAGCGATCCGCGGGTTCGGCGCATGCCGCAGGGGGATGCGGTCATCGTCATTCCGACCTTCTTCGTGCGCGGATTGATCGAGCGCGTGTTCGACGACGTGGCGGACAACGTGACGCTGCGGCTCAGCGGTCTCAAGGCCCATGTTTCCAAGTCGGTCCGGAAGATCGTCACGATCGGCGAGTTCACGGTCGACGTGAACGTCGACGAGGTGGTCGGAAAGCTGGGACCCGACAAGCCCGACATCGTGTTCGCCGACGATCGCATTCGCATGACGTTGCCGGTGAGTCTGAGCGAAGGGCACGGGAAGTCGACGCTCCGCTTCGTCTGGGACGGTAAGAACGTGGCCGACCTGGCGTGCGGCGACATGGACGTGACGCGGGTCGTCAGCGGGGACGTGATTCCGGCGCGCTACGTGTTGGTGGGAACGCTCCAGCTCGGGATGCGCGGAAGCCAGATCGTGTGCACGCCGAAGTTCCCCGAGACCCGGATCCGCATCCGCGTCGCGCCTTCGAAGCAGTCATGGGCGATCATCGATTCGCTGCTGGCGGAACAACAGGGAGTGTGCGGATTCGTGCTCGACAAGGTCGACGTTCCGTCGATCCTCAAACGCGTCATCGAGGAGAAGGGCTTCAGCGTGAGGCTGCCGGTCGACAAGCTCAAGCCATTCACGATTCCGGCCGGCATCCGCGATTCGGTCACGGTCGGCGACCGGACGATCGCGGTCGCGACGTCGAGCAACACGATCCGCGTCGATCCCGACGCGATCCTCTACAGCGCCACCGTCCGGCTCAAGTAACCGCAAATCCGGTCAGTCGATCACGACCACGCGCGCGGTTGCGACCTGCGAGCCATGGCTGAGCCGCAGGAAATACACCCCGGCGCGGAGTCGCCGGCTTTCGCCCAGCTCGGCCTCGTGTTTTCCGGGACCGAGGGAAGCGAGGTCGAGGTGGTCCGCCCGCCTCCCGCTCACGTCCACCAGCTCGAGACGGCTGGACGCGAAGCCGGGCAGCGTGAAGCGCACCCGGATTGCCGAGCCACGACGCGAGGGGCTCGCCGGCGGCTCGAGCCCGAACGCCAGCGAGGTGCGATCCGGGACCCCGACCTGGTTCTCCGGATCCACGAGCGCAAAGCCGCCTTCATTACCGTTCTCGTCCACTGCGCTCAGCTTGTAGAACCATCCGACGTGCTCGGTGTCGGTGTATCCGGTGTCGGTGAGGCTCGCGATCCAGCTGCCCGGACCGGGCGCGAAGTCGGCGGATGCTCCCCGGTACAGTCGGTAACCCGCCAGGTCCGCCTCCGGACTCTCGCCCCAGTGCAGGTAGGTGGTCCCCGAGTACGCGGCCGCCGTGAAGGGGGTCGGCGGAGCGGGAGGGAGATTGTCCACCGAGTAGCCCGAATCGGGCGACGATTCGAAGACGAGTCCCGGTGTGGTGGTGAGCGCGCGAACCATCAGCACCACGCGATGGAATCCGCCCGCGTTCGAGTCGGCGGGCGTCGGTACCCCGGCTTCATAGTCGGTGCCCGCGGTTGCCGGCACGGTGAGCATCAGATCCCAGCCATTCCCGGCGCGACGGTACACTTCGTAGGAAGTGACAGGAGTTTCCGAACCCGCGGCATCGAACGGGCTGCGTGCGAACGTCAGCTGCACGAGTCCGCCCTCGTCGTCGGGAGTGTCGGTGATGCCGGTGATGGTTGGCGTTGCCGTCACGCGCAAAGTCCCGGTGAGTGACGTGCTGCCCGACCGCCGGTCGTCGCCCATGTACACCGCCGTGATCGCATGATCCCCGAACCCCGGTGACGAAAGAGTCAGCTCCGCCACGCCGCCGCTGACCGGTGAGGTGCCGATCAGGGTCGTGCCATCGAAGAAGCGTACCGAGCCAGTGGGAGCCCCGAACCCGGGGGGCGGGACCGACACGGTCGCGGTCAGGGTGACCGGCGCACCGAGCAACGCGGGACTCGGGCTTGCCACGACCGCCGTGCGCGTCGGCACCCGCCCGACGAGAATCGACACCGTGTGCGCGTTGGAGTTCGTGATCGCGAGGTCCGGCTTCCCGTCGCCGTTCACGTCTCCGATCGCGACCGACTGGGGCCCGGCGCCGGTCGTGAAACTGACCGCCGGACCGAAGCCACCGCTGCCATTCCCGAGCAGGACCGAGACCGAGTTCGCGCCGCGGTTCGTCGCCACCAGGTCGGGGCGGCCGTCGCCGCTCACGTCCGCGACCGCCACATGCTGGGGATTGGTGCCGGTCGGATAACTCGTCAGGCTCCCGAATCCGCCGTTTCCGTTGCCGAGCACAACGCCCACCGTGCCGTTGCCGCTATGAGCCACGACCAGGTCGCGATTCCCGTCGCCGCTCACGTCGGCGACCGCGATCGCCCTGGGAAAAAGCCCGACCGGGACATCGACCCGCGTCGCGAATGCCCCGCCCGCCGACAACCACACCGTCACGGTGCTCGAGCTCTGAGACGCAATTGCCAGATCGCCCTGGTTGTCGCCGTTCATGTCTCCGACTGCCACCGCAACCGGTCCCGATCCGGTCGCAAGCTCGGGGCCCCCGCCGGAGCCACCCGCGCCGTTCCCGTACAGGACGGATGCAGAGCTCCCGCCCGCATTCGCGACCACGAAGTCGAGCTTGGCGTCCTGGCTCACATCCGCCAGCGCCAGGCCGGATGGACCGCCTGCGGTCGGAATGCTTCCCGCGCCGGCGAACCCGCCGACGCCGTCGCCAAGCAATACGGAGACCGTGTTCGACGGTGGGTTGGTCACGGCAACGTCCCGATGACCGTCCGCGTTCAGGTCACCCACCGCCAGGGATACCGGACTGCTGCCGGAAGCGAAATCGGTATGGGTGGCGAATGCCCCCGTTCCATCTCCCGGCAGGAGCGACACGCTGCTGGATCCGGTATTCGACACCAGGAGATCCGGGAGACCGTCCCCGCTCGCCTCCGCGATCGCCACTGAGAATGGATTGGATCCGGTGGCGAAGTCGGTCCGTGCTCCGAATTCTCCGGTGCCCTGCTCGAACAGCAAAGACATCGAGTTCGACAAGGCATTCGCCACCGCCAGATCGAGTCGGCCGTCGTTGCGAAGGTCCGCGATCGCAACCGAGGACGGTCCGAGTCCGACCGCGAAATCGATCCTCGGCGCAAGGCCGCCGATCCCGTTTCCCTCGAACACCGAAACGGTGTGCGGGACGTCGTTCGTGACGACGACATCCGCGATACCGTCACCACTCACATCGCCGATCGAAACGCAGGTCGGGGCGGTTCCGGCCGCCAGGTCGGTCCGCGGGCCGAATCCGCCGGTTCCATTCCCGAGCCGGACCGACAGCGTGTTGGCGTCGCGATTCGTCACCAGCAGATCGGGTTTGCCATCGCCGCTCACGTCCGCAATTGCAACCGACGACGAGCCGCTTCCGCTCGCGTAATCGGTGTTGGCGCCGAATCCTCCCGCGCCGTTCCCCACCCACACCCGGACCGTGCCCGAGCTGGAATTGGTCGCGGCCATGTCCACCTTGCCGTCACCGGTGAAATCGGCGAGAGCCACGCAACTGGGTAGAGTCAACGACGTGTATGGGACCTTGGGTTCGAATCCACCCGCGCCATTGGCAAGCAGCACGGACACCTCGTTCGAAATCCGGGCCGCGACCGCCAGGTCGAGCCGGCCGTCGCCATTCAGGTCCGCGATCGCAATCGATACGGGTGCCCATCCGGTCGTGTATTCGGTTCGGGATCCGAATCCTCCCGTGCCGTTTCCTGCCAGCACGGAAACCACCGAGCCGACGTTGTCGTCGTTGTTCGCGACCGCCACGTCGAGTTTCCCGTCTCCGTTCAGGTCCCCGATCGCGACCGACATCGCGCCATTGCCGGCCGCGTAATCGGTTCGGGGGCCGAACGCGCCGGTGCCATCCCCGAGGAAGACGGACACCGTGTTGGCTTCGTTGTTCCCCACCACCAGATCGACATTGCCATCGTCATTCAGATCGCCTGCCGCCACTGAAGCGGGCGACGTTCCGGTCGTGCGATCGATCCGCAAGCCGGGCGTGAACGCGTGGACCGTCGAAATCGAGGAGACGGCCGCGAGCAGGGCGAGGGCGCAGGCGACCACCGGAGGGGCGCAAAGGAAGCGGCGCATGGGAGATGCCTCGGGTCGGGAACCAGAGTCGGGGGCCGCGAAATGCCGGGGAGAATCATACCGATCGCCCGCCGGGATTGCAGGGGGGAAACGCGGCAGGAACGGCAACTCCGGGCACCTCCGGAGACCGGGCTCCGGATACCGCCTCAGCTCTCGAGCAGCTTCCGCAGGCGCGCCATGCCTTGCCGGATCGCGTCGACCGACACCGCGCCGACCGACAGGCGCATCCAGCCGTCGTCGCGCTGGAGTCCGAACGCCTGAAACGGAACCACCGCGATCCGCGCACTCTCGAGCAGCCAGCGCCGGATGTCCTCGTTGGTCTGGAGGGTTTGTCCTCCGACGTTGCGGCCGATCAGGTCGAAGCGCGCCGACAGGTAGATCGTCCCCTCCGGCGCCACCGCCTCGACCGGAAGGCCGTGGCCGCGCATCGCGCTCAGCTCGGTATGCAGCAGCTCGAGCCGTTCGCGCAGCTTCCGATGCATGTCGTGACGGAACGCGTGGAACGCATCGGCGTCGTCGAGGAATGCGGCAGTCGCCACCTGCTCGGCCTTGGGCGCCCACGCGCCGACGTGCCCGAGCAGATCCGACATCGCCTGCGTGACCGCCGGCGCGGCGACCGACCAGCCGACCCGCAGCCCGGTCGCGGCGAGCGACTTGGAGATCGCGTCGAGCATCACGGTCCAGGGGGCGACCTCGGGCACCAGAGCGGGCGGCGAGATCGGACGATCGCGACCGAAATCGAGCGCCCAGTAGACCTGGTCGTACATGAGGAACACCGGGCGTTCGTTCCTCGCCTTGCGGCGCGTGTTCTCGTCGACGATGTCGCGCGCGATCGCGGCGAGCACCTCGGGATCCATCACCGTACCGGTCGGGTTGAGCGGGGTGTTGAGCGCCAGCAGACGGATCTGGGGCAGCAGCGCGCGCACCTGGGCGGGCGTGGGATGGAAGTTCGCATCACGCGTGACCTCGATCGGAACGCCGCGCGCGCCGGACAGGTAGCAGTAGTGGTTGTTGTTCCACGACGGAACCGGGTACGCGACCGCCTCGCCCGGCGCGACCAGCGCGCGATAGGTGGCGTAGATCAGCGGCCGCGCGCCGCCGGCCACCAGCACCGACTCGACCGGATAGTCGAGCGCGAACTCGCGCTGGAGGAACCGGGTCACCGCCTGGCGCAGCTCGAGCACACCGTTCGACGGCGGATAGTTCGTATGCCCCGCGGCGAGCGCCTTCTGGATTCCGGTCATCAGCGACTCGGGCGGCGAGAACTCGCGCGGATCGAAGTCCCCGACCGTGAGATTGCAGACCGGTTCGCCACTCGCGAGCAGCGCCCGCACCTCCGCCGCGATGCGCAGCACCTCGGAGCCGATCAGCCCGCGCGCGAGCGGCGCGAGCGCCGTGGATTCGAGGGCGGTCAGGTCGAGGTCCGTGGGTGTCGGTCGATTCATGTCCTCTCCTTGGAAGTCGGGGCACCGGGGAACCCCGCGCGTCGTGCGCGCAAAGTACCCGCCGCAGCCGGTTCGGTCCACGGTCGGCCGGAGAATCCTCAACTCCCTGTCACCGCAGATGTTCGGCAACGTTCGTGGCCCGGTCGGAATGCCCCTCCGAAAAAACGCCTTGCGGTCGGAACCGCCCGAGTCAATACTGAACCACATGGTTCACTATTCGGATCGACTCGATGCGGCGTTCGCGGCGCTCTCGGACCCCAGTCGCAGGGGGATCCTGGAGCACCTCGGGCGCAGGGACGCGACGATCAGCGAACTCGCCGA
>Ga0111538_10009022_pt1 | contig 13340 bp, 13 predicted proteins | sample SoiMethybrSBSTD1_FD_79669 | JGI IMG/M metagenome (GOLD analysis project Ga0111538, IMG submission 79669) | Bulk soil microbial communities from a Populus tree surrounding site in Tennessee, USA - Soil MetaG P. TD hybrid SBSTD1 (version 2)... | ecosystem: Environmental > Terrestrial > Soil >...
CCGGGCGGGCTCGAACGCATGACGCTCGGCGACATCGGCCGGCAGGGCTGGAACGTGCTGCGCGAGGACCTGCCATTGCCGCTGGCGGTGCTGAAGGAATCGTCGCTCAGCCACAATGGCCACTGGATGAGGCGCTTTCTCGATCTGTCCGGCGCGCGCATCGCGCCGCACGGCAAGACGACCATGAGCCCGCAGCTTTTCGGCCGCCAGCTCGACGACGGCGCCTATGCGATCACTGTCGGAACGGTGCAGCAACTGCAGGTGGCGCGCCATTTCGGCTTCGATCGGGTGGTGATGGCAAATCAGCTCGTCGGCCGCCGCGCCATCGCCTATGTGCTCGACGAGATCAATCGCGATCCGGCATTCGATTTCTACAGTCTCGTCGACTCGGTGGCGCTGGTGAACCGCTTGGCGGAGGCAGCGCGCCGGGCACGGCTCGAACGGCCGCTTCAGCTGATCGTCGAGGGTGGGTTCGTTGGCGGACGAACCGGTTGCCGGCTGCTCGAGGAGGCATTGGCGGTTGCTGCAGCGGTGAAGGCGAACGAGCCCTTCCTGTCGCTTCGCGGGGTGGGCGGCTATGAGGGGCTGATCAGGGCCGATACGGCGGAAGAGGCCGAGTGCTTGGTCGACCGCTTCCTCGATTATCTGGCGACCATCGCGGTGGCTTGCGACCGCCAAGACCTGTTCGGTTCCGGCGCGGTGCTGCTGACGGCCGGCGGCTCCACCTTCTACGACCTGGTCGCCGACCGCTTCGCCAGGGCGAAGGTCGATCGCCCGTTCTTGGTCCTGACCCGCAGCGGCTGCTATCTCACGCATGATTCCGGCGAGTACGCCGCGCGGTTCAAGGAGCTGCGCAAGCGCTCGCCGCAGGTTGACGACCTCGGCCCGGGACTTCAGGCAGCGCTCGAGGTGTGGACCTATGTGCAATCGCGGCCGGAGCCCGAGAAGGTGCTGCTCACGGCGGGCAAGCGCGACATCTCCTTCGATTCCAGGATGCCGCAGCCCCTCAAGTGGTTCAGGCCCACGGCCGGGGCCAGTGCCGGCGACATCAGCTCGCTCGGCACGGACCATGTGGTAACCGGGCTCAACGACCAGCACTGCCATGTCCGCCTGCCGCGCAGCAGCCCGCTCGCGGTGGGCGACATGGTGGCGCTCGGCATCTCGCATCCCTGCACGACCTTCGACAAATGGCAGGTGCTGTGCATCGTCAATGACGATTACGACATCGTCTCGGCGGTTCGGACATTCTTCTGACCATGCCACGCGACCCACGCCACGACCTGCTGTTCGAACCGATCCGCATCGGACCGAAAGTCCTGAAGAACCGCTTCTACCAGGTGCCGCAATGCACCGGCGCCGGCGTGTTGAAGCCTGGCGCCAATCTCGGCCATCGAGCGGTGAAGGCGGAAGGCGGCTGGGCCGGCATCTGCACCGAATCCTGCTCGATTCATCCCGAGGTCAACCAGTCGACGTCGACCTGCACGACGATCTGGGACGAGGGCGACGTCATCAACCACCGCTATATGACGGACGAGGTGCATCGCTTCGGGGCGCTTGCCGGCGTCGAGCTCGGGGCAGGCGGCGTCAAGGACAATCTCGCCACGCGCTACGTGGCGGCGGCCTTCGACCGCTTTCCGTCGTCGGGCATTCCCAAGGTCTATACCTATGAGGCGAGCGAGGACGACATCAAGCGGCTGATGCAGATGTATGCCGAGGCGGCGCAGCGCGCCATCGACGCCGGCTTCGACATTCTATACATCCATGGCGCCGCCGGGGTGTTTCCCGCCCATGCGCTGTCGCGGCACTTTAATCGTCGCACCGACAAGTATGGCGGGTCGTTCGACAACCGGGCGCGGTTCTGGATCGAGGCGCTGGAAACCATTCGCCGCGTCGCCGGCGACCACTGCGCCATCGCCACCCGCTTCGCGATCGACGACATTGCGGGGCAATGGGGCATCGAGATGTTCGACGAAGGCCTCAGATGGGTCGAGCTCGCCGATCGGCTGGGGTTGGTCGATCTCTGGGACATCATACTCGGGGGCGCCGGACACGACGCCTGGGGCGAGGATTCGGGGCCGTCGCGCTTCTACAAGAGCAATCATCAGGCGCCGTGGAACCGCGAGGTGAAGCGCATCGCGAAAGTGCCCGTGGTGGGCGTCGGCCGCTTCACCGATCCGGACGAGATGGTCAGGGGGATAAAGTCGGGGCAGCTCGACATCATCGGCTGCGCGCGGCCCTCCATCGCCGATCCGTGGCTGCCGCGCAAGATCGACGAAGGCCGGGTCGAGGACATTTGCGAATGCATCGGCTGCAATGTGTGCGTCTCGCGCTTCAATCTCAACAGCACGATCGTCTGTACGCAGAATCCTACCGCCATGGAGGAGTATCGTCGCGGCTGGCATCCCGAGAAGTTCGCCGTGACGTCACGGCCCTCGCAGGTGCTGGTCGTCGGGGCCGGCCCCTCGGGACTGGAATGCGCCCGGGTGCTGGCGCTCAGGGGCTATGAGGTCGATCTGGTGGAGGCCGACGACACGCTCGGCGGACATTTGCGCGATGTCGTCAAGCTGCCGGGGCTTGCCGAGTGGAACCGCGTCATCAGCTATCGTGAGACTCAGCTTGCCCGCATGACGAACGTGCGGATCATGCGCGGCACCGGCAAGGTCACGGCGGAGGAAATTCTCGACTATGGCGCACCACGCGTGGTGCTGGCGACGGGAGCGCGATGGGTGGGGAACGGCCTGGGCGCGTCCGGACCGGACCCGCTCAATGGTGTCGACATGGCGCTGTCGCACTGTGTGACGCCGGAGCAGTTCTTCGCTGGCAAGCCGATCGGCGATCGGGTGGCGATCCTCGATTCCGACGGGTATTTCATGGCTTCCAGCATTGCCGAGGTGCTCGCCGACCAGGGCAAGACGGTGACGATCGTCACGCCCTGGGACACGGTCTCGCCGATGATGGACCTGACACTCGAAGGCATGAATTTCAAGCGGCTGATGCGCGAGAAGGGCATCGGCGAGCGGCCGGGGCGATGGGTGGAGAAGGTCACGGCCACCAATCATGGCGTCGAGATCGCGCTCTACGATCATTATCGCGATGGCTCGCGGCGCACCGCCTCGCCGGAAAAGGGCGTGTTCCCGCGCCGGCTCGGCAGCGCGGTGGAGATGCTCGAATGCGACACCGTGGTCCTGTGCACGGCGCGCGAGTCGAACACGGCGCTTTATGACAGGCTCACCGCGCGCCGCGACGACTGGAAGTCGAGCGGCGTCGAGCTGGTGGTTCGCTCGGGAGATTGCCTGGCGCCGCGCTATCTGGCAGACGCGATTTTCGACGGCCACCGCATCGCCCGCGAATTCGAAAGCATCAATCCGGAGCGGCCGCTCGCGATCGTCCGTGAGCGGCAGATCCTGGGGCACGAGGTGTTTCCCAAGCTCGGCGACCGGGTGCTGTGACAGTCGGGAGGGGTATTGAGCGCATGTCCATCCAGCCGATCTCCGATGAAACGAAGGCGCTGCTGTCACGCATCAGCACGGCGACGCTGACCTCCCAGCTGATGGCGCGGGGTTTGCGCAACACCTTCATGCAGAACGTGTACCGCCTGACCACCGGTGGGGCGAGCATGGTCGGCGAGGCCTTCACCTTGCGCTACATTCCCTCGCGCGAGGATCTCGATGTCTCGGCGGTGTTCGAGGATCGCGAGCATCCGCAGCGCAAGGCGGTCGAAACCATTCCGCCTGGGCATGTGCTGGTGATGGACTGCCGACAGGACAAGCGCGCGGCCAGCGCCGGCAGCATTCTCATCACGCGGATGATGGTGCGCGGCGCTGCCGGCGTGGTGACCGATGGCGGCCTGCGCGACACCCCGACGATCGAGCAGCTCGACTTTCCCGTCTATTGTGCCGGCCGCAGCGCGCCGACCAATCTGACTCGGCACCATGCCATGGACATCAATGTGCCGATCGGGTGCGGCGAGGTGCCGGTGTTCCCGGGCGACATGATCGTCGGTGACCGCGAGGGGGTGGTGGTGGTTCCCCGGCACTTCGCAGCGGAGGTTGCCAGGGACGGCTATCGACAGACCTTGTTCGAGGATTTCGTCACCGAGCGCATCAAAGGCGGACAGTCGATCTTCGGCCTCTATCCGCCCGGGCCGGAGATGCAGGCCGAGTTCGACAAATGGCTGGTGAAGGCGTCAGGCAGCAGGCAGTAAGCAATGTTCGGGGCACTTTTCAGCCCTGATGCCTGATGCCGCCTACTGCCTCTCTTTGTCGCGCCGGACGAATTTGAAGAACCGGCTTTCGCCGCCTGCCTCGGTCTCGTCCTGATACAGGAAGGCCAAGCCTCGCTGGTCGAAAGTCTTGAAGAATTCGTCCCAGCCAATCTCGTCGAGCGAATCTTCCTTTTCGCCGAAATCGATTCTGAGGAGGCCGCCAGCATGGTCCTCATGGGTCGCCGCCACTGCGGCCGGGCGGCCGCCTCGCCGCTCGGCCCAGGTTCGGATCGTGTCGTGATCGGTGGTGGTCTTGGCTGCCGACATCGCAACCTCCTGGAACAACGGGAAACAATGAAGGCTCCGAAGTTCGGAGCCTCCACGCGCCGTCGAAAGATGCTGGCGTACGATCGAGGGCGATCGAGGGTTCAACTCATATGGGTCCCCGGAGGTTCCGGCATGGGTCGCGTCAGGCTGCTTGCCCGGCTTCCGCCTCGGCATTGACGACGCTCTCGGCCAGACCGGTCAGGGTTTCATCGGTATCCTTCTCCTCCGCAAGCGTCGTTTCGAGCAGCTGCACGGCCTTGTCGAGCCCGAGCTCTTCCGCCCAGGTTCGCAGGGTGCCATATCGAGAGATCTCGTAGTGCTCGACCGATTGGGCGGCGGCGAGCAGGCCAGCGTCCAGAGCCGGGGAGCCTTTGTACTCCGTGATGACTTCCTGGCCTTCCTCGATCATCCCGATGATCGCGGGACAGGTCTTGCCTTGCGGCTTGGCGTCGATCAGCGCGAACACCTGATCCAGCCGCTTCACCTGCTCCTCGGTCTGGGCATGGTGTTTCTCGAAGGCGGCCTTGAGGTCGCCGTTCTGGGCAGCCTTCGCCATCTTGGGAAGGGCAGTCAGTATCTTCTTTTCGGCGAAATAGATGTCCTTCAGCGTGTCGTGGAACAAGGTGTCGAGCTTCTTGGAGGCTTTGGCCATCGGATCACTCCCAACGAATTCATCCGCTAGTGAACTTGAACTTCCGCGCAAGGTTCCTTCCTTGCCCAGATCACCGAAAGTTTTCGGAGGCGTCGTCCAGTGTCGATCCTTCAGTCAGCGGATTTGCGAATTGTTCCGCGGCCTTAGCTCATCTGATAGCCGGGCGTGGACCGGGAGAGAGCTCTTTCCTCTTCCGTCATGTCTTCTGGAATCCCTTCGAACAACGGTGTTGACATGTAGCGCTCTCCGGTGTCGGGGAGCATGCAGAGAATGACCGATCCGGAAGGGGCACGATCGGCGACCTTCTTGGCAGCGGCAAGCGTCGCGCCGCCGGAAACACCGGTGAGGATCCCTTCCTTCTGCGCCAAGGTGATGGCCCACTTCATTCCTTCTGCGCCGGGGATCGGTATCAATTCGTCATAGAACGACTTGTCGATCGCCTCTTGAAGAACGAGTGGAATGAAGTCGGGGGTCCATCCTTGAATCGGATGCGGCTCAAACGCCGCGTGACTGGCGGCCGGCGACCCGTCGGCCGAACGCTCCTGCTTGCGCCCGCTACCGACCAGTTGCGCGTTTGCAGGCTCGCAAAGAACTATCTTGGTGTCGGGGCGCTTCTTGCGCAGGACACGCCCCACCCCTGAAACGGTGCCGCCGGTGCCATATCCGGTGACGAAATAATCGAGGCGCTCCCCCTCGAAGTCACCGATTATTTCCTGCGCGGTGGTGGACTCGTGGATGTCGGCGTTGGCTTCGGTCTCGAACTGATGAGCGAGGAACCAGCCGTTCGCCTCGGCCAGCTCAACAGCCTTTCGATACATGCCGAATCCCTTTTCGGCGCGGGGCGTCAACACCACCTTGGCACCCAGCATTCGCATCAGCTTGCGCCGCTCGATGGAGAAGCTGTCCGCCATGGTCACGACCAGGGGATATCCCTTCTGTGCACAGACCATGGCGAGGCCGATACCGGTATTGCCGCTGGTTGCCTCGACCACAGTCTGGCCTGGTCTCAATGCACCACTGCGTTCGGCGGCTTCGATGATATTGACGGCGAGCCGGTCTTTCACGGAGGCCGCGGGATTGAATGCCTCTGCCTTGGCGTAGAGCTTGACGTCCTTCGGTTCGATGTTGCGAAGACGGATGCAGGGGGTATCGCCAATCGTTTCAATCACACCGTCGAACAGCCGGCCACGTCCCCTGGTCGTTCGAATTTGTCCACGCGAGTTCATTGGCGCCTCCTTGTGCTTGCCTGAGTATAGCGTCCCGCTCGGGAACCGGCCAATCGAAGATCGATGCCGCTCTCGACTTCAGCATGCGGAAGCGTGAGCTAACTGAACCGGGGCTGAACGAGACCGAGGCGATGAGCGAGCCAGGTTACAAACAACTGTACTCGTGGCACGTGGAGCTTGTCGCGGCTGACAACCACGTGCCAGGCCCCGCAAACATCGATCGACACGGGGAAAGGACGAACAAGCGCACCGGAATTCAGGTAGGTTTCAGCCATCAAGTCGCTGGCCAGAGACACACCGCCGCCATTTGCGGCGATCTCGAGCGCGAAGCTCACGTCATTGGCAAACAGCTGCCGCTGCGGCCTTCGTGTCGGAGGAATGCCGGCCGCGATGTTCCATTGACGCCAATCCTCACCATCGTCGATATGGATGACGACATACTGCAACAGACGCGCCGGATCAGCCGCACCCGACTTCAACTCCGCTGCAATGCGCGGACTGCAGACAGGGGAGTATCGCACCACTCCAAGCGGCATCGACCATCGTCCGGACCATCGACCGTCACCGAAAGCGATCCCGATGTCGGCCGGTTCGAATGCAACGACGGCATCGTTGTTGAGCGAGATCATGGAGCATTCGATCAGGGGATATGCATCCAGAAATTCCGGAAGGCGATGGCTGAAGACCCTATTCGCGAACATGGCTGAGCAAGCTATCACCAAGGGCCCGCGTGTCGCGTCCGGATCGTATAGATGCTCTGCAGCTTCCTCGATGGTCCGCAGCGCCGGCGCGACGGATTTCAAGAGGCTTGCGCCAGCGGTACTCAGGCGAACCGACCGACCATGTCGCTCGAACAGTTCGGTACCCAGCAATCGCTCCAATGATCTCATCTGGTGACTGACGGCGCTCGGCGTCACGTTAAGCCGGCGCGCAGCTTCAAAGAAAGTCTCAGATCGGGCAGCTGTCACGAAGATCTGAAACGCATCCAAGGGTATCCGGCGCCGCATAGATGAACCCTGTTCACTAGAAACTTGAGGAAAGATCAGTTCCGATGATTGGTTTTCATGAATAGAGTGGTTTCTCAAAGGCGGCAATGCTCCCGAAAGGACGAAATCAATGGACGGCTTCATCGGTCGCCGTGACCTGCTAACCCCAAGGCAGTTGCAGGAATTCAGCGTAAAATCCGATGCACGGGGTGGCTGGCAGCTCGCGAGCCACCTATTGGCGCTGGCCGTCTCCACCACACTGCTCGCGAAGCTTTGGGGTACCTGGTGGACGGTGCCTTGCTTTTTGATACAGGGGACTCTCCTGAACTGGCTCTATTGCGGGCAGCATGAACTGAGCCATGGAACAGTCTTTAAAACGCGGTGGCTCAGCGAGTGGACCGGACGAGCCATCGGTTTTCTCCAGCTTTACCCGCGCGACTTCGATCAGATTCAGCATTTCGGTCATCATCGTCACACCGGCGATTGGGAGAAGGATCCGGAGCTGCTGCGGGATCCCTACGAACTCCAGAGCTATTTGCTCTGGTTCACCGGCGTCTCCTATTGGCATTCGCGCATCGCCCGTCTCTTCCGCCTCGTGCAGGGAAAGGTGATCGAGCCGTATGTTCGCGAAGACGAGAAGAGGGTGGTGATCGTAGAAGCTCGCTGGCACATGGCTCTCTACACGTTGGTTTTTGTTTTATCGATCGTGTTCCGAAGCTGGGCGGCGATCGCGCTCTGGCTCGGCCCAATGTTCGCAATGAAATGGGCCTACATGCTGCAGGGTACGATCAAGCACCTCGGCCGACCGCATAGCGACAACCTCTTCGAGAACACGCGAACCGCACGTACAGGGACGGTGTTTCACTGGCTCGGATGGAACATGCAGTACCATACGGCCCATCACCTCTTTCCGTCCGTGCCATTTCATCGTCTACCGGAGCTGCACCGTGCGATCGTCGCCAAGGCGGGTATCGAGCCGCCGACAATGGGCTACTTCGAATTTCAGCGCGAGGCGATCACCAAACTGACGCGTGGTCGGGAGAGCATCGATTATCCCGACGACAGGGCCTGGATTGGAAGCCAACCGACAGAGCGGGCGCGCCAGACCCCCGATCATGCAGAAGCTTGAGATCTTCCAATCGCTGTGGGCCATGGAGCTGCGGCGGCCCGACGGCAAGGAACGCTCCGTCGAAGAGTCCTTCGCGATGGTCGCGGCGGCGGGCTTTGCCGGGATGGGCATCGATCTTGTTGCCAGGACGGACATCGGTCAGGCGCGGAAGCTGGCGAACCTTTACGATCGCCATGGGCTCGGCTGCTCGATCAACGCCTTTCCGGACAGCATCGAGGACCTTCGCCCGGTGCTTCACTTGGCTAAGGACTTCAACGCGAGGTTCGTCAATATCATAGGCCGGGTCATGCCGATCTCCGTCGAGGCGATGATCCCCGTCGTGCGGGCCTGGATTGCAATGGCGGCCGAAGAAAGCGTGACGATCCGCTTTGAGACCCACCGCAATTGCATCACGAATGATCTCTTCGCCACATTGCAACTTCTCGACGCCATACCGGAGCTCCCCTTGTGTGCCGACCTTTCGCACATGCTGATTGACCGGGAGTTCTGGTATCCGATCTCAGAGGAGAACCACGCGTTCATCCGCCGACTGTTGGAACGAAGCGAATGCTTCCAAGGACGCGTCGCCTCTCGCGAGCAGATCCAGGTCCAGCTCTCGTTTCCACAGCACAGGAAATGGTTCGACGTCTTTGCAGGCTGGTGGGAGGAGGGTTTCCGGCTCTGGCGACAAAGGTCCGGCGATGATGCCGTTCTCAACTTCCTGTGCGAACTCGGGCCGGTCGAATATGCGATCACCGGTCCTGACGGGTTCGAGCTCTCGGACCGCTGGGAGGAGACGCTCATAATGCGGCGTCGTGTTGAGTCGATCTGGGCCGATCTCGATGCCGAACGGAACGACGGAGCGAGTTAGGGTCCTATTCCGGTACCGGGCGTCTTGGGCCCGTTCATCGCTAAGCTCGAGTCGGCTGCCGCAAAATCGCCGAGACGCCGGCGATCACGATGGCCCCGCCTATGGCGATCCGTGGTGTCATCTGCTCGCCGAGAAAGACCATCGCCTCGGTAGCCGAGACAACGGGTTGCAACAGTAGAAAAGGAGCGAGGGTGCTGATTGGATAGCGGCGCACCAGCCCGTTCCAGGTCGTATCTCCTACCACGGTCATCACAAGGCCGAGATAGATCACGACCAACCATAGGTTCGGGCCGGCATTTGCCATCGCACCAAGCTGGTCGGTTTCGAATAGCAGCGAGGCAATCAGGAGCTGAGGGGCCGTAAGGACGTCAAACCACGCCGTGATCGTGCGTGCATCGAGCGCCAAGTTCCTGACGATGGCTTGACTGGTCGCCCATGCCAGAGCGCCTCCTAGGACGAGCAGCATCGAACCATATGCTCCCGACAGTCGGGGCTCCCCGGCCATGATGGCGGCGCCCGCGAATGCGAGACCGATACCGAGGCATCGCTTCATGCCCGGCTTCTCCCTTAGGGCAACCGCGCCCACGAGAACAAGAAGAGGAACCTCGAGCTGAAGCAGCAAGGCAGTGACGGAAGCGTCCAGACTCTTCAGTCCAGTGAAGGTGAGACTGTATTGGACCGCACCGCCAAGGGTCGACAGGATCAGGAGCTTAGGAAATGACCCACGCGGAAAGGGCACAAACCATATCAGGACCAGGGCAGAAAGCACAAATCGGAAGAACATCAGAAAAATAGGAGGAGAGTCGGCGAGCGCGGCTTTGGTGACAACCACGCCAGTGCCCCAAATCAGGGCAACCAGAAGGCCCCTTATGCAGTCGGTGCGAGTCAGCTTCATGAGCGGCTTTGAGGGGCGTAAGACTCTGCGATGTCGAGGTTGATCTCTCCCGGCAGCGCCGCCCCTAACCGGTGCACCAGCCACCATTCGCCACGATCGTTGTTCCGGTCATATAGCTTGCGTCGTCGGAAGCAAGGAAGACGGCAATCGAGGCAATCTCCTTGGGATCGGCGAAATAACCAAGCGGGGTCTCGCTCAGGACACGGTTTCTGAGGCTCGGCTCCATGCTGTTGAACTCCTCGAGCCCCGCATCCGATAGAACACTCCCCGGGGCGATGGCGTTGACCGTGATGCCATCGACCCCGACCGCATGTGCAAGAGACCGCGTCAATTGCAGGACAGCGGCCTTAGCCGCGGAGTAGGCGATGCTGGAGATACCGGTGTTGCTGCGATACTTGCCGGCATTGGACGAGATGTTGACGATCCGACCTCCTCCGTGCGACCTCATCGCCGGCAGGACAGCACGACAGAACAGAAACTGTGTCTTGAAACAGAGGGTGAAAGTCGCCTCCCAATCGGCTTCGGTACCCTCGATGCCGCCGTTTCCGACGGCTCCCCCGACATTGTTCACGAGAATGTCGACAGCTCCCCAGCGGTCGGCGGTCTCGTTCACGACGCGTTCGGCATCGACTGCCTTCGTTGCATCGGCAACGATGGTCAGGAATTCGTCCGAACCGGCGGCTTGATGGCGTGCGATCCGGTCCAGCCCGTCGGCATTGATGTCGACGAAGACGGTCCGGGCGCCCTCGGACAGAAAGGCGAGCCCGATGGCCCGCCCGATGCCCGTGGCAGCTCCGGTAACGATGGCAATCCTGCCTTTGAGCTTCATCGTCCACACCTGCTCGCTACGACATCCACCAGCCGCCATTCACCTCCAGCACAGTTCCGGTGATGTAGCTGCTGCTCGATCCGGCAAGAAAAGCGATCACGCCTGCGACTTCATCGGCCTCGCCGGGCCGGCGGAGCGAAATCTCGGTCAGGAGAGTCTCCTTCTCTCGTTCTGACAGCGCCGCGTCGGGCTCCGGATCGATTCCGCGAATCCATCCATGGGCCACGGCATTCACCCGGATCCGCCTGGATGCAAGCTCGAATGCGAGCTGCCGGGTCTGCGCAATGACGGCGCCTTCCATGACTGCCCGGGCAACATGGCTGCCCTTCTCGGAAGCTCCGCGGAACCAGGCGGAGCGATACCGCCCGGTGCTCGACACGACGTTGATGATCTGGCCGCCATTCTCACTCATTGCGGCAATCGCCGTCCGTGTCGCGAGCAGCACCGCTTCCAATGCCGCAGCGACATCGGCCTCGCCCGGTCCATCTGGCCGTGCACGAATGACCGCGACCTCGATCGGGTCTCCGCTATACTGGCCGGCACCCGTGACCACGCCGAAATTGGCAAGTTCGAGCCGCCTGGCGGTGGCGCGGTCGATGCCATCCTGCAGTGAATCGAGCAGGGCGATGGGCTTTCGAGAAACCTTCGCTGTTCCGCTCATGGTCGTGTGCTCCGGCGAAGGATCCTGGCCAGGAACTGGGTCGCACGCTCATGCTTCGGGCGTTCGAAGAACTGTGCCGGCCGCTCCTGCTCGAGGATCGTGCCGTGGTCCATGAAGATGATTCGGTCGGCCACGTCGGCCGCAAAGTCCATTTCGTGGGTAACAACCAGCATGGTCATGCCGTCCTCGGCAAGTCCGCGCATCACCTCGAGAACCTCTCCGACAAGCTCCGGATCGAGCGACGAGGTGGGTTCGTCGAACAGCATGATCTTTGGTCTCATGGCGAGCGCCCGCGCGATGGCCGCACGCTGCTGCTGCCCGCCCGACAATTGCGATGGATAGGCGTTCCGCTTGTCGGCCAGCCCCATCCGCTCGAGAAGCTCGAGCGCGATCTGTTCGGCAGCACTACGGCCCAGCCCCCGCACATGCATGGGTGCCTCGATGATATTGCCGAGGACGGTCATGTGACCCCACAGATTGAAACTCTGAAAGACCATTCCGATCGATGCACGCATGCGATTGATTTCCGATTCGCTTGAGCGTTGCCTTCTGCCGTCTTCTTCCGTGTGGAAGCCCATGGCTGCGCCCTCAAGCCAGATCGTGCCGGCATCATGCTCCTCGAGAAAATTCAGACAGCGGAGAAGGGTGCTTTTCCCCGAGCCGCTTGGCCCGATGATGCAGATCTTCTCGCCGCTCTGCACATCGAAAGATATGTCGTTCAACACGTGCAGCGGTCCGAACCATTTGTGCAGGTTGCGGACGCGGACCATTGGCGCGGACGAGAGCTTGTCGGAATCCGCTGACGGCTTCGTCATGTCAATGCGACTTTCCCGCTGTCGCGAACCGGGCCGATTCCGAGGTTGTCGCGACCGCGGCAGCAGCGACACGGCGTTCGAAATAGGCCATCATCGCGGCGACGCAGGCTGTCAGAGCCCAATAGAGGATGGCGACCATCACATAGGTCTCGACGGGGCTAAACGATTCGCCGAGGACGACCTGGGCCGCCATCGACAGCTCCGGAACGGTGATGACTGACAGGGCGGCGGAATCCTTGATCACCCCTATGATCTGATTGGTGGTGGCTGGGAGCAGGTAACCGAGGCTTTGCGGCAGCACGATGCGCCTCATGGCTCTGAGATATGGCATGCCCAACGCCCGGGCTGCCTCGATCTGCCCTTTCGGAACCGACAGGATCGCCCCGCGGATCGACTCGGAGAAATAGGCTCCCGCATAGAGGCTCAGCACCATGATGCCCGCGACCGTTGCATCGATCCTCACTCCCAGTCTCGGAAAGGCGAAGAACAGGATGAAAGCCTGAACCAGGAACGGTGTGTTGCGAAAGACCTCGACGAACCACAACGCCGGTAGTCGCAGGAACGAGCGGCGGGATAGGCGGCAGAGGGCGATCAGGCAGGCAATGACGAAGCCGCACACGATGGAGATGGCGCAAAACAGGATCGTGTTGCCGAGCCCCTTGAGCAAGATCGGCAAGCCAAAGGTGAAGACGGTGAAATCGAGGTTCATCTTTCAGTTCAGCCGATAGAGGGTGGTTGCTCGTTCGATCCGCCGCGTGAGGACGCC
>Ga0111538_10009023_pt1 | contig 13340 bp, 10 predicted proteins | sample SoiMethybrSBSTD1_FD_79669 | JGI IMG/M metagenome (GOLD analysis project Ga0111538, IMG submission 79669) | Bulk soil microbial communities from a Populus tree surrounding site in Tennessee, USA - Soil MetaG P. TD hybrid SBSTD1 (version 2)... | ecosystem: Environmental > Terrestrial > Soil >...
CACCCCGATTACGTCCGCCTCGACGACGAGAGCGTCAGCGAAGCTCTCGCAGCGGAAAGCGTCCACAACCCGATCGCCTTCCAGGACGACGACTGCCCAGCCACCGCCGGCCATGTCGACGCCCGCGACCCGAGTCGGGCGCGACCACTCCGCCAGCGTGACGATGTTTCCGTCCAGGTCGCGCTCCTCGATGCCGGCCCGAGTCTGACGAATCGGCCGTACCTCCGACGGTGATGGGGGCGGGAGGATTCGAACCTCCGTAGGCTGAGCCGACGGGTTTACAGCCCGTTCCCTTTGGCCGCTCGGGCACACCCCCAGGGAGAGCGGGATTGTACCGACACGTCCGCGGCGGGCTTTGCCCGGCGCGGTCACAAGCCGTGTCCGAAGAAGCTCCGATGGAAAGTCGTCATGGCGCCGAAGGCGGCGGACTTTCCATCGTCGAGGTCGTTCCCTTTGGCCGCTCGGGCACACCCCCAGGGAGAGCGGGATTGTACCGACACGTCGGCGGCGGGCTTTGCCCGGCGCGGTCACAAGCCGTGTCCGTAGAAGCCCCGATGGAAAGTCGTCATGGCGCCGAAGGCGGCGGACTTTCCATCGTCAATCGCGCGCCCTACGCTTAGGACGTGCTCATCTGCGCCAGCTGCGGCCAGGAGAATCCTGACGGCGCGCGTTTCTGCAACGCGTGCGCGCAACCGCTCGACGCCGCGGCCCCGGCGGGCCGCGACGAGCGGCGGTTCGTTTCGGTCGTCTTCATCGATCTCGTCGGCTTCACCGCCAGGTCCGAAGTGCTCGACCCGGAGGACGTCCGGGCGTTCCTCACGCCCTACCACGACCTCGTTCGCCGCGAGCTCGAGTCGTTCGGCGGCGTGGTCGAGAAGTTCATCGGCGACGCGGTCATGGCCGTCTTCGGGGCTCCGACGACCTACGGCGACGACGCGGAGCGGGCGGTGCGGGCGGCGCTCGCGGTCCGCGACGACGTGAAGACCCTCGAGGGGCTCGACGTCCAGGTCCGGATCGCCGTCAACACCGGCGAGGCGCTGGTCGCGCTCGGCGCCAGGCCGGAGCTCGGCGAGGCGATGGTCGCCGGCGACGTCGTCAATACGGCTTCGCGCCTCCAGTCGGCGGCGCCGGTCGACGGCGTGCTCGTCGGGCGAGAGACATACGCCGCGACGCGCGAGGCGATCGAATACGAGGAGGCGCCGCCGGTCATCGCCAAAGGCAAGGCCGAGCCGATCAAATCCTGGCTGGCGCTGGGCACGTTGCATGCCGCAGGCGAGCGCCGTCTCTCGGGCGACCTCGTCGGACGGGCCCGCGAGCTCGAGGTTCTGCGCGGGATCTGGGAGCGCGTCGCCGGCGAGACGGTTCCGCATCTTGTCACCGTCCTCGGTCCGGCCGGCATCGGCAAGACGCGGCTGGCACAGGAGTTCGCGGCCGCGGTCGAGGAGATGGGCGGACGCACCGTCCACGGTCGCTCCCTGCCGTACCGCGAGAGCAGCGCCTACTTCGCTTTCGCGACGCAGGTCAAGATGCTTTGCGGGATCTTCGAGAGCGACTCGGCCGAAGTGGGCCTCGCGAAGCTGCGCGAGAGCGTCCCCGACGCGACCGTCGCGCGCCATCTCGCAATCCTGCTCGGGCTCGACCCCGAAGGATCCGTCGACGATCGCGAGGAGCTGTTCTTCTCCGTTCGCGTCTTCATCGAAGGCGTGGCGCGCGACGGGCCCACTTTGCTCGTCTTCGAGGACATTCACTGGGCCGACCGTGGCCTGCTCGACCTGATCGAGCTCCTGGCAGCGCGCCTACGCGAGCTGCCGGTCATGCTCGTCACTCTCGCGCGCCCCGAGCTTCTCGACTCGAGGCCATCGTGGGGCGGCGGCCTGACCGCGTACACGGCGCTGCCGCTCGCGCCGCTGAGTGCCGACGAAGCCCACGAGCTGGCGAACCTGCGACTCGGGGAGATCACCAGCGACGCGGCCATGCGCCTGGCCGAAACCGCCGAGGGCAACCCTCTCTTCATCGAGCAGCTGGCCGCGACGATGGCGGAGTCGTCCCCCGTCGGTGACTCGCTCCCGTCCACGATCCGCGGCCTTCTCGCCGCCCGCCTCGACGCGCTCCCCGACGCGGAGCGTGCGCTCCTCCTTGACGCCGCGGTAGTGGGCAAGACGTTCTGGCGCGGTGCGCTGCCGCAAGTCGACGGTGCTGCCGGCGGGCTCTCCGAGCTGCTCGGCGCGCTCGAGCGACGCGACCTGATCGCGCGCGACACGAGCTCGATCATCGAGGGCGAGCAGCAGTTCGGCTTCAAGCACGTGCTCATCCGAGACGTCGCGTACGAGCTCCTGCCGCGCGCCGAGCGCCGCCAACGCCATGCGCGTGTGGCCGAGTTCTTCGAAGAGATGACCGCCGAGCTCGGTGAGGCGGCCGCTGCCCTCGCGCGCCACTGGCGCGACGCCGGCGAGCCGGAGCGGGCGCTGGGTTACTTCATCCGCGCCGCCGAGCAAGCCGAGCGCGGCTGGGCAAAGGATCAGGCGGCGATCCTCTACCGCGAGGCGCTCGAGCTCGTCCCGGAGGGCGACGGCCAGCTGGCAGACCTTCGCCGTCGCCTCGCGCTAGCGCGCGCCGCGTCGTATCACATCCCCGACGCGCGCCAGCTGATGCGCTAACCGCTACGCCGCGGCGGGCGCGGGGAAGTCCGCCGGAGTGACGTCACCGGCGATCTCGTGCAAGTCCTCGATTCGGTGGTCGCCCAGGTCTCGCGCGTGATCCCGAATCGCCTTCTCGTCCGGCGCCTCATAGATGCAGTAGGTCCTGACCACGCCGTCGTCGGCGACGACGATGTGGCTGTGCTCCCACACGATCTGCGGGTAACCGGTCTCGATCACCTCGCGCGAGCGGCGGCCGACTTCGGGCATGTCCTGTTCCCCGACGTCGAATTTCCGGACGACGAGATATCTGGTCATCAAGCTCCCTTCAAGTCTTGAACAAAAACCGCCTCTACTGGCGGCTCCCTCGAATCTAGTCGGGCGCCGTCGGCGCTTCAAGAGGGCATACGATGATCGGACGTGGAGCGGTTTGACGCGATAGTCGTCGGCGCCGGGCCGGCAGGCTCGACGACCGCGTACCGCCTCGCGCGCGCGGGCGCGCGCGTGTGCCTGATCGACCGCGCCCGGTTTCCACGCGACAAGCCCTGCGGCGGCGGTCTCACGCTGCGCGCCGTCCGGGAGCTGCCCGTCTCGGTCGAGCCGGTGGTCGAAGACCGCGTCGACACGCTCGAGCTCGGGTTTCGATACTCGCGCCGTTGGAGCCGCCGCGCGCCGGAGCCGCTCGTCCTGATGACTCAGCGGCGCCGTCTCGACGCTTTTCTCGCCGAGCAGGCGGCGGCCGCGGGCGCCGAGTTTCGCGACGGCGCCAAGGTCACGGCCGTCGATCCCGCCGGTGCGGTGACGCTCGACGGCGAACGCATCGGGGCCGACGTCGTCGTCGGCGCCGACGGCGCGAACGGGATCACGGCGCGCTCGCTCGGGCTGCCCGCGCATGAGCACGGGGTCGCGCTCGAGGGCAATGTTGCGTATGGGGACGTCTCGCGGGAGCGATACGCCGGCCGCGCGGTCGTCGAGCTCGATGTCGTCCCGGGCGGCTACGCCTGGGTGTTTCCGAAGGGCGACCACGTCAACGTCGGCGTCGGCGGCTGGCAGAGCGAAGGGCCGCGTCTCCGCGAACGGCTGCGGGAGCTCTGCGGCGCCTTCGGCATCGACGAGGCCGTGGTGCACGATCTGCGTGGTCACCGGCTGCCGATGCGGGGCGCCGCGCGCCGGCAGGTCCACGGACGCGTGCTGCTCGTCGGCGACGCCGCCGGGCTCGTCGACCCGCTCTCCGGGGACGGCATGTACGAGGCGTTCGTGAGCGGCCGGCTCGCGGCGGAGACGATCCTCGCCGGCAGCGGCCTCGAGCCGTATGCCGAGCGCTTCGCCGCGACCTTCGCCCCGCTCGAGGCCGTTTCGTGGCGCGCGAAGCTCGCCTTCGAGCGATTCCCGCGCCTCGCGTTCCGGCTCGCGACGACGAACCTCTCGTGGCGGCTGTTCCAGGCGGTCGTGCGCGGCGACCAGGCAGCATCGGACACACGCGGTCTGCGAGGCGCCCCGCTGCGGGTGCTGCAGGCACTCGGCGTCTAAAGACAACCGACCTGGCTGCCGATGTGCAGCCGGTGGAGCTGAATGCGGTCCTGCGGCGTGCCGTGGAGGAAGGCGCGAGCGACGTCCACCTGAAGGTGGGCCAGCTGCCCGTTCTCCGACGTGACGGCCAGCTCGCGCCACTCGCAGACCACCCGCCGCTGACAGATTCCGACCTCGAGGCCGCGCTCGCGATCGTCTCTGAGCTGACGCCCGCGAAGCGTGAGGCCTTCTACGAAACGGGGGAGCTCGACATCGCCTACACGGCCGGGGACCTGCCGCGCTTCCGCGTCAACGTCTTCCGCCAGCGCGGGGCCATCTCCTTCGCCTTCCGCGTCATCCCGAAACACGTCCCGAGCTTCGCCGACCTGCGGATGCCGCCCGGCGTTCAGGCAATGGCCGACGAGCAGCGCGGCCTCGTGCTCGTGACCGGCGCGACCGGCTCCGGGAAGACCACCACGCTCGCCGCGATCGTCGACTACATCAACAAGACGCGCCGCCAGCACATCGTCACGGTCGAGGATCCGATCGAGATCCTCCACGAGGACCACGGCTGCATCGTCAACCAGCGCGAGGTCGGCATCGACACCGAGTCCTACCTCGCGGCGCTACGGCGCGCACTGCGGCAGGACCCCGACGTGATCCTGATCGGCGAGCTCCGCGACGCGGAGAGCGCCGAGACCGCCCTCAAGGCCGCGGAGTCGGGACACCTCGTGTTCTCGACGATGCACACGATCGACTCCGCCGAGACGCTCGGCCGGATGATCGAGTTCTTCCCGGGGATCAAGCAGGCCCAGATCCGCTCGATCCTCGCGGGCGTCCTGCGCGGGATCGTCAGCCAGCGGCTCTTGCCGCGGAATGAGGGCGGCCGGGTCGCGGCGGTCGAGGTGATGGTCAACAACGCGCGCATCGCCGACCTGATCCGCGAGAACAAGTCCGAGGAGATCCACGACGCGATCGCCGAAGGCGCCTTCTTCCAGATGCAGAGCTTCGAGCAGGCGCTGATCAAGCTCGTGATCTCCGGCGACATCGACCGTGAGGTTGCCGCGAACGCTGCAACGAACCAGCACGACTTCATCGTCGCCCTCGAGCATTCGCTGAAGCGCGAGGCCGCCGGCATCACCCGGGCCGACGAGCTGCCGCAGTCCGCGCCTTCCGAGGAGCCCGAGGCGCCGCGGATGCCGAGCCTCCGGATCGCCCCCGCGGACTGATGAAGCGCATCCTGCTGGGCTTTGCGCTCGCCCTCGTGAGCGTGGCGGGGACGGCGAGCGCCGACACGTTCCGCGTGCTTCCAACGGCGCCGGCCAACCTGCCGAGCGCCGCGGTCCCGAACCAGCCCGGCCAGATCAGCGCTCCGGAACCGATTTCCGCACAGCCGGCCGTTCCGCTGGCGCTCAACTTCCCGCAGCTTGTCGCGCTCTGGCAGAGCGCCGGCTCCGCCTACGGGATCCCGTGGCAAGTGCTGGCCTCGATCAACAAGATCGAGTCGAACTTCGGTCGCAACATGGGGCCGAGCTCGGCCGGTGCGGTCGGCTGGATGCAGTTCATGCCGAGCACCTGGGAGCGGTGGGGCGTCGACGCGAACGGTGATGGGGTCGCAGATCCGTGGAACCCGCAGGACGCGATCTATGCGGCCTCCCGCTACCTGGCCGCGTCCGGCGGGGCACAGGACCTGCCGCGCGCGGTGCTCTCCTACAACCACGCGCAGTGGTACGTGGACGAGGTCTTGCAGCTCGCGCACACGTTCGGCTCGGGGGGTGCCGACACGACCTTCACGCTCGACCGGCTCCAGGTCTCGCTCGACGGTGCGCGGGCGGAGGTGGCCAAGGCCAACCGCGAGCTGGTCGCGGCGCTGAAGGTGCAGCGGGGCTGGGCGAAGCGGGAGCGCCTCGCGCAGGCCCGCGCTGACGGCGTCCAGCTGCTCTCGAAGCAGCTCGAGCTGCAGAAGGAGGCGACGCAGGTGGGCGTCCGGGAGCACCAGGCGGAAGTGCGCGTCGCGGAGCTTCGCGCCCGGCTCACAGAGGCCACGGCCGCGCTGACGAAGGCGCGCACGCAGGCTCAGAGCGCCGCAAGCGCACCGGCGCCCGTCGCGGGGGCGCTGTTCGCCTCACCCGTCTCGAACGATTCCGGTTACGTCTTCCCGGTCGGGGGAGGGCCGTCCATCGTCTCGGTCTCGCACCACCATCACGACTACCCGGCCGCGGACATCGCGGCGCCCGAGGGGGCGCCGGTCTACGCGCTGTCGGATGCGGTCGTGCTCAGGTCGTGGAGCCAGCCCGACCCGCGCTGCGGCATCGGGCTCACACTCCGGGCGGGCGACGGCCAGGAATGGACGTATTGCCATCTCTCGTACCTCGATCCTCAAGTCACGCCGGGCGCAGTCCTGGCGGCCGGCCAGTCGGTGGGTCTCGTCGGCCAGACCGGCGATGCGACGGGGCCGCACCTCCACCTCCAGCTCGACCCCGCCACTCAGTATCCACAGCTCGAGCCCTGGTTCGAGCGCTTTGCAGGCACCGCTTTCCGCTGGCAGGACGCGGCGACGCCGAGCCTCGGCGCCGGCGCGAGCGGGAGCACGCCGGTCTTCGCGCAGGTCGCCGGCGGAAACTCAGCGTCCGGCGGTGTGATCCGGTTCAAACGGATCCCCCGGTAGGGGGAGAGCCGCGGGCCTTCGCCGGCCGACGCAGAGGGTATGGCGGCTCGCTTCGCTGCGGTTGTTCCACGCATGGTCGTGCTCGGCCTGATCTGGCTGCTCGCGACCGGAACGCTCACCTACGCGGCCGGCCGGCAACTGGCGGCGACGAACGCGCCAAAAGCGCAGACCCCTGCCGTGACCCCGCGGCCCACCCTCGTCGTCCCAGACGTGCGCGGACAGGCGTTCGTCTTCGCGAAGGGCATTCTCGAGGACTCAGGCTTCGGCTGGCGCGTGGCCGGGGGCGTGCAGGGCTACGCGACCAACGTCGTCGCGACGCAGCAGCCCGCCGCGGGCACCCGCGTGCAGGACACCGGCGCGCCCATGCTCAAGCTGACGCTGCGGCACGGAACCTACGGACAGGACGGGCAGCCGGAGGACACTGCGCCGTACTCAGGGACATCTGTCGTGCTCGAGAAGAGCGCAGCGGCGGCTGCAAAGAAGCCGGCCTCGGCGGCGAAGAAGACCATCGTCCGGAAGGCGGTCGCGAAGCGCACGGTCAAGCGTGCGCGCCGCACCGTCGTGAAGCCCAAGCGCAAGCTCATGGCCCGAAAGCAGGTCCCGGCCCGCGCCCGCGCGTTCACAGTTGCCGGTGCACCGAAGGAGCCCCTCGATGAGATGCCGCTCCCGCAGCGCGCGGCGCGGCTCGCGCGCTGGATCGACTCGCGCCCTCCGCGAACGACCAGCAACGTCCAGCACTGGCTCTACCAGCACGCGTGGATCGTCACCGGCGCCGGGTTCGGTTGGTCGCACGGCGACAACGCCCTCGTGAAGTTGATCGCAGTCGACCGGCAGGTCGAGCGGATGTGGGGCCTCGGGTATCGGAGCGAAGCCGTCGCCCGCGCGACGCTCGCCGAGGTCCGCCGCCGCGAACGATGAGCCCGCGCCGCCTCCTGCGGGCGCTCCGCCGCGAGCGGGGTTACACGCTCGTGGAGATGCTGGCCACTCTGTCGATTCTCGGCGTCGTGATGGGCGCGCTGGGGACGCTGTTCGTGTCGGCGACGAACTCAGAGGCCGACATGAACAATCGCTTTCGCGCACAGCAGACGGCACGCCTCGCACTCGACACGATGCGCCGCGAGGTTCACTGCGCGAGCACGGCCACGCCGGGCACCGGGAGCGGCCCAACCTCGTCCGTGACGCTGACGCTGGCGTCGTTCTGCAAGACGCTGCCGCAGCCGCTCCCGACTCCGCTGCCCAGCTACTGCTCGACGAGTAACGGTCAGACCACGTGCTCCGTCACCTGGTGCACCCGGAACGTGGCCACGAACCGCAATGCGCTCTACCGCGTCACCGGCTCCGCGTGTGGCACGAGCGGTGGAGTCAGATGGGCCGACTACCTCATCTCGACCTCAGGCGCGCCGGCGTCGCCGACGTGCACCGACGGTCCGCTCTGCATCTTCACCTACGCAGCCCCGACGACATCCTTGCTCGCGAAGCTCAGCCTCGACCTGCCCGTCAACGTACGGCCCAGGAAAGCGACCGAGCTCTTCGAGCTCCAGGACGCCCTGGTGCTGCGGAACAGCACGCGCTCGCCGTAATCGTAGTAACCGTTCGGGGGAGGCAGCCCGGGTCTGATCCGCCGATGCTGTGTCTGATGCGGTGGCGGCTTCAATTGCGGTCCGAGCGCGGGCTTGCGCTCGTAATGGCGGTCGGCGTCAGCGCGGTCCTCTTGATCGCCGGTACGACGGCCGTCGCGTACTCGACCTCGAATCAGGCCGAGGCGAACCAGAGCCGTCAGCGGCAGGGTGCCGCCGCGCTCGCGGAAGCGGGCATCAGCAACGCGCTCGCGGTGCTGAACCTTCCGACGAACAACGCGATGCTCCAGCGGACGCTGCCGGCCTGCACTACGAACAGCACGAAGTACTCCGATTCGACCGCGCAGCGCACCTCCGTGACGACGTGGAGCCAGTCGCCTGACGGCTCGACTGCCTGGTGTGGCACCTACGTCAGCTCGCTGCAGTCCTGGTACCTGACGGGAATCGGGACGACCAGGAGCCCGAACAGCGGGAACGGCAAGGTCCGTGCAGTTTCGGAGGCGACCGTCACCGTGACGCCGAACGTGAAGCAGCCGCTCGGCAACCCGGTCTGGAACTACATTTACGCCGGCCACATCGGTAGCACCTGTGACCAGAACCTGAACAACAACGTGAGCGGTTCCTCGCGCATGTACGTCGCAGGCAACCTCTGCATCGGGAACAACGCCGTCGTTTCGCAGACGTCGCTCACCGTGGGCGGGAACCTCGTCCTCGCGGGCGGGAACACCGCTGTCGGGGCGAACACGAGCATGAACACCCGCGTCCAGACGGAGGTCGGCGGAACGTGCTCGTTCGGAACCGGTACGCCGGTCACCTGCACGGGCAACCAGGACGCGCTCAAGGTCTACAGCAAGCTCCAGGACTCGGGCGGCAACTGGGTCGTCGGCGTCAACCACACTCCGCGCTACATCCCGCCGCCGACCGCTGACTATCCGACTTGGTACCAAAACGCGATCCCCGGCCCGGCCAAGAATTGTGACGTCGGCACGGGGCCGGTGCCGACGTTCGACAACAACTCGGTCTTCGACAACAGCGTCACGCCGGTCTTCAACATGACGCCCGCCACGGCCTACGACTGCCGGGTGGGTCCCGTCGCGACGCCGACCGGCGAGATCAAGTGGACACCGCCGACGGCCACGGTGCCGGGGCAGCTCTACTTGACCGGGACCATCTTCATCGACGGCAGCGCCACCATTGCGACCGGCACGAACAGCTCGACCTTCGCCGTCCAGTACAGCGGCATGTCGGCGCTCTACCTGTCGGGAACGTTCTACTTGAACGGCAAGCTGTGCGCGACGATCACGAGCGCGAAGACGGATTGCAACTTCAGCACCTACGACCCGAACAGCGCGATGATCACGGTCGTCGCGAACGGCAGCGGCGGCCAGGTCAACCCCGCGGACAGCGTCCAGATCGTCAACAACGGTGAGATCCAGGGCGCGCTCTACGGGACCAACGCGATCGAGTTCGGAAACAACTCCTTCTCCGATGGCCCTGTCGTCGGGAGCACGCTCATCTTCGGCAACAACGTGACCACGAACTCGTTCCCGAACATCGACTTCGTTCCGTCCGGGGACCCCGGCAACAGCCCGGTGTTCGGACACCCGAACCCGCCGACCGGCTTCAGCAGCTAAACCGCGAACGGTCCCCGGCCGATAAGGCGGAAATGGACGTCGCTCTCGGTGTGCTCGCGTTCTGGCCGGCCCTCGCGCTCGGCAGCTTCGTCAACGTCGTCGCGGCGCGCGTGCCGCTGCGGCGCTCGGTCGTCCAGCCGCGGTCGGCCTGCATGAGCTGCGGGACGGAGTTGGCCTGGTACGACAACGTTCCTCTGCTCTCCTACGCGGTGCTGCGCGGACGCTGCCGTTCCTGCGGCGTGGGCATCGGCGCGCTCTACCCCGCAGTTGAGCTGGCGACCGCGCTGCTCGTCGCCGGTTGCGTGTGGCGCTTCGGCCTCTCGGGGAGCGCCGCGATCGCCGCCTTCTTCTGCGTCGTCCTCGTCGCCGTCACCGCCACCGACCTGACGCATCGGGTCATCCCGAACCGGATCGTCGTGCCCGCTGCCGCGATCGTGCTCGTCGCGCAGACGACCCTTCAGCCAAGCCCCGAGTGGGCGATCGCGGCGCTCGGCGCGGCGCTCTTCCTGTTCGTGGCGGCGCTCGCGTACCCCGGCGGAATGGGAATGGGCGACGTCAAGCTCGCCCTGCTGATGGGCGCGGCGCTCGGAAAGACCGTCCCCGTGGCGATGATGGTCGGCATGCTCGCCGCGCTCGTCCCGAGCTTTTTCCTGCTCGCCCGGCACGGCTCGAAGGCCCGCAAAATGGGCATCCCGTTCGGGCCTTTCCTGGCGCTCGGCAGCGTCGTAGCCCTCTTCGCCGGGCATTGGCTGCTCAGCGAGTACTGGGCCACGTTCACCCATTAAGAGCTAGCTCACTCGGCGCAAATGCGACTAAGCATTTGCGCCGTTTCAGCCGATACCTCATTCGAGGGATATGGACACCGAACGGCCGCCCAATCTCCGCAAGGCCGGCATCGCCGGCGACTCCGCCGAAGGCGGCGGGCTTGCGCCTGCCTCGAGCGTCAACGCAGTCGCCGAGCTCGTTGCCGACCTGCTCGCCGCGACCAACCTCCTCGCTGAAGACAAGCTGAACATCGTCCGCGGGCGCGCCGGGCAGGCCGGCTCGCTCTCGAAGGCAATCGTCGACGAGGGTTTCGCGGCGAGCGAAGGCGTCGCGCGGATGCTCGCGGCCCGCCACCACATGCCGCTCGTCGATCTCCCGCTGACCGGCGTCGAGAAGACGGCGGGCGAACTCGTCCCGCTCCATGTGCTCGAGCGCCTCGTCGCGATCCCGTATGCGCTCGACGGCGAGACGCTCCGCGTGGCGATCGCCGACCCGTCCGACCTGCATGCGATCGACGAGCTGCGGCTTGCGAGTCGTCACCAGCTCGAGCTTGCCGTCGCGTCGCGAGACGACATCCTCACTGAGCTGCGCCGCTTGGCGCGCCAGTCCGAGGCGTTCGGCGCCCGCGCGGCGCTCGCGGAGGAGGAGGCGCTGCTCGAGGCCGAGGAAGAAGAGGACGCCGACGACCTCGAGGCCGAGGACGGCATCTCGGAGGCGCCGCTCGTCCGGCTCGTCAACTCGATCATCTTCCAGGCCGCCGAGGACGGGGCCTCCGACGTCCATTTCGAGCCGCAGGAGGACGCGCTCCTGGTCCGGCTTCGGATCGACGGCGTCCTCCACGAGGTGCAGCGGATCCCCAAGCGGATGATGGCGGGCGTGACGACGCGCCTGAAGGTGCTCGCAAAGCTCGACATTGCCGAACGCCGAAAGCCGCAGGACGGCCGCATCTCCCTGAACGCGGCCGCGGCCGGGCGAATGCTCGACATTCGTGTCGCGACGCTGCCGACGGTCGAGGGCGAGTCGGTCGTCATGCGTCTTCTCGACAAGTCGAAGCGGCCCCCGACCCTCGAAGAGCTCGGGCTCTCCGACGAGATGCGCAAGAGCCTGGAGGCCATCGTCCAGCGCCCGACCGGCGCGCTGCTCGTGACGGGCCCGACCGGCTCGGGTAAGTCGACGACGCTCTACGCGGCCCTCGCCGAGATCAATCACCCGGAGATCAACATCATCACGGTCGAGGACCCGGTCGAGTACCGGCTCGGAGGGATCAACCAGGTACAGATCAACACGCGTGCCGGCCTCACCTTCGCGGCGGCGCTGCGGTCGATCCTGCGCTCCGACCCCGACGTCGTGATGGTCGGCGAGATCCGCGACCCCGAGACGGCCAAGATCTCGATCGAGGCCGCCCTTACCGGCCACTTCGTGCTCTCGACGCTGCACACGAACGACGCTCCGGGCGCGCTGACACGGCTCAACGAGATGGGCGTCGAGCCGTTCCTGACCGGCTCTGCTGTCACCGGCGTCCTCGCCCAGCGGCTCGGGAGAAAGCTCTGCACGCACTGCTGCGAGATGTACACGCCGTCGGTCGACGAGCTCATCAAGGCACGCGTCTCGCCGGACATCGCGGCGCAGGCGGATGGGATGATCTTCTACCGCAAGCGCGGGTGCCCCCGCTGCAACCAGACCGGCTACAAGGGCCGGATCGGGATCTTCCAGCTCCTGGCGATGAGCGAGACGCTCGAGACGCTCGCGGCGCAGAAGGCGAGCCGCGAGGAGCTCGAGCGAGCCGCGATGGAGGAGGGCATGCGGACGCTGTGGGACGACGGCATCGCCAAGGTCGCGGCGGGCCTGACCTCGATCGAAGAGCTCGCGCGCGTCACCATCTAGGTCTTCGCCCCGCGCCTGTGATACGAACGGCGCATGACGACGCCGAGGACGCTCTACGCGAAGAGCGGCGACGTTCATCTCGCCTACCAGGCGATCGGGGCAGGCGAGCGGGACATCGTGCTCGTGCTCGACTGGGCCAGTCACTTGGAGGCGGTCTGGGAGCAGCCGTTCATCCGGGAGTTCATCGCGTCGCTGAACCGCTACGCCCGTGTCCTCTGGTTCGACATGCGCGGAGTGGGCTTGTCGGACCGGGTCGTCGATCCGGCCGTCGCGACCGAGGAGTGGATGGACGACGTCCGCGCGGTCATGAACGCGGCGGGATCGGAGCGGGCGACTCTGCTCGCACACGGGCACGGCGTTCAGATGGCTCTGATGGCGGCCGCGACCTATCCGGAGCGCATCGAGTCGCTCGTCCTGATCAACGGGTTCGCCCGCTTCTCGCGCGCGTACGACTATCCGGCCGGGGCGCCGGAGTCGGCCGCACAGGCGTTGCTGAAGGGCATCGAGGAGACGTGGGGGACGGGGGTGATGGCCGGGCCGCTGGGGCCGTCGGTCGCCTCCCGGCCGGGGATCGAAGAGTGGTACGGGCGCGTGGAGCGCTTTGCGGCGACGCCCGGCACCGCGATCGCGAAGATGCGGGCGATCCTCGATCTCGACGTTCGCAACG
>Ga0111538_10009024_pt1 | contig 13338 bp, 7 predicted proteins | sample SoiMethybrSBSTD1_FD_79669 | JGI IMG/M metagenome (GOLD analysis project Ga0111538, IMG submission 79669) | Bulk soil microbial communities from a Populus tree surrounding site in Tennessee, USA - Soil MetaG P. TD hybrid SBSTD1 (version 2)... | ecosystem: Environmental > Terrestrial > Soil > Tree...
CCAGCGCAGCGGCGTGATCGCCAGCGTGATCATGATGAACCGCAGCGTCCAGATGCCGGTGAAGTTGGTGAAGGTCTCGATCGGGTTGACGCCGAGATCCTGGTAGAGGCTGTAAATCAGATACGCGAGCGGCGCCAGGCAGGCGATCCAGACGATGGGCTTGAAGACCCATCGTCTCTTTTGCGTCGCCTTCAATCAGTAGAACTTCCGGAGGTCCATTCCCGAGTAGAGCGACGCGACCTGATCCCCATAGCCGTTGAACATCAGCGTCTTGCGCCGGAAGAATTCGCCGAGCCGGTTTTCGCTGCCCTGCGACCAGCGCGGGTGATCGACCTGCGGGTTGACGTTGGCGTAGAAGCCGTACTCCGATGACTGCTGCTGCTTCCAGGTGTTGAGCGGCTCGTTCTCGACGAACGACACGCGGACGATCGACTTGATGCCCTTGAAGCCGTACTTCCATGGCACCACCAGGCGAATCGGCGCGCCATTCGGGTTCGGGAGCACTTCGCCGTAAAGGCCTAGCCCCACGAGCGTGAGCGGATGCATCGCTTCGTCCATGCGCAGGCCTTCGACGTACGGCCACCGCAGAGCGGGCTCGGTCTGTCCGGGCATCTGCTTCTGATCCACCAGCGTTTTGAACTGCACGTACTTCGCCTTCGACGTCGGCTCGAAGCGCTTGAGGAACTCGCTCATCGGGTAGCCGTTCCACGGAATCACCATCGACCACGCTTCGACGCAGCGCATCCGATAAATGCGTTCCTCGATCGGCGCCCACTTCATGATGTCTTCGATGTTGTAGGTGCCGGGCTTGGCGCACTGCCCTTCGACGACGACGCTCCACGGTCGCGGCTTCAGCGTGTGCGCGTACTTGCCGGGGTCCGCCTTGCCGGTGCCGAACTCGTAGAAGTTGTTGTAAGTCGTGACGTCGCGGTACGAATTCAGCTTCTCGTCGGTGCTGAACGGGCTCTTCTTGAGGTTGGCGAGCTTCTGCGCATTCGGATTCTGCGCAGCGACATTTTCGTCATCGCCGAGCAGGCCCAGCCCGTTGGTCGCCACGGCCGCGGCGGTGACGCCGGCCGCCGCAATGAACTCGCGCCGCTTCAGGAATAGCTCCTTCGGCGTCACTTCGGACTCACGAATATCAACGGGTTTCTTGATCAGCATAGACGTCCTTGTCGTAATTCTACCCTTTCAGACGCCTTTCCGAGGCCGTCCGTTTCAGGGCAAGATGCTGTCATGCATCGCTTGGGAGCCGCCGTGGTGGCGGCCCTCGTCACCGTTTCTATCGGCGGCGGGGGCGTGTCCGCGCAGGTGCGGCTGGCCGACGAGTCGGATCGGGCCGCGTTCCGCGCCTGGTTCGTGTTGCTCGCGGATGCGCAGTTCGAGCGCCAGACCGACGATGTGAACGATTGTGCCGGGCTCGTGCGCCACGCCGTTCGCGAGGCGCTGCGCGCCCACACGCCGGAATGGGTGCGGCGATCCGGCCTGCCCTTCACGCCGCAATTTGCCGACGTCCGATCCGCGCCGCGCGCCGGCAGCGATGGGCTCCCGTTGTTTCGCATCTCGGCGGGTACGACGCCGAGGTTCGCGGAGTTCGCCGACGCGAAGACGCTGATCAATCTGAATGCGAAGCCGCTCGGACGCGATGTACACGCCGCGCGGCCCGGCGATCTGCTCTACTTTCGGCAACCCGGCCAGCGCGAACCCGATCACCTGATGGTGTTCGTCGGCCGATCGCATTTCGAGACCGAGGGCGATGACTGGGTCGTGTATCACACCGGCCCGCTCGACGGCGGCCCCGGCGAAGTGCGAAAAGTGCGGCTCTCGACATTGACGCAGCATCCCGCCCCCCGATGGCGTCCGCTTGCCTCGAACCCCAGCTTCGTAGGGGTCTTCCGGTTGGTGATGCTATGAAGCGATTCCTGACCACTCTTCTGCCTTCTCCCTTCTGCCTTCTGCCCTTCTTCTTGTGCCTTCTGCCTTTGTCTTCGTCGGCACAGGATGAAGGGCCACCGGCCTTTTCCCTTTCGACCAGCGAAGTGTTCACGACGCGCGACGCGCCGAATTTCTATCTCAGCTTCCGCCGCATCGCGCAGCTCGACTTCCGCGTCTACAAGGTCCGCGAGCCGTTCGCCTTCTTCGCAGGCCTGAACGATCCGCATTCGCTCGGCACCGGCGATGCCAACGTCAAGCAGGAACGCACGTGGCTGGAGCGCTTCGCCGACTGGAAGCGCGTGCAGCGTCAGAGCGTGCGTCGCCTTGCGCGAGCGCAGGCGAGCCACGAATACCGCGTCGTCCGGCGCGCCGCCAACGACAAGGCCGAGGTCGCGCAGCGAGTGGTGCTGAACGCCAACACGTTCGCGCAGGTGCCGCTGCTCAATGCCGATCAGGTCGTGACGACGTGGCGGGAGCTGCTGCCGAACAATGCCGACACGGAAGTGCGGCGCGTGCCGGTCGATCTCAAGCAGCCGGGCGTCTACGTGGTCGAGGCCGTCAACGCGCTGCTGCGCGCCTACACGATCGTGATCGTGTCGGACATGGGTGTGGTCACCAAGACCTCGCCCGGGCAGATGCTGTTCTTCGCCGCCGATCGGTTCACCGGCGAGCCCGCGGCCGACTGCAACATTCACATCGTCCACCAGAAGAAGACGATCGCCGAAGGCCGCACCAACAGCGACGGGCTGTACGAAGCGACGCTGCCCGACCGGCGCATGGAAGATCTCGTCGGTGTCGCGCAGTGCGGCAATCAGGTCGCGGCGACCGATCCCGGGTCGTGGATGCTCAACCAGCCGTCGCGCGAGCTCGCCGCCTACATCTATACCGACAAACCGATATATCGGCCCGGCCACACTGTCCACCTCAAGGCGATCCTGCGCTGGCGCCAGCTGGATTCGCTCGCGAAGTTCGATCGGCCCGATGTCGAAGTCGTGGTGTCGGACACCAACGACAAGGTGGTGTTCCGCCGCCAGGTGAAGCTCGATGCGTTCGGCGCGGTGTTTGCCAACTTCCCGGTGCCCGCCACCGCGGCGCTCGGCAATTACTCGATCCGTATCCAAAGCGGCGACGCACAAGGCACCGGCGGATTCGAAGTGCAGGAGTATCGCAAGCCGGAGTTCGAAGTGAATCTGACCGCGGCGTCACGCTTCGTGGTGCAGGGCCGCGACGCGATCGTCGACGTGCAGGCGCGGTATTACTTCGGGCAGCCGGTCGCGAACGCGCAAGTCCGCTGGGTCGTGAACCAGCAGCCCTATTACTCGCCGCTCCGCTGGCGCGACGATGTCGAGGGCGAGGACAGCAGTTACTGGTACGGCGACAACCAGACCGCCGAAGGCACGCTGCGCCTCGACGAGAACGGCAAGGGCCAAATCAGGATTCCGCTCCCCGTCAGCGACGCCAATTCGAACATCGGCAGCCTGCGTGATTACAGCGCGCGCATCGAAGCGCAGGTGACCGACGCCGCCAGCCGCGAGGTGTCCGGCCGCACGGTCGTTCACGCAACCTACGGCGCGTTCTTCCTGTCGGCGGAAGCCGGCAACACGATCCACCGCGGCGGCGAACAGGTGCAGGTCTCGATCCGCGCGATGGATTATCTCGGCGCGGCACAGCCGAACGTCCCGGTCAGGCTGGCGCTCGAGCATCTGCAGTATCGATCGGGCTACTACCAGGAGCCCGAGGTGACGCCGATTGCGACGCAGAACGCGACGACCGATGCGAGCGGACTCGGCATGGTGACCTTCACGCTGCCGAATCGCACCGGCAGCTTCCGCGTCCGCGCCACAGCGCCGAGCGGCGATCGCACGGTCCAGGACGACGTGTTCATCTGGGTGCCTGGGCCGGGCGATTACGCCGGCGATGGCGGCGATCGCTATCTCGAGCTGCTCTCGGACAAGCGCAACTACCAGCCCGGCGAATCCGCAGCGTTGATCGTGCGCGGTGACACCGTGATCGGTCCCGTGCTCGTCACGAAGGAGGGACGGCACGTGTCGTGGTTCCGCCTGCTGCGTCCGGCGGCGACGGATTCGATCCAGGTGCCGATCGATGAGGGAGATGTCGGCGACGTGTTCGTCAGTCTCGCTTACATGCGCGAAGGCCGGCTGTATCGCGCCGGGCGGCGCCTCGGCGTGGCCGCGACATCCCGGACGTTGAATGTCGCCGTCACCGCCCAGCAGGCGGTGTCACGACCGCGCGATCCGGGTGTGTTCGACGTGACGGTGACCGATCAGGCGGGCCAGCCGGTGCGCGCGCAGGTCAGCCTCGCGGTGATCGATGAAGCCGTCTACGGTGTGAAAGCGGACGACACGCCGGATCCGATTCGCTATTTCTATCGCCGTGAATATTCACGCGTCGGCACGACGTTCTCGAGCTCGTATTACTTCACAGGGTACTCCGGGCGCGATCGCCTGCAACTGACACAACGTAAACGGCGCCCGTACACGCTGGCGGACTTCAAAGGCGATCAGCCCGTGCAGGCGCAGGTCCGCAAGGAATTCCCCGACGCGATCCACTGGGTCGGCGATCTCGTGACGGATGCGACCGGCAAGGGACGAATTGCGGTCACCTATCCAGACGCGCTGACGACGTGGCGCCTGACCGCGCGCGCCTTTACCGAAGACACCAGGGCCGGCTCGACGATCGCGCGAACGACGACGACGAAGGATCTGATCGTGCGCGTGATCACGCCGCGCTTCCTCACCGAAGGTGATGAAGTCGTGGTGCCGACGATGGTGCACAACTACAAGACCGAGTCGCGAACGGCGTCGGTGTCGATCGAAGCGGCCGGTCTCGCGCCGGTCGGCCCGCACCCCGCGACCAGCGGTGCGCTCACCAGCGGCGCGGAGCGGCGCGACGATTGGCGATTCGCGGCGAAGGCGGCGGGGGCAGCGACGGTGACGGCAACGGCAAAGACCGAGAGCGATGTCGATGCCGTTGAACTACCGATTCCGATCCTGCCGTTCGGCATCCACCGCGAGGTTGGCAAGAGCGGCTCCCTGGTGAGCGCCGGCGAAACGACGACGACGGTCGAGATGCCCGAGGCATCGAATCCGGCCGCGCGATCCATTTCCGTATCACTCGCGCCGTCGCTCGCGGGATCCGTGCTCGGCGCGCTCGACTTCCTGACGGACTATCCGTACGGATGCACCGAGCAGACGCTGTCGAGTTTCCTGCCGAACCTGCTCGTGACGCGCGCCCTCACGGAGTTGAAGCTCGCGCCGACCGAGCGGCTGTCGGCGCTCGATCGCCAGGTCTCCGCCGGATTGCAGCGCCTCTACGATTTCCAGCATGCCGACGGCGGCTGGGGCTGGTGGAAGGAAGACGGCAATCATCCGTTCATGACGGCGTATGCGTTATGGGGCCTCGACGAAGCGCGCCGCGCCGGCGTCAAGGTCGACATGCAGCGGATCGGCAACGGCGCGCGCGAGCTTGCGCACCTCTATGCGGCCTATCCGCGCGTTGAGCCAGACCTCAAGGCGTACGAAGCGTATGTGCTGCAGCGCACCGTGGCCGATCAGCCGCAGATCGAATGGTACGCCGATCGACAGCAGGGCCGGTACGTACACGCCGCCGCGCGCGATGAGTTGTGGGGACTGCGCGGCCGCATGAGCGCGTACGGCCGCGCCTTGCTGCTGCTGCTGCTCGACGAAACCAAGGACTCCCGAGGCAACCAGCTGGCGACCGAGCTCATCGCCGAAGCGCAGACGCGCGGTGACGTGTCGTGGTGGGCGGTCGCGAACGATCCGCTGATCTTCGACTATGCGGAGACGAGCATCGAAGCCACGGCGTTTGCGGTGCAGGCGCTCGCCAAGCGCGATCCGCAGAACCCGGTGATCGAGCGCGCCGTCCGCTGGATGATGCTGAATCGCACCTCTGGATATTGGTCAACGACCAAGCAGACCGCGATGGCGATCTACGGACTGCTCGGCTTCATGCAGGCGCGTGGCGAGACGGCGCAGCCGTTCTCCGTCGACGTCTTCGTCAACGGCAAGGCCGCCGGCCGGCACTCCTTCACCGCGGCGGATCTCACGGCAGCGGATCCGATCGTGATCACGGCGCCGGCGAACGCCGGCGCGAATGAAGTTCGCCTGATCAAACGTCCGTCTTCGCCATCGGCTTCGGCGGGACAGGGGGCATTGTATTGGTCGGCGTCGGCGATCTATTACGACACGGCATCGACGGAGGCCCGCCAGGGATCGCGACAGCTCGCGCTCACGCGCAAGTACGCCTTGCTGACCCCGGTGAAGGTCAAGGATCGCATCGTCTATCGAGAGTCGGCATTCACCGGAACGGCCAAGCCCGGTGACGTGCTGTCGGTGCGGCTGACCGCAGCGGGATCGCCCGAGTGGCGGTATCTCGCGCTCGAGGATCCGCTGCCCGCCGGCGTCGAAGCGATTTCGGACACGACCGCGTACCCGCTCGAGCGCGAGGCGCCGGTGTCGTGGTGGTATGGCTCGCGCGTCGAGTATCGCGATTCGAAGACGGTGTTCTTCCAGGAAACATTCGACACCGGACGTTACGAGTTCGCGTATCTGGTCAAGGTGATCGCGCCCGGCCAGTTCCGCGCGGTGCCGGCGCAGATCTCGCCGATGTATGTGCCCGGCGTTCACGCGTCATCCGAACCGCAGGCATTCACGATCACGGTGCAGCAGCAGTGAGACTCGCACTGGCCACGCTCTGGATCATGGTGGGCTGCGTCCTCACCGCCACCGTCTATTGGGCGTTCCTGATCACGCCGGAGTCCACCGTCTGGGCGCTGATCATGTCGGCGATGCTCGCCATCGCGGCGTTTTCGCTCGTCGGCCTGACCGCCACCGGCGCGATCGCGATGTGGTGGCATGGCGCATCGATCGCCGGCGTGAAACGCGCCCTGCAGTCGATCCATGGCGTGATCCCGGCGGCCGTGATCGTGTGGGTGATCTGGTGGGTCGCCCATCGTGCCGAGGTCTGGATCGCGATGCGCAGCGGCCAGATCAACGCATGGTTCATCGCGCGCTTCGGCTGGGACAATATGTCGTGGCTGTTTACCGCGATCGGGATGGCCGCCGACTGGTTCCGATGGGTGATCGCGGCGCTGCTCGCCTTGTCCTTGATGGCGGGATTCGTGGCGATCGGCTGGCGCGCGCTCGCGCAGTTCGCGTGGCTGCGCCGCGCCTTGCGCCCGCGCGCAATCGCAGGGGCGACGCTGTGGTTCGGCGGATTGATCGCGCTGCCGTGGATCTATCTGGTGCCGTGGCGGCCGGAGAGTCTGCCGCCCACATCGATCGAATTCGCGTTCATCGTCGCGAAGTTATCGTTCTCGGCGATCCTGTTCGCGATCGGCGCGGCGCTGGTGACGTATGAGGCGTCACGAACGCCGGTATCGCCGGGCGGCGTGGGAACCGCCGTCTCTGCCGTCGCAGGACCGCACGAGCTTTAGGCCCAGCCGCAGACCTTCGGGGACAAATCCCTACAAATCGGTGACAACCTGCCGTATTCTTGCCGCGGCGTGTGCTGGGTTTGTTTTGACCGGTGTGATCGACTCGCGTGAAGGAGGGGGAATGACTGCTTTCATCCGAAGCGTGGTGATGGGTCTTGTATTGGTGACGGCGTCTGCTGCGTCGGGCCAGATAAGAGCCGGCGAGGTGTTCGGAAGGGTCACCGATGGAACGGACGCGGTGCTGCCAGGTGCAACAGTCACGATCAGCGGCGCGGCTTTGCTCCAGCCGATGATCGCGCAATCGGCGAATAGTGGCGGCTATCGATTCCCGAACGTGCCCATCGGCACGTACACACTCACTGTCGAACTCGCCGGTTTCAGTAGGGTTGTGCGCGAGGGAATCATCGTTCAGGCCGGACGCAACGTCGAACTCAACCTCAAGCTGAACCTGTCGTCGGTGGAAGAGACGGTCACCATCACCGGCGCCAGCCCGGTGGTCGATACCAAGTCGACCGTGCTCGGCGTCAACTTTGGCCGCGAACTACTCGAGGCGATTCCGACCGCGCGCGATCCGTGGGTCGTCATCGAGCAGACGCCGGGCCTCGTGATGGCGGTGAACAACGTCGGCGGCCGCAACTCGGGCCAAATGGACGGATACAACGCCTACGGAAGCGGATCGAACAAGTCATGGAGCATGGACGGCGCGACGGTGACCGACATGGCCTCGAACTCGGCGCCGACTTACTACGACTTCGAAATGTTTGAAGAGATTCAGATCAGCACTGGCGGCATGGATGCGTCGCAGGAATCCGGTGGGGTATCGGTGAACATGGTGACCAAGAGCGGCAGCAACAACCTGCGCGGCTCGGGCCGCTTCTTTGTCGTCGACAAGGCGCTGCAGTCGACGAACGCGCCACCTGAGGTCGTCGCGCAGGGAGGCGGCGCCGGCAATCCGCTGAAGAACAACACCGAGTATGGCATTGAAGCCGGCGGTCCGATCAAGCGCGACAAGGCGTGGTTCTGGGGATCGGCCAGCAATCAGAAGGTCAGCGTCGGCATCCTCGGCTTCCTCCGCCCCGGTGCGCCGGCGGGCTCGACCGACATCAACGATCTCAACGACGACATCACCGAGATCAACAACGAGAGTGCGAAAGTCCAGTACCAGTGGAGCAACGCGCACAAGTCGACGTTCCTGTTCCAGCGCAGCGACAAGATCCGCAACGCGCGTGGTGCCAGTTCGACGACGGCGCTCGAGTCAACGTCGCGGCAGACCGGACCGACCGAGTACTTCAACTACAACCATCAGTGGGTGGTCACCGATCGGTTGATGTTGACGGCGCAGGGCCTGTTCAACGGCGGTGGCTTCCTGCTGAACTTCCACACCGACGACCTGGCAACCGTGCAGCGCTTGAATCACGAAACCCTTGGCGATTCGCGATCGGGCTCGCTGAGCGACAACCACCGGCCGACCTATGAAGGGCGCCTCGACGGCAGCTATTTCAAGACCAGCTTCCTCGGCGGCGATCACTCGACCAAGTTCGGGTTGCGGTATCGGCTCACACCGGTGAAGACGATCAGCCAGACCGGCGGCGGCGCCACGGCCCGCATCCGCAACAACGGCGTCAACGAGGTCAATGTCACTCGAGACGGCTATGTTGCCCGCGACACGTGGCAATGGTCGCTGTATTTCACCGATTCGTGGAAGATGGGACGGGCCACGGTCAACTGGGGGCTACGCTGGGATCGTCAAGACGACAAAACGCTCGCTGCCGAGATCGCAGCCAATCCATTGCTGCCCGATCTGCTCCCCGCCGTGGTCTTCAATGGCGCGGACGCTGGCGTCGTCTACAACAACATTGCACCGCGACTGGGCTTCACGTACGACCTGTTTGGCAATACCCGCTCCGTTCTGAAAGCCAGCGTTGGCCGTTACTATGGGGCAGGCCTTGCCCTGTCCAATGAGTTGAGCCCGACCGGTCAGACGACGCTGTCGTACTTTTGGAACGACCTGAATCGCGATCTGTTCGTGACGCGGGACGAGATCGATTTCGCGCGTGGCTTCCGAGCGGCGCCCAGCGCCAACTACGATCCGTCGAATCCAGCATCGGTGACGACTCCGGCCAAAGTCGACCCGACAACGAGGAACGACATCACAGACGAGGTCATCGTCGGCATCGACCACGAATTGATGGCGAACTTTGGCGTCGGCGCCAGCTATATTTACCGACGCTACGACGACTTCAACGCGACGTTCCGCGATGGCGTGCTCGCATCGAGTTATTCACCGGTCACGTTCACGCGCGATTGCGGCAACGCGTCGTGCGAGGAGCCGCGCTACAGCGGCGTGTATTACCAGCGCGCGACCGCGGTGCCCGCGGCGAATACGACACGTAACTACGAGAGGGACGACACCCATCACGCCCTCGAGCTGACGGGCCGGAAGCGATTCAGCAACAGCTGGTTGTTGAACAGCAGCTTTACGCTCAACACGACCAAGTCGTACTACGACATCGACACCTTCAACAGCGGCGGGACAACCGGCGACCCGACGAACTATGAGCTGGTGAACGGGCATGACAGTGCGGGTCTGAATGGACCTCGCTGGCTGGCGAAGGTCGCGGGCATGTACGCATTGCCGTGGTCGGTGTCGGTATCGGCGTTCTACAATCTGCGCGACGGGCTCCAGTTCAACCGGACGATCCAGTCGCCGAACCGCACGGGTTCGGGCGGCACCGCGAACGTTCGCGTCGACCCGCAGGGCACCAAGCACTATCCGACTCACAAGCAGTTGGATTTCAACGTCGACAAGACCATGAGCTTCGGCAAACGTCGAATCACGTTCAGCGCGACCGGCTTCAACCTGCTGAACGCGTCCACTGTTCTCGGGCGCGAAACGCGCCAAGACTTCGCGCGTGCGAATTACGTGACCTCGATCCTCGCCCCACGCATCTTCCGCGTCGGTGCGAAGGTGAACTTCTAGGGATCGGGGATCAGGGATCAGGGGCGTTCAGCGCACCTGATCCCACCTCTTTCCTTCGGCGATCGCACGCGCGAAGCACGCTTCGGCGCGCGCGTAGGCGTCGCGCTGCGCGCCGGCGGAGACGGGACGCAGCAATTCCACGTCGCTCGGGCAATCGACGCGCGCGGCCTTTCGTTGACGCGCGCTTTCCGGCGTCGCGAAGTACGCCGCGGCGCCTTCTCTCACCCACATCGGCCGCTTCGCAAGGGCCGCGTCGAGCAGCGCGTGCGTGACTTCATGGCGAATCGTGCGATCGAGCTGCCCTTGCCGGCGCAGGATGGCGACCGGCAGCAGATCGATCGCGGCGCCGTCGGTCGCGCCTGACACCCACCACGGCTGACCGGTAGTGCGGCCGAAGCTTTCGACGGACGGATGGACGGTGACGCGGAGACGAGGTGGCAAAGTGGCGCCGGTCGATTTCGCGATCTCATCGCGGCTGCGCCGAATCAGCGACAGCACCGTCTGGCGCTCGCCTTCTTCGTTGCCGGGCAGCGCCAGCGCGACATCACTGGCCGCGGGCGGGTCGGCGTTTCGCGGTGTCGCGACGGTGGTTGTGGCCGGGGCCGCTGAAGGGATCGGGCCGACGGTGAGACCCGGATAGTAGAACTTCAGGATCTGATCGACGCTCGCGCCCGTGGCGGCACGGCGGCCGGCGCCGATCACGCACAGCCCGACACCGTGGCCGAAGCCGCGCCCCTTGAAGCGATAGCCGCCGCTCGTGCGATCGATCTCGAACGCGGTGCTCTTGATCGACTGCCATCCGGCGACGCGGCCGACCGCCATGCGGAATTCGTTGCCGGGCAACTCGGACGGCGTGAAGCCCTCGATACCGATCCGCGCGACGCGGCCCGAGGTGTTGCGCGAGAGGACGCGGAGATTTCGCAATCGCGATCCGCGCAGGCCGGCCGCCCGCAGCGCGCGCTCGATTTCGTCGGCGCGCACTTCGCTCTCCCACCCGGGCTCATCCTCACACGCATCGTCATGCAGCGCCGGCTCGTACGAGTAATCGATCGCGCCGGGCCAGACCTGCGACGCGAGCTCGGATTTCCCGCCGCACCACGCGGAATAGAAGACGAACGCCGGTTGCCCCTGATGCAGCAGCACGCGGCCGCTCGTCGATTCGGCGGCACGCCGCGTGATCGCCGTTGCCGCTCTCAGGACCTGGCAATGCGTGGTGTCGCAGAGATCGAAGCCCTCGCCGCGATGCCGATTGCGATTCGCCAGCGCGAACGTGCGCGCGGTAATCGCGAGCGCCTGCTGCGCCGCATCACCCGCCTTCGGCTGCCCCTCGCCCGCCAGGACCTGGGCGATGTAATTGTCGAGATCAATTCGCTCAATCTGCGTACTTCCATCGGCCCGTGTTCGGCCGAGACGGATCAGGGGGTCGGGACCATTTGCCAGGGTACCGGCCCCACCTGTAGCTGTTCGTTGTTGCATCGGGCCCATCGCATTGGGGCCGGAGACTGGCAAATGGTCCCGACCCCTTAATTCGTCAGCGGCAATCGCGGCCGCGTCCATTCCCGCGCCGCCAGGGGCGGCGACGACGATGGCGCGCGATGGTTTGTCGGCGGGCGTCAGCGCCACGACAAGTCCCAGCGCGGCGCCGCTCGGCATCAGGATGGTCCCGGTCTTGGCGATCGCGGAGATGCCCGCCGCCTTGAACGACGATGCGGTTCCGTAGTCCGCGGCGCCGCGCAACCCTTCGAGCAGAACCGACCTCGTCTCGGGACGCATCGGCACCGGCTTGTCCTTGCCCGATCCCGTCACCCGTGTCATCACGTCGATCAACGCGCGCGGTGTCGTCTTTGGGCCGGCGAGCCCGAGAATCGCCGAGGCCATCGGCGTGTTGCTCGCAATCGGCGGCAGGCCCGCGGCCATGCGCGTGGCATTGAGAGCTTCGCGCGTCAATCGCGGCGCGAGCGAGACGAAGAAATCGTTGCAGGAATACGCCAGCGCTTCGGCCGGCGACAGCGGCCGCTTGAGATCGGGATGCGAGCACGCGACCGCCTGGCCGTCGGCCTTCGCAGTCCGCCGGCACATGTGCGACGAGCCCGGCGTGATCACGCCGCTCTCGAGCGCAGCCACGAGCGCCACCATCTTCACGATCGATCCGGGCAGCACCGGCGTATCGAGAATGTCGGCACGCGCCTCTCTGCGATCGCGCGGATCGTCGAGGCTGCGGGTGAAGTAGGCTGCACCCTGGCCGTGCAGGCACACCGCAAGCGTGACGACCAGCGTCGCGGTGGCTCCGCACAACCATTTCATAGCTTGGTCTTGCAACCCGGCCGGCACTGGCAGGGAATCACCTTATCTCCCTCGGTGTTGTAGTCGTAGGTCAGCTCCTGGCCCTTGCGAATCTGCTTGGCGGCGCGCACCCAGATCGTCCGGGTCTTGCCGTCGACTTCGATCCAGCAGTTCGGCCGGCAGGAATGATTGATGAAGCGCGCGACGTTGCCGCCGATGGCGGCGTCGCGGCTCCAGTTCCGGTTGACGCGAAACACCCAGATGCAGCCCTTCTCCAGGTAGCGATCTTCGCGCGCCTCGCTTTCCTTGTTCGAAATGAGCTCGCCCGCGTAGTCGATGATCCGCTTGTTCTTGTTGATGGTCTCGAGTGCGAATACGCCGAAGCCGTGCAACCGTGATTTCTTACGTTCGATCGTGGGTAATGATGAAACCGCTTTAGGCATCTGATGGAAATGATACATTGTCGCGCGAGAGGTGCACCGTGCGAGGTTATTTCACTGCTCTGCTTGTATCTGTTGCGTGTCTGGGGGTCACCGTGCAAGGACAGCGGCAAGTGTTTCCAGGCAACGGTCAGCTGCCGTTCAGCGCGGCGACCAAGGCCGATGGCTTGATCTACGTGTCAGGCTCGCTCTCGGCGAAGGGCGACATCAAGGAACAAACCAAA
>Ga0111538_10009026_pt1 | contig 13334 bp, 11 predicted proteins | sample SoiMethybrSBSTD1_FD_79669 | JGI IMG/M metagenome (GOLD analysis project Ga0111538, IMG submission 79669) | Bulk soil microbial communities from a Populus tree surrounding site in Tennessee, USA - Soil MetaG P. TD hybrid SBSTD1 (version 2)... | ecosystem: Environmental > Terrestrial > Soil >...
CCGCGGGGCCCGGGGCCGCGCGGCCGCCGCACGCCCCGGAACGCGGCTGGTCGTGGCGCCTGCTCGGCCGGTTCCACATCACCGGCATCTTCTGGTACCGCGTTCACGGCTTCATCCTCCGCGTCGTCCCGGAGCCGCTCCTCGAGGCGGTGGCGGCCTGCTTCGCCGCTCTTTTCTTCGTGTGCCTGCGGCGTATCCGCTCTGCCGTGGCGGCGAACCTCGAGGCGGTGCTCGGTCCGTGCGGCTGGCGGGAGCGGCAGCGCCGCATCTTCCGGGTGATCTGGTCGTTCGGCTGGTGCATGAACGAGCGCACCGAGCGCCTCACCACCGACCGGCCCTTCGTCATCGAGACCGAGGCGCTCGATCTCTGGCACGAGGCGACGCGTGGCGGCCGCGGCCTCATCCTGATCACCGCGCACATCGGCAACTACGAGGTGGGCTCGATGATGCCGGCGCAGAAGGAGGGGCGGCGCGTGCACCTGGTGCGCGAGCCGGAGGGAGACCCCGAGGCGCAGGCGTACGTGAAGGGGGTGCTGGACCGGTTCTCGCAGCATCGCTTCGAGGAGCACTTCGCCACCGGCGACCCCTCCCTCGGGCTGGCGCTGCTCGCCGCGCTGCGCCGCGGCGACATCGTGGCGCTGCAGGGGGACCGCCCGCGGACCGGGGCGCCGGCGATCCCGGTGCGCCTGTTCGGGAGGCCGTTCGAGCTGCCGCATGGACCGGCGGCGCTCGCCCGCGTCGCCGGCGTCCCGATGCTGCCGGTGTTCGTCTTCCGCGAAGGCCGCCGGCGCTATCGCATCGTCTTCCGTCCGCCGATCGAGGTGGAGCGCACCGCATCGCGCGAGACGTCGATTGCGCGCGCCATGGAGCAGGTGGCGGCGGAGATCGAGGGGGCGATCCGCCGCGAGCCGTACCAGTGGTTCTGCTTCAGGCGTCTGTGGCCGTGATCCAGGTGCTGACCGTCCCCGCGGCCGCCGGAACCCCGCCGCGGTCGACGGCGAACGCGTAGGTCGACAGCGGACCGGCGAGACCCGTGAGGCGGATCGCGACCCGGCAGCCGGCGCCGGCGGGGAGGCCGGCGGTGAAGAACCTCACGCCGCTGGCGCCGACGAGATAGCCGATCCGCGGGCCGGCGCCGGGCCCTGCCCCGGCGGCCGCGCGCATGCGCCGCAGGGCCTCGAACATGGCGGCCGCCTGTGCCGCCATCTCGATCGCGACCAGGGCCGGGGCCTCCCCTTCCCGGGCGAACGGGCTCGCGCCGGGGACGCGCGCCGTGCACGCGAGTCCGTCCTCCGCGTCCGCCTCGACCGCCTCGACGAAACGCATCGGCGGCCGGTGCGGCAGCAGGAGATCGAGATCGGGAACGCCGGCGGGGGCGGCCGCCCTCGCGGGCGCGGACGCGTGGCCGGCGGCGGGCGCTTCGGGCTCCGCCGCATGCCCGGGCACGTCGCCGCGGGAGACGACAGCGTCGGCGACGAGTTCCTCCCCGCGGCGCAGCTCGAGGCGGAGGCCGCCGTCCGGCCCCGCCGGCGAGGCCGCGAGCGCCAGGCGATCGCCCGGCAGGACCAGCCGGCGCAGCCGGAGGCGATCGATGCCGCACAGATCGGCGCCTGCGGGCGCCGCCGGCAGCGACCGCAGCGCCAGATCGAGCAGCGCGATGCCGGGGAGGATCGGCCGCCCGGGGAAATGCCCCTCGAAGAGCGGGCCGGAGGACGGGATGGCGAGCGGGATTCCCACGGCACCGCCGCGGGCCGCCCCCGCGGGACTCACGCCCGCACCGCGGTGACCGCGGCGACGACGCACTCCGGACAAATCTCGCGCACGCGGGCGATGTCGGGGACGATCGCGACGTCGCGGAACCCGCCGGCTTCGAGTCCCGTCTTCCATTGCTCCGGGGCGAGGAAGCCGCCGTTCGGCCGCCACGGATCGACGAGCCGCGGGGCGCGGAACGACTCGAGCAGGTGGAACAGGAACTCCACGTAGATGGGCCGTCCCGGGAACGGCCGCACGCACTCCGCCAGCACCAGCGCCCCACCGGGGACGAGGGCGCGGCGGATCTCCGCGAAGGTGGCCTCCAGGTCCCGGGCGGCGTGCAGCGTGTTGACCCCGTACACGAGGTCGAGCGAGGTCGGCTCGATGCCGGCCTCCGCGAACGGCCGATCCATGTCGAGCCGCCCGAACGTCAGCGGTGCTGCGGGGAGGAGCGCCGCGAGATTCCGCTGTCCACGCCGCAGGAACGACGGTGCGATCTCGGTGAAGCGATAGGCGCCGATCCCCGCGGTCCCGCCGGCCTCCTCGAGCCTCTCGAAGAGCGCCGCGGTGGCGCTCCCGAGCCCGCCACCGATCTCCAGGACCGCGCCGCCTCCTCCCGCCAGGGCGCGCGCCGCGGCCAGCGCCCCCACCCGGTTGCTCACGGCGTAGATCGGGTTGTCGTTGGAGAAGTACGCGGCCCAGGCGCCGAACCGGTCCGGGGCGAACAGCGCCGCTTCCCCCGTGACGCCGCCGCGCAGCACCTCCGGATGGAACGCCGCCGAGAGATCGGCCAGCCGGTACGACGGCAGGCAGGAGGGATCGTGCGCCGCCTGCGCGTCCTCCACCTCCCGCAGATCCGGCGCTTCCGGCTCCGCCGCGATCCGCCAGCGCCCCTCCCCGTCGCGCGCCGCCAGGCCGGAGGAGACCAGGGTCGCCAGGATCCACCCGACCGGAACGGCGGCGCGCTCCGGGTCGAGCCCGGCGCGGGCGGCGATCTCCGCGGGGGTCCCCGGCGCGCGCGCCGCGGCCGGCAGCGCGAGCGCCCGCGCGGTCGCCACCGCCTGCCGGCGGACGTACTCCTCGAACAGCTCGCAGGAGCGGATGAAGCGGTCGTCGAACAGGGGCAGGAGATCGGCCGGGAGCAGCCGCGTCAGGCGCTCGTCCCGTCCATGCGCCGCCGGCAGCATCGCGAGAAACCCCGCGTCCCTAGGCCAGGAGGCCCGCGTCGACGACGAGGGTCTGACCGGTGATCGAGGCGGAGGCGTCCGACAGCAGGAAGGCGATGGCGCCGGCCACCCCGGTCGTGGTCACGCCCGCCGGCAGCGCCTCGGCCGATCGCAGCGCCTTGACGCGATCGGGGGGGATATCCGCCACCATCTCCGTCGGCACGAACCCGGGGATGACCGCGTTCACCCGCACCCCGCGCGAACCGACCTCGCGCGCCAGGCTGCGCGTCAGTCCGAGGATCCCCGCCTTCGCCGCGCCGTACGCCGCCTGCCCGCCGAGGCCGTGCACCGCCGTCATCGACGAGACGTTCACGATGGAGCCCTGGCGCCGGTGCAGCATGCGCGGCACCGCCGCGCGGCAGCAGCGGAAGACCCCGCCGAGGTTGGCGTCGATCAGATCGTCCCAGGCGTCGTCGGGAAGGGTGGCGAGGAGCCCGTCGCGCCGCACGCCGGCGTTGTTGACCAGCCCTTCGATCGGGCCGACCTGCTCCTCCACCTCGCGGACGAGATCGCCGGCCCGGGCGCGATCCCTCAGGTCGAAGCGGAAGGGGCGTGCCCGATCCCCCAACTCCTCCGCGACACGGCGCGCCTCCTCCTCCCGCTCGCGCCAGGTGAAGGCGACGGTCCAGCCCTGTTCCGCCAGGGTGAAGGTGACGGCACGCCCGATGCCCCGGCTCCCGCCCGTCACGAGCGCGACGCGCCGGGGCGGGCTCACGAGGCGGGGGTGAGGCGCTCCTGGACGAAGGCGGCCAGGCTGCTGACGGAGGTGAAGGTCTCCTTGCCGACCTGATGGCCGTCGATGCGGATGCCGTACTCCTTCTCGAGCGCCACCATCATCTCGAGCGCGTCCACCGAGTCGAGGCCGAGCCCGTCGCCGAACAGGGGCTGATCGTCGCCGATGTCGGAGGGTGAAATCCCCTGGAGGTGGAGCGATTCGACGAGCAGTGTCTTGATCCGGGCGCGGACTGCGGTGATCTCGGGCATGAGGGCGGAAAGTATAGACCAAACCGCCGCCCCGCCCGGGCCGCTGCCGCAGGCGGCGCGTCCGGGGCGGGAGGGTCCGCGGCCGACGGGTCGGCAGCCGGCGGGTCCGCGGCGGGAGCATCCGCGGCCGGCTCCGCCGCCGGCGCCGCGGCGGCCGCGCCGCGACCCTGCACCACGATCGGCTCGTCCAGCGCCCGGCGGTACTCCTCCTCGGTCAGCGCGTCCACCGAGCGCAGCTTGGCGAGGAGCCCGTCCACGAGCTGCCGCAGACCCGGCCCCGGCGTGCCGTCCTTGAACGACACCTGGTACTTCACCGGCGCGGGGATGAGCGACACGAGGAACGCCGCCTGGCAGGGGGTGAGCTGCGCCGGCTCGCGGCCGAAGTAGGCGCGCGCCGCCGGCCCGAGGCCGTACAGGTCCGGCCCCCACTCGATGACGTTGAGGTAGATCTCGAGGATGCGGTCCTTGCTCAGGGCGGATTCGAGCAGGAGCGCCAGCGACAGCTCCTGGAGCTTGCGGCCGACGTTCTTCTCGCGTGACAGGAACAGGTTCTTGGCGAGCTGCTGGGTGATGGTGGACGCGCCCCGCACCGCGCCGCCGCGGGCGAGGTCGGTCAGGATCGCCGCCGGCACCTCGCGCAGATCGATCCCGGGGTGGGATGCGAAGCCGGCGTCCTCCGCCAGGAGCAGCGCGCGGCGGAAGAGGGGGGGCACCGCCCCGAGCGGGACGAAATCGGGGGAGGCGGGCGACACCGCGATGACGCGGCGGTCGCCGGAGGAGAGCGTCACGTCGTGCACGAAGTCGCCGCGCAGGCGCGCGATCACCGCCGGCAGGCGCGCGGGGGGCGTGAAGCGGAGCCGCTGCGTCACCACGAACGACGCGGGATCGGAGAAGCGCCCCTGCGCGGTGGCGGCGAGGGAGGCCGCGCCGAGATCGAGGGCCGCAGCGGGGCGGGACGGATCGACCGCCGCGGCCGCGGACCTTTCGCCGGACGCGGCCGCCACGGTGCCGCCCCCGGGCGCCAGCGCCGCGGGGGGCGGCAGCCCCGACGCCCGCAGCAGCTCCGCGAAATCGACCCGCTCGACCTCGACGGACAGGTCGATGGCGGGATCGGAGCCGAGGCCGCGCAGCGTCACCGTTCCGGAGGCCGACGCTCCGGCGATCGCGGCGCCGAAGTGGGGGACCTCGAGGATGCCTTCGGCCCGGTTCCAGATGCCGGTCGCCTGCAGGGCGATCGGCACCGGCGCGCCGAGGCTCCGCTCCTCGGGGTCCGCGTCCTCCGCGGCATCGGGGGATTCCGACGCGAGTGCCGGCAGGCGGGCGGACTGCGCCGTGGCGTCGAGGTCGAAGCGGATCTCCCCCGCCTCCTCGATGCACTGCAGCGCGCCGCGCAGCGTTCCGCCGTCGAGGATCGGGCGCCCGGCCCGCTGCACCTCGAGCAATCGGTCGGTCGCGAGGTCGCTCGCCCGCGCGGTCCAGATCGTCCGGCCGGGCGTCGTCACCCGCTCGAAGACCAGTCCGCTCGCCGGACGCGCCAGGGCGATCTTCAGATGATCGCGATCGGACGCGAGCACGTCCCAGACGGTCCATGCGGCGTGGACCGACAGCCCGGCGGGCCCGCTCAGGTCGGCGTCCCCCACCACGAGGCGGGGCCGGCCGCGCCACCAGACCTCCACCTCCGCGGCCGCGAACCTCCGACGGCCGGCCTGCTCCACCGCGACCCGCCGCAGCCGCAGCGGCGGCCACACGCCGAGGCGCACCGCGTCGATGCGGACCTGGAGACCGCGGCGCGCCCCTTCCGCTTCGAGTCGCGCCTTGATGGCGCGCTGGAGCGAGGGCCTGGCGGCGAGCGCCGCGAGGACGAGCAGGAACGCGGCCCCCGGCAGGAGCCACAGCAGGCGCCGCCACTTATAAGGATGAGGCACCCCTCAGAATGCCACAGGTTTCGAAGATGTGATCGGGACACGACGACGAACCCGTGATCCCGCCTTCGTTCTTCCCTATCGGTCTCGTGATTCGCTTGCCCCGGCCCGATCCCGGGCCTTAGGTTCTCGCTCGATGGCGGACGAAACCGGCCATCTCAAAACCCTATGGGGGAGGAACCAATGAAGAAGCTCGTCAGCCTCGCGTTTCTCGGTCTGTTCGTCTTCTCGGTCCCGGCGCTGGCCGGCATCGAGAAGGGCAACGGTGAGATCGGCGTCGACTACGGCAGCACGTCGTACGACAACGACGCGGCCGAGTTCGATTCGTCCGACAGCCTGTCGCTCCGCGGCGGGTACTTCTTCACCAACCTGTTCCAGCTCGAGGGGCAGTTCATCTCCTCGGACACCACGGTCTCGGACCTCGGCAGCAACGTCAAGGCTTCGACCGACATCATGATGGTGAACGGCGTGTTCAACTTCATGCCGGGCAAGGAGATCAAGCCGTACGTGCTGGTCGGCCTGGGTCAGGCGAGCACGGACGTGAAGGACGACTTCAACTCCGTGGACGACAGCGGCACGGCGTACCAGATCGGCGCCGGCAGCCGCTTCTTCTTCGGCAAGTCGAAGCGGACCGCGTTCCGGTTCGACGTGTCGATGATCAACCAGGACACGTTCGAGGAAGCGACCACCAACACGACGGTGGCCGGCGGCTTCACCTTCCGCCTGGGCAAGTAACCGATCGCGTCCGACCCATCGGGCTTCAGCAAGCCCCGGTCGCTTCGGCGGCCGGGGCTTTTTGTTTCTCCCGGTCGCCGGCGTATCGCTATGATGCGCCCCCATGAGCGCCCCCGACCCCGCCCCGATCGCCGCCGCCGCGGAGCCCGCCGCCACGCCCCGCGGACTGCCACGCGTCATCGGCGCGGCGGCCGCCGGGACGGTCATCGAGTGGTACGACTTCTACATCTTCGGGAGCATGGCGGGGATCCTCGCCGAGCACTTCTATCCCGCCGGCAACCCGACCGCGGCGTTCCTCTCCACCCTGGCGACGTTCGCGACCGGCTTCGTCGTCCGGCCGTTCGGAGCGATCGTCTTCGGCCGCATCGGCGACCTCGTCGGCCGCAAGTACGCCTTCCTCGTGACGCTGCTGCTGATGGGACTGGGGACGGCGGCGATCGGGCTCATCCCGGGCTACGCGACGATTGGCGTGGCGGCGCCGGCCCTGCTGGTGCTGATGCGGCTCCTCCAGGGGCTGGCGCTCGGCGGCGAGTACGGCGGCGCGGCGATCTACGTCGCCGAGCACGCTCCCGACGCGCGCCGCGGCTTCTACACCAGCTTCATCCAGATCACCGCCACCGCCGGGCTGTTCGTCTCGCTCGGCGTGATCGAGGCGACGCGCGCGGCGCTCGGGGCCGAGGCGTTCCGGGTCTGGGGCTGGCGGGTGCCGTTCCTGCTCTCCATCCTCCTCGTCGGCCTGTCGTTCTACATCCGCTTCAGCCTGAAGGAGTCGCCGCTGTTCTCGCGGCTGAAGGCGCAGGGAAAGACCTCCATGCGCCCGATCCGCGACAGCCTCGCGAACCGCGAGAACCGTCGTCTGATGCTCCTGGCGCTCTTCGGCGCCACGGCGGGCCAGGGAGTGGTCTGGTACACGGGACAGTTCTACGCCCTCATCTATCTTCAGAGGGTCCTGCACGTCGGGGATCGGGCGTCGAACGTCATCGTGGCGACGGCGCTCCTGTGCGCCGTGCCGTTCTTCGTCGTCTTCGGCGCCCTGTCCGACCGGATCGGGCGGCGCCCGATCATCCTGGCGGGGTGCCTGCTCGCGGCGCTGACGTACGTGCCGATCTACGCCGCGATGAGCGCGGTGTCGTCGCCCCCCCGGATGGTGGCGCTGACGGCGCTGGTGTTCGTGCAGGTCCTTTTCGTGACGATGGTGTACGGACCGATCGCAGCGTTCCTCGTGGAGTTCTTCCCGGCCCGCATCCGCTACACCTCGCTGTCGCTCCCCTACCACCTGGGGAACGGCGTCTTCGGGGGGCTGACGCCGTTCGTCGCCACGGCGATCGCCACCGCGACCGGCCACCCGTACGCCGGCCTCGCGTACCCGATCACCATCGCGGCGATGACCTTCGTGATTGGCGCCTGGCTGCTTCCCGAGACCCGGCACCGATCGATCTGGGCCGAGGTCAGCGCAGCAGGGCCTGGAGCCTCCGGTCCAGCTCCGCCTCGGTGAGGCGGGTCGGCGTGTAGCCTCGGACGATCCCGGCCCGATCGATGAACACGAAGGTCGGGGTGCTCGAGCCGCCGTAACGCTCCATCGAGGCGGTGCTCAGGACGATCGGCATCGGGCCGACGTCGGCGTAGGCCGTCCTCCACACCTCGGCGACCCGCTCCTTCTCGGCGGCGCGCTTGCTCTCGTCGTCGTAATAGCGCGTCAGCGCGATGAACGTGACGCCGTCCGGGGCGCGGCGCTTCCGCACCGCCGCCAGCGCCCGCTGCTGCGCCTTGCAGTCGCCGCACCACTCGGCGAAGAGGAACAGCACGACCGGCTTCCCGTGGAGCGCCGACAGGGCCGGAGGAGGGTCGCCGACGGCATCCTCGACCGCGAGCGGCGGCGCCGGGCTGCCCGCCAGCGTCAGCATGTTGATCCGCTTGTGGAGGCGCGAGCGCAGCGCCACCGGCCCGGGGAGTCCGGCCAGCTCCTTCCGGATCTGCTCCGCCGCCCGGCGGGGCCCGGCCTTCCGCTCCACGAGCTGCGCCTCGACCTCGATGGCGGCGCCGAGGGCGGCCTCCAGCGCGTGATCCTCGTCGAGCTTCGAGCCCTTGGCGAGGGCGGCGGCGCACTGCGACCGGGTCTCCGCCGCGTAGCGCGCCGCCTTGTCGAGGTCGCCCAGGAGCAGGGCGCCGCGCGCCAGCCAGCCGAGGCCGTTGACCCAGGCCGAGTCCTCGCCGTTCTCGGCCCGATGCACCTCCAGGATCGACTCCGCGCTCAGCAGGTCCCCCGCCGCGACCTTGTTGCGGATGCCGCGGTCCGGCCCCGCCGGCGGCGCCGGCGGAGCGGGGGCCGCGGGCGGCGGAGGCGCGGGGGGCGGAGGAGCGGACTGGCTCCAGAGAGGGGCTGTGGCGCACAGGGTCGAAAGCAGCGCGGCCGCCGGGAACGCGGTCCTTCGCGACATCATCGGGAGTCTCCCCGGCGCGTCGCGCCGGCACGAAGGCTACGGTTCGGTGGGGTGGCCTTCCTGCTTCCACGCGTTGGTGCCGCCGCTCAGCGTCTTGACGTTGGTGAAGCCGAGCGACTTGAGGTAGAGCATGCCGTTGGCGGAGATGTTGCCGCGGTTGCACACGGTGAGGATCGGCTGATCCTTCTCTTTCGGCAGGCGATCGAGGGAGGCGCCGAGCGTCGCGAGCGGGATGTTGATCGCCCCCGGCAGGTGACCGGCGTCGTATTGCTCGGCGGAACGCACGTCGATGATCGTCGTCTTCCCTTGCTCGAGGAGCGCGTGCGCCGCGTCCACCGGCACGGCGTCCGCGGAGGTCTTGGCGTGCGCCACCATCTCGTCGTACAGGCGCGCGTTCAGCTCCGAGGCGGCGGAGGGCGCCGGCGCGGCCGCGGGGAACAGGGCCGGGAAGTGCCGCATGACCGACGAGGCGTACTTGAAGATGTTGTCGGGGAAGATCACCACGAGCAGGTTCCCCGGCGCGTCCGGCACCATCTTCATCGCCCCCGCCAGCGCCATCCCCGACGAGGGGCCGGCGATGACCTGCTCCTCGCGCACCAGCCGGAGGGTGAGCGCATAGGCCTCCTCGTTGGAGACGTCGATCATCTGGTCGTATTCCTTCGGCGCGAACAGCTCGGTCTGCACCAGCTGCTTGATGCTGCGCACTCCGGGGATGTCGTGCCCTTCCTGCGGATGGATGCCGAGGACCTGCACCGCCGGGTTCTGCTTCTTGAGGAAGCGGCCGGTGCCGGTGATGGTGCCGCAGGTGCCCAGACCCGCCGCGAAATGCGTCACCTGGTGCTGCGTCTGCCGCCAGATCTCGGGACCGGTGGTCTTGAAGTGGCTCTCGGGGTTCGCCTCGTTGCGGTACTGGTCGAGCATGTGGAAGTCCGGCATGCGCGCCGTCTGCCGCGCGTAGGCGATCGCCCCCTCGGGGGCGCCCGGCGCCGGGCACAGCTCGTCGTCGAGCTCCACGACGTCGGCCCCGAAGAAGCGCAGCACCGCCCGCTTCTCGAGCGGGATCTTCAGCGACAGCGGGGTGCGCAGCGCGTAGCCGCGGGCGTTCGCCATCATCGCCAGCCCGAGGCCGGTGTTGCCGGAGGTGGGCTCGACCAGCGATTTCTCGCCGGGCTTGAGCACGCCGCGCTGCTCGGCGTCCTGCAGGAGGTTCGCGGCGATGCGATCCTTCACGGCCCCGAACGGGTTGTACCATTCGAGCTTGGCGTAGACCTGCGTGTGCCGGTACGGCACGACCTTGCGGAGGCGGACGAGCGGGGTCGGGTTCTCCTCGCTCGAGAGCATCTCGAGGATCGACTCGTAGACACGGCGTGCGTGGTCGGGCATGGGTGCGCAAAGTATAGATCCCGGCGGGCGCCCCGGGACAACCTCTCGCCGGAAGGCGGGATCCGGCGTGGTAGCATCCGCGCGATGCGACGTGGCTCGCCGATTCTGGCCGCACTGCTTGCGCTTCTGGCGGCGCTGTCGTTCGCATGCGGCCCCCGCGACGCCGCTCCCCGCAAGGCCGAGGCAGACATCGTGCCCCCGGCGCCGGCACCGGCCGGGCCGCGCTACGTCTGCGAGTACAACCCGGACCCGGCCGGCCTTCCCGAGTGCGAGCTGGAGTCGAAGTTCTTCGCCGATCCGGCCGAGGCGGCCATGATGCAGATGCTCGAGGTCACGCGCTACGCCGGCGTCGATCCCACGCCGGGGCAGAAGAAGGCGGCCGACGACCTGGTGCGCCGCTGTCACGAGAGCGCGGAGGCGCACGGCTGGTACGACTTCGCCAGGGCGTCGGCCGACGGGTTCAAACTCAAGGTCTCGGACGAGACCCACTACAACAACATCGCCTTCCTCTTCGACGATCGCGTCCTCGATCCCGATCACCCCGAGTACCTGATGTTCTACGACACGCCGAAGGGGAAGGTGCTGGCGGGATTCATGTTCGTGCCGCGCAGCAACACCGAGGAGGGGCCGCAGGTCGGCGGCAACCTGACCCGCTGGCACTACCACACGTGGCCCCGGCCGATCTGCCTGGTCAAGGGCGTGCTCGACACCGGCCCGGTCGTGGACGGGAAGTGCGCGACCGGCGCCCCCTCGGCGCGCAGCCCCGAGATGATGCACGTCTGGCTCGTGAATCACCCGCAGGGTCCGTTCGCCACCGGGATGTATCTCTCTCCCGAGCTGCTCGAGCGGCTGCTGCGCGAGCGGGACGCCCGCAAAGAGGGCCCCCCGCCCGCTTGAGACGATGCCCGAGGCGCTGAGCCTGGCGCTCGTGCCGCTGGTCTTCGGGCTGACGGTGATCGGCCCGGGCTTGCTCCTGGTCCGGCGCCGGCCCTGGGATCCGATCGAGAAGGCGACCGCGGCGCTCGCCCTGTCGATCCTCCTCGTCGGGCAGCTCTCCTTCGCCTGCGGCGTGCTGCGGCTGGCGCCGGCCGTCAGAATCCTGGTGCTCGCCGCGTGCGCCGCCGCGACCTGCGCGTCCCTCCCGGCGATCGCCCGCCGGGTGCGGAGCGACGCGGAGACGCGGCGGGCGCTCCTCGGGTTCGCCGTGCTCCTCGTCTGGGCCCTCTCCCTCCAGGCGGTCGTGCGCAACTACTCCGGCGGGAACCTCGTCTACGACTGGCTCGACCACTACGAGCGCAGCAAGTTCTTCCTCGGCGAGGCGCCGCTCTTCAAGCCGTTTTCGGGAGCGCTCCTGCCGGCGCGGCCGCCGCTCTTGAACGCCTTCGCGGCGCAGGTCCTCGCGCTGACCCGCACGCGGTTCGCGTGCTACCAGATGACGGCGGGACTCCTCGGCGTCCTGGCGTACTTCCCGATCCTGCTGGTCGCGCGCCTGTTCTCGCGCGCGCGGACCCTGCCCGGGACGCTGGCGATCGCCCTGATGTTCCAGCCGATGTTCGTCCAGAACGTCTCGTACTCCTGGACGCGTCTGACGGCGGTCTTCTTCGTCCTGGCGGCGGTCGCCTTCTACGTGGGCGGCTGGCGCGCCGCCGACGCGGGCCGGACCGTCTTCGCCTTCCTCTGCGGGGCGGCGGCCATCCTGACGCACTACTCCTCGGCTCCGTACGTCCTGTTCCTGGCGCTGCACTTCCTGCTCTTCGTCCTCCCGCGGCGGGAGCGGCCGCTGCGGCAGCTCGCCGGCATCGCCGCGGCGGCGGCGATCGTGCTCGGCCCCTGGCTCCTGTGGTCGTCGGCCGTGTACGGCGGCGGCGCGACGATCGCCCTGGGGTTCCTCTCCTCCGGCAGGCCGCTCCCGGGTCTCGGCGCGAACCTCGCCAAGGCGGCGCTGAACCTGCGGGACACCTTCGTCCCGCACCTGTTCCGCGAGGTCCCGCGCCACCCCGCCTCCGAGGGAGCGTGGGGACGCCTCCACGACGACACCTTCCTGATGTACCAGGGGAACCTGCCGCTGGCGCTCGGCGCGCTCGGGGCAATCCTCCTGGCGATCGAGGCGGCGCGATCCCTGCGGCGGACGCCCCCGGGGCCGCGCGCCGACACGGCGCGCTTCTGGTGCGCGCTCGCCGCCTTCGTCATCCTGACCGGCATCGGGGTGCAGGGAGGGCGCGAGCCGTTCGGCCTGGCGCACACCGCCCAGCAGCCGCTCGTCCTGCTCGGCGTCGCCTTCCTCGTCGCGCGCTTCGAGGGCTGGCCGCGCTGGCTGCGGCTCCTCGCGGCCGCGGGGATGCTGTGCGACGCCGTCTTCGGCGTGCTGATGCATTTCTGGATGCAGTCGTACCCGATCCCCTTCGACGCCGCCTGGCGGGGACCGCTGGGGCTCACGCAGCAGGATCTGACCAGCATGATGGCCGGCTGGAACTGGGGGGAGAAGATCGCCGGGCCGCATCTCTTCGTCGCCGACGCGCTCGGCGGCCTCGTGTGGCTCCCGCGCTGCCTCGTCGCCACGCTCTTTCTCCTCGCGGCGGGGCGGCTCCTGCGCATGGCGGCAAACCCCGGGCCGCCTTCGCCGGAGTGAGTTGCAACCCAGGGCGGCCCGGCGTATGGTTCGGGAAAGCTCATCCAGAGAAAGGAGACGCCCATGCACCCTGCGATTCATTGGTTCGCGGTGCCGCTGCTTGCGCTCGTGCTCCCGGGCCTGTCACCAATCGCGTCAGTGCCGGATGGTCCTGCGCTTCCGGGCCTTTCGGAACCCGCCGACACGCTGCCGACCCAGTGTCTGCTCGAGCGCAACCACGGCGCGTGCGTCACCTGCTGCAAGGCGATCATCGACTGCGAAC
>Ga0111538_10009028_pt1 | contig 13331 bp, 10 predicted proteins | sample SoiMethybrSBSTD1_FD_79669 | JGI IMG/M metagenome (GOLD analysis project Ga0111538, IMG submission 79669) | Bulk soil microbial communities from a Populus tree surrounding site in Tennessee, USA - Soil MetaG P. TD hybrid SBSTD1 (version 2)... | ecosystem: Environmental > Terrestrial > Soil >...
GCTCCGGGGCGTCAGGATTACAAGAAATCACCTTATACTTATCTCCGTCTTTCTTTAACTCTTGACAGAACTCCGTCGCCCATTTCGGCAGATTCTCAATGTTTGAAATAAATGAGAATACTTCACTTTTAGGAGCGTTCAACATTAAGGTAATAGTTTTCGAGTTCACAGTGCCTCACAAAATTTGTTATTTGAATACACCGTCTCGCCATCTATCACGACGACGAGGCGCCGCCTCAGTTTTCCAATTCCATTAACTCTCTCAGACAACGCCTGAGAATCGAGATGTCCCTTTTCGAAAGCCGTTTGCCGAGCAGTTCGTCCATCTCCCCCAGCACCCGAACCGCGACAGATTTGAACCGCCGGCCGTATTCCGTCAGATAAATGCGAGACGCCCGCGCATCTCGCTCGTCGGGCCGACGCGCTATAAGCCCCCTCGCCTCCATCAACTTGAGAAGGGTCGTCATCGTTTGCTTGCTCAACCTAGCGCGTTTTGCCAATACACTGATTTGCAGACCGTCTTCTTCGAACAACGGGATCAGAATTGATCCATACGCCGGTCGCACCTCGTGATATTTTGCTTCGCGGAATTTTTCATAGAGCAACGAGTTCCAACGCTGCGACGCCTTTGCTAGTAGGAAGCCGATATTCTCTCTGATATTTGAATCTGATTTTTGTACGATGTTATTTATAACTTTTAGCGTAGCCGGCAAAAAAATCATTTCGTAGATCCGATTTACCTGCCGGCGATTTGTATGGGGCTTCTCCCTCGTCCATTGGGCAGATAGTACGATATAGGACTATCTCTGTCAAGAAGCTTACAGTCATTTAATATTAACGAGGAGATGCCACGTGCGTAGTCCAATATGACTAGTAGACATTCGCCACCAGCCCCCCCCCCAATCTGTTGGCGCCCTTCAGCCACTAAGCTATTCCACCATTCGCTCGCCAAACCGAGTCTTGCTTCCAGAATCGGATGACGCGCTCGAGGCTGAAACGTTCGTCGTATGTAGCGTAGGCGCGAGCGCCACGCGTCGCGCAGAGATCCATAGCCTACCCGCGGCCACGCTACTCACGACGAACGTTTCAGCCGCCAAGCTATTCCACCAATCGCTCGCCAAACCGAGTCTTGCCTCCAAACTCGGATGACACGCTCGAGGCTGAAACGTTCGTCGTAAGTAGCGTAGGCGCGAGCGCCAGGCGTCGCGCAGAGGTCCATAGCCTGCCCGCGGCGAACAACAGTCCGCTCGCCTGTGGCGAGTTTTCAGCCTTCCACCTGGTCGGCGTGAGGACGCGTCTTCGAGTCATTCGGCATTCAGACTGTCATGGCCGCGGGCGGCGAGTGCGGAAGAGGTGGTTTCGACGGGAATCCGCATCGCTTCCGCACTATCCTCGATTTCCGACGCGGCGACCTGTCAGTGGGTCGCCGCGTCGCAATAGCGATTCAAATGGTGATCGTCGTCCCGTCCAACTTGGTAAGCGTGAAGCCCCGGAACGGCTCTCTGTACGTCGGTTTCTGATCGCGAAGCACGCTGATCGCTACGGCCTCGCCGAGTTTCATTGCCTCGCTCGCGTCCGTGCGCCAGTGCACGCCGGCATGGTTACGTCCTTGCGCTATGTTCGACGCGATCTTATTTAACTCACCGCCTACGGTAAGGTCAGGCCCCTCGTAGGGTATAAGCCCGGAGCCGTCACCGTTAGGAACGACCGGATCCGGGATTATCGCGGATTCGTCAAACCATGCTTTCAGAATCGTGACGCAGGCGCCTGCCACGGTCGAATGGCCGGAGCCATATGCTGTGTGCTGCGGTGCCCCCTCCGGGAAGGCCATAGGCAACAGGAAGGAGCCGAACTTGCTAGAGATCCTATCGAGCGCCCGTGACCTGAAAAGGTCCGAATGGATCGGGTAATTCTCAAGCTTTCTTCGAACTACTTCTACGCGCCCGCCAAATTCCTCCGGCCTGAGGCGGCGATGCACCAGCCATTTATGGAACCACACGGCCTTCAGCGCGCGCGTGGACACCTCAGTGAGCAGAGCCAGAATATGCGGCCCGCCAAATGTGGCGAACCCGACCTGAGCCAGCGATCCGGACACGCCCGGAGGCAGTGGCCGACCTGATCCGGGTTCTGGGGTCTGACCGTACGGGTTGTTACGGTCCCACGGCATGCCGTTGGCCATTAGAACCAGCCCGGCGACAAGATACGCCTGATAAAGGGCGTCGACGTGAACGTACTGCCCAATATCACGACCGTTGCGACAATACCGCGGTTCGTCGAGCAGGAGCGTCTGTGTGGGTTGGCAGCCATTTTGTATGTCCAGCCATGAATGGAAGTCTGTCATAAAGTCGGTCTCCGCCACCGCCGTCCGGATGCGTTGGTCAACCACTTGCGCACCGAATGGACAATCCTTGAGCAGAAACTGCGAGACGTAAGGACCGACCGTGCAGCCGGGGAAGTTGTCGCGGAATAGCGTCTGCGGCGTCACCCTGTTGTTCTGCTTGGGACCGCGAAAGTCTGAAAGGCGGGAAAGGTCCGCCGCCGCCTGTCGGGCCAGCGGATGCCTCTCGTAATCGAGAAAGTCGACGTCGCGGAGCAGCGACATCCAGTAAAGTTCTACCATCTCGCCCGCTTCTTCGGCGCTGCTGAAAGCCGGGGCCGGCCTCATGCTGAATTGGTGAGGGTCCAGCCCTTCCAGATCGAATGCGTATCCGGACATCGGACTGACAAGGCGGCGCTGTCTTGACGGGTCCCCACACCCCATATGGCCGCGAGTGGCGAGCGCCTCGAAATCCGCGAACCTTCCTCTGTCAATTGCGTTGAGATACGCCGCGTAGGCGCGAGGATCGACTTCGCCGATCGCGTTATGGCGCAATCCTTTCGAATAGTTGCCAATTTTGTCCGAATACCGTTCCTCGTCGCCATTGTTGGGATGGATCGGCATTCCCTCACGAGCCATTGCGCGAGCCGCATCGATTCGAAGTTGTCTCGCGTCATCGATACGCGACGACTTTATCCTCTGCAGACCGATTTCGTCGTCTTGCGCCGCCGCTGCGGCTTCCGTCTCTAACAACGATGTCAGCCCTGTGGAACTCGCCGTCAGGGCAATGGCGGCGCCTCCGCCAACGTTGCTGAGGAACTTCCGCCTACTGGATGATGGCGGAGGCGCCGGGCTGGTTTCTTCCGCCGCATCGGGTTGCTGCAGATTTCTATCGATTCCGTCCGGGGTTGTCATAGTTTTCTCCTTTCGTATCGGAAATAAAAGTGAACCGCCATGGTCAGGCTCATGCAGCAACCGCTCGTTCAAAGGGTGATACAAAGCGGCTTAGCTAATGGCCGAGACCGCAAAAATCGGTGATTATTGGTTAAACAAAAAGCGCGTTGGGCCGCGATGGCTTTTGGCAATCTTGCCGTCCCGAGTCCCTAACGCTGTGTGAGCTTCCCCTGCTCGCCAGTTCTTTCGAAGATTATGTCGACGTTTGTTGGATTCTTTATTATTGGTGGCGACTGAAAGCCATACATTACGATGGGTTCGTCTATCGTTCTGAATGCATGAGGCACCCCTGCCGGCACATAGACCAGGCTCCCCTCGCGAATATTCATCACTTTGTCTTCTAACTCGACGACGCCGCTACCACTCAAAACGAGGATGAAAGAATGCGCTTCTTCATGGACGTGAGAATCCAAGTTCTGCCCGCGCTCCAGCACCACGTACTCACAGCCGATGTTGTCAAACGCTGTCCCCTCCAGGACACGAGTAACTTTAATTCCCTCAAGGCGCTCTGCGGGTAACTCATCAACATGTTTCACCATCCATGTTGTTCTCCTATTAGTCATAGTCATTGGGGTATCCTCCATTTTGCGATTAGTTGCTTAAATCAGTGGTCGCGTCGAAAACGCGTTATGCGCTCCGCAAGGACGCTCAGGTTCTGCTGATCGATAAGCGCGACGCACCCTCGAAGGCCGTCGGAGCGGGAACTCCCAAACAACTGAAGAGGGAGCGCGGTCACTCCGTAGTAGAGCAGTTCTTTAAACAATCGCATTGCATCGAATCCCGGGTAGCCGAAGGTGAAGTAGAACCCATCCCCGGACGTGCTGCGCTCGGCCGACTCGTAAATCAAGTAGAAGCCATTGTCGATTAGCAATGTCTTTATCTTTTTGGCCCTTTGGCTGTAAACGGCCAGACTGCGCTCGAGGTCGTACTCACCCGCGTTGAGGGCCTCCAGGAGGTCGGCGATGGCGTACTGGGCGCTATGTGGCGCGCCAGCGGTGAGATTGAAGATCGTCCTTTTGAGCGCGGCGCCGACTTCCTTTGTTCCGAATGCGGGCTCCAGCCCGTCGTAACGACGCCGCATCATTTGCTGAGACGTGGCCAACAACCCGATGCGCTCGCCGGCGTAACTGAGCATCTTTGAGGCGCTCAGGAGCAAGAAGTAGTTATCCGTGAACTGCGCGACGGTCTTCGACGGCCTGCCGGCTTCTGTCCGTGTTCCCATCCCGAAGTACGCCGCGTCTTCGATCGCGACGAGGTCACAACTATCACAGATTCTCGCTATCCCTTTCAGCTCCTCTTCGGTAAGCACGTTCCATGTGGGATTGTTCGGGCTCGACCAAGAGATGGCCCCTATCGAACCTTTCTCTCGCACGGTTGATTCGATCGCATCGATCAACCGATCTCCCCTGTGATCGTACAGGTCGATTCCGATTGATCCGATTCCAAGGAACCTTGCTTGCGCCTTCATCGGCGGGTAACCGGGCTCCAGGAAGAGTATCTCGTTCATCTTCTCGTGGCGACGCGCCGCGACAGCCTGCGCAACGAAGGCCCCCTGAGTCGCGCCGCAAGTTGGCAGGATGCACCCCGGAGGCGTCTCCACGGCGAGAAATTTATTCAAAAATTGGGACGCCGCGCCTTTGAGCTGAGGAATCCCGTCAGACGGCGGGTATTGAGAGGGGATCACACTGTTGGTCAGCGCGGCGGCTTGAGCTGCCAATGCAATAATGGACGGTCGGAGACCGGGCACGCCAAAATCCATCCGCAAGAACTCGGCCCCCAGCTCCCTTTCAAGAAGGTTGATCGCCCCCCACAACTCCTCCAAGCCACATCTAGACAAATCGATGCCCGCTTGTAGAAGCAACCCGTCGACCAATCGCCTGTCGAATATCGGGTCGCTGCTCTCGGCGCGTTGGGGCGCTCCCACTGAGTCTATTTTGTTTGCTTGATGGTCATTCATATGCGACAAGGGAAAAGTTTCGTGGCGCTTAGCGTAGTGGCAGACCTGCGTCTGCCCGGTGATGAAGCGCACACCGAATCCGTGGCAAACACGCAGGTCTGCCCCTTTATCGGTGTGCGCGCAAAAATCCTCCGGGGGCATCACCCCCGGCCTCTACCGTCAGGCTTTGCGTTCAACGCACATCCTGGCCTGTCACTAGGAACTCGAGTTGTGTGTGTGTGACCGTTCCAGTGAAGAATCCCGCCAGGTCCAACTCCGGAACCAAGCCGTAATTTTGATGGTCGGAGTGAAAGACGATATCTATAGCGAGCAACGGGGCTTGCCCTGGCTTTAGGTCGAAGGGGCAGAAGTTTAGCTCGCGCTCGAATGTCGCATTGCCGTTGCTGTCCGTGACCATGACGTTCGGCGCTCCGCCCAGAGGAAATGGCGTGATACTCTGGCCGCCGAACAGCCCCCAAGCTGAATAGACGCGGTTCGGAAGGAGTCCCCTGAGGGTGAGCTGCACATTCGCCCCGCGGCCTGCGCACCTTATAAAGGCGAAGCCACGGGCCTGTGTCCACTGACCGAGCGTGACAGGATCGGCGGGCGAAGCCTGGCTGGGCTGGAGTTGTTCAGCCAGGCTAATTGGAGCGGGCGCGGCGCGTTGAACGCCGTTCAAATCGACGTTCATTGTCACATCGCGCAACGGCACGTTCAGTAGATCCGGGTCAACGTCATCAATCGTTTTGCCGAACAGCGCCAGGAACCCCGGGTCCACAAAAGTAACAAGCACGGAAGACGCGCGACTGTCCGTAGTAAGTGGGAGTGGTCGAGTCCCGGACGGATTCCTGGCGCCGACGTTGGAAAAGCCCGCCGTTCCAATAGCTCCCCCGAAATCATGCAATGGCTGGCTCAAGAACCGATTGGTCCCTGTAACTAGCTTCGCCTTTATCAAAGCGGCGCGGTGAGAAGATGACACGACCGTCAGGCTCGTCATCGACACAACGGCCAGGACTGGCAACAATATTTTCAATTTTCCTAACATACGATTTTCCTCCTGATTGCTTGGGCCTATCGGTTATCGTCGTCTGCGATGCGCCGCTCATCGCGGTCTTCGGAACGCTTGTCATCGCGGTCTTCGAAACGCAAGTCTTCGACACTCGGGTTATGGCCTTCAACGACTGTCCATATCCTATTTGCAGACGCGTTATGGATTTGCTGGCGTCTTCCGTCTGGCCAGAGGATTTCGATGTCGCCTCTCTTCTCGTCTCCCAGGCCGAAATGGACTATTCGGCTACTTGCGCCGTATATGCTGCCTCCTCCAAAAATAGTCCGGTACTGCTTGTTTCTTCGGGTGGTCAGGACGATCTTGGCTCCGACCGCATTTAGATTCGAGCGACCTGTTCCGACGAGTTTGAGTTCGATCCAATTATTTCCTGTTCCCTGGTTTTTGAAGAATTTCGGCTTACCTTTGCCTGGAATCAGTGTCTTGCCGAACGGGAATTGCTCCTCAAATTGAGGTACATTCTGCAAGAAAATGTCCATGGCGCCGTCTTTATTGAAGTCCGCAATGGCGAGCCCTCGGCCGTCAAGATAGTTTCCATCCGGGCCTAAATTGGTTATGCCCGCGGCATGGGTCAGATCGGTGAATAGCCCGTCCCTATTGTTGAGCAACAGCCTGCCCGGACCGGCTCCTTCCTTTTCCAGTCCGACCACGCCTACAGGCGCCAGATTCATCGCGATGGTGATGTCCTGCCATCCGTCATTGTCAAAATCGGCGAAAGCGCACCCCCATGAGAATTGCTGGAACTGAGAGTTGGTGGACGCCCTACTGGTCTCGGTGAATGTGCCGTCGCCATTGTTGTGGAAAAGCGTCGGTCGCGGATTGTCCCAGGTAGATGGCGGCGGGACGACGAGCGGTGGGATCGACGCGTCGCGCGTCATCCTCAGATCGCTGATGTTCGAGCTGTAGATGTCAAAGTTTCCGTCGTTATCGTAATCTCCGACCGCCAACCCCATCCATGCGCCGTAAGCGTTCACATCCCCAGATCGCTCAGTCACTCTTGTAAAAGTACCGTTGTCATTGTTGCGGTAGACGTCAATAGGCCCGCGTTCATACGCGAGCAGCACGTCCACGTCATCGTCGTTGTCGTAATCGAAACACGCGATCGCCCAGGTGTTATATCTGGGATTACCGATGCGCGCTCTGGCCGAAACGTCAGTGAAAGTGAGATTGCCGTTGTTTCTGTAAAGACGGCTCGGCGCGCCCGGCACCACGTCTCTACCCGCGCTGGCAGGGTTGAAGTCGAAATCGACCCATCGCCCCACGACGATGTCCAGCAGGCCGTCCTTGTTGTAATCGAAGAAGGCGACGCTGGTGTTGAAGCCGTCCTCACGAATTCCGGCCGCCACGGCGATTTCGCGGAACGTGCCGTTCCGATTGTTGATGTATAACCTGTCCGGGCCGTCGTTCGAATCTACTCCGTCCCCGATGGTCGAGCCGTTGGCGACATACATGTCATCGAATCCGTCGTTATTCAGGTCACCTACAGCGACGCCCGTGCCCTGCCCAAGGTTTGTGACTCTGGCTCGTGCGGCCACGTTAGTAAAAGAACCGTCCTGATTGCTTCGGAATAGTCCGCTGGGGTTCCCTTTGCCGTTCACTGCGTAGACGTCCAGGAACCCGTCATTATCGAAGTCGATGAACCCGACTCCGGGCATAAAAGAAAAGCCCTCTATCTCGAAAGACGGGGAGAGCCTTTCAATTACATTTTTAAACCGCAGCGGGCGCGTTTCGTCCGACTTGGATCGCTCATCCCCGCTCCTGCCGCTGGCCGGCGCTTGGATGATTGAGAAAGCGACAATGACCGCAATGAAGGTGATCGGGAACGCCTTCGAAAATTTCGCGAGCAAAATTCTTAACTTGTTGTTCATGTTTAAGGGTCCTCCTTGTTGAACTTGAATTATGGAGTGTTGAATAACAACCCACGTTTCTCATCACGGTGACCCGTAATGAGAAAAAAGCTACGCATCCTAGGCCGGTTAACCCAGACGGCTCTGTGTTAGGATAGTTATTTGCCGGCGCTCACACTGACTATTCAAGAGCTACCGGCCAGAGTAACTGCCAGGTCTTGGCCGTTAGTTCGTTCACTCCCGGTTTGGCGATCTATTATGTTGGACAATAGCATCCAGTAGGCTCCACGCTCCCCGTCGGCGATGGCCGCAACCAACAAATCGTTAGCGTTATAATTAAAACTGTCAGTATTCACCCCGAAGAAGCGCGGGTCGGGGCCTATCAGCGTTGCGATGTATTCGAGCGGCTTGGGGGCTATCTGTGAAGAAAGGTAAAAAAGAGGCTTCACCAGGTCTTCATTACCCTCGATCTCGCCAAATAAGTTAGGGTTGTCACGAGATATACCTTCCGCGCGCGCCAGCTTCTCAAGTTCGGTGCCGGGAAAGATCCTCAATCCGGCGGTGACTGAAACGCGCTCCGGGTCGAGTAGCTTCAGGAAATCAATTGTTTCCTTGACGGTCTCCGCCGTTTCCCCCGGCGCGCCGAATAGTATTTCGAGTATGTGTCTTAGCCCGTATCGCTTACAGAGATTGACCGCCTCTACAATATGTTTCGGACGGAAGGTGCGCTTAAGAATCCGAAGCATCACATTACTTGCGCTGTCGGTCCCAAAGTTCATGCCGACGCACCCCGATTCTTTCATGGCGCGGGCGAGTTCTTCGGGAAATGGCGCGGGCATCCCATAGGCGTACCACTGTATGCGTTCGTGGAGCTTGCGTCGCCGCAACTCGTCGCAGAAACGCACTGCGTGGCCGACGTCCAGATTGAATTCGGAATCATTGATGTGTATCGCGTAGACGCCGCGGTCGGCGAGCGACTCGATCTCGTCGGCAATATCGCGCGGGTCGCGTAATCGAACCCGGCGCCCCTTCACGAGCGGCTCGACGCAATAGATGCACGCTCGAGTACAACCCCTCTTGGTCTCCACCCCCGCCAGCCCGCCGGCCACAAAGTATTTTTCATTATCGACCAGCAGCCTGCGATGGGCGCCGACTTCGCCGAGATCCGCAAATGTCACCGGGTTACGTTTGAAATGTCCGCCCGACTTATAAACTAACCCCGAGATATCATCGTAAGGTTGTCGGTTCACGAGGCAGGTCAGTAACAGGGGAAATGACACCTCCCCTTCGCAAACTATCCCGAAGTCGGCTCCACAGCGCTCTAATATCTTCTCCGGCATGATCGAAAAGCCGACTCCTCCCATGATTATGGGGACGTCACGGTGGCGTCTAAGGGCGGCGACCATTTCCCGAATGGCGTCAAGAAATGAATACTGGCTAGAAAAATAGACGTCATCCGTGTTGCGCAACGTAACTCCCCAAAAGTCGGGGTGGTTGTGTCGACAGTACCTCTCGATATCCGTTTCGATATCTTGTGAGAAGCAGAGGTCTAGCAAATCAGCCTGGAATCCGGCGCGTGAAAGTGGCTCATGCAAATAATCATACGCAATCGGCGCAACTGCCGGCTTGACTTGATTTGTGTTAACCAAGGTTACGCGGCGGGTCATAGCATTCGCTCCCATGTCGATTATTAGACGAGTTGATATTCGTAGCGCCGGAGCCGACGGACCCTGATCATGCTTCTTATCAGGCTACCACTTAGTGAATGACGCCGTGGTAAGGTCAGACGTCATTCGACACAAACTTAAACCGCCGCCTATTAATGGCTACAGTGTGAACCTATGTTATTTATATTAGCGATACGTTATTGTTATTACTAAGCTCGCAACGGGGGGACTATATAACAGGGCTACTGACAAAGATCTGTCAGCAGTGTTTGGAACCTCGTTCTTTACTGACAACGGATTGTCAGTAAGAGAACCAATCGTCATTAATTTTCCGCTACTGTCAGTCGCGGACGCATGGCGCCGCCGGCGATCCTGCCAGGCGTAATCGTCATCATCTATGCCCGCATAAGGAATCTCGCCATTCCGGCGCAACGCGTCCGAATCCGACAGCGTGGGTTGACACGATCGAAGAACTCGTATGGCGAGCGGTGAGTGAGCCGTTGCGCGCCCATTAGGTCTTCATTGAGCGACACAATCGGCGCCGGTAATATGGCTATGTGACGCCGGGGTGACAGCAACAGCAGCGGCTTAAACGGCGACTTGTCGGACTATGGCGAGAAAGCCAGCGCCGGATTGACGCGTATCAACCCGGCGTGGCCGAGCTTGACGATCTCAAAGGGCGACGAGAGTGAGACGCAGAAGAATGTAGAGGCCTGGAAGGGAGGCTGAGTTCACTTGAGCGGCGGCGACAAGGACGACGGCGCCAGACCGCATTGGCTATGACTGTCGAGGAGTTTTGTTGTAATAAGAGTACGGCGCTCGATAAACCGAGCCTTGAAACGAAGCAGAATATTCTTCGCCTGGTGGTGGGGTGAATAGAGTTTGTCGAGATTCAAATCACAATCATACATGTGATCCCGGTCTCGGATGTACTATTGCGACATGATCAGCATAGTGACGCCATCTCAATTCCGAGGGCAGTTTCACGGGCTGGCTAGACGCTCAAGATTTATAATCTTTCGAAGCTAATCAAAGTATTCGATTGCCCAATCAGAGGAATCGCTTGAATTGTCCGCGATGTCTTGACGGCCCGGACTTACCATTTCAAGCCGGTGGCCTTGATGATGAACCCCAGGTACGGCGCGGCCACGCGCGAAAAATTATTAAAGCGTTCGATGAAATCCCTCGCGCAAGCCTGTGTTTCGGAAAATGGCGCGACGACGATGAAGTCTTTCCGCTTCAGATCTTCGGCGAACGGATGCTGCGGGTCATATTGCTTGGGCATCTTCGCCAGCGAATCGCCTCCCATACTAAGCCTCCTCCTGAACTCCTTGCCCGAGGTCACGGCGCGCCAAGCGTCGGGTTTCGCCGCAATCGCGTCGGTCACCTTGGTTCGAGTGGCCGGGTCGGGGTGATAAAGGCCTGCGCCCATAAAACAACTGTCAGGCTCCAGGTGCAAATAGAGGCCCGGTCCCTCTTTGCCGCCGGTTTGGTGAAAGAAGAACGCTGAGGCCATTATCTTGTAAGGCTCTTTGTTCTTCGAGAAGCGCGTGTCGCGGTAGATGCGAAACATTGAACCGCCGGTCGGCTTCGGATCGGCGACGAGGTAAGGACTGATCTCGATCAGCCTCGGCCGAAACGCGGCGATGAACGCCAACAGTGGGTCGCGCACGTCGACGATGTAACGATCCTTGTTCACGTTGAACCATTCTCTCTTGTTATTGGCTTTCAGCTTACGCAGGAAATCGAAAAGCAGCGGATTGAATCGAAGATCTTTGGCCATAGCAAGGTATCACTTCTTTTTCGCCGCCTTCTTCTCGGCGAGATTGTTGATAATCTTCCGCTCGGTGGCCTCCACCGGCTGAGCTGAGAGGCGCGGACTTCGGCGCAGCAGTTCCATCCCCTCAAGCTCTTTCACAAGGATCGGAACCCGCCTGGGTTTGTTCATATGATTGCCCATCCTCAATTCGTTTATCAATATCCCGGGCGCCTCTTCCGTCAGATTGGTAGATCGCGCCGGAGCACCGTCACTCAGCTGAACTTCCTCGCCTGGCTGCGCCAGCGGCCAACGGCACGACTCCGTGGTTACGGCGGCCCCGGTAAGCTGGGCGGCGATGACGACTGGCGCATCCGAGTGGCGAATGCCTCGAAAGTATCGCCCGCGGTCTTGGCCAGCGTCGCGGCCGGGTTCGCAAACTACGTCAGTGACGTAAACCATTAGGCGGCGGTGAGGTATGAGCCGACCGGAGAGGACACGGCCTCCGGACGCCAATGCGAACAACTCCGGGTGACCCGAACGTAGGGATGAACTCGCTGAAGATCTGCGCGCCAGCGGCGCGCATGCGCCTTGATCTGGAGAGGAATGGCTCACTGAGCATCAAGTGAGCCGCCGCCTACACAAAGGCCCTTATGGCCTGAGCCATTATGTAGACCGGCGCTTCGCGCCTACGGAGCCCGCCATGCGAGGCAACGATACATACTGGCGGCCACGCTGATCCGTCAGCAAATGCCTCTGACTCACTCGACGATTCCTCGCCTCATGCGTACGGAGCGATTTAGGCTTGAGGTCAAGTTGGAATATCTGGCTGGCGTAATTATTTTTGCTCGTTGAGACTCTTGTCATAGCTGAAATAGCTGACACGGATCTCATCAAGCGGAGTTTTCTGAAGCTCCTCGCGCGACGGGCCGTCGAGGTACAGCAAGATGTATTGCGCGATGTGCAGCGTCTGATCGCCGCGCTTCTCTTTCAGATAATTCAGGAAGTCGTCCTCGAACCAGTCGAAGATTTTCGAGAGATAGAGCCTCTTGGCCGCCGCGTCGTACTTGACGTTTTTTGGGTCATTGATGAAGCGTCGGGCCGACTCATCGAGCGCCTCCGACGTCTTGAGCTGTGGGATCGCCCCCTGCCCCAGAGCCGGGCAACTGGCTGCCCCACAGTTGATGTAGAAATGGATCCGCGGATCTTTATATCCCGCGCGGATGATCTTGTGCTCCAGGTCTCCCAATTTCATCTGCTTCCCGCCGAGTTTGATCTCGCGGTTTCGGAATAGTCCCAGGAAGTTCCAGAGCGAACTCTTGCTCGGATATTCCGACGCGGCGATGTACAAGACCCAGGCGTTGTAAGCCGTCATCCAGTAGCGCAACTGCTCCCCGCCGTCTTTGAATTGCTGCGGATGGCTGTGCGGGCTGACGTCGGAAATCTGGTCGATGAAGGTCTTTAACGCGCCTAACTCACTCTTCAGCCCTTTGTAATCGACCAGCCCGCGCGCATCGACGTACTTGCGCATCAAGCGATCATACTCGGAGTAATCGATCTCCTGCGCACGCACGTCGAATGCTCCGGCGCACGCGAACAGCAACAACCCGGAGAATAAAGCCGATGTTATCCTCATCATCTTGACTCTCAACAAAGCGACGATGATGCGCGATCTGGCGCCGTCGCTTGGTGTAAATTGAACCTCGACCCCACGCCCGGGCATTGGAACGAGCCTCTCCCCAACTTGTAAGAAAGATAGGTATATAAAAGCAGCCCGTTGAATAGGAA